>BNJU01001667.1_pt1 | contig 155586 bp, 153 predicted proteins | sample 8539281 | NCBI WGS metagenome assembly BNJU01 (sample SAMD00202456, study PRJDB9452) | human saliva metagenome | isolation source: human saliva | place: Japan
CCATCGTCCTGGCCACGGCTGAGGGCGTCATCAGGAGCGGGTCACGCTGATGATGAGCCCAGGAACGCCGAGAGCTGGGAGGTCATCACCCGTCCGAGGGCGACCGGGTGGTCTTCGCCGGCACCGCGGCGGGATACGGACTTCCCTGGCACTGGTGACCTCCCGACGCCCAGCTGTTGCGGTTCCAGGCCGCCAAGGTGCGTCCGCAGGCTGGGCGCCGGCGGCATGGCGGGATCCCGCCCGCGAGGGCGCCGGGTCATCGCCGGTGCGCGGTTCCTGAGGAGCCCCTGGCCGAGGCCGTGGTGGTGACAGTGGCGGGGCCTGAGGGCTCGCTCCGGGCACCGGCGGAGGCAGTGTCAAGGTCACGCCCTGATCGCTGCCCGGCGAAGGGCTGGCCACGGGCGGGGTCCGCTCGCACCGGTTCCTGCGCGGCGAGGACGAGCTGATAGGTGGCCTGGGTGGGGTGGCCCCGCCTGCGGGCGCTGCGCGAGGGCGGCAAGCCGGTCGCGCTGCCGAGCCGATGAGCGGCGTGACGGCTCCGCTCTACCTGCTACCGGCCCCCATCATCGGAATCGGCTGACGGGCCCTGTCGCAGCAGCGTCTCGGGGATCCGGCCACGAGCAGGGCGGCTGTGTCACAGTGGCGCATGGCCGATCAACCCTCGCAGACCTGCTTATCAAGGGCGCGCGCATCGTCCCTTTTTCGGTCCCGCACCGAGCTGGGTGCGCTGCGATGTGGTGACCCCTCACCTCGGTGTCTCTTTGCCGCCTGCCGCCTCCTGCGTGAGCCTCCGTGGATGCGCGATCAGGCAGGGGCCCGGGTCGTCGAGGTGGGACAGGCTGAGGCCCCGGGACACGGGTCCTTGATGCCGAGGGCCCTTCCTCATTCCCGGCCTGGGGACGCTCACGCCCACCTGGACATGGAGGCGGCGCGCTCGGCGCGCATCGACACGCTGGCCACCCGCAGCGCTGAGGAGGCCCTGGAGCTGGTGGCCCGGGCGCTGCGTGATCATCCGGCCGGTTCGCCTCCGGCCACGATCCAGGGCTTCGCACGCCTGTCCAACTGGCCCCGGGTGCCCACGGTGGCCGAGCTCGACGCTGTCACCGGGAGGTTCCCGCTGCTCATCTCCGGGGACGTGCACCCGCGTCGTTGAACTCGGCGGCACTGCGTGTCTTCGACCCTGCCGAGGCCAGCGCTCATGACCTGCGCTGATGAAGGAGGACCCGTGGTTCGCCCCTACTCGACCGCCTCGATGAGGTGCCCGGGACGCGCGAGCTGCGGGAGTCCGGCTACCGGCAGGTCCTGGTTGACATGCTGTCCCGGGGCGTCACCGGTGTGGTGGACATGAGCTGGTCGGAGGATCCCGATGACTGGCCGCGGCGCCTGAGGGCTGCGCGGAGCAGGGCGTTCTTCCTCAGGTGCTGCCCTCGTATCCGCATCGGTCTACCGCGACGCTGGAGCGGTGGATCGCCAGGGTTCGCGCACCGGGACGGGCTGTGGGTTCACCCGCTGCCCGACGGTTCCCCGGTGCTGGTTCGAGCCGCTCATAGGTGATCGCTGATGATCGATGGGCTCGGGCAGCGCGCACATGTGCGAGCCTATCCGGCCGAGCTGCCTGGAGTACGCCTGCGGCGGGTCAATATCGACCGCCGAGCTCACCGACCTCATGGGCCCACGCCTCCCGGCAGGGCTAGAGATGGCCATCCACGCTCATCGGGGGACGCGGCGGTCGACGACGTCGCTGCGGCCTTCGCGCACCTCGGTGCCGCCGGGCGCCTGGAGCACGCCCAGCGCTGCCGGCCGACGCCCTCGACGAGCCTGATCGGGGCGCTCAGGCGCCTGGTGGGCTGCGGGATCGAGCTGTCGGTTCAGCCGCACCTCATTGACGACCGGGCGGCCGTGAGCCGGGTGTGGCCCGGGGCTGGAGGGGCGCACCTCACGCCTTCGCAGAGCATGGTGGCCGCCGGAGCCTGCTCCAGCTGGATCGGACAGCCGGTGGCGCCCTTGGACCCGGTGGCTGGCCATGTCGGCGGTCGGGGCGTCGGACGCCGGATGGCTCGGTGTGCGCCGGATCAGCGGGCTGACGGCAGAGGAGGCGCTGGCGGCCAGCGTCAACGGGGCCGGCCTGGTGGCGGTGGGGCTCAGGCCGACCCCAGTGCTCTGGCCGAGGATCCCTGCGCGTCGGGGCCGAGGGAGCTTGCGGGCGTTCGCCCAGTGGCCACCATGGTGGCCGGAAGCATGGTCTCATCGTAGAAATAATAATTGAGTTATACAACGCACTATGACGTCATGAGGTACGGTCAACCAACTTCACAGCGAGCGACCTAGTCTTATCATTGAACCACGAAGATAAGCCAGAGACAAAACCACTCAGGCCCTTAACCATATTTTCATACTTCATCATCGGAATAATCATCCCAACAATCAAGCCAAACACATAGATCGAAACTGCAAAAAGCGTCACGCCCGCCTGAGAATAGAAAAAAACGCACAATACAAATAATGCAAATACTCCGCATAACGTGATCGACATCCTGCTACTCAAAACTTCACACGTCGACATCAACGCCAGCGCCGCAACCACGATGACAACAAAAATACAGAACACCTCGAAACGCCACGTCGTTCTAACAGAGCTAAACCTAGCCCACAAATATAAAAGCACTCCAGTCAATGCTACCAGATCCCCCCACACCCATGGACATCTCCAAATGTCGGCATTGCGTTTGGGTCTACATCCAGTTGCGAGCTTACGGTGGCGAACAAATGCATTCAAGGAGCGCATACTATCACTTACTGCATGCACGTCCCCCTTTACTTTCTCGACCTTAAATCGATCCACTCCGATGCGATTTAGATAGCAGCACTTTACCATACGAATATGATTTTTACTGGGCGATGGAACTGCTACTACCAACTGTTTTTCAGTCAGATCATACGCCACCCACGAAACAGCTTCGACCAACCACCCTAAAGAAACCGAGAACATCGTTAGTCCAACAATCATAGCAGACAGTCCCACCACCTCGACCGTATGCATATTCCACAATATTGCTGGATTAAACAGAACTGACCTAACATTCGCAAGCACATGTCTGACAGAAGAACCACCTCCTATCGCAACTAGAATTCCCGCACCAGCAAAATAGCGCAATACATACCCGCAACCAACATACGGGAACATTATGGCTGCCGAGAAACGAGAAGACGAAACTGATTCTCTATGCTTAATCACTTCATATCCGAAAGTCAACAGAATTAGAATCGCCAACGAGAGCGAAAGATGGAGTGCTAACAAAGGGAAATCCCGCGCAATATACACCATTATCAGCACAACAATAGCGCCCCTCAGAATCACTTCCTTAATCAACGCGGTAACATAATCGACACTCCGTGGCACTCTACGCCTCATTCGAGTTGCGGGATGTTTGAGGTCTTCTTGAATTCCAACCAAATCATTCACTAAGTACCTAGTCTGATAGAAAACCAACTCGAAAATAACTACATACAGAACCGCGGATTGCACAGATACTGATAACGAGAACTGGTAGATTACACTGTAACACACAATTCCGTAGAGCCCCCAAATGCATTTCACAACATCTCCCGGCCTAGGCACCAAATATCGATTATAAGCACTCTGTCCAGAAGTCTTGAAACACACCTTCTCAGGCAGTCTCCACTGATACTTCTCGACAAGTGAAATGAAACCGCGGCGAGAATCAATATGTACTTGATAAAAGTAACGAACGAGCAAATAGATTGCGGTAGAGTACACTGCACAGTAAGGCAACTTAGCCCAACGCATATCGGGGTCTTTCGAAACCGAGGAGTATCCGACCCACACCATTACAATAGCGGCGATAGAGAATACTGATGCCGCACAGAACAACATTACCGCGCTATATCCATTTTTACGCCTAATTGAACCACTCTCAGATAAGAGTGCCGCCGAAGAGAACAGAGTTAAGCCGCGAACTGAATCCAGTTTGACATCTGACGGGCTATCCACGTGCTTCAGTAGTTCTGCCCTAATTTTTCCCTATATAGCATTGACATAGAAACTCAGAAAAATTTCCTGCTGAGCATTCCACAACGCTACACTTGCTGGCAAGAATAGCCCTAACGGCGCAACCGCCATGTACCACGAAAATCCGCCAGGTTTCGGGAAACTGATAGCTCCGTAACTGACGAAAGTCGCTAGAGTGAAACCCAATATAGTAACCACTATAGGACGGTTCGAGTTTCGTTGATCCTGGACTATTTTGTATTCTTCAATGAGGATGTCGATGAAACTTTCAGGCGCCATTTTCAACCCACCCTACTCTATTCGTGGTTATAGCGTTTGACTCTACCGTTGCGGAACGTGTCCACCACTTGGGTATGCCGCCTTAAAATGTATCGCCAAGCGGTTCTCCGGCAACAGACTAGTTAGATGGGACTCATGTCGCTATCATTCAGTGCCGGGGTGGAGTTCCATGGAGCTATCTCTTGGATATCTCCTCCGTCATAGATTAACGTAAACTAGCTCCGCAGGAAACACTGACATCTGCCAGGAGCTAGTACTTCACCAACATAACTCAGAACATAGATGCTTACGTTATGGTAATGAAAGTCTCAGACGTCGAGGGCGTAGAGGATGGTGCCGCGGGTGGGCACGTAGCCCAGGGACTCATACAGGTCCACGGCGCCGCTGGGGTTGTCGGTGTCGACGCCTGCGGCGGCGTACCCATGCCATCGGCGGCGTAGGGCGCGCATGGCGCCACCAGCAGCGCGGGGCCCTGATCTGGCGGTGGCGGTAGTCGCTGAGGACCCCGAGCACGTCGGTGTAGCCCTCCCGCCAGCCCAGTGCCTGCCAGTCCTGCTCGTAGCGGCCCGAGCGCAGGTACCCGGCGACGCGGGCGCGGTCCCCGGAGCGGTCCATGGCCACGAAGCTCCACTGCGGTGCGAAGTAGGCGCTGCCGGCGGTCCAGTCCTCGGGGGTGACGTTCTCCGTCTCCCAGGTCTCGGCCAGTGGCCTGGTTGTAGGCACGACGGACGTCGTCGTCGATCTCGGGGTCCACGGGATCGATGGTGATGAAGCCGTCCAGGTCCACCTCGGGATCTCGTCACCGAGGAAACGGCGCACCTCCTGTACCAGCGCATGGGCTCGAACCCCATGTCCTGAGGTGGTCCCTGCATGCGTTGGTCATCCTCCATGACGGTGGTGACCACGTGGGCGGGGACCTGGGCCGAGCCCCTTCGCCCGGCACGGAACCCGGCCCGCCTCGGCGCCCACGAGGTGGCGGGCCCGCCTCGGCCTGCCAGTGCAGGAGAGCACGTCCGATACCGCGCTTGCGCATGGCCGGGATCCACGGTGCCGGTCATGGAGGCGTAGATCTCCCGGCCGGGCGCAGGCGCACCAGGCCGAAGGCGCGCACGACGCCGTCGGTGTCGCGCCCGGCGACCCCGGGAGTAGGGGCCGAAGTACTCGGCCGTCTCCTGCTCGCTGGTGCGGTAGGGCGGGTTGTCGACGTCCCCAGCCCGCGATGAGCGCGGCCAGCTCGTGGTTGTCCTCCGGGCCCAGCGCGCCAGGGTCAGCTCCCATGACAGGGACGAGCAGGACCCCGGGCGCAGGATGGGCCAGGGTGAGGATCCCGCCCGGCGGATGCCGTAACCGGTGCCATCAGCACACCCTCCCTCGCGGACGAATAATGACGATCAGTCAGCGAACAGCGTGCTCGACCTTCGGCGGGCCGTGACACGAAGGTTACTGACCCCTACCTGAAGGAGCGGCCGAGACCTGACGCGGGAGTCAGGCGTCGATGCGCTCGCGATCCACGTCACGGGCGCCTTCGACGATGAAGTCGCGGCGGGGCTCGACCGAGGAGCCCATGAGGAGCTCGAAGACGGACTCGGCCTCCATGATCTGGGCCTCGTCCCCAGGTGATGCGCCGCAGGGTCCGGTGCTGGGCTCCATGGTGGTCTCAGGCGAGCTGGAGGGCGTCCATCTCCCCAGGCCCTTGTGGCGCTGGGGCTGCCCTTGAAGCTGTGCCCGCGCGCTCCAGGCGGCGCAGGGTGGTGACGAGCTCCTCGTCGGGCAGGTGTAGATGATCTCCTTCTGCGCCGCCCCTGAGCCGGAGACCTCGATGCGGTGCGGGGGCGGACGGCGGCGAAGACCCGCCCGCCTCGATCATGAGCGCATGTAGCGGAAGAAGAGGGTCAGCAGGAGGGTAGCGGATGGGCGCCGTCGACGTCGGCGTCGGTCATGAGGATGACCTTGCCGTAGCGGGCGGCCTCCAGGTCGAGGTGCGTCCGCTGCCGGCGCCCACCACCTGGATGATGGCCGAGCACTCGACGTTGCGCAGCATGTCGGCCTGGGAGGCCTTCTGCACGTTGAGGATCTTGCCGCGGATCGGCAGGAGCGCCTGGAACTCGGAGTCGCGGGCGTTCTTGGCGGTTCCCAGGGCGGAGTCTCCCTCGACGATGAACAGCTCGGAGGCTGCGACGTCATCGCTGCGGGCAGTCGGCGAGCTTGGCCGGCAGGAGGAGCTCCAGGGCGGTCTTGCGGCGGGTGATCTCTTGTGCAGGCGCGCTGAGACGCGGGCGCGCATCTCGCCGACGATCTTCTCCTCAGGGCGCGCGCCTGGGTCTTGAGGTCCCGCTTTGGAGGAGGTCAGCAGAGCGGTGAGCTCGCGCTCGACCACCTTGGAGACGATCTGGCGCACGGGCCCGGTGCCCAGGACCTCCTTGGTCTGGCCCTCGAACTGGGGCTCGGGGACGCGCACGGTGATGACGGCGGTCAGGCCCGCCATGATGTCGTCCTTCTCGACGCGGCCGTCCTTGGCGGTGAGCTTCAGGGCCCGGAGTCGGCCTCGATGCGCTTGCGCAGCACCTGGTGAGGGCCTGCTCGAATCCGGTCAGGTGGGTGCCGCCCATGGGGTGGCGATGATGTTGACGAAGGAGCGCTCGGTGGTCTCGTAGCCGATCCCCCAGCGCAGGGCGACGTCGACCATGCAGGTGCGCTCGACCTCCACGGCCGCAGGTGCCCGCTGGCGCGGTCGAGCTGCTGGACGGTCTCGGTGTAGGTGCCCTCACCGGTGAGGCGGAAGGTGTCGGTGACCGAGCCGTCGGAGGCCAGGAAGTCGACGGTCAGCGGTGCCGCCCAGGGCCTGGAAGACCTCGACGCCGTCGTCATCGCCGTGTCGAACAGGTCGCCGCGGTTCTCGGTGGCGTTCTTGGCGGCCGCGCCCGCAGGGTGACCTCGTGGACGGCGTCGTCGGTCTCACCGGCGTCGGCGGCGGGCGTGTTGGAGGCGGCGATGGCCTCGGCCTCGGGGCGCTTGTCCTCCAGGCGCAGGGTGAGGCCCGGAACGAGGAAGCTGGTCTGGCGCAGGCGGGCGCGCAGGGCGGCGGCGTCGTACTCGGTGGGCTTTAGGGAAGATCTGGGGTCGGCCCAGTAGCGGACCCGGGTTCCCGGTCACGCCGCGGCGCACCTTGCCGATGACGCGCAGCTCGGAGGCCTTCGTGAACCCGGTGAAGGGTGAGGAGGGGGCTGCGCCCGGCGGAGTCAGTCGAAGATGCCGGGCTCGCCGCGGTGGAAGCTCATGGCGTAGGTCTTGCCGCCGCGGTCGACCTCGACGTCCATGCGCTCGGCCAGGGCGTTGACGACGGACGCCCCACGCCGTGCAGGCCGCCGGCGGCGCCGTAGGAGCCACCGCCGAACTTCCCGCCGGCGTGCAACTGGTGTAGACGAGCTCGACGCCGGTCAGGCCGGAGGAGGGCTCGATGTCCACGGCACCCGCGCCCGTTGTCACGCACCCGATGGAGCCGTCGTCGTGGACGGTCACCGGATGTCATCGCCGTGCCCCTCGAGGGCCTCGTCGACGGCGTTGTCGACGATCTCCACACGCAGTGCATGAGACCGCGCTGGTCGGTGGAGCCGATGTACATTCCCGGGCGCTGCGCACGGCCTCAAGCCCTCCAGGACGGAGAGGTGGCGGGCGGAGTAGTCGCCCCGGCTGGTCTTGTTCTCAGATGAGGGCACGCTGGGAATCTAGCCGATCAGTGCCGCCGGCGCCTTGTGCCCCCGCCGCGGTGCGCGTGTGGCGTCATGCGTCATGCAGCCACGCCCGAGGCCGTTGGGCCCCTATCGTCAGCGGGAGGGTGGGCTCACCCGCGCGCTGCCGATCCCTGCGGTCGGCCTTGCCCAGGCGAAGCGCACCCGCCTCTCGAGCACGGTGCCGGAGACGGCCCGCCCGTCCACCAGCCCCTCGCCGGGCAGGAGCGTGAAGGTCCATCGCTCGGCGTAGTCGGAGTCGGGGACGAGCCCTGGCGGGCACTGCAGGAGGCGGGCTCCCCAGATCTGACGGGTCATGAGGGTGCGGGTGTCGACGCCGTCGACCTCGAAGAGCTCCGCGGCAGCGGCGGTGATGTCCTCATGGCTTCCCGCCGAGATTCCGTACTGGCCGACGACGCCGGCGACCACCATCCAGCCGTCCTTGGCCAGCGTGCTCCCGGCAGGACCGGTGGACCCGACGAGGTCGGCCCCCTCCCCCAGGGCCGGGTCGACGAAGTCCTCGGCCAGACCGGGCTGCTGACCGCGGCGGATGTTCAGGTCCATGGTCCCGCGGGTGTCGAGTCGGTTGCTGGCCGGGATCGCCAGGAGCCCGTAGTCGACGTCGTCGGAGAAGCGGAATGGGGCGAAGTGCTCCCTTAAGCGGGCCACTGCGTACTCGGCCCGCGCCCAGCGGGCACCGGCACCTCCGTCTCCTGCGCCCTCGTCCAGGCACTCGGCGACGACCTCGGCGGGCGGCCGCAGCCCTACGGCCTCCAGCCGCTGACGAAGGGCCGCGTTGGTCGCCCAGCCCGAGCGCTCCAGGCGCGCGATCTCACGGTCGCGGAACTCCTGCACCACCGACATCCCGACTGCTCCCTCCCGAGTCCTGCGCTGTGACAGCTCACCACGGCCGCCCTCCAGCATTCACCCGATCGGTCGGCTCCGTGGTGACGTGCACCATGACGCCGGTGCGCCGTGGGCGAAAGCGCGTGCGCCTCAGGCGGAAACGGCCGTCCCTGACGGGTGGGAGTGCCTGTGTCATGATGCAATGCGGTCCATGAGCACAACCGGAACCTCAACCGCCACACAGGCGGTGACCACCCTGGATGAGCAGACCACTCCTGCCACCGACTCCGCCGAGCGCCCGCTGACCACAGCCGACCGCTGCGACGTCTGCGACGCGCAGGCCTACGTCCGAGTCGTCATGCTGACCGGCGAGCTCTTCTTCTGCGGCCACCACGCCCGCAGGCACGCAGACAAGCTCAAGGAGGTCGCCCTGCTGTTCCAGGACGAGACCTCGAGCCTGACCGCCGGCAGCTGACGCCGCCAGACAATCCGGCCGGCAGCCCAGCCAACGTGGACTTTTTCACTGAGGTCGGCACTGCGATTCACTGAGTATCACAGTCTTTTTCTACCGGATGCCGCATATCCTCGTTCCTGAGGTTCTGATCCTGTTCCCACCCCGAGTCTCCCGCCCCAGAGCCTCGCCCTGATCGAAGCATCATGCCCCGCATCCAGGCTTGATGAAGCCGCACTCCCCTCAAGGAACTGTCTGTGAAACGCTCCCTCCGCGTCATGACCGCCTCCGCGCTGCTCGTCCTCTGCGGCGCGCTCGCGCTTTCCGGATGCTCCGGATCTACCAGGCTCCAGCGCCTCCTCCCCAGCCAACACCGCCTCGGCGGGCGCGAAGGCCGCCGGTCCCGTCATCATCGACCTGCGTTCGGCTGAGGAGTTCAAGAAGGGGCACCTGGAGGGGGCCGTTAACTACGACTTCTCCTCGGGTGATTTCTCCAGCCAGATCTCGAGCCTGGACCGCAGCTCCCAGTACCAGCTCTACGGCTCCGCCGACCAGCCCAAGATGGCCAGCGCCGTCATGCGTAACGCCGGCTTCTCCGGCGTCACCGAACTGGGAACCCTCGACGCCGCCAAGAAGACCACCGGGGCCAAGGTCGTCACCAGCTGACGCCGGTCGCCCTGGCGGGCGAAGCTCGCCCGGCCCGCCCCGATCACTCAGAGAAGCGGCAGCCCCTCCAGGAGATGGGTGAGGGCGACGACCTGCCGGGGCACGTACTCGGCGATCGTCAGGCCGACGACGTCGGCCGCCCGCCCTAGATCCCTGATCACGCGGTTGGTCTGAGTCACGCTCAGGCCGCCGCGATCGTAGACCAGCCTCAGCCGGACCTCATCGGCGTCCACGGTGTCGACATCCAGATGGACTGCTACGCGGCTGCAGCCGGTGGCCTCCAGCCACCTCAGCAGGGGCTCCGTCGAGTCGCCCAGGTCGGCCGGGCCGAGGCATGCAGCCCCACGTGGCGATGTTGGGGTAGCCGTCCTCGGTCCAGGAGTGCAGGCCCGCCAGGGGTCAGTCGACTCGGGGAGACAAGGCCGCCAGCCCTCCATCCCTCGACGTCACCAGTACCGATGATGTGGGAGACCGCCATGGCGTGGTAGCCGGGGTACTGGGAGTGCGAGGTGCCGATGTCGGGTGGAGTCGATCCAGACGACGGCCAGGTCGTCTCCGTAACGGGCGGCGAGCTCGGTGAAGGGGACGACAGAAAGCAGCGCAGTCCCCGCCCAGGGTGAGGATCCTGGGAGCGTCGTGCCGGGCGATCGCCTCGCGGGCGTCACGAATCCCGGCCAGGATCTGGGCACGCGACTCCATGCCGTTGGTGACGAGAACCTCCTCGCCAGTGGGTTCATCGCTGACGGGGACGATCTCCGTGGGACCGGCGTGCTCGGGCAGGAGCGCCGTCAGCACCCGGGTTCCCAGTGCGTAGACGCGCCGCGCCTCCCCGTAGGGCAGCTCGGGCAGCAGGCTGCGCACCGAGGTCTCCCGCCCCCTGCCACTGGGGCCCAGATGAGGCGAAGGTGTCGGACTGGGCGAGGCGGTGCGTGTGTCAACCATCTCAGTGCTCCTGAGCGAGGGAATCTCCCGGTCTTCAGTTTACGATCCCGGGCTGTACACCACCTGACTCAGTCCTAAGTCTCACATGCAGAGGTGCCTGGTGGGAGCGGTCACCGCCGTCAAGGACGCACTGGGCGCCGCGCCTCCACCCTGCGCAAGCTCGGCAGCGTGAGCCGGGAGGTCGCCGACGACAACGACATAACACCATCCGGTTCCCTGGTCGAGACTCGGTAAAATGGTGGACGGGCCGCGCCCGTGTCCAGACGCCAGGGGCCTCGGCGTGTGCGATGGCGCCGGTGAGGTAGTCTATGCGTCACCGCTTCCAGCCAGGTCGCCCGGCGTGGTCGCAGCGAGGCGATCGCCGAAGAGAGCGTGCATCCCGTGCCGTGGGTGTTCTGCGTGCCACCCTGCGACCGCACAGGATCTCGACGCCGTCGGCATCGGCGTAGACATCGACGGCGTCACCAGCGTCACCGCTCAGGTGACCACCCTTGACCAGTACCCTACGTGCCCAGATCCCTCAGGCGCTGCGCCTGGTTGCGCATGTCACCGAGGTCGCCGCGGCTCCTCCCAGCAGGACGGCCGCCTCGTAGAGGTTAGGGTGATGAGATCGGCTTTGGCGCACAGACGGCGCACGGCACCGACCGCCTGCTCGTCGAGAAGGCGGTCCCCGGAGGTAGTCACCATGACCGGGTCGAGCACCGTGTATGAGTGAGTCCAGGCAGGTACTCCCCACCGCGTCGGCCAGCTCGGCGGTGGCGAGCATCCCGATCTTCGTGGCATCGGGGACGATGTCCTCCAGCAACGTGTCCATCTGGAGACGGACGGAAGTCGACCGGCACGGCGTGCACACCAGTCACACCGCGCGTTGACTGGGCGAGTCAACGCCGTGATGACGTCTCATCGCGTAGAGCGCGAGGGGCACTCATGGCGCTTCATGTCGGCCTGAATGCCGGCGCCACCGCTAGGATCTGAGCTCGGCGATGGTCAAGGCGGTCACGGTTGCCGAACGCTGCTGGCTCATCGCCGACATCCTCGTCCAGGCACGGTGCGGGTCGGCGGCGACGCTCCTGGGGTCCTCGGCCGTGCAGATGGCTGATACGACGGCGGCACCGGCCGATTTCACCGCCCGGAGGCCGGCGAGTCGCTGGCCGTGATGCCGCCGATGGCGAGCAGGGCGATCGATCAGGGCAGCCATGCGCGCCACGCCGTTCACCCCAGGCTCTTCGGAGCGTCGGCGCTTGGTGGCGGTGGGGTGAACGACGCCGATGCCGACGTGGTCGCAGGCGCCCTGCTCCTGGGCGGTGCGCAGTTCGTCGGGAGTCGCGGCCGACAGCCCGAGGTAGGCTTCTTCCCCGACGAGACGGCGTGCGATGCGGGCGGGCAGGTCACGACTGGCCGAAAGTGTACCGGCCGGCGCTCCTGATCACGCGCCGCCAGGAAGATGTCGACGCGGTGGTTGACGATGACGGGACCTGATCACCAATCACCTCGGCCACCTCCAGCACCTGAGTCAGGAAGAGTCCGCCGTCGGTACCCTTGGCGCGCAGCTGGACGCAGGTGACTCCGCCGTCGACAGCAGCCTCAACGGTGGCCAGGACGTCTCTGCCGCGCGAGCGGCACTGGCCCTCATCGGTGACGAGGTAAACCGACAGGTCCGGTGCGGCCCTCATGCCGGCCCTCCTTCGGCGGCGGTGGTCGCGCTGGTAGCACTGACGCTAACGTTCTGCAGGTCCTGCATCTCAAGGGCGTACAGGGCGTCGAGGAAAGCTGGTGGGAAGGATCCGGGGCCGGTTGATCGGGCCTCCGCTCGCTCGGCAGCAGCGCTGTAGACGGCATGCGCAGCGACGACGCGCTCACGTCATCCAGGCCCTCCTTCCGCCCCCGCCCCGAGAAGGCCGCGACCACCGCACCCAGAGCGCAGCCCCGCCGGTCATCCGGGTCAGTAGCGCGGAGCCGCCTGAACGTGGATGACGCTCTCGCCGTCGGTGACCAGATCGACGGGCCCGGAGACGGCGACAACGCAGCCGTGGCTGCGGGCCAGGTCTGAGCCGGATCGAGTGCCGCGGCGACGTCGTCGGCGAGTCTCGACGCCCGCCCACCGCTGCCGTCACCGGCCAGGCCAGGATCTCCGAGGCGTGCCCGTACGACGCTCGGTCGGCCGAAGAGCTCACAGGCCAGCGCGGTGCGGTGCGTCAGCGTGCCGATGGCCACCGGATCGAGGACCCACGGCGTTACCCGCGTCGGCTGCCGCAGCCACGGCCTCACGGGCGGCGTCCGCTGCTCCGGGCTGAGGCGTGCCGAGGTTGATGAGCAGCGTGGAGGCGACGCGGGCAAAAGGGCCCGCCTCCCCGTGATGTCCACCATGGCGGGCGCCGCGCCCTGAAAGCCAGGGAGAACGTTAGCGGTGATGTTGGTGACCACCGCGTTGGTGATGCAGAGACCAGCGGGGCGTGGCGGCGTACCGCCTCAAGCGCCGCTGGGGTAGACATGCCCCAGTGCATGCTGACATCCCTTCGTCAGTACTAGCTGGACAGGTTCGACGGGTGTGTTCTCAGCCATGTGGCACCCGTGTGACGATCAGAGACACTAGCATCGACGGCGTCGGCGGAACCCTTTCGGTTCCGGGGGCCGACTCAGTCGGATAAATGAGCCGGTAGCGCTCTCCCCGCTTGATCCGGTGAGTCCGCTCAGTCCAGGTGAGTCGCGCAGAGACCTGGCTGCGCGAGGGTGGCAGCAGCTTGGACATGGTCTTGGACTCGATCTGGCGGATGCGCTCCAGGTGACCCGTAGACCTTGCCGATCTCATCGAGGGTCTTGGGCTGGCCATCGGTCAGACCGAAACGCATGGAGACCACGCCGGCCTCACGCTCCGGAGAGGGTGTCGAGCACGGCGTGAGCTGCTCCTGCAGGAGGGTGAAGCTCACCGCGTCGGCCGGGACCACGGCCTCGGAGTCCTCAATCGAGGTCACCGAGACTCAGGTCCCCGTCCTCACCCAGCGGCGTGTGCAGGAGATCGGCTCGCGCCCGTACTCTGGACCTCGACGACCTTCTCCGGGGTCATGTCCAGCTCGACGGCCAGCTCCTCCGGGGTGGGCTCACGTCCCAGGTCCTGGAGCATCTGGCGCTGCACGCGGGCGAGCTTGTTGATGACCTCGACCATGTGCACCGGGATGCGGATGGTGCGGGCCTGGTCCGCCATCACGCGCGGGTGATGGCCTGGCGAATCCACCAGGTGGCGTAGGGTGGAGAACTTGCAGCCCTGGTGTAGTCGAACTTCTCCACGGCGCGGATGAGGCCCAGGTTGCCCTCCTGGATGAGGTCCAGGAAGAGCATGCCGCGGCCCGTGAGCGCTTGGCCAGCGAGACCACCAGTCGCAGGTTGGCCTCCAGGGTGGTTCTTGGCCCTCTGGCCGTCCTGGGCCACCCAGTGCAGCTCGCGACGCAGCCTGGCGGCGGTCGTTGCCCTCCTCGGCCAGGCGGTGCTCGGCGTAAAGACCGGCCTCGATGCGCTTGGCGAGCTCGACCTCCTGCTCGGCGTTCAGCAGCGCGACCTACCGATCTGCTTGAGGTAGTCCCTTGACCGGGTCCGCGGTGGCGCCGGCGGTGACGACCCGCTGGGCGGGCTCGTCACCCTCGTCGGAGTCGGAGACGGTGAAGGAGCCGTCCTCTGTCCTGGGACTTGCCGCGCTTGCCGGACTTCTTGGAGGCGGCCTTCTCCGCCTCCTCCCGGCGCATGCGCTCGAGCTCACCGGTCAGGGCCGCGATGGAGGGCTGCATCTTGATGCCCTTGATGACCCATCCGCGGAAGATGTAGCCGTTCTGAGCGAGGTGGTCGCGCGCCACCATCGGGGCGGAGTCGCCGATGACGAAGCGGGGCACCGGGTCCGTGGCCGTAGGGGCCAGCGTGATGGGCTCCTCCAGGGGTGCCGTGGCCGGCGATCTCGAGGTTCTCACGACGGTGCGCGAGCGCACGAAGAGAGTCGCCCCAGGCAGGCGGACCCCTGAGAGAGGCAGGGTTGTTGAAGGGGCTGCGCTTGGAGCCGTCGCCGTTCTCCTCCAGGCTCACGTCCAGGTAGTAGTCGCGCAGCTCGGGGGCCGGGCCGTCATCCTCCTGGACGGCCTGCGCCTCAGAGTCGTCGTCCTGGTCCTCCTCCTGTCAGAGGTCCTCGTCGTCCAGAGTCGTCGTAGTCCCTCGTCGTCGTCAGGCGTCGGCGTCGTCGTCTCCTTCGTCGTCGAGGTCAAGTCTCGTCGTCGAGCAGGGTTCGTCGACGTCGTCAGTGAGCTCGGTGCTGGAGCGCGTCACTGTGGAAGAAGCCACGGGTTCCTTTCGCGTGAGCGGGCGGACAGCCGGCGACGGGGTATGGAACCCGCTCCGGCACAGCAGACAACCCTCGAATTGTAGCGTTTATTCCCCAGGATCACGCACGGGCGACTTAGTATGCCCTCACCTTGTCCGCACTCGGCGTCGCGCCGCGGTAAACCCGCCACCCGGGGTCGCCAGCCCTCGACGTCTGAGGCTGGGACTACTCTGGCGGTCATGAGGTGCGCTGCCTGCGGCCCTGGGCCATGTCCGTCCCGCCGTCGAGCACCGTCTGGCCAGGTCCTGGAGGACTGCCACCGGCGCTGGGAGGACCTGGGCCAGGCCGCCCCGAGAACTGCTCGAGGCCGCCGGGGCGTCCTGAGTGGGGGCAGCGCATGCGGGCCGTCCTGGGGGCCGTCGGCTGCGCGATCCTGAGCGCCCCGAGCAACGGTCCGAGTGCCTGACCGGTTCCGACGCCGTCCACCTGGGTGCGGCGCTGGAGCTCTGCAGGCCAGTGCCCTGGTCCACGACGACCTCATGGACGCGCCGACACGCGTCGGGGCCTGCCCGCGGCGCACCGGGTCTTCGCCCCGGGACCACGAGGCCCGGGGCTGGCTGGGGCGCCCGCAGACCTTCGGGGCCAATGGCGCCATCCTGCTCGGCGACCTCCTGCTGTCCCTGGCGGGTGAGGAGATGAGCGCGCTGGCATCGTCGCGCGCCTCAGCCAGACCCGAGCAGTGCGGTGCGGTACGCCCGGTCGCCTTCGACGCCATGACCACCGAGGTGGCCCTGGGCCAGTTCACTCGACGTGCGCAGCGAGAACCTGCCCTGCCCTGGGACCAGGGCCGGGCGCCGCAGCCAGGCGCATGCAGGGCGATGCCCTGTCGGTCGTGCGGCACAAGTCGGCCCGCTACTCGGTGCGCCACCCGCTGCTCATCGGCGCCCTCCTGGCCGGCCTGGACCGAGCGGGACCACCGCCGAGCACCTGGCCGCCTTCGGCGAGGACGTCGGTATCGCCTTCCAGCTGCGCGACGACGAGCTGGGGTCTTCGGCTCACCGCAGGCCACCGGCAAACCCGGCCGGCGACGATCTGCGCGAGGGCAAGCGCACGGTGCTGCTGGCCTGACCTGGGGGCGCTGCGACGAGGCTCGGCCGACAGCTGCTCGGCAGCGTCCTGGCCAATCCTGAGGCCACGGAGGAGCAGATCGGCGAGGTCGCCGCTCTCATTGAGGACTGCGGCGCGCGCGCCGCCACGAGGATCATCGCCGCGCACCGCGAGGCCGAACCAGGCGCTGGAGCGCCCTCGGGGACGAGGCGTGGTGAGCACCGCATCCCTGGAGGACCTGGCGGTGCTGGCGGACCTGCTGACGCACCGGGTCTCCTGATCCGGCGCGGGAAAGCAGGGCGCCCCGCCAGGTGGGCGGTACTACCCGCCTGATCCGGCCGGCGGCTGTGACCACCCACCGGCATCGTAGAATCGCGGCGTGGTCACAGATCCCCTCATTGGTCGGTTGGTCGACTCTCGCTACGAGATCGTCGACCGCCCCAGCGCGTGGCGGGATGGCCACCGTCTACCGCGCTCATGACCGTCGCCTGGACCGGACCGTGGCGCTCAAGCTCACGCACGCCACCTGGCCGACTCCCCCGACTTCGTCTCGCGCTTCCGCCGTGAGGCGCAGGCCGCGGCACGCCCTGTCCAACCCGGGCGTGGTGGCCGTCTTCGACCAGGGCAGCCTGGACGGGGTGGCCTACCTCGTCATGGAGTACGTCGAGGGACCCACGCTGCGCGACCTCATTGCGGCAGGACCGCTGTCGGTCAAGGAGGCCCTGGGGCTGGTGGCCCAGCTGCTGCGTCCGCTCGGCGCCGCCCACCGGGCCGGCCTGGTCCACCGCGACATCAGAGCCGGAGAACGTGCTGCTGCCCTCGGACGGCTCGGTGGCCAGGTGGCCGACTTCGGCCCTGGCCCGAGCGGTCACGGAGGTGACGCAGACGACGACGGGCAACGTGCTGGGCACGGTCGCCTACCTGGCACCTGAGCTCATCACCTCCGGGGACTCCACCTCTCGCGCCGATGTCTTCTCCGCCGGGTGGTCCTCTACGAGCTCCTCACCGGCCAGCAGCCCTTCACCGCGGACTCCCCCATTCAGATCGCCTTCCGCAACGTCCACGAGGACGTGCCTCTGCCCTCAAGCTGGTGCCCGAGATGCCGGCCGACGTCGACAGAGCTCGTGGCCACCATGACTCGCCGTGAGCCGCAGGAGCGTCCCCGGCCGACGCCGACGAGGCGCTGGCGCTGCTGCGCAACGTCGTCGACGAGGCTCACCGACTCGAGCTCTCCGTGCGCCGCGAGGGGCGGACCGGCTCCATCCGGACCCAGCAGGTCATGACGGCCAATGCCAGGCCGCCCGCTCCGCCATCGACAACGAGCCCCAGGACGACGCCGACGACTCCTCCGCCGAGGATGCCTCGCCGCACGCCGGGATGCGCACCGTCTCCCTTCCCATTGGTTCCATCGGCCCGGACTCCAAGGGGAGAACACGTGCGCTCTCCCGCAAGGCCCTGGCGGCCGACGCACAGAAGACCACTGCCGTCCCCACCTCGAAGAAGAGCAACGGCGGCTTCAGTCGCCGTCGTGCACTCGTCATCGGGCTGCTGGCCGTGGCCGGAACCGGGGCGAGCGCCACCTGGTACCTGACAGCCGGTCCCGGCAGAAGGGTTTCCGTGCCCAACATTGTCGGCATGTCTGAGGACCAGGCACAGCTGGCCCTGGAGAAGCAGGGGCTCGACTGGGGCACGCCCGAGCGCGTCTACTCCGACACGGTCCCGGCCGGCAGCATCGTCTCCTGCCAGCCGAAGGCGGGCCAGAAGGTGGGGACTCAGCCGGGCCGTCACCGCCACCGTCTCCCGAGGCGTGGAGACCAAGACCGTTCCCGACGTCGTCAGGAAGACCAGGACCAGGCCACGGCCGCGATCACGGCGGCCGGCCTGACCTCGGGGGACGTCACCGAGGAGTACTCCGCCAGCGTGGAGTCGGGCAAGGTCATCTCCCTGCGACCCCAAGGCCGGCAAGGTCATCAAGCACACTGAGAAGGTCTCGCTCGTGGTCTCCAAGGGCAAGGAGCCGGCTACGATCCCCGACGTGACCGGTATGAGCGAGGACGAGGCCAAGAAGGTCCTGGAGGACGCCGGGCTGAAGAAGGGCAAGGTCAGCAAGGGCTACTCCGACTCCGTGGCGAAGGGAACGTCATCCTCCTCCCCATCGCCGGGGCCTCGGGCTACTACAAGGGCGACTCAGTGGACCTGACCGTCTCCAAGGGGCCGGAGAAGGTGACGGTCCCGGATGTGACCGGTAAGAGCCAGGACGAGGCCAAGAAGGTCCTGGAGGACGCCGGGCTCAAGGTGGAGGTCAACAAGCGCCTGGGCGGTCCCTTCGGGACGGTGCGCTCACTGATCCTCGCGCCGGGCTCCAGCGTCAAGCCGGACTCCAGGGTCACCATCAACATCTTCTGACGAATGTGGCCCGGTGTCGCTTCAGCGACCGGGCCACGCTTCACTCTGCTCTGCAGGCGGGCGCTCAGCGAGGTTCTCAGCCCTTTGAGCATCTCGGCGATCTCGAAGGCGACCTCGAGGGACTGCTGGTGGTTGAGGCGCGGGTCGACGAGGGTCTCGTAGTGCTCGGCCAGGCCGGCCTCGTCGATGTGCTCGCCGCCGCCGAGGACCTCGGTGACGTCGTCGCCGAGTGAGCTCGACGTGGATGCCGCCTGGGGCGGAGTGCCAGGTGCGGTGCACTCGAAGAAGCCGCGGATCTCGTCGAGGATCGTCTCGAAGCGGCGGGCCTTGCAGCTGTTGTCGAGGTGATGGTGTTGCCGCGCATGGGGTCGGCGATCCAGGTGACGGGCGCCTGTCGAGCGCGACCGCTCTCACCAGTGGCGGCAGGGCCTCGCGGATGCGGTCGGCAGCCCATGCGGGTGATGAGGGACAGGCGTCCGGGCAGGCCCTCGGGGTTGAGGCGGTCCATGAGGCGGAGAGGTCGTCGGGGGACGTGGTGGGTCGGACCTGACGCCCACGGGCTGTGTGGACGCCCGGCGAGGATGGCGACGTGGGCGCCGTCGCGCCTCGGGTGCGCTCCCCACCCAGAGCATGTGGGCGGAGGTGTCGTAGAGGCGCCCGGGCAGGGAGTCTCGCGGATCATGGCGTCCTCGTACTCCAGGAGGAGGGCCTCGTGGGCGGCGTAGAAGTCGACCTGGCGCAGGGCCCGAGAGTCACGCTGCCGGCGGCCTCCATGAAGCGCATGGCCCGGTCGAGTCTCCCTCGGCGAAGGACCTCGAGCGCTTGTAGGCGGGGTTGGCGGTGGCGCGGTTCCAGGAGGGACCTCGCGCAGGTCCGCGTAACCGCCCATCGTGAAGGCGCGGATGAGGCTGAGGGTGGTGCCCGAGCGCAGGTAGGCGTCCAGCATGCGGGTGGGGTCGGGGATGCGGCCTCGGGGGTGAACTCCGTGGCCGTTGACGGAGTCGCGCGTGAAGGCGGGCAGGTGACCTCGCCGCGGGTCTCGGTGTCCGAGCTGCGGGGCTTGGCGTACTGGCGGCCATGCGGCCGATCTTGACCACGGGCGTGAGGCGCCGTGAGGTGAGGACCGCGGCCATCTGGAGGATGGTCTGGACCTTGAGGCGGATGTTGTCAGGCCGTGTTGTGGAGTGAAGGACTCGGCGCAGTCCCCGCCCATGAGAGACGAAGGCGTCCCGGCTGCTGGCCCTGGGCGATGAGGCTGCGCAGGAGTCGACCTCTCCGGCGAAGACGAGCGGGGCCGGCGGCGCAGGGTCCGCTCACCACGTCAGCCAGCGCGGCCTCATCGGGGTGGGCGGGCTGCTGGAGGGCGGGCAGGTGGCGCCATGCGGGGGACCTGGGCGTCCGTGCGGGCGGCGGAGAGCTCGTTCATCACGCCCGTCAGCACAGGGCCAGTCGGGAGATTGCCCGGGTTCGGCGCCGCATCGCGAAAACACGGGGTTGGGAGACGACTCTGTCACTGTAGGGCGACTTTTGTAGGGCCACAGCTGAGCGCGCACGGACTGGTTGCACGCCCTGACCTGCACGGATGCGAAGGCCGCCGTCCAGAAGCGCCTGCAGGCAGGTTGAATAGTCGCCAAACGTGACACATAGCGCCCGTCGACCCAGGCGCACAGAGGGGCAAGAGCGTCGGCACGGTGCACGAGGACGGCACCGGCCGCGGCAGGGATGCGGGCTCAGCTCAGTGCTCGGGGCAGCTTCGCGGGCTCGACCTTCGGCCCAGCTCGGCCATCGAGGTCAGGTGAACCAGGCCTGGGTGATGTCGAAGGGCTTGGCGCCGGCGATGCGCAGGAAGGCGATCGCGGTGAGCTCGTCGTTGTTCTCCTCGTCCTGGCCGATGACGCCGGGACTCGCCGCGCAGGGCGCAGTCGACGGCCAGGTCGCACATCTTCTTGATGAGGCGAGGGTCCTCGGCGTTGGCGTGGGCGGCCCGCGAGTGAGTAGCCGGACTTCGGACCATGACCTTCTCGCACCGATGAGCTCGGCGAACTGCTTGTGCGAAACCACTGGCCGGGGTTGATGGTGCCGAGCCGGCGCGGCCGAAGGTCGCGCGAACCTCCTGGCCGGCGGACTCCATCTCGCGATGATCTCGCGGGACGCGAGCGCCCTCGGACAGGGAAGATGTTGACGTTGCCCTGCTCGTCCATGACGGTCTTTGAGGGCGCTCGGCCTCGGCGGCGATGTCGAGCTTCATCTCGGGAGGAAGACGGCGTGGACGTCCCAGCGCTCCTGGTCAGGCCGAGGGAGGCCCACTGCTTGGTCTGGAGCAGGTCGTGGTAGCGGCGGGCGGTCTCGGCGGTGAGGTAGCCGCAGTTGCGATCCATGCACTCGTGGACGATGAGCATGCGGGGTTGGAGCGGTGCTCGCCGATGACGTTGAGCGCGAAGCCGGCGCCCTCATCGGCCGCGGTCCAGGCGCCCAGGACTGGCGGATCGGAACCACGTCGTTGTCGATGGTCTGGGCAGGCCGACGACGGTGAGCTCGTAGTCGTTCTCGTGAGGTAGGCGGCCAGGTCGGCGGCGGTGGTGTTGGCGTCGCCGCCACCGATGGTGTAGGACGTCGACGCCGTCCTTGCGCAGCCGCTCGGCGGCAACTCCAGGTTGACGCCCTCTTCACGCAGGCCGCGCCTCGACGAGGTCTTGGCGTTGGTGAGCTTAACGCGGAGTTGCCGATCAGGGGACCCGCCGAAGTCGCGCAGGATGCCGTTCTTTCGGCCCTCTTCGTCGATGACGATGTAGCTGCCGGTGAGCAGGCCGTGGTAGCCGTACTGGTAGGCGATGATCTCGACCTCGGGAGCGACCTGCGTGTAGCGCTCGATGAGAGCCGCCGACGGCGGCGGACAGACAGCCGAACCGCCAGCGGTGAGCAGGCGACGCGACGAATCGACATCAGGAACCTTTCGGGTTGTGGGTACTCGTCCAGTGCGGCCTGATCGGGCGGCGCGGGCCGCACCGGGCGTCAGTCTACGTGCCATCGGTAGCCGCCGACGGGGACCATTCGGACGAATCAGGAACGCCGGGATGGTCGCCCAGTCGAAAGCTTCTACTCGGCGCCGGCTCCGGCCTCGTCGTCGGTCAGTCTTGTCCTTCTTCTTGTCCTCTGCTCGCTCTTGTCCTCGGGCGGCGGCTCGAGCACGAGACCTCGCAGGGCGGCCACCCATCGTTGCCAGCACGAGGGGCAGCTCGAGGACGGGCTTGTGCCTGGGCGGCGATGCCCCGGTGACGACCTCGTCGGCGGTCTTCTCCGAGTCCATGGCCTTCTTGACGTCGTCGGCGTAGGGTCCACGTACCCCTGGCCGGACAGGGCCATGAGGGCGTACAGATCTCGTCGGTGATGGGCGCAGCACGAAGCGGTCGTTCTCCAGGCCCTTGGCGGAGAAGTCCAGCGGTCGCCGATGACGATGCCCACGCGGTGGCGGGTGGAGGGATGGACTTGCCGATCGGCTGGGCCAGGTTGGAGCCGATCGTAACTTCGCGGGCTTTGACGGGGGCTCCGGTGGCCGGGCGATGCGGCGAACCCGCCGGTCTTGCCGCGTAGAGGCGCCCGTCAGGGGCTGCGCGTGCCCTCGGGGTAGTGCCGAAGAGTCTGCCCCGAGCGCAGGCGGTCGATACTGCCTGCGAGCGCTGCCGCCTGGGGAGCCTTGCCGCTGGCGGTCCACGGGGATCGTGCCCACGGTCTTCGCGAAGTTCTTCGCCCGCAGCCGCTGACGCCCTTGCCGGTGAAGTAGTCGGCGCTGCCGATGAAGGCGACCTCGCGGTCCACCAGCAGCGGCAGGGAAGAAGGGTCGATGACCGCCAGGGTGGTTGAGCCAGGATCGCCGCGCCTCGGCGGAATGTTCTCCTCGCCGCGGATCGAGGGCGATAGAGCATCTCCAGGGCCGGGCCGACTGTAGCCTTGGTGGGTCCGTATCCCGCGGGGCCTCCTCAGAACTGCTGGCTGGGCGGCCACCACACGGTCCTGCACCATCAGAGACGGACGGCACGGAGCCAGCGGTGCCCGCTCGGGTATGGGGTGATTCTAGGGTGCTTCCCACCCTGCTGCACCGACTTCCCGACTGCCGGCGAGATGCATGTCGCTGCCATCCTCAGCCTGCGACCGTAGGCACCATCAGGACCAGTGTCCTTCGCCGACATGGGCACGCCCCTGGAGCGGGGCCTTCGTCGTGGTGGACCTGGGACCACCGGCGAGGCGCCAGGCGCTCGCTCTCTGACCGGATCAGGGCCGTCAAGGTGCTGGCGGTTGACAGGTGCTGGCGGGTTCTCACCCCTGGGTCAGCGGCGTCGCCATCCCGCCCAGATCACCATGCTCACGGCATCACCGAACGCCATGGTGGCCAGCGCCCCGGCGGCACACTGCGTGGGGCCTTTCCTGGACTGGGCGGACTGCTGGCCGACGACGTCGTCCTCGTCATCGCACACGCCGCTTCGACGTCGGTCACCTGCGCAGCGCCGCGGCAGCCCTGGACCTGGGGTGGCCGAGCCCGCGTGCTGGACGCCCTCGGCGCAGCCCGCAGGCCTGGACCCGCAGCGGTGCCCAGCCACAGCTGGGGACGCTGGCCGCCGTCGGGCTCAGACTCCGTCCACGCACCCGGGCCCTGGATGACGCGCGCGCCACCGTGGACGTGCTGCACGCCGCCCTGGAGAGTCATGGCGCCGCTCGGCGTCACGCTGGAGGACCTGCCCGCCTCCGACCCGGTCCCGGCCGGCGCGCGGGCAAAAACCGCCTCGCCGACGCCCTGCCCAGCGGCGGCGTCTACCGGTTTCGCTCAGCGGCCGACCAGGTGCTCTACGTGGGCAGCACCGTGGACACTCAGCGCCGGGTGCGTCCTGACTTCACCGCCGCGGAGCTAGCGCGCCAGGTGGCGCAGATGCTGGACACCACCGTGAAAGCGTGCGGCACATCGCCACGCACGCTCATTGAGGCGCGGGTGCGCAGCTGCGGATGATCGCCGGCTCGACCGCCGGTCAACCGCCGCTCCGGCCCCGCGGCGCCGGCCTGGCTCACCTGGCCCGGGACTCGGGCGGGGCCGAGCCGCGGTTGGCGCTGACCGCCGCGCTGCCCACGGAGAGGTCGGCCATGCGGTGGGCCTTCGCCTCAGCGGCAGGGGCCCAGGAGGCCCTGCGGGCCGCCGAGTCAGTGCTGCGCGTCTGGGCCGCTGGGACGGGCGCGAGCTGCGGCAGGTGCGCCACGACGACGTCCAGCTGAGCCGGCCGCGGTGCTGAGCCTGCCTGTCAGGCGGGGTCGACCTGGTGGCCGCTCCCCTGCTGGGCGCATCAGCGGCACTGTCGGGCCGAGCGCATACGAGGCCCGGGACCTGGACGGCCGCCTGCGCTGCCTGCTGCGCGCGGGTGGATCGACCGGTAGGTGCGGCCCTGCTCAGCCTGCCCGCATCTCATGGCGGCCCGCCGCCGCGAGGCTCGGGGCTGGGAGCTGATGGTGGTGCGCTGGGGCGTGCTGGCGGCTCACATGACGACCGCGCCGGGTGCCGACCCGCGTCCCCGCCGTCGAGGCTGCTGCGCCGCCAGCGCCCAGGTCGTTGAGACGGCCCGGGCCGCGTCGGTGAGTGCGCGAGCATTGAGGAGACAGGCCTGCTGGCCGACTGGGATCCTGGACGAGGGGCGCCCCGCATCGTGGAGGTCGACGGCGACGCCCACGGTGCTCACGTGGCCGATCGGTGCGGCTGCCGCCGCGAGTCCTGGCCTCGCAGGAATGAGCGCCTGCCGGTCGTGACGGCCGCGCGCCGAGCGCCGTACGTCGCTTCGCGACGCCGACGTCGCGGCTCAGCCGGCGGGGTGACGGTGCCGCGGCGGGCGGTGAGGCTAGCGACGCCCTCCTGGAGGCTCAGCGGGTCCAGGGGGCCGGGCACGACGACCTCCGCCTTGGCCCAGGCCGCTAGCCAGTCGTCCTGGGGACGGGCGGTCAGCAGGACGACGGCGGGGCGCTCGTCGAGCTCGGTGAACAGCTCGTGAGCCAGCCCCATGCCGCCGAGCTTCTTGGCCTCGGCGTCCAGGACCAGTGCGTCGAAGGGCGGCTGGCCCTCCTTCTCGCGGTCGCTTGATGGCCATGCGCACGCCTTCGGCGGTGGCCGCCTCGGTCCAGCTCACCAGTGGCAGGCCCTTGGCCGGTCGGCGTCCGACACCGTCGATGACCCTCCTGACGCACGGTGGCGTCGTCGGAGAAGACGAGAAGCTCGAGGCGGGCGGAAGCAGCCTGGTCGGTCATAGCGGATCCTTCGTGGACGGGTACGGACGGCAGTGTTTCCGCGGTCAGTGTAATCACACGGGCTCACTATCCCTCTTCCGGCGCCACGTCTAGCATGAGACCATGTCAGGACTTCGGTCCTAACGAGCCCCTGCTGAGGCGGGACTGAAGCCACCTCACCCACCGAAAGGCAGTCCTTGATGGCCGTGCACACCCTTCCCGAGCTCCCTACGACTACGCCGCCCTGGAGCCCGCACATCTCCGGCAAGATCATGGAGCTCCCATGCGACACGCACCGCCGCCTACGTCGCCGGCGCCAACGCCGCCCTGGAGGCCCTGGCCGCCGCCCGCGAGTCCGGCGACCTGGCCGCCATCAACCTGTGGGAGAAGAACCTGGCCTTCAACCTGGGCGGCACACCCAACCACTCCATCTTCTGGAAGAACCTCTCCCCAACGGCGGGGGCCAGCCCGAGGGCGAGCTCGCCGAGGCCATCAGGGACTCCTTCGGCTCCTTCGAGAAAGTTCCAGGCGCGGTTCACCGCCACCGCCACTGGGCATCCAGGGCTCGAGGCTGGGCCGTGCTCGCCTGACTCCCTCTCCCGGCAAAGCTCGTCACCTCCAGCTCTTCCGACCAGCAGGGCAACGTGCCGTGGGCACCATCCCGCTGTTCATGGTGGACATGTGGAGCACGCCTTCTACCTCGACTCACCTCAACGTCAGGCCGACTACGTCAAGGCCGTCTGGAGACATCGCCAACTGGCGAGGACGTCTCCGAGCGCCTCGGCAGACGCCGTCGCAGGCCCAGTCTCATCGTCCGCTGACGCTCGGCGGACACGCGCCGCTACGCAGGCTGTGGCCGCGCGCCCGTGACGGGCGCGGGCCACAGCCCTATCGCGAGTGGTTGCCTGAGCGGCTCTGCGCTCAGATGACCTTTCGACGTCCATCACATAGATGTACGCCGACTCACGCTTCCTCCCGTTGGAGTTGCCGGGGCCAGCGCACGATCCTGGAACTCCACTGGCAGCCCGGGCCGCGTTGATCTGTCGCGGCCGGCATGTGCGCTGGGGCGTGATCCTCCCAGGTCGAGCTCCTCGTCGTGCCGTCCCACGAGTGCGGCGACATCTGCACGGCCACCGTCGTCGGTCTCCTGATCGCCGCGCCCTTTCCGCGGGCGACGACGAAGACCTCCGGCTGCAGGGGCTCCTCGGCCTTGGGGCCCGCAAGGCCGGCTGCGGGGGCGCCCAGGTCGCCGGAGATCGACACGCCGCGATCAGTGAGCTTCTTGACCGCCGCGGAGTCGACCGTGGCGTCCTTCGTGGACGGGGTCAGCTCATCGCCCGTGATGCGAGCGGTGATGTCGACGACGAAGACGAGCGGCCCGGTCGGCGAGTTCGGGCGAGCCGGATCGGCGGTCTCGCCGTATGCGAGCTTGCCCGGGATCGACAGCTGGACGCGCTCGCCGACCTTGTGCCCGGCCAGACCACAGGTCCACCCCGGGATGACCCCGGTCAGGCCGAAGGTGATCGGGGCGCCCTTCTTGAAGGAGGAGTCGAAAGCCTCCGTTGACCCCCACTTCCAGCCCACGTAGTTGACGGTGATGATGTCGCCCGAGGACACCGCCGGGCCTTCCGCGGAGGTGAGTGTCTTGGAGACGAGGTTGGCAGGGCGCCTGCTTCCCCTCACCCAGGTGACGGTCGGCTCGGCCGCATCGCCTCCGATCGCCGGGAAGCGCCTCGGAGTCGGTCTCGATCGTTCCCGGCCTCCGAGCGCAGTCGATGATCGAGCGGGTCAGGGTCGAGGGACGCCTGGAGCCGAGGGCGTGGCGGAGGCGTTCTTGGACGACCCCGAGCAGCCGGCCAGCGCAGGGGCAGGCGGCCGCGGCCAGGGCGGTCAGGGTCAGGGATGTGCGGCGCACAGTGACTCCTTGCGTGAGGGAGGGGCCTGCGCGGGAGGGATCAGTGGAAGGACTCGCCGCAGGCGCAGCTTCCGGCGGCGTTGAGGGTTGTCGATGGTGAAGCCCTGCTTCTCGATGGTGTCGGCGAAGTCGATGGTGGCGCCCGACAGGTGGGGCACGCTCATGCGGTCGACAACCACCTCGACTCGCCATCTCGTCGCTGCCCGTGGGGAAGGCGCGCACGGCGTCGCCGTCCAGGAGACGCTCGTCGAAGTAGAGCTGGTAGACCAGTCCGGAGCAGCCGCCGGGCTGGACGGCCACGCGCAGGCGCAGGTCGTCGCGCCTCCTGGGCCAGGGAGGCTGGCGACCTTCGCGGCGGCGGTCTCGGTGAGGATGACCTCGTGCTCGGGGTCTGGGTGTCAGTGGTCTCGGTCAGGGCGGTCTCTGCCATGGTCATCTCCTGGTCTGGTGTGCCTACGTTCGTCTGCGGCGCCTCGTGCGGAGCCGCTGAGAGGTCCTGCGGTGGCTCTCGACGAGCGCCTGAAGGATCCACTGGAGCCAACGCTCCAGCTCGATGCCTTGTTCCTGGTGAGCAACCCCTACGCGTCCCGCACCGCAGGAGCCGTGGTGAGGGGACTCACTGTGTCCGACGGCGTCGCGCCGGGTCGGGAGGGTGCGGTCTGCCCTCAGGCCAGGGCCACCAGCTCGAGGCACTCCGGCCCCCGCAGGTCCTCGTCGCCGTCGGGCAGCAGGAGGACCCGGTCGGGTTGAGGGCCTCGACAGCGCCCTCGTCGTGGTAGACCAGGACGACGGCGCCGGCGAGTGCCCAGCCCCGAGGATCTCCTCGCGGCTGGCGGGGTCGAGGTTGTTCGTCAGCTCGTCGAGCAGGAGGACGTTGGCGCTGGAGACCACGAGCATGGCCAGGGCCAGGCGGGTCTTCTCCCCGCCGGAGAGGACCCGGGCAGGCTTGTCGGCGTCGCGCCCGAGAGGGAAAGGAGCCCAGGACGCTGCGCACCTGCGGGTGTCGTCCATGCCGAGGGCGGCGCGGCGCAGGTTCTCCACGACGCTCGCCGCGGTGTCCGATGGTCTCAGTCTCCTGGGCGTAGTAGCCGATCTTGAGGCCGTGACCGGGGATGACCTCACCGAGTCGGGCTCCTCCACCCGCCGAGCGAGGCGCAGGGGCGATGGTCTTGCCGGCGCCGTTGAGGCCCAGGACCACGACCCGGCTGCCGCCGGTCGATGGCCAGGTCGACGCCGGCGAAGACCTCCAGAGCCGTAGGCCTTGGACAGCCCGGCGCGCGCGCAGCGGGAGTGCGCTGCAGGGGCAGGGTCAGGGGAAGCGCAGGTGGGCGACCTTCTCCACGGCGGCCTCGTCCTCCAGGTCGGCCATAGAGGCGCTCGGCCCTGCTTGAGCATCTGCTGCGCGGCCACGGCAGTGGCGCCAGCCCGCATCTTCTCCCCTGGGCGCGCAGGGGCGGCGGCCTTCTTCTCGGCGTTGGCGCGTCCCGACGAGCGCCGGTGCTCGTCGTCGGCGCGCTGCTTGAGTAGGCGTCCCAGCCCGATGGTAGACGTCGAGGACCCGCGGCCGGCGTCGAGGTACATGACCTGGTTGACGGTGTAATGCGCAGGGGCTCGACGTCGTGGCTGATGACGATGTAAAGCCCCCGGCGTAGGTACGCAGGTGGTCGCGCCAGCCACAGGATCGAGTCGTGGTCGAGGGTGGTTGGTGGAAACACATCGAGCAGGAGCGTGTCGGGCTGCTGGAACAGGACGGGAGAGCTCGACCCTGACGGCGCTGACCGCCTGAGAGCGTGCCGATGGGCTGGTCAGGATGCGGTCGGGCAGGGCCCAGGGCGGCGCTGATGCGCGGCGGCCTCGGAGGCGGCGGCGTAGCCGCCGGCCAGGTGAACTCGTGGGTCCAGGCGCGTGTGGCGGTCCGGGGCCTTGGCCTGAGCCTCCCCTCGGTGACGGCGATGCGCTCCTCGGCCTTGCGGATGCGGGCCAGGAGCGCGTCGATGCCGCGGGCGGAGAGGATCCGGTCCCGGGCGATCTCGCTGAGGTCCCCGACCTTGGTGATCTGGGAGCACGGGTAGCCCACCGAGCTCGTGCAGGTGATCGTGCCTCGTGCTCGACGGCCCTCCAGCCCGTGGCGCTCGTCGGCGTCGTTGACGGCGCGGCCCGGCGCCCCTGGGGCCACGGAGGCGGCGGCGGGCAGCTTTGGTCATCGGTGGTCTTGCCGGCGCCGTTACGACCCCACGAGGCCGATGCGCATCCCTTGTCGACCGGAAGCCGGCGTGAGCGACGAGCTGGCGGGCACCGATGCGCATGGTGGTCCTGGACGGTAATCACGCGCGCCATCGTACGGGGTCCACCGGTGCTGCCCGCCGCAACGGGCCTATCGAGTCCCACCATCCACCAGCCGACCGCGCCGCCGGCCCACTCGGGCGGGTGCGCACGATGTCGTCAGGGGACGCAGCCGGCGTCGAGCTCGTACCGGTCGCCTGACCCCGCTCCCACAGCGCGGAGCACTGGCGGTCAGCTGCCGCTCGACGAGGACCTCGTAGCCCTGCTGGTCGGCGTCGGCGACCACAGGGCCTCGGCGCTCAGACGCTCGTCCTCCGCTGGGGGACCGATGCCGTAGCCGCACAGGCGCACCTGCCCGTCCGCCCCGGCGCGGGCGGTCAGCATCGTCTTGAGGCTCGGGGCGAGAGTTCTGGCGGTCGCTCAGTGCCGCAGCCGGCAGCCGGTTCAGCAGGTCGGCCGCGGTGGCGGCGTCCATGCCCGCGGAAGGGCACGTGGTCGCTCACGGGGCGCCCCGGGCATCCAGCCGCAGCGGGGCTCTCCCCCGGCAGGCGGCGCGGGTGTCGAGCGGGGGCTCCAGCAGGCGCCACAGGCGATGCGCACCGTCCACCCCGGTGGACCGTCGAGCCGCGGCAAGTCGGGCGCGGCGGTCGAGCCGGGACGGGGCGGCGGAGTCGTGGTGGGCAGGCGAACCGGGATGTTCGGTAGGACCGGGCGATGCCGGCTGTGCGCCAGGGAGGTCTGCGCGCTCATGTCGAGCTCCTTCGCGTGAGACGGGGTCGGTGTGCCTCAAGCGTGCAAACCCGCTCCCGCGGTGCACCCACTGGCCCCGACACCTGTGCGCACACCCGTCTCAACTGCGCAAACACCGAGCCAGTGGATACCGGGATCGCGCAGATTCTCGGCCATGTCCGTCTCGGGCCAGGTGCGGGCGCCATCCAGACGGACTGTTCCCTTTTGTTCTGAGCCGTGAGACAGTACCCTCGTCCTCAACCACCTTTTTCGCGCCCGCTGCGGCGCACGAGGTGTCAGATCCCCACGACCGAGCGAGGCCGTCGGAGGACTCGGAAACACTGGGTGCATCCACCGTCCTCGTCACCCTTCGCTCAGGCAGGAAAAAGGGCCGAATGGCAGCCACGACCTCGACCCCTGAGGCAATCCTCGGCGCCGTGGGCGCGCCGAGAACATCATCCATTCACCCTGCGCCACCCGACTGCGCTTCGAGCTCAAGGACGCCTCCGGCATCGACAAGGCGGCCGTCGAGGCTATCCCGGGCGTCATGGGCGCCGTCCCCAGTCCGGGGACCGCTACCGAGATCGTCATCGGTGGTGCCGTGCAGAGCGTGCGACGAGATCAACAGCCTGCCCGGCCGCGAAGAACCAGGCGGCTCCTCCGGCTCAGGGCCAGTCCGACGCCGACGTCAGGAAGTCGCCGCTCGGGCCAAGGCCCGCGGCAAGAACGCCTACGTCGACGCCTCTCTTCGAGTACCTCCTGACTCCTATCCGCCCCTGCCGCGCGCTGCTGGGCTGCTCCCTCGTATTATCGCGGGTGAGGCGATCTTTGAGGGCCTTCCGGCCTCATCAACACCCACGCGACGCTGACGCAAAGCCGGCCACGCTGCCGTCTCGTCGACGATGCCATGTTCGCGTGCCGTACTGCTACTTCCTGCCGGGTCGCGGCGATCTGCTAACGCCTCCAAGAGACTCAAGATCGACCCGGGTCGGCTTTACCGCGATCCTGGCGGCGCTGCTCTGCGCCGGGTACGTTTCCGCAAGGCGACGGGTGCCAGAAGCAGGGCGTGCATCGACTCTGCGTCGACTAACGCCACGTTGGACAGGACCCAAGTCTGTGCACGGCGCATAACGTCTCGGGCTGCCCATGCACTGCTCAGCGACTGCCGGCCGGCCAGGTCTTCGTCCCCCTCATGATGGTGGCCATCCTGGCCCCTGCTACAAAGGACTGGTCAAAGTCGTTCCGACCAACGTGCAGATGGTCTTCGTGCCTTCCTGTCCTTCGTCATCATGCCGGTGACCGCCTTCCTCATCAGCCCTGGGTATCTGGATCGGTACCGGCCTGGGACGGCCCTGTTCTGGCTGAACTCCCACGATCATCTTCGCGATCCTCATCCCCATGGTCACCCACCCCTTCCTGTGCCTGGGCTACTTTGTGCTCAACGCCCTCATGCTGGCGTATGTCGCCTCAGGCCACGCACCACCGACTTCATCAGGGCCCCATGGGCGCCCCACTGGAACTTCGCCTGCTAAGCGCCACCCGCCGCCGTCCTCAGCCATAGATGCATCACGACAAGGACGATGGTCGCGCCAGACCGCCGGTGCCCTCTTCGCCGGTCTGCTCGGTGGTATCTCCGAGCCGAGCACTGGTATCCACCTGCGCTAAGCGCATCTACCCGTTCATGCTCGTCGGCTGTGCCGTGAGCGGCCTCGTCAGGGCATCGGCAGCATGCTGGGAGGCATCGAGGGCGTCACGACCCGACCTTCGTCTTCACCTCGCTGCGTGTCCGGTCTTCAACCCATGTGGCTCTACGGCATCTCCGTCGCCGCGGCCTTCGCCACCTCCTTCTTCCTTATCGTCACCTTCGGCTACCGCACCAGGGAGGAGCGGGCCGAGGCGCTCGCCGCTGCGGGTGTCAGCAAGGGCGGCGAGACCACCGTCTGCTTCGGCCCAGGCCGCTGGGCGCAAGGCCAGCGCCGCTGCGTGCTGCTCCCGTGGAGGGCGACCGGACTGCGAGAGGCCCCAAGCCGGCCTGGTTCCGGTGCGGTCACTGAGATCGCCTCGCCGCTCAAGGCCACGACCATGGACCTGGACAAGGTTCCCGACCCGGTGTTCTCCTCGGGCGCCGTCGGTCAGGGCGTGGGTCTGGAGCCCCAGGGCGACATCGTCGTCACGGCTCCGGCGGACGGCACCGTCGTCGTGGCCCCGTCCTCGGGGCACGCCTTCGGCATCACCCTGGACAGCGGCGTGGAGATCCTCATCCACGTGGGTCTGGACACCGTCAACCTGGAGGGCCAGGGCTTCGACGTCAAGGTCTCCCGGGCGACCGCGTCAGCGGGCAAGGCTCGTCGCGGTGGACCGCTCCGTCATCGAGCAGGCCGGTTACCGCTGACCACCGGTGCTCGTCCCAACACCGCCTCCTTCGCCTCGGTCGAGGTCGTCGGCGGCGACTCGGTGGAGCCCGGCGAGGCCCTCATCAAGGTCGCCGCGCCTGAGGCCTGAGCCTGACATGACGCCGCCGACCTGATCGGCTGCAGACACAACGGTGGGGCCGGATCCGTCCATGGACGGAGCCGGCTTCGCTTTCCGCTCGTCCGGCGAGAACCTGCGGCACCGGACTGGGCGGTCGGGTCAGGGCAGACGCAGCGCGCCAGAAGGCCACGACGCGGCCGCCACGTTGAAGTCCCTCCCCTGCCATGGGGATGCGCACCACCTCGTCGGCCGCGGTGATGGTCGATGGGACCGTCCCCCTCCGTGCCCAGGACGACGGCGACCCGCGAGTCCGGGGCCGTACAGGCCGGTGAGCCGCAAACTCATCCAGTGCCACGGTGTCCGACAGTGCCAGGGCGGCCACGGTGAAGCCCTGTGCGTGGAGCTTTCGTCCATGGCGGGCCGCGCTCGATCGGTCAGGGCCTGGAAGACAGTGCCCATGAGACGCGCACGCTGCGCCGGTAGAGGGTCCGCAGCGGGTGACCAGGACGGCGTCGATCCCAGGGCGGCCGCGCTGCGGGCAGCCCCCGTTCGTGGTCCCGGGTCCTCCGGATCGCGACCTCTGGCCCCGCTCCCGCGGGCGGCCGCGGCAACTTCAGGAACACCGGCGAGCTGGGTCGGTTCATGGCGGCCAGGGCCCCGCGGTGCAGGTGGAGTCCGTGATGGACTCCAGGACCTCCTCGGGGCGACGAACACGGGGACCTCGCCGCCGTCGTCGCTGCCTGCGCAGCAGCCGCGGGGCGATGACCGGCCACATCTCATCGAGGCGCGAGGCCCATGGGGAAGGAGCGCGGGGCGACCTTCCCGGCGACCACGGCACGCGTGATGACCTTGAGACCGACCCATGTGCAGGCTGCACAGATATGGCGACGGCATGGCGCATCCATCGGCCTGGTGTAGTCGCCAGGCGCTCATCGCTTTCGTCAGACGCTCAATAATCATCGCTACGTCACCTTCTGCCAGGGCTTTCCCCGTTCCATTGTAGTACGGCGGGAAGAATAGGCGTCACTGGCGATCTTACTCCTCCCGCAGCGGTGCCCTGGGGCCTGGCGGTTTCCCAACAGCGTCGAGCCAGCTCAGGCGCCCAGGGTCCCTGGGGCGCCGGGAGGCGTGCCGTGGCCGGGCTGGGCCTGGATGCCGTAACCACCGCGCGGGGCACAGACCAGGCTGGACCTCCCTCGGGGTCGGCCACGTGGCTTCCGTGCGCGGTGTGGGCCTCAGCATAACCGTCGGAGGTCGGACGCTCACCCGTTGCTTGCCGTCGGCCCTTGTCCGCAAGGAGCCTTCCGGGAGACTGCGCCTTGGATCGGGCTCTCACTGGCCTCCTGAGCCGACTCGACTCGCACGGGCCTGGAGGCTCCTCAGGGGCCTGGAGGCAGGCTGCTGTGTGGGTCCGACTTGACTCTGCGGTCCAGGCTCCTTTACCCGAAAGGTCTTACCAGGACAAACTTGACGTCGTCGTCAGGTCGATTCACACCTACGTGCCGAGGCCGTCCTTACCACCGCCCAGGGGCGCCGGCGATGCAAATCAGCCTGCCGTGAACTCGGTGGGCACGATCCACATCTTGGAGGAGGAGCCGTTGGCGATCTTGGGCGAGATGGAGGTACTGGTGGTAGCAGCTTGGAGTCAGCCACCGCGGTGGATAGCGTCAAAGACCTGGGATGGCGCGCGACCACTGAGCGGATCTGCGGACTGCGCCTGGCCCTCGGCGCGCGGGATCACCAGACTGCTTGTGCCTCGGCCGTGAGGATCTGGGACTGCCAACACCTCAGCCGTCAGGATGCGGCTTTGCTTGGTCACGCTCGGCGCCCATCTGCTGCTCAATAGACCCTGAATGGAGACCGGCGGGTCCCAGTGGACTTCAGCTCCACTGTGATGACACTTGGATACTTCGCGTGGCCTGATTAGTTGCCACAACTGTGCAAATTGATCTGGTCTACTGACAACGTCTGCTCCAGTCCATCGAGCCGACATTGTTGCTGCTGGTGATGAATCAGCTGCTCAATGGCCTTGCGGTGGTTGGAGATCGTGAGTGGCGCACATGGGTCCGGTGATCCCAGTGACCGAGTCGATGCTCGAGCGAGGTTGTCGGAGGTAATGACCGGCTGGGCGGGAGGAGACAACCTGTCGCAGATCGCTTGATGTTGCACCCGGTGATGAGGGCACCGGGAGGTGCGATTCCAGCGCCGTAAAGCCTGGAAGCCGCTGACGCTCGCGATGATCACCAGTGGCTCGCGACGATCCGCACCGCGGAAGAAGATGGCGATGACCAATAGCACGACCACGAAGCAAGATGATGGAGACGAACGGGATTATCACTGCAGGGTTGAACGGATGGTCAGAATAACGTTGTTGTTCAGGAACGTCAGGATGCCAGGCATGCAGCGGCGGAGAGCCGTCACCGAGCGTACGGCCACAGCCCCGTCGATCTGGTCACGGTGCCTCACCCCATGCTCGGCGAGCTCACCGCGGACGGAAGGGAGCCAGACGGGCGCTCACCTCACCGCCGGGCGCACCCTCCGCCGCCACGGTCAACAGGGTAATGGTGACGGCAGACCACGGCCATCGAGGGCGTCGACGTTGGTCTTCATCCGGGTGGCGACGCAGGCGCTGGCCAAGACGCACGGCGGGCAAGGGGTGGAGACGCAGGCGAAGACCGACCTGCGCCTTTGGGCCCGCCGAGGATGTCAGGCCTCCTCCAGCGCGCCGCCGCGTCATGAGAAGGTGAGGTCGGCTGTCATCGTCTCGTGACGATGAGAACAACACCACCGACTGACCAGCCATTGAGACCTCTGATGGGAACACATTGATGAGAATTGTGATCATTATACCGAGCGGGGCCGATGAGGATCGGCTGATCAGCGGCCTTCCTCCGAACCAGGGTGGTCCGGCCCCTGGCCTCGACGACGCGCCTGCCGCCAGCCGGCCGGGCGCCTGGCGGAAGTAACGGCCACGGTCATGGGTGACCTCAAGCCATGCCGAGGTCTGCCACGGTCACATTGTCGCGGTGGGACTTCGCTTCCAGCAGGCCCTGCAGCGCCCACGACCCGCGCCTCGCACGGCGTGAGCGCGTGGTGAGCCTTCCGGGATCTCCCTCAGGTGGCGAGTCTGGGACCATGGAGGGCAGGTCAGACACGAGGAGATGATCTCGGTAGGCATATCAGGAGCTATTCTGCAGCCGACAGGTCCAGGGCCAGGGCCCAGCTCACGTCCGACATCTCGGGTCCGGCATGGGCGCAGGCCAACTCGGCAACACTTGCGCCCCGACGACAGTGTTCCCCGGCGGTCGACTGGGTGAGCGGCCCCAGAACCCAAGAATGACGCGCTCGGCGTCGACACGTTGTCGGCACTCCTCGCGCCAGCGTCGAATGCGCCCAATAGAATGACGGACCGCCGCCGACACCTCGCCACTCTGGACGTTGGCGGCCAGGGCCGTAACGCAACGGAACCGTGTCGGGGCGGGCTCGGGACGTCACCCGAGCACTCCGGGGGATGTCCGTGCCGGAGAAGGGCTGGCGAGGCGTCTGGCGATCGTATTAGTCTTTGCCCGCGCCGTTGGTTCAGCAGCACCCAGTGCTGACCTCTTCCACACTCAATGACGTGGCTGAAAGTCTGGCGGTGACTGCGGTGCGGCGAGACGTCTCGTCGAGGTGCAGGACACTGGTCATGGAGTGATCCCTATCGTGGCGCCGAGGATTCACCGGGCAGATGCGCGGCAAGAGCCGCGACCGTCCGACCCCGCTCTCCTCCGGGGCCTGCCTCGCTGCCCATTCACTATGGTTGGCCCCATGGATCCCTCAACCCGCCTGTCGGCATCATGCTGGCCCTGTGGCACATCGCCCTCCTCCACGGCCTGTCATAATTGAAGGCTGACAGCGCCCAGCGACGTCATCGACAGCGTCGTCTGAGGGGCTCGGACACGGCGGTAGCCGCCGACGATCAGGACGCGTCGGCCTGGCGCAGGTAACCACCTGCCGCTGCTGAGCTGGTGCGACGGTCCGCCTCACCATGGCGGCACCAGCACCCCTGGGGGCTCCTGCCGTGTCAGGAAAATGCTGGAGGGGTCAGCCGGCCGGGTGCTTTCTTCTGGTTTCTGAGACTCGGAACCTCGGTAACCTGGCGCGCCAGGCACGTACCGGCACGCTGCCCCCGCTGGACGCGGCGCACGCCGCCGGCAGTGCACACTGCAAAGGCCATCGGGCGCCTGTTGTTTCGGCCCGTGAGCGCGGGCGGCGAGCACGCCCTCAATGACCACTGCTCACGCGGTGGTGGATCCGCGACCTTGCCGCCGTGGGCTGGCGCCGTGATCGGGAGCTGATGCCGGGCCTCCTTACGGCTGGCGCGGGATGGCGCGAGCTGGCCTGGACGACGACGGCGCGGCTGACCGCGCTTCAGGCGCAACGGCGAGCCGAACATCCTGCAATCCACTGCTGGCGGTGGCGCGTCACGGCTTCGCTTTGCGGCCTGAAGTGATGAGCGTGGGGCGCGCCACTCGGTGTGGCATGTCGGTGGTCTCGCCGAGCGGGCCGTCAGCTCAAGCCCTGGGCCAGGACTTTGGTTTGGGCATCGCATTGCCGGGCGTGGCCTCCCAGCGAAGTGCTCCTCGACGCGGCGTCAGGCGGCCTACTATGGTCTAGCGGCCTCTGGTGTCGTGATGACCAGGTGGTGAGAACGCTCGGCCAGGTCGGCTCAAAGAAGCGGGCGAATGATGGGGTACCGAACGCCGTCCTGGACCTGCTCGATGGGCACCAGAGGCCGGTCTCGCCGTCGACGATGACGTCAGGGAATTACCGATGGCTGATCGACAACCGAAACGTCCCACAGCCCATAGCCTCGGGTTGACGATAGCGGGCTCTGTGGACAGGGCACGAGGTCGGAGGCGGCCAGCACGGCGATAGCTCAGGGCTTGGCAGCATCTCACTCGATCCAGACCACTCCGGTGCCTTCTGCTCGCGCAGAGGCGACCTGGCCTCGACCTCGGCAGCAGTCTCGGGGGTGTCAGGGCGCCGGCACGAGATGATCTGGACGTCGGCGAGAACAGCTTCTCGCGGGCGCGCCTCCAGCAGGTGGGAGGCCCTTCTGACGGGTGATGCGTCCGACGAACGACGGTGGAGCGGTCCGGGGTTCAATGCCGAGCGCCGAGGGTGAGCGGAGGCCGCGGCGTCGGCCTCCTGGCCCTGCAGGCACAAGGCCTCCCGGGTCGGTCCGATTTGTAGACGACAGCAACGCTCAGGGTCAACGGTCGGGTAGCACAGATGTCCTCACGCATGCCGTTGGAACCACCGGTAGATCCCGGAGGCAGCCTCGTAGGCGGTCTTCCTCGCCCAGGAGGACGGGCAGCAACCGCTTCCGCCGAACTGCTCGGCCTTCCAGGGCATGAGGCTCCAGGAATGGGCACCCGACGACGTGGGGACGCCGTGGAGCAGGCCGGCGGGAGTGTCCGGCGGGTTGGCGTACGCCAGGTGGCGGGAGTGGACGGTCAGTTCCCTCGGTGCTGGGCCATCTCCAGGGTCGGCTCCAGTGCCAGGGCAGCGTTGGCGCCGTCGAGGCTCAACGATCTCGGGTGGCCGGTGACGCCGTCGTGGCGCCCTCGGTGCCAGGCTCGCGGGGAGACGCCAGGCGTGGACGCAGTTTGCACGTCGGCCGGGGGCGCCAGGACATGCAGCGACTCGGTGACGTGGACTCCGGCGCCTCCGTAGATAAAGGTGGGTACTCGCGGTCAGCGGTCGACCCTCGCGGGTGTGCCTCTCCTCACCCAATCTGATGGATGGACCCGACCGCCTTCCTCCAGCGCAGGACGGCAGGCCTGCGGTGCGGGCGCCACACTAAACGTTAACCGCACACGGGCTGATTGGGACCGTTCAGCGCAATTGGTTTCCACCGATTCAAACCTACGGTCCAAATAGTTTCCCTGGGCCGGGGAACATGAATCAAGGTCCGGGACTCAGACCGACAGGGCGACCCAGTGCCGGTCCTTTGTTCCTGTTCTCTCAAGCGTAATTAGGCCCCACATGAAATAACCTCATTGTTCTCACGTCATCCTCGCCGGTGGCGAGGGCAAACACCTCATGCCCCTGACCGTCGACCGCGCCAAGCCGGCCATTGCTTGCCCGGCATTATCCGCCTCATCAGCTTCCTGTCCAACATGATCAACTCCGGCTTCCTCAGGTCATGGTGCTCACCAGTACAAATCCCCCCTCCGGCTGGACTTAGCCATCTCAAGACGTGGCGCATGTCCGACATCTGCGGCAACTACATCGCGCCGGTGCCAGCCCCGGCGCGCGTGGGCCAGCACTGGTTCACAAGGCGCCGACGATCACCGGTCTCTCAACTAACGACGACGCGGGACTATATGGTCATCTCGGTGGACAACTCCGCAGACTTCTCCCCAGATGCTGAACTCTGCTTCTCTGGTCTGCCCTGCGTCGCGGGCATCCGTCAGCCGCGGTCCCTGGCGGACCAGTTCCGGCATCGCGAGACCGACCCGTCCGACCGCGGCAGGATCGAGGCCTTCCGTGGGCCAAAGGACCCAGTGCAGGACTCCCCGATGAGATCCTGTGGCCACTCGTTGGTTAACTTCCATCATGAACGCCTGACGCCTGCAGGCCGTGACGGTCGACGCCGCCGATGGGACCTCCACGGCGACATGGGCGGCGACATCGATACCCTGGTTCCGTCAGCCGAGGCGGCCGGCGTCTACGACTTCAGGACAACGACATCCCGGGCTCCTCGAGCGCGACGCTACTGGCGCCGACATGCGTGTCGTTTCGGGCACCCGGTTCTCGACTACGTATTCACCTTGTACAACGACCGTAGCCACTGATGCTTCGTTCGGTACATTGCCAACCAGTTCAGTCGCGCCTACGACGCCTGGGGCGCGGTCGACTCGATCGTCTCACCGGGCGTTACTCATTCTCCGGTAATTGGTGATCTCCTCGGTCCTGTTGTCCAGTGTGCGCGTCAACTCCCGCAGGTCCTCGGTGCGCCGTTACTTCATGGACGGGGAGGCCGAGGTGAGCCGCAACACCGTGGTCAGCTCACGCGATCCTGGACCAGGCCGTGGTCTGGGGGAGGGCACCTGGTGGTCGTCCCGGGCGACCATGACGGGAGCTTTCACCATTGAGCGGGGTCCCGGCATCACAGACGGTGGCCAAGGGCGGGTCGTGCCACTGGGCGTATGAAACCTGCTGCTTTTGATGCGCGCCGTAGCTGACTCGGCGACGGCGCGGTACATGCCGAAACTCGCCCACTAGCATGGCGCCATGAGCGACGCCTCCGACACCGTGCAAAGCGGCTCCGCGGACCTCAGCGAGGCGCTGAGCGAGCCCTTTGGTGACTGAGGGGCTGGCCTGCTGGTGCTGGACGTGAACTCACCCTCATCAGGGCAGGAGGTCATCAGCAGCTCATCGCCTGAGCGCCGGGACCCGTGAGCGGATAGCCGGGTCACCGGCCGGGCGATGCGCGGGAGCTGAACGCGACGCTCACCGCGAGCAGGCGCGGCAAGGTCTGAAGTCTTCACTTTGGGTCCTCTGCGCGGTGCGATCACCGTAAAGGCGGCCGAGCTCATTGAGCGCGCACGCGGCGCCAGGTGGGTCGTCTCCGGGCCTGAACCGAGGGGTGTGGTGCCTCGGCCAAGCGGCTGGTGATCACGTGGCGGCCAACCGCCTGGGTGGTCGGGCCGTCTCTGCAGTCGGGTGCTGGGGCGGATGCGTGGACCGTCAGGAGAAGGTCCGCTGCCTGCTCGCCTGTGGGCCCGACGGGACGGCTTATGGGCCGCCACACCATCGCGGTGACGGGCCCAACGACCTGGGCATGCTGGAGGCCGCAGGTGCCACGGTGGCGTTCTGCACATAAAACCGGTGATCGTCAAAACGAGCCGATGCATCCGTGCGTGATGCATGCCGTCCTGCGCTTGATCGAGGCTGACCAGCTTGCGGTTGTTCGCGAGGCCACGGCCTCCGGTCGCTTGCAGGCGGTGAATCTCCCGGATGCGGGCGCTCCTGGGCTCGAGGTCCGCGGTGCCGGGCACGTCGACGTGATGACGGCGGTGGCCGTGGGCAGGCCCCGAAGGAGATCTGGGAGGCGGGTCGTCGTCAGGCGGTGGTCGTGGAGGATGTGGGCGCAGCACGGAGATCGTGGGCTCGTGGCCGACGACGACGACCGTCACTAGCCTGCGCACCCGTCCTCGCCCGGGACCACTGAGGATGCCGTTGCAGGTTGTGGGCTCTCCTCGCGCACGAGGGTGTCAGCGGGTGAGCTCGGGCGGGTGCGCGGATGGGGCGGGCGGTCTCGCGGGCCCGGGCCGCCGCTCTGAACGCGGTCGGTGGTCTCCAGGCGCTTGCGCAGCTCCTCGCCAGCAGGCCCGGCCAGCGCGGTGCCCAGCCAGGGGGTCAGGGGACGTTCCAGGTCGGTGACGGCATCGTGAGAGGCCTTGGAGTGTCGGACGAGCACGGAGGCCGGCGCATGGGATCCGTTGTCACAGTCTCTGCCCTACGGCACCACGGCGCTGCCGGATGCTGTCGACGACGTCTCGCGCCCGCCAGCGCCTGGCGCCCCATGCCCGGCCGCGTCGACGCCGAGGATCGCGCGCGCCGGTGACGCTGGGCGGCCACTGGTGAGCCAGGAAGAGGCCGGGCCCGTGATGTGTCGGCGACGTCGGCGCAAAGCACTGGGGATCTGCTCGGTGAGCCGGTGCGGATGCGGTCGGGCAGCGGTCATCGCCAGTGGTATCTGACGAAACGCCGGGGCGACGGCGTTGACGGGTGATGCCGCGCGGTGCCGCGGCTCGCGGTAGCCAGGAGCGGGTCGCCCCTCCACACCGCCCTTGCGCGGCGCCATGGTGAACCAGACGCACCGCCTCACGCGAGCGGCGATGGCCGAGACCAGGACGATGCGTCCCTTGCGGGCCCACTATCATGGCAGCCGGTGTCACGGCAGCGCACTGTGTTGGTGCCGGTCACGCGGGTCGGCGGAATGACCTCGTCCACATCTGGGAGGAGGTGCGGGCCGACAAGGGACTCCCGGTTGATGCGTGCCGAGGCCACGAGGAACCTCGATGGGGCAGTGATGACCTCGGTGGCGGCGGTCGCAGGCAGCTGGGCGGGGCGATCGGTCGGTGACGTCTGCGAGCCGGGGGCCAAGGAGAACGCCGTCAGCACTCGCGGAGCCAGGAGATGCCCGCACTCGGTCGCCTGTGAACGCCTCGCCGACCGCCTCCCCGATCGAGGCTCCGGTCCACGACGACGGAACGCGATATCGACAGCTCGGTCTCTCGTTCATCAGCACGCAACACACAAGGTAACGCGCATCGCACTCGCCATCAGTCGTTCGTCACACGCCGATGCCGATCCGTCCTGTTACTTCCTTCACGCGGTCTATACCGTGTCTGTTCGGTCGCAGGGCGAGCCGGTCACGGGCCTGGCACCCGCAGTGTGTCAGCATGTCGGGGTGACGATGAGTGAGACCTCCCCGCCTCCCCGGACGCCTGCGCCTCCGGGCACTGCCCCGCGCCGCTGCGCATCGGACGCTGGTGGTGCCCACACCGTCGAGCTCGCCCCATGGCCGAGTCACCACGCCTCTTCCGCCGCCTGTGCCGGGAGATGGCCGAGGCCGCCCTGCCGGGAGTCGCTGAGGCCTCCTGTTCCCGGTCCGCTGTCCACGCTCGACGGCGGCCTGCTGGCGCCCGGCAGGGATCCTGGCACGTCACGGAGATGGTCACCACCGCGCGCTGGTGGGCCTGACGAGCGCACCCTGGCGATGGTGCGCACCGACCCGCCGAGAGGGTGCGTTCCATCAGCTCTGGGGTCGATCCGGCCACGTGAGACCGCGGTGCGGATCCTGGTGGAGGAGAGGATCTGGCCGACCAGATCGACGAACTGGCTGCCCGGTCCCAGGCGACACCGCAAAGGGCGGCAGGGCGGCGCTGCCGTGGAAGCAGACCTGCTGGCGGCGATCCTCACCGAGGCGGTAGGCGCCAGTGAGGCCGCCGTCCGCGCCGTCGGGCGGGCGCGGCAGGTGCCGGTGACCATGAAGATGCGCCTGGGCATCGACGAGGCACGAGACCTTTCTCGGGCGGCCCGGGCCGCCGACAACGCGATCGCGGCCGTGGCCCTGCACGCCGCACAGCGCGCCAGCACTACTCGGGCCAGGCCCGCTGGCAGGAGATCGCCCCGCCTCGTGAGGCCACCGCCTGCCGGTGCTCGGCAACGGGGACATCTGGCTGGGCGACGACGCGGTGCGCATGATGGAAGCCACCGGCTGCGACGGCGTCGTCGTGGGCTGCGCAGGGGCGGCCCGGCTGTTCGCCGCACATCGTGGCGGCCATGCACGGCTCGCCTGCGCGCACCCGCCCGACCTGGACGCCGTCATCGAGGTCATCCGTCGCCACGGGCGGATGCTGGCCGAGGAGAGGTGAGGACCGGGGGTGCGCGACCCGCAAGCACGTGGGCTGGTACCTCAGGGCTACCCGGTCGGAGCGCGGCGCGCGCCGACCTCATGCGGGCATCCGGAGCCTGGACGAGCTCGACACCGGTCTGGCGCGGATGCGCTCGCGCCTGCCGAGGTCGTGGACTCACCCCGGCGACGATCGTCGAGGGCCCCCGAGGGCGGGCCGGCGGTCCCAAGACTCCCCGTCTGCCCGATGGCTGGCGGACTCCACCCTGGATGCGGCCCACCGCGAGATGCTCCAGCCAGGCCGAGTCCGACGTCTCCGGCGGCTGAGACGGCGCCCCGGCAACTCTGCGAGGCCGGTCATCGGCTGCTCGTCTACTCGTCGAGGACTGGTGACGCAGCACGCCGCTGCGATCGCCGTGGTCGCGGGAATCGCTAGGACCAGGCCGATGGAGGAGATGAGGGTGCGCACGATCTCCTCGGCGATCTCGCCCGAGAGCATGGTGTCCACACGGCCCGGTCCATGAGAGCGGCGGCCGGGATGACGGTAGCGCCGTGCCGGCGTAGGCGAAGGCCAGGGTGTAGACCGTTGAGGCGATGTGGTCCGGCCGATCCTCGTCCCGCCGGTGAACGAGCGCGTGCGCGACAGACGGGTTGGCGGCGCAGCTCCACACCGAGGAGGCCTGGGTGATGGTGACGTCGTTGAGGACGCCGAGCCCGGCACGACCATGCCGCAGGTCAGCAGTGTCTGCAGATCGATGTGCGTGCGCGAGGCCAGCAGGCGGGCGGTCCCGTCGAGCATCGCCGGTCAGTGGGCGGCGTCGGTCCCCACAGGCATGACAGCACGGTCAGTGACGATGCCGGCCACCGTTCCCCAGCAGGGCGGTCGTGGTGCGGATGGACACGCCGTGCCAGGCCGACGGCTGACAGCATCATCGCCATCGACCCGACCAGGTCACCGCCAGCGGGTGGGAGCTGGCCAGGAGCGCCGGGATCGGAAGAAGGCGAGTACGCCGGTGGCCACCAGGCAGGCCCAGGACGCTGAGGACGCCTGCGGCCCGCCGCGGCGACGACGAGCACCAGGTAGACGACCGCCAGGGCGCCGACCGGGAGCTGGCGCCGGTCGATGGATGAGAGGGTGGAGGCCGGACAGGATGGCCTGAGGCGAGTAGGGGACGACGAGCCGAGTCGCCGGCGTGGGCGAGCTTGCAGCTCACCCACCAGCTGGACCGGCATGACCAGGCCCCTGCCCTCCCCTCGGTGATGCGGGCGTACACGTGGCGCTGGCGAACTCCTCCGGTTTGACGCCGTTGACCTCCGTCAGGGCGCTCACTGAGCTCTGACAGCGACAGGTCCGTGGAGGTGATGGTGGCCTTGCCACCGAGCCGCCCTCGGCGGTGAAGGAGCGCGAGCCGATGAGTGAGCTCTTGCCGGGCCAGAGCACGAACAGCCCGACGACGGTGGCCAGGACCAGGCGCTCGACGATGGCACCGAGCACGATCCGCACCCGGCGGACCTCCCCGCATCCAGGTCCAGGGGCCCGGAGTGGGAGTGACTGTGGCCGCTGCTGCTGTGACGGCCGTGGCTCCCTGCTGTCCCGCCCTCCTCGGCCGGCAGCTCGAAGAGCTCTCGGTGGGGACGGACTCGTTGCTTGGGGAGGTCGAGTTGGTGCCACCGTCCCATCATGCCGCCCCGTGTCCCTGAGAGTGAGCCAGGGACGGGCGAGAGATGGTGCCAGATGGTGGCCGAGACTTCAGTGAGGCTGCCGGCCTGCTTCGTGCGGGCGGCTCCAGCAGCCGATGAGGCGCTCAGCCAGGTAGCGCTCGACACTCGAGCGGGATGCGCTCCTGGGTCATCGTGTCGCACGCGCACGGTGACCGCCCCATCCTCAGGCGAGTCGAAGTCATGGGTCAGGCAGAGGGAGTACCGACTCGTCCTGGCGGCGGTAGACGGCCGACCGCGCCGGCGTCGTCGTACTCCACGTTCCAGGAGCGGCGCAGGCGGCGACAGCTCACCTGGCCGGGCCGGTCAGCTCCTCCTTGCGGCTCAGCGGCAGGACGGCCGCCTTGACCGGGGCGATGCGCGATCGAGCTTTTGAGCACGATGCGCTTGTCCACCCTCCCTTGGTGTTGGGGGCCTCGTCCTCGGTGTAGCCTCCACGAGGAAGGCCATGCAGCGAGCGGGTCAGGCCGGCGGAGGCCCGACGACGCGGGGGTCCAGCGCTCGGAGCGGGTCTGGTCGAAAGTGGGACATGTCCTGCCGGAGTGCTCGGCGTGCGGTGGACAGGTCGAAGTCGGTGCGGTTGGCGATACCCTCGAGCTCGCCCCACTCCCGAGCCGGCGAAGCGAAGCGGTACCCAGGTCCACGGTGCGCCCGAGTAGTGAGAGCTCTCGGCGGGTGCTCAATAGGGCGCAGGTTGCTCCTCGCTGATGCCCCAGCGTCGGTGTACCAGGCCTTGCGGTAGTCGATCCAGTACTGGTGCCACTCCTCGTCGGTGCCCGGCTCGCAGAAGAACCCAGCTCCATCTGCTCGAACTCGCGGGTGCGGAAGATGAAGTTGCCCGGCGTGATCTCGTTGCGGAAGGACTTGCCCACCTGGCCGATGCCGAAGGGCGGCTTTGCGCAGGCCGCGCTCGCGACGTTGGGCAGCGGTTGATGAAGATGCCCTGGGCGGTCTCGGGGCGCAGGTGGTGCAGGCCGGACTCGTCGTCGACCGGCCCGAGGTGAGGTCTTGAGCAGGCCGGAGAACTCGCGCGGCTCGGTCCAGGAGCCAGCGGCGCCGGTGACCGGGTCGGGAACCATGTCGAGGGTGACATTCTCGGGGTCGAGTCTTGCGGCGGCGTAGTCCTCGATGAGTTGGTCGGCGCGGTAGCGCTTGTGGGTGCAGGACTCCACGAGCGGGTCGGTGAAGGCGCCGACTGACCGGAGGCGACGCAGTCTCACGCGGCAGGATGACGGAGGAGTCCAGCCCGACGACGTCGTCGCGCGAGCGGACCATGCACCGCCACCACTGGGCGCTTGATGTTCTCCTGCAGCTCGACGCCCAGCGGCCCGTAGTCCAGGCCGAGCGGGTTCCGCTGCAGATCTCGCCGCAGGGGAAGACGAAGCCGCGCCGCTTGGCGAGGTTGATGACGGCGTCGAGGCGTGAAGGGTGGATGCCAGCGGATGCTCCTTCAGAGTGGTCGTGGTCCCGCCTGGTTGGTGGGGACGAGTGGTGACAGTCTAGGCGGACAGGGGCCGAGCGTCGGTGAGGGGCCCGTCGCACCACCGACGCGCGCACGCGCCCGGGAGGCCCTGCCGACTGCCGTCCAAACCGGCTCTCAGCAGCGCACACGCGGACTCGCCCGAGTTTGACGCAGGACAGCCAGAGTATGAGAATGATTCGCATGAATGTTTCACAGGCTCGTTCCCGTCGTCTCCACCGCGTCGTGGCGCTCGGAGCCACCCTGATGCTGGCCGCCGGCATGAGCGCATGCAGCGCCCTGAAGGGCGAGAGCTCGTCAGACGCATCGGCACCGCACACGATCGCCCCGGGCAAGACCCTGACGGTCTCCACGTCCTTCTACCCGATCCAGTACCTGGCCGAGGCCATTGGCGGCAAGCTCGTCAAGGTCTCCACCGTGACCCCCTCCAACGTCGAGCCGCACGACTTCGAGCTCTCCGCAAGCGAGACCGCCGAGCTGGGCAAGGCCGACCTCATCGCCTACGTCCCCGGCTTCCAGCCCTCCTGGACAAGGCGCGTCAAGGTCGGCTCCGACCCCACCGTGGTAGACCCTGAGCAGCCACAACCTCGTCCACCACGAGGCGTCGAGGAGCAGCGCACGGCGAGGAGGCCTCGACGGCGCCTCGGCCACGGCCAGTGCCGCAGCCACCGCGCAGGCCAGCGAGGCCGAGCACAACGAGCACGGCGACGATGAGCAGTCATGCCGAGGGCGGTGAGGGGCACGATGGCGACCTCGACCCGCACTTCTGGCTCGACCCGGACCGCATGATCAGGTGCGAGGCCCTTGAGGCCTCAACCTCGCCAAGATCGACCCGGCCAACGCCAACGACCACAAGGCGAGCTGACAAGCTCAAGACGGCGCTGACCGAGTGGACAACCAGTACAAGCAGGGCCTTTACCAGCTGCCAGCACAAGACCTTCATCACCTCCCACGCCGCCTTCGGCTACATGGCTGAGCGCTACGGCCTGACCCAGGCCTCCATCTCCGGCATCGACCCGGAGACCGAGCCCAGCCCCTGCCGAGATGGCCAACATCAAGTCGGTGGTCGAGAAGACGGGGGTCAGACGATCTTCACTGAGGAGCTGGTCTCCGACGCCCCCGCCAAGGCGATCGCCGCGGAGACCGGGGCGGAGACGAGCGTCCTCAGCCCCCTTGAGTCCAAGCCCGAGCGGGGCGACTACACCGACGCCATGACCGCCAACCTGGAGCGGCTCAGGTCAGCCATGGTGCAGCAGCCTCGGGCCCGGCCGCCGAGCCCGTTCCCTGAGCAGATGACGCCCTTCAGATTGGCATGATCGCAACCGCATGACCATCATCTCCACCTTCACCAGCGTCTGTGACGACGCCGTCCGGTTCCCCTGGGCGGCGTCGTCCGCGCTCGCCATCAGGGTCCGTGAGCTCAGCGTCGTCCTGGGCCCTCCCTCATCCTGGACGACGTGAGCCTGGCCGTGGGCGGCGGCGAGTCCGTGGCGATCCTGGGCGCCAACGGCTCGGGCAAGTCCACCTTCGTCAAGGCCGTTCTGGGCCTGGTGCCCCTGTCCGGCGGCAGCATCGAGCTCCCTGGGCACCCCACCTCGCGCCGGCACAGGGTCCCCTGGAGCGGGTCGGCTGCGTCCCCCAGCGGATCGGTGCCGGCTCCGGCGTCCCGGCCACCGCCCTGGAGGTGGTGCGCTCGGGCTCCTGGGGCCGCGCCGTCCCTGGGCCGATCGGGGCCGGGCCGCCAAACGCAAGGCCATGGCCGCCTTGGACGTCGGACTGGCCCACCGTGCCGCAGACCATGTCCAGGTCTTCTCCGGCGGGCAGGCGCAGCGGGTCCATCGCCAGCGCCCTGGTCCGCTCCCCCGAGCTGCTCATCTCGATGAGCCTCTGGCCGGCATCGACCGCGCCAGCCGCGAGTCCCTGGCCGAGATTCTTCAGGGGCTGCGCGCGCAGGGGCTGACCCTGGTGACGGTTCTGCACGAGATGGGTGAACTCGCCGACGTCGTCCAGCGGGCGATCCTCCTGCAGGACGGCCGGCTCGTCGCCGACGGCCCGGCCGGCGAGGTCGCTCATCTGCGCGACAGCGGGACCGGCGCGCCCCAGGGCGACCTGCACCGCGCGCACTGACTCACGGCGCTAACGGCGACCACCACCCGGACGCCGGCGGCCCTCCGGCCCACCACGCCCCCGTCCTCGACCATCGGCTGCCTGACACGCGCCCTCATTCCGGTAGGAGCACCCGCCCATGATCGAGTTCGTCTCCGACATGCTTGCCAGTCCCCTCATCCAGCGGGCCTTCATCGTGGCGGTCCTGGTGGGGCTGGCTGCCCCGGTGGTGGGCACCTCACCAGTTCCAGCAGCCTGGCGCTGCTGGGCGACGGGATCGGGCACATCGCCCCTGACCGGTATCGCCCTGGCTGGCTGGCCGGGACCGCCGCCAACGTCACCCTCACGACGCTCTGGGCCGTGCCTGGGGCGATCCTCATCAGCGTGCTGGGAGCCGTGATGATCGAGGTCATGCCCGCGCCAACGGCCGAACTCGGGAGACGTGGCCCTGGCGATCCTGTTCTACGCGGGGCATCGCCCGGGCGTCATCTCATTCGCGTCGCCGGTGGAACGACGACGAACCTCGACTCCTACCTGTTCGGCCTCGATCTCCACGGTCTCGGTCTCCGACGCCTGGTTCACCATCGCCCTGGCCACCCTGGTGCTCCTGGTGGGCTGGGGCTGCGCGGCCCACTGTTCGCGCTGTGCCACGACGAGGAGTTCGCCCACGCCTGCGGCCTGCCCATCGGCGCCCTCAACGCGCTGGTCGCGGTAGTGGCGGCGCTGACGGTCTCGGTGTCCCGATGCGGTGGTGGGCGCCTGCTGGTCTCGGCGGTCATGATCGTGCCGGTGGCCATCGCCCAGCTCGTGTCACTACTCCTTCGCCCGCACCATGTACCTGGCGATGGGGCTGGGCGCGTAGCTCTGTGTCAGGTCTGACGATCACCTACCCGGTGGCGGGCCTCTCCCGGCGCCATGATCGTGGTACTCTAGTGGGTGGGCCGCCGTCGTCGCCCTCCCTGTCCGGACTGCAGCAGCTCGTCAGCCGCTCGCGACGGCACCACATCACCTCAGGAGGCAGATCAGCGAGCGCAAGCAGCACTGGCGCAGCGTCCCCGCGCCACGCGCCAGCGCGCCGCCGTCGCCGACATCCTCGCCCGCACCGACGAGTTCCGCTCGGCCCAGCAGATCCACGCCGCCCTGAGGCCGAGGGCACCAAGGTGGGTCTGGCCACCGTCTACCGCAACCCTGCAGACCCCTGGCCGAGTCCGGAGCGGTGGACCAGGTGCGCAGCGCCGAGGGCGAGGTCCTCTACCGGGCCTGCGAGGAGCAGGAGCACCACCACCACATCGTGTGCCGCCGCTGCGGCTACACCGTGGAGGTTGCCGGCGGTGAGCTGGAGGAGTGGATTCAGCGGGTCTCGACCAGCAGGGCTTCACCCAGATGGAGCACACGGCGAGTTCTTCGGCTCAGGTGCCACCTGCTCGACGCAGGACGCCCCACAGGACTGAGCAGGTCTGATCGCCCCGGCACCCGAGCCGGGTTGTGCCAGGCGACTGGCTACTGCCCGTCGTGGTGCGGTGACTCGTCGTCCTCCGGGTCGTCGGCGCCGGTGGGTTCCTCGTGCAGCACCTTGTCCACGGCCCCGCCGTAGCGGCGCTCGCGCCCGGCGTAGGCCTCGCAGGCCTTCCACAGCTCGGTGCGGTTGAAGTCGGGCCAGGCCAGGGGCGAGAAGTAGAGCTCGGCGTAGGAGGAAGACCACATGAGGAAGTTGGAGGTGCGCTGCTCGTCGCCGGTGCGGATGAACAGGTCCACGTCCCGCATGGTGGGTGAGTAGAGGTAACGCTGGATGGTCTTCTCGTTGATGGAGGAGGCCTGAGGCGGCCGGCGGCGACGTCCTCGGCGATGGCTCGGGTGGCGTCGGCGATCTCGGCCCGCCCGCCGTAGTTGATGCATGCAGGTTGAGGGTCAGGCCCGTGTTGTGCGCGGTGACGCGCTCAGCCTCACGCAGCTCGTGCAGGACGGACTTCCACAGGCGCGGGGTGCGTCCGATCCAGCGCAGCCTGACGTTCCAGGAGTTGAGGACATCGCGCTGGACGCGCAGGGACCTGCGGGCGAAGCCCATGATGAAGCGGACTCGCCGGGTGAGCGCCGCTGTCTCGGTGGAGAAGGCGTAGGACGCTCAGCTCTTTTGACGCCGATCCGATGGCGCCGGCGGCGACGTCGAGCATATTGGCCTCCCCACCCGGTGGCCCTCGGTGCGGGGCAGGCCGCGGGCGTTGGCCCAGCGCCCGTTGCCGTCCATCGACGACGGCGACGTGCTGGGGCAGGGAGGCGGCCGGCAGCACGGGTGGGGTCAGGCCGGGTCGGTGCAGGGCGGGGCGGCCTCGACCGTCATGTCTCTGGCGACGTCTGTCATGGTTATGCCCCTTTCCACCAGTGCGAGGGAGCGCAGGCGCCGCCCAGGTACCAGGTCGCTGTAGGGCTGAGACGAGCCCGGAGGCCTGGGAGCGCTCGCGCTGGCCGGAGGCGTCGGCCACGGCCCAGTCGCCGGAGGCAGGGCCCCAGGAGCGCCATCGTGGACGGCTCGACTCGACGGCGCCTGCCGAGCGGCAGGATCTGCACACCGCCCCACCAGCCTGGATGTGGAGGCTCGGTGTGGTCCGGGGCGCCGCACAGGGCGCAGTCGTAGCACGAGGGCGCCCAGCCCTCAGGGCCAGGGCCCGCAGCAGGTAGGAGTCCAGGATGAGTCCGGGGCGTGGCGCCGGTGGGACATGGCGGCCAGGGCCCCCGGCCAGTAGCAGGTACTACTGGGGAGCTGCCTCGGTGCCTCAGGTCACCGTCGTCGGCACTGAGGCGTCTAGCGGTCTCCACCATGGTCGATGCGCAGGGTGAACATGGCGTAGTCGGCGCTGACACGGCCCGCCGAAGGGTCGATGATCTCGGCCTGGGTGACGACGTCGAGGGCTGCGTCCGGCATGGAGCTGGACGTCGGTCGCGGAGAAGGGCTCCAGACGGGCCCCGAAGCGGGAGGTGGTGCGGCGCACCTCTGGCCACGGCGCGCACCTGGCCGTGATGGCGGGTGAGCATCACGATGATGCGGTCGGCTCGCCCAGCTTGTGAGGTGCGCAGGATGATCGCCTCATCCCGGTACAGCCTGCTCGTCACGGGCGCAGTCTCTCACGCCCTCTCAGCGCAGGGGCGCGATTGATGGCGGAGATGACGACCTTGAAGGAGGAGGTGGTGATGGAGGGGTCGATGCCCACGCCCCACAGGACCTGGCCGTCGACCTCGCACTCGACGTAGCTGGCGGCCTTCGCGTCGCGTCCTTCACTCAGGGCGTGCTCGACGTAGTCGAGGATCCGCACGCTCAGGCCTGTGCTCTCCAGGGCGGTGACGAAGGCGTCCAGGGGCCGCTGCCGGAGGCGGTCAGGTGCTTCTCCTCCCGCCGTCGACCAGGGTGACGGTGAGGGTGGAGTCCTCGTCGTCACCGGTGGAGGTCAGGGTGGCACCACGCAGCTCGAAGCGGCTCCCAGTGGCTGAGCTCGGCCTCGGGGCGGCCGCGGCGGGCAGGTACTGTCGGCGAAGATCGACCACAGGCGGTCGCCGTCGACCTCGCCGCCGTAGGTGTCGGTGTGGCGCTGGACGATGCGGGAGAACTCGATCTGGAGGCGGCGCGGCAGCTCGAGCTTGCGAGTGGTGCCCAGCAGGTAGGCGACCCCGCCCTTGCCGGACTGGGGAGTTGAGCGCACGACGGCCTCGTAGGGAGCGGCCCACGTCGTGGGGTCGATGGGCAGGTAGGGCACGCCCAGGGACGGCGATCTGCGCCTCGGCGTCGGTCAGCCCTCGGCCTGCTTGGCGCTGACCTGAGTGTTGCAGGCGCCGCGAAGCCCTTCTGATGGCGTCCTGGTGAGAGCCGGAGAATGAGGTGTAGACGAGCTCCGCCGGCGTAGGGGTGCGGGGGCACGTCCATGCCGGTGGCCCGCCTCGACGGTGCTGGCGGACCTCGTCAATGTCGGACAGGTCGAGCATGGGGTCCACGCCCTGGCTGAAGAGGTTGAGGGCCAGGGTCACCAGGTCCACGTTGCCGGTGCGCTCTGCCGTGGCCGAACAGGCAGCCCTCGACGCGGTCGGCGCCGGCCATGAGGCCGAGCTCGGCGGCGGCCACGCCCGAGCCGCGGTCGTTGTGGCTGTGCGAGGGACAGGCACGGACTCACGCCGGGGCAGGTGGCGGCTCATCCACTCGATCTGGTCGGCGTAGACGTTGGGGTGGCGCCCTGACGGTGGCGGGAAGGTTGAGGATGATCTCGCGGTCATCCTCGGGCTGCCACACGTCCATGACGGCCTGGCAGACCTCGAGGCTGTAGTCGAGCTCGGTGTCCACGAAGATCTCCGGAGAGTACTCGTAGCCGAAGATCGTGTCCTCGTCGAGGACCTTCTCGGCGCGGGCCATGATCTGGCGGGTGCCGTCGACGGCGAGCTCGCGGATCTGGTCGCGGTCCATGCGGAAGACGACATTACGGAACAGGGGCGACAGGGCGTTGTAGAGGTGGACGGTGGCCCGCGGGATGCCGACGCAGGCGTCCAGGGTGCGGTCGATGAGCTCGCCGCGCGACTGGTGAGCACGAGATGGTGACGTCCTCGGGATCGCGCCGTCGTCCACCAGGAGCGCACGAAGTCGAAGTCGGTCTGGGAGGCGGCCGTGAAGCCGATCTCGATCTCCTGAAGCCCATGCTCACGAGCAAATCGAAGATGGCGCGCTTGGCCTGGGGGCCCATGGGCTCGATGAGGGACTGGTTGCCGTCGCGCAGGTCGGTGCTCAGCCAGCGGGGGGCGGCGGTGATGCGCTTGTCCGGCCAGGTACGGTCGGGCAGGTCGATGGAGACGACGTCGAGAAAGGGCCGGTACTTGTGCGAACGGCATACCGGAGGGCTGCTGGGGGCAGGGGCGGGCGTTGCGCATCAGGCTTTCTCCTGGGATCAGATGCTTCGTGGTTCCGACGGCGGTTCCCAGAAGACTCATCTGACTCCTGAGGAACGCGGCCGCGAACATGGCCGAGCAGAACGAGTCAGCCGCGGTCGGGGTGCCGGCCTGTCAGGCCCCGCCGCGGCGACTAAGCAGGAGGCTCACCTGGTGGCCTGGAGTCGCTCGCACGCCGTAGACCCTCACCCCGATGAGGACCCATCGTCAGGTAAGGGGTCGCATGGGACCGCAGAGTGAGACGGAGGATGAAGGGGCTCTCGCGGGCATATCTCGCACTCTGACGCACACCAACACCATGATGTAGCATCTCTACACATTCAGTTGCGCTTCTACTCAGGAGGGTTTGCAGCGATGACTCAGTCATCACCACGGAGAACCTCGAGTTCTCCTGGGAACACCCTGGTGATGCGCGGCATCGACCCTGTCGGTCGAGGCCGAGAGGTCGTCTCGCCTGCTCGGCCCCAACGGCGTGGGCAAGACGACCCTCGTGGAGAACCTGCTGGGATCTCTGATCCCGACCGCCGGCAGGGGTGCGTGTGCTCGGCACCGATCCGCGCCGGGCGGGTGCTGACTTCTGGGCGAGGGTCGGGCTGGTGCAGCAGAGCTGGACCGACCACGCCAAGTGGAGGGTGAGGGACCAGCTGGAGTGGATCCGCTCGGTCCAGCTGACAGCGGCGAGCCGGGTGAGCAGCAGTCGACGAGGGTGCTCGACGCCGTCGGGCCTCAGCGAGAAGGCTGACTCTCCGGCTGTCGAGGCTCTCCGGCGGCAGCGACGCACCATTGACCTCGCGGCTGCCCTCGCGGCTGCGCCCGAGCTCCTCGTCCTGGACGAGCCGACGACCGGACTGGACCCGGTCTCCAAAGCGCGCCTGCACGATCTCATCTCGCCCGGGTCGACGACGACGCCACCATCGTCGCGACCACCCACGACCTGGCTGGAGGCCGAGCACCTGGCCTCTCGGGTGCTCACTCAGCAGAGGAGGGACGGATCCTCGCCGACGGCACGGTGACGAGCGCTGCGCGAGCGCCTCGATCGCGGCGCCGAGATCACCTGGGTCCAGGACGGCACTCACCACGTCCACTCCACCCATCGCCCCGAGCGCTTTCGTCAAGGAGCTCGACCTCGACGCCATCTCCCGGGCCCACCATCTCCCTGTCCCACCCTGGAGGAGACCTACCTCCCTCGTCAGCAGCAAGGAGTCCCATTCATGAGCTGTTCCACCTTCCTGGCAGTTCTGCGCGCGGCCCGTCGACAGGGCTGCCTGGACCTGCGAGCAGGCATTGTCGGGTCGAGCGTCGCATTGCTGGCCTCCGTGAGTGCCATCGTGATCGTCGGCAGGAACACCCCAAACGACTATCGGCCCGATGTTCCTCGCCGGAAGCATCGGCATGATCAGCTGCTTTCATCACCTTTCAGATCGCCAGCGAGACCCACGTCGACCGTATCGGCGGCGCTCTGCTGCGGTGCGCGCTGCCCCATGGTCTCTGACGTGGGCGATCGGTAAGACGATGTCCTCGATCACCAGACCCTCGTCTTCCAGGGCTCCATTCTTCTCGGCGGAGCCCCGTTTGCTGAGGCGCTGCCTCGAGCACGCCCCAGGTGCTGGCCTGCCCTGCCGCCATGGTGCTGTCGGCCGTCGCCACTGGCCCCGCTGGCTTCTCGTGGGTGCTTTCGTCCGCGGCGTCTACAGCCTCATGGCCTCCTACCCTGCCCGTCTCGCACCTCATGGGAACCAGTGGCTCTTCATGCCCATGGACCGCTTTCCCGTCCTGGGTCCAGGCGGTTCAGCTGGTAATGCCGACGTACTGGTCGGCACACCTGACCCGCTGGGCGCTGGTGGGCGATCCCTCGTGGAGGTGGGACACACCTTCCACCCGGTGCTCGCCGTGGCAATCTTGGCGGCCTGGACGGTCCTCGGCTTCGCGGGGGCCTCGTTCATCGTGCGGCGCAGCCTCCGTAAGGAGACGATCGGTAGTCTGGCCCGCGTGCAGTCCACCATTCGCTCCCAATCCGGTCTGTGACCATGTCCGACGACGTCGTCCACAACCGGATCGCGGTCCTGCGCGCCGACCGCCGGGTGAGCCGCCGTGAGCCGGGCCGAGGCCCTCGGCGTCCACTACCAGACGGCGGGCTACCTCGAGCGCGGGAGTACGCACCCTCGCTGCACCTGGCCCTGCGCATCGCCCGCTACTGACGTGCCCGTGGAGTCGGTCTTCTCCCTGGAGGAGTTCCCCTGCCTGACGTGAGACTCCATCACAAGGAGAGATGCAGGGATCAGAGCTCCATTGACCATCTTCATCAGGCCACTGGGTAACCAGCCGACAACCTCGCCGACTCTCTCCACGGCAATCGATCGAACTTGCTCCGCCTGAGCCTTTGGAGTCCTTGGGCAAAGCCAGTTGCCTCGAGGGAGGGAAAACCTGAAAGGGAAGAACTCGCGAGGCTGGAGCTGGTCAATGGGATCACCGTCACCACGCCGCGACCAAGACGCGCGGCCGCCGCATTGGCATGGTCATTGCTTACTATGAGCGCAGGTCGACGCTTGTCTGCCTCACTGCCAACAGAAGGATCAAAATCGACAAGGCGGATTTCACCTCGTGCATCCCTCACCTCCATCGATCCCGTCGGCGACCGCACTATCCTAGACGGTTGCATCCTCAGAGGCATCCCAGGAGGACCAGGCCTCAGCGTAAGCATCCTGAAGATCAGCTTTTCGGAGCAGGCGGATGGCATTCTGAATACAGCGGACCTCGACGCCAAACCGTCACGTCCCCACATCGGTCCAGCAGAATGAGGTCACTCTCCGACAAACTCACGCTTAGCTTCATACCTGCATGCTACTCAGGTAGCATCATCAGGGAGCAGTGAGCGACGCGCCCTCATCAGGCTCCTGAAGGCGTTAGCCAGTCGGGTGGTGCCCTCGGTCTGGGAGGGCACCACCCTGATTACTCGGTTCGGCGTGGTGTCTGTTCCCTGATGCCGCCGGCCCTACAGGAGGCCCTCGCCAGGTCCAGCGGGTGCCGAAGCGGTGGTTGGTGATGGCTACCGCCTCGCGCAGGAAGGGCAGCAGCTCGGAGTGCGGGCAGGCCGTCACGGGCCCCCGTGTACAGGGCGATGTCGGGGCTTCCGCCGGTCACCCTGACGGCGTGGCTCCAGCGTGCGGCGAAGTCTCCTCACGCGGACTCGAGGATGCGCACGCGCGTTTCCCAGCCCTGCCGGAGGCGGAGAGCTCGGCCAGGCGGGCGTCCCAGGCACCCTGGTCCTCGACCGCCACCTGGACGCCGGCGGCCCGAAGCGCGTTCTGCAACGGCTGGGCAGACGGTCGGCCACGGACAGGCTGACGAACCCACCGGCTCGCACACCGGCCGCCATGACGCGCACGACGTCGGCCAGCGCGGGTTCCCGCCCCGGCGCGCACGAGCACGTCAGCGGGCCGGTAGCGCAGGACGTTGCGCTCGCAGGCCAGTGCCGTGACGTCACGGTTGACGCCGTAGGCGCTCCTCCAGGCGGAGGCGTCGGCCACCAGGGCGCGGCGCAGCCCGGCCAGGTCGGCCTCGCCCAGCTGGCCGCTGACGGCGTCGCACAGGCTCGCCGCGCGGGTCCAGCGCCGCGGTGCTCCTGACCGTCCAGACCCTTCGCGTTCTGGCCGTCTGCGGGCTCCACGTCCCCCAGTCCCAGCAGGTGGTGAGGGGCCGCCGGCCTTCGTTGTCGAGCCGATGGCCGAGCGCTTCCAGCCGCCGAAGGCTGGCGGCGCACGATGGCCCCCGGTGATGCCGCGGTTGACGTAGATGCTGCCGGCCTGGATGGAGTCGAGCCAGACGGCCAGCTCAGCCGCGTCGAGGGTCTGGAGCCCGAGGTGAGCTCGTAGTCATCGGCGTTGACCGCCTCGATGGCTCCTCGAGCGTAAATCGACCCGCATGACGCCGATGACCGGCGCGAAGTACTCGGTGAGGTGGAACTCGCTACGGGCACGACCCCGGCGCGAATACCCGGGGTCCACAGACTCGTCGCCGAGGTAGCGGGGCTTGAGGACCCAGTGCTCACCGACCCCTCAGGGTGGTCAGGGCCGCGCACGGCCTTCTCGTCGTCGGGCACGACGACGGGCCCCATCTGGGAGTCCAGCGACAGCGGGCAGGCGCACCCGCAGGGAGGCGGTGGCGTCCACGAGCTGGCGGGCGATGCGCCTGGAGTTTCCGGCCGAGGAGACCAGGACCAGCAGGAGGAGGCCGAGCACTTCTGGCCGGCGTGGGCGAAGGCCGAGTAGATGGCGTCGCGCACGGCGACGTCGGGGTCGGCCGAGGGGTGACGATGATGGCGTTCTTGCCGCTGGTCTCCCCAGCAGGTGTGCATGTCCGGCTTCCAGGAGCGGAAGAGCGGGCCGTGTCGTAGGAGCCGGTGAGGACCACGCGGTCGACGTCCTTTGCGGGTCACCAGGTGGCGTGAGACCTCTCCGTCCTCCAGCGGGGCGAGCGCCACGAGGTCCTCAGGGGATCCCGGCGTCGTGAAGGCGCGCACGAGCTCGGCCGCGCAGCGTCGGGCCGGCGGGGCGGGCTTGAGGATGACGGCGCTGCCGGCCGCCAGGGCCGCAGCCACTCCCCGGTGGGGATGGCCACCGGAAGTTCCAGGGCGAGGCGACCACGGTGACGTCCACCAGGGCGAAGCGGGCCCCGACCATGTACTCGGGGTCGTGCAGGAGCAGCGAGGACTCGCGTAGTGGTGGCAGAAGTCGATGGCCTCACTCGACCTCGGGGTCGGACTGGTCGATGGTCTTGCCGGCCTCGGGAGCCGGCGACCTCGATGAGCTCGGCGCGCCGGGCGGCCAGGACGTCGCCGACCCGGTGCAGGGCGGCGCCCGCCCGGCTGGGTCCAGGGACTGCCAGACGCCGGCTGCCTCGGCAGTGGAGGCCACCAGGGAAAGTCGACGTCGGCGTTCGTGGCCAGGCGGGCGGCGCCGGCCTCCACCTCGGCCACGCCCCGCGTGGATCCCGGGATGGCGGCAGCGATGTCCCGCCCACTGGCGGTTGGCGGCCAGGGGCTGGTCGGAGTCGGCCTCGGAGACGAAGGCCTCCTGGCGCGCTCGGCGACCGTGCCGGTCTCCTCAGGATGCCCGCCTCCCGCTCGGCGAGCCGGTTCTGGGTGCGGTTGCACCGGGCACCGGGGCGTCCGGGTCGAGGTCGGACAGGCCGCCAGGAAGCGGTCGCGCTCGCGGGCGAAGATCTCGCTCGTTGCTGGCCAGACCGAAGACGCCGGACATGAAGTTCTCCGGCGCCGCGTTCTCTCCAGGCGGCGCACCAGGTAGAGATGGCGACGTCGAACCTCGTGGGGTCGACGACTGGGCACGTGACAGCGGGAGGTGTCCGGTGTCGCGGCGCACGACCTCCTGGATGCCGGTGGCCATGCCGGAGAGCATCTCGAACTCGACGCTGTCCTCGACGCCGCGTGCGCGCGCGCAGCTCGAAGGCGAAGGCGATGTCGAAGAGGTTCTGGCCGGCCACGCCCAGGCGGATGTTGCGGTGCGCTCGGGCGTCATCGCCCCAGGAGAGCATAGCGCCTATGAAGTTGGTGTCGGTGGCCTGCTTTGGAGGGCCAGGTGGTCAGCTCCCAGCCGTGGATCTCGGCGTCGACCTTCCATGGACATGGTTGGCGCCCCTTGGACGATGTGGGACCTTGACGCGTGATCCACCGGAGGCGACAGCTTGCGCCCACTCCCGGAGGCGCTGCATGGCGCCCAGGGAGTCGAGCAGGGTAGGCCTGCAGGACGATGCCGGCCTCATAGCCGCGCATGTCCTCCCTGAGTCGAGGATCGCGGTGAAGACCGCGATGGTCAGGTCCAGGTCCTGTAGTCCTCCATGTCCAGGTTGAGGAAGGTGCCGTGGTCGCGGGCCAGGCGGTAGAGCGGCAGGAGGGCCTGGACGCCGTGGGCGACGACTTCCTCGAAGCCCCAGGGGTTGTGGGGGCCGGTGACGGCGGAGACCTTGACCGAGACGTAGTCGACGTCCTCGCGAGTGACCAGGCGGGAGACCTCAGCCAGGCGGCGGAGGCCCTCCTTCTCCCCAGGACGGCCTCGCCCAGGAGGTTGACGTTGAGGCGGTTGCCGCCCTGCGCAGGCGAGCGAGGCGCGGCCCGAGTCCCTTATCGGTGGCGTCGACGACGAGGTCACCGACGATCTCGCGGAAGACTCGCCGGGCGACCGCGGTGACGGTGCGCGGGGCGAGACGGGAGGCGGCCGAGCCCAGCCCCATGGCCCCGGCCAGGGCGGGCGGCAGGAAGTCGGTGCGCCCTGGCGACAGGCGCTTGAGGGCGGTGCTGGCGACGTCGAGGTCGGTGGGACGCACGACGTCGTCGACGAAGCGGGTGGTGAAGGTCAGGCCCTCGGGTCGGAGAGGATGCGGGAAAGGAGCTTGGCTGAGCGCGGTACCGGCTCGGATGCCGACTCGTCAGCCCACCGGCGTGCTCGGGCGACGGCTTTCTCGCCCAGCGCCCACAGGTCGTCGGGGCAGCGGCGTTCTGTGTTACCCGAGTCGGTGCGGGGCTGACTGGGAACGGCGGTGTTCGTCATGCGTGTGGCCTCCAGGTCGATATGACATAGACCCTCCAAGTGTGCGCTACGGCACCCCTTGTGCGCGACCGATTCGGACACCAAGTCGCGACGTGTCGCAAGTCCCCTTTGGTCCAGATGCCGTCCGCACCGCTGCGCTGGCAGTGTTGAGCGGTTCAGAGCCGAGGCGGGCCAGGGCTTTGGGGTCGGACTGCCAGTCCTTGGCGGTGCGCACGTGCAGGTCGAGGTAGACCTTGCGCCCCAGCAGCTTCTCGATGCCCTTGCGGGCGGTGACGCCCACCTCCTTGAGGCGCCGTCCGCCCTTGCCGATGATGATGGCCTTCTGGGAGTCGCGTTCGACGACGAGGCTCACGCGCACCTGGAGGGCCTACCGGCGCCCTTAATGCGGCCGACCTCGCGCTCGTCATCGGGGTCGGCGATCTCAATGTCGACGACGACGGCCGGAGTGGGGCAGCTCGTCACGCACGCCCTTCAGGGCGGCCTCGCGCACGAGCTCGGCGATCATGACCCTGCTGGGGCTCGTCGGTGATCTCACCGGTGGGGTACAGCGGCGGGGACAGGGCATGTACTTTGAGAAGGACCTCTCAGGACGTCCGATCTGCTCGTTGCGCTGGAGCTGATACCGGGACGATGTCGGTCACCTCCCCAGCTCGCTGACGCCAGAGCTGGGCGGCCAGGGCCTCTCGGGTAACGGTGTCGGCCTTGGTGACCACGGCGACCACAGGGTGCGCAGCTCGGCGAGGTCACGAGTGATGAAGCGGTCGCCGGGGCCGATCTTTCGTTGGCGGGGATGCAGAAGACGACGACGTCGACGTCGGCTCAGGGTCTCGCGCACCAGGTCGTTGAGGCGCTTGCCCAGCAGGGTGCGGGGGCGGTGGAGGCCGCGTCGACCAGGACGATCTGCGCGTTCTCCTTGTGGATGACGCCGCGCACGTTGTGGCAGGGTGGTCTGGGGGCGCCCGGAGGTGATGGCGATCTTGGCGCCGACCATGGCGTTGGTGAGGGTGGACTTGCCGGCGTTGAGCGGCCCACGATGCAGGCGAAGCCGGCGCGGAAGTCCTCGGGAAGTCGGGGACGACGATCTCGACGCGGCCGAGTCCGTAGAGTCGGCGCTCGTCCGCGTCGTCCCTCGTCCAGGATCGAAGCCGTCTGCGTCCAGCCTGACGGCGGCATCGGAGTCATCGGAGCCGTCAGCGGCGTCGGAGTCGTCGTCTCGTCGCCGGTCTCGTCCTCGCCGTCGGAGTCGTCGTCGGGGTCGGTGAGCGGGTTAGGGGCCGTCCATGAGCTCAGCGTCGGTGGGAAAGCGGAAGCCGGCCGGGGCGGGGCCGGGCGCGGCATCTCGAGGGCTCGGCCAGCAGCCCTCGGGGGCCTGGGGCTGGCCGTCGCGACTTCGGGGCGGTCTGGTCGGCGGTGCAGTCATCGGTGTCTCTTCGGGTACAGGGGTGCGCGAGGCGAGAATAGTGGAGACCTGGCGGCGGCGGCCGGTGGCCTCCCTCGGCCTGGAGGTGGACGCCCTGGTGTCTCGCGGCGCCGGGCAGGGGGACGCGACCCGATGGCGCTGGTGAGCAGGCCACCGACGGTGTCGACATCGTCGTCGTCGATCTCGAGGTCTGAAGAGCTCACCGAGCTCGTCCAGGGCGAGTCGAGCGGGACGCGGTAGAGCCGGGAGCGACTTCGACGACCTCGGCAGCTCTGGGGTCGTGCTCGTCGGTGAGCTCGCTGACCACCTCCTCAGGAGGTCCTCCATGGTGACCAGGCCGGCGGTGCCGCCGTACTGTCGACGGCCAGGGCCATGGAAGCGGCCGGTCTGCTATCTCGCGCAGGAGGTCGTCGGCGGGTTTCATCTCGGGGACGTACTCGGCTTCCCGGGCGAATCCGGCCACGGCGAGGGCCTCGTGCTCGGGGTGAGCGCAGGCGGCGCAGGACGTCCTTGAGGTAGAGGATGCCGCGCACGTCGTCGGCGGCGTCCTCCCCGATGACGGGGACGCGCGAGTAGCCGGAGCGATGAACAGGCGCATGGCGGCGGAGGCGGGCTTGTGGGCGTCGATGGTGACCATGTCGGTGCGTGGGACCATGACCTCGCGCACGAGGGTCTGGCCGAGCTCGACGACCGAGCGCATCATCTCGCGGTCCTCGTCCTCGATGGTATCGGTCTCGCCGATCTCGTCGATCATCTCGCGCAGGTCCTCGTTGACGGCCTCGCGGGTCCCCGGCGTCGGTGGGGGCGGATTCGGGGCGGCGGGTGCGGGAGACGAGGCGGCGCTGCGGGGCGGCCAGGACGTCGACCCAGGTGAGCAGGCCGCCCAGGGCGAGCAGGGTGGCGGCGGGGCTGCGCCGGCCGCAGGTGCGTGCGGGAGAAGCCGACGACGACGCCCAGCAGGATGATGTTGGCCAGCAGGGCTAGGGCCGGACCTGCCACCAGGTGCGCACTGAGCCCGGAGGCGGCCGAGGGTGATGAGGACGGCGGCGAGCATGTCGACGGCGACGCGGGCGACGCTGAGGGCACCCAGACCCGGGTGCGGTGCTCGGCCAGGCGGCGGACCGGGCGGCTCTGCGGCGGCCCTCCTCAACGAGGTCGTCGGCGGCGGCCCGGGTGAAGCGCACAGGGCGGACTCGCCGGCTGACAGGAGGGCTCCCAGGGCCAGGACGATCACCGCGCAGGCGATGAGCGCGGCGGTGGGGATGCCGGTCACGCGGGTCTCACTTGCCGCGCTCGGCCAGGAAGGCGTCAGCAGGAGGCGGCGCTGGAGGTCGAACATCTCCTTCTCCCCGGGCTCGGCGTGGTCGTAGCCCAGGAGGTGGAGGATGCCGTGGACGCGAGCAGGAGCATCTCCTCGACCGCGGAGTGGCTGGCGGCCAGGGCCTGCTTTGGCGGCGACCCGGGCACAGGACGATGTCGCCCAGGGTGCCGGCGGGGTGGGTGAGTCGGCTGAGCCGGGGCAGCTCGTCCATGGGAAGCTCGCATGACGTCGGTGGGGCCGGGCAGGTCGAGCCAGCGCACGTGGAGCTCTTCCATGAGCTCGGGGTCGATGAACATGATGTTGAGCTCGGCGGCGGGCTGACGTGCATGGCGGTCAGGACGTGGTCGGCGAGGGCCGCGAACTCGGCGGCGTCGATGACGGTGGTGGTCTCGTTGATGACCCTCAGTGCTCATGCGGGTTCCTCTCCGAGGCAAGGCCGGGCGGGGCGGTTGTTGCTCCCCGACGGTACTGGCTGTTGCGGCTGCTGCGGCCAGGCGGTCCGGCGGTCGGGCGGTGGCGTCCTGGGCGGCGACCTCGGCGTCGTGGCGGGCGTAGGCCCGATGATGCGGCCTCACGAGGCGGTGGCGCACGACGTCGGCCGATCCCGAGCTCGCAGGCTGATGCCCTCGACGCCGGCGAGGATCTTGCGCACGACGATGAGGCCGGACTCGCGTCCGCCGGGCAGGTCGACCTGGGAGATGTCTCCGGTGACGACCATGCGTGAGCCGAAGCGAGGCGGGTGAGGAACATCTTCATCTGCTCGGGGCTGGTGTTCTGGGCCTCGTCGAGGATGACGAAGGCGTCGTTGAGGGTACGTCCCGCGCATGTAGGCCAGGGGCGCGACCTCGATGGTGCCGGCGGCCATGAGGCGGGCAGGGCCTCGGGCTCGAGCATGTCGTGGAGGGCGTCGTAGAGGGGCCGCAGGGAGGGTCGATCTTGTCGGTGAGGCTGCCGGGCAGGAAGCCGAGGTTCTCGCCGGCCCTCGACGGCGGGCGGGTGAGGATGATGCGCGAGACGCGCTTGCGGGCCAGGGCGTCGACGGCCTTGGCCATGGCCAGGTAGGTCTTGCCGGTACTGGCGGGGCCGATGCCGAAGGTGATGGTGGATTCCTCGATGGCGTCGGTGTGAGCCTTCTGGCCAAGCGACTGGGGGCGGATGGTGCGGCCGTGGGAGGTGAGGATGTCGTCGGTGAGGACCTCGGTGGGGCGCGTGGAGGTCTCCAGCAGGCCGACGGCGCGCTCGACGGCGTCCGCGGTCAGAGGCGTGCCGGTGCGGGCAACGTCGATGAGCTCGAGAGCAGGACGACGACGGTAAAGTCGACGCGGGCGGCGGGGCCGGAGACGGTGACGGCGGTGCCGCGCACGTGGATGTCGACGTCGGTGAAGCCCCTTCCGATGGCGCGCAGGACCTCGTCCCGGGCGCCCAGGAGGGTCACCGGTGCGACGTCCTCAGGAAGGGTGAGGGTGCGGACCACCGTGGAGTCGGGGGTGGTGGAAGCGGGGTGAGCGGCAGCCGAGTCGATTGTTGAGACGGCCGGGGATGCGGGACCCTGCTGGGCCTCAAGGGGCTATCGGCTGAGGAGGTCATCGCCGGCGAACCGGCTGCTGCGGTGGGCGGTGTCGTCATCACTGTCGATCCTAGATGATTGGCCCTGGAGACGCCGAGGGCACCTCGCACTGGGACGAGACGCTCACTGCAGCCCTATCAACACGTGGTGGCCGTCATCCGGACCTGCTGGGCCTATCACTATTCTTCCGGTACGTCACATCTGATCCCGACTCTCCGTCTCGGATCGGCTAGTGTTGTTGCAGTCGGCCCAGGGCCCCGAATCGCGGGCGGTACCCGCACCAGTAATGTCTTTCGAGGATTCGTATGACTGATTACCTCACCCTTGGAAATGACGGCCGACTTGTAGACCGCGAAGGCAAGACTCTGGAGCTCAAGCGGGATCTCAGCTCACCCACTGGGCCACTGCGCACCATCACGGCCTTCGCGAACTCCGCGGGTGGTCGCCTCGTCATCGGGATCGCGGATGATGGCACCGTGGTCGGTGTTGAGGACCCGCTCGCCGAGGAGGAGCGCGTCGGCAGCCTCATCGATGACTGGATCTCGCCGCAGCTAGTTCCCGCCATCGACCTTGTCCCGCTCGCCGACAAGACTGTTCTCGTCGTCGATGTTCCTCTGAGCACCCGACGCCCCCACTACATCACTCGGCAGGGCCAGAAGCGGGCGTCTACGTGCGTCTCGGTTCCTCCACTCGCCAGGCCGATCCGGCATTGGTCGCCGAGCTCGAACGCAACGCTCACGGCATCGCTTTTGAGAATCTGCCCGAGCCGCGTGCGGCCCTGACTGACCTGGATCCGAGCACTCTGGCCGAGCTGCGCGGACGCGCCACCGATACGGATGACCTGTTGGCGCTCGGCCTTGCAGCGAGGCAAGGAGATCAGATCGTGCCGACCTACGCCGGGATTCTCACCGCCTGCCCCGACCCCACGCGCTTCCTACCCTCCGCCTGGGTTCAGTGCGGCCGGTTGCGCGGCCCCACGGCACGGACATCTTCGACCAGATTGAGATTCACGGTCCGATGCCGCTGGCCGTTGACCAGGCCATGGACTTCTTGCTGAAGCACGCTTACAAGACCGCCGTCTTCGGAGAAGTGCGCCGCCGCGATGTCTACTCCATCCCCGTTGAGCCGATCCGCGAGGTCATCGTCAACGCCCTCGTTCACGCCTCCTACGCTGAGAGCAGTACCCCGATCCGTATCGGTTTCTACGACGACCGGGTCCAAGTCGACAGCCCGGGGCTACTCCTCCCCGGCATGACCGTCGACACCATGCGGCGGGTGTCCCGACTGCGCAACCCCGCGCTGGCGCGCATCTTCCGCGAAGCCGGGATCATGGAGCAGTGGGGAACGGGCATCCAGCGCGTCTTCGAGCAGGTGGCTCAGGCCGGCTTGCCCGACCCCACTATCGAGGAGGTCATCGACCGCGTGCGGGTCACGATCCATGTGCGCAGCCACAACCCTGCCGATACGGGGGAAAACGGTGAGTCACTAAGTCGCGGCACTAAGTCGGAGCACCAAGTCGAGGCACTAAGTCGCGACATCAAGGCACCAAGTCGAGGCACTAAGTCGGAGCAGCAAGACGGAGCGCCCAAGCACACCGGCTACCGCTCTGACGCCGGACAAGTTGACTGTTCTCCACCAGATGGAGACAGCGACAGCAAGCAGGGCAGAGATCATGAGCGCGCTGGGCATCACGAACCAGACGCGCGCGTTTCAGCGCCATGTCGAACCGCTGATCGATGCAGGGCTCGTTGAACGAACGATCCCCGACAAGCCCACGAGCCGCCTCCAGCGCTACCGAATCACTGACGCCGGACGAACCTGTCTCAATAGGCTCTCTGGAGACGCCGAATGAGCGTCAATTTTCGGTGGGGACGGTTCGCGTCATGGTGCCGCAAGAATGGATTGTTCTGTGCCATTGTTTCCTGGATTTTTCTAGCCATCATTGCTTACACGCTACTGAGCGCAATATGGGGAGATGGACACGGCTGGAATCGCGTTCTCACAGGGTGGCACATTGGCGCGACTCACGACCCTCTGGATCGCATCAAAGTCACTTTAACGGCTTTAGGCGGTGTTGGCGCAGTTGGCTACCTCGTCATCAAGTACCGTGAACGCTCAGCGCTTGAACGCGGCGAGGCAGATGAAAAACTTGTTCGTTCAGTGCAGCAACTGGGAGACCCTTCTCCACAGGTGCGCATCGCTGGAGTTTACGCATTGGCCGACGTGGCAGACACCTACGAGGGCCCCTACCATCAGCGTGTCGTCGACATCCTCTGCGGCTACCTGCGCACCGACCGCCTCCTCAAGAATTCAAATGGAGAAACACGTTATGCATCCAATAAGGATGGATCTCCCAACTACGACCTCCCACTCAGCTCTGACGGCCCAGTTGAATCAGCAATTTTATCGATTATCGCCAACCATTTACGATCACCTTGCGCCGATTCAGACAATAACGATGGCGACAGCACCACCTCAGGACCATGGAGTTCTTACAGAATAGACTTACACAACACTACACTAACAGAACAGGTTAATTTCGCCGACTGCCACTTCAAGCAACTCGATTTACGTAGGGCGAAACTATTTGATCTGGCTATCTTTTCCAGAGCACATTTCATTGGGAGTGCAAGTTTCGAATTATAGTACCTTCAAACAATCGACACGTTTCGACCGAACACACTTTGAGTCCACCTCATCATTTCATGGCGCCAATTTTGAAAGGGACACCTACTTTAACGACATCAAGTTTGATTTAGCTTCCTACTTCAATGAAGTTACTTTCGCAGGAACGTCCAAATTCTGCGGAACAATTTTTTTCCAACCTATGCGACTTCACTGGCTCGACCTTCATGCAGGATGCCCTATTTTACAACATTAAGTTTGGTTTAGCTTCCTACTTCAATGAAGTCACCTTTGCAGGTAGGTCCGACTTCCACAAGTCGGTTTTTTCAGGCACATGTTACTTTACTGACTCAACCTTCATGCAGGACACCCTATTCAAAGAAGCTGAATTCCTTGGTGCAAAGTTTGACAAATGTACATTCATGCGAGGCGTAGATTTTACGCCCAGTAAAAATGAAGCGTCTGATGCAGCTCAGGCATTAGATACAGACACCCCTCCGCTATACATGCTAGACGGAAATCTCAGGTCGACATTCTTTGGCGCCAGCTTCAATATAAAATTACGCAACACAGAGAAGATAATATTTCCGGAGCATCATAGACTTTCCATTTCTCGTTCAAGTCAATCAAAAATGAACGGACTCCCAGAGGGGGCATTATGGGTCGATTTTGAAAACTCTAACTGACATTCTTTATCGCAGAGACAACTTGGTGAGAGTCCCACCAACGAGCAAGGCCAGCCCGACCAAGGTACTGCCTACTCACACAGGGGGTCGGCAAGGTCGGGTCAGGTGGTTGGTTGGGTGATGAGCTTGATGGCGCGTTTTGGTTGTCGTGACAGGGATCTGGCGGTGGAGGCGATAGCGGCTTGGGCGCCGTTGGGCCAGGCGGATGAGGCCGGGTGGTCAGGTTGCGCAGGGTGGTCATGATCTCGGGGCCGTTACGGGTGCGCAGCTGGTGGCGGTCCTCATCGAAGACGACATCACGGACCGACGTGGAGCCGGTTCTCGATTCCCCAGTGCCCTTGGACCCAGGCGGCAACCTGCTCAGGCTGGGCCTGCTCCATGGGCAGTGAGCAGACCCGGGTATGCCACCTCAACGTGCTTCCTGCCCTTGCCGGTCCTGGTACGTCGGACCTGGAGAACCTGAGCCGCTCCGGGGAAGTCCATCCACTTGGGTGCCTGGACGGCCTCGGGCGGTGCGCCGCACCCGCCGCCCGAGGCCGGTGTCGACGCTCGAGACGGACGGGACCTTCTTCCAGGGCAGGTCCTTGAACGTCCTGCGCAGAGTCTTCTGGTTGCCTTTGACGGTGGAGCACGTAGTGGCCGCCCTGATCGCGGATCCACTGGGCAGTATCCACCTGTGTGTGCATGGCGTCGGCGGTGACCACTACCCCGTCGAGGTCTAGGGGCTCGAGAAGCTCTCTGATAGCGGGGACCTCTGGTTGGACTTGTCCGCTACCCGGGCCTGGGTCAGCACGGCGCCCGTGGCGTGGTCCAGGGCCGACAGGAGGTGCGGCGCCGAGGCCTGCCCCAGGCGGGCCCTGCGCACGGTCTTTGCGTCCACCGCGATGACTGTTCTTCCCTCGACGGTGCCGGTGCGAGTGCACAACCACGACCTCAGACGGGTGTTGAGATCGGTGGGGTCCAGGCCCTGCCGCACCCGCCGGATGGTCGACTCAGACGGCAGGGCCTGCCCCGCCTCCAAGCCCAGGGACCGCAGATCAGACGGGGGCAGGTCGTTGGTGTGCTCCCAGATGGCCGTCAGGCTCCGGCAGCCTGCGAGCACTCCCGTCACGGCCAGGGACAGGGACCGTGAACAGGCAGTGGCGCACGCCCCGCCGATCCCGAGGGGCGGTGATGTTCCTTGAGAACCTGGGCCAGGGGCTGGCGCACCAGGGCAGACGTGGTGGCCAATGACATCAGCACGCGCTCCCAGGACGAAAAGATGACTAGACACCACTCATCGTCCCCCACCCTCCCAACGCCACACCACCCCCATCAAAGCAGCTCACACACCCTCACCCACCAACCTTGCCGATCCCCTGCCTACTCACAGTATCCCGTAGGACGAGGGTGGAGAAGAGCACGGTGGCCAGCCCGGTCAAATAGTCGATGAAGACGACTACGATGGCATAGCCGTCCTCGAGAGCCCGGTACTAGCAGAGCCACAAGGCGCACACGTCGAGGGGCTGGCAATAAGAACGAAGCCGAACTTCTTGCAAGACATAAAGCGAATCTGCAATAATGTACCCCAACTGCCTTAGAAGATCGCTTCATGTCAAATAAATCAGGGTCAACGAGACGGTCAACTTTGTTTGTGTATCCGCACTCCAACAAGGAAAAGACACCTCCCTATACCACAAAATCACGCTAGTTCGTCATGGTATTACGCGGATGCCTACCAATATATCCGACGACAATCTTACCGAGTTGCTGAACACAGTCTCGGAAGTAGATTCGAGGACTCACCGTACCCTTCGTTTGGATAACAATATGAGAGTACATTGTTGCCTTTCCTGAAGGATCCACCTCCTTGGGTACATTAAAAATGCGTTCTGGAGCATACTTTTTAGACCCCTTGACGATATCGGATTCGTTAGCTCGATAACGGTCGGCCGAAATAGCCCAAGACCCACCGTAACCACCTTTGAGGTATTCCCGTAAACCACCAAGAAATTCTTTTCCTTCTTCTGTTCGACGGAATTCACAATAATCATCGAGCATGGCGAGACTTTGCCAAGTCTGAGATAGCCACGCACCACTCTCATCTCGTTCAGCGATATACATCATCTTCTTCCAGTCACAAGTAAATATCAAGTTTGGAAATTTTTCTTCACCGAACTCTTGAATCTCTTCCCACTGACCCAGTTCCTGCACGTAACGACGTTCTGGAGCCCCTCGGGAGCTACTTACATCCAAACCATTTTCGATCAGCAAACGGCGAGCTTCATCTAGTTGGTAAGTGAGTGAACGAACCTTATCTGAAGAATTTCGAGCCTCCTCATCCTTAATCAGCCACTCAAATTGTTGGCTCTCTAGTTCTTCTTTGTGTCGAGACTCCATTTCTTGAACTATTTCATTGTGGTCGACAATGTTGTCATCGATAGCTTGTTCAAGTCTTTGGATTGACGAATTAGCGCGCTGCAACAAGTCCCTTAGCAGTGCGTCCGCAGTTTGAAGCCGATCTCGTTCAGCTCGTAGTTCAGCATTTTCATTAAGCAAGTCAACTAGTTGCTCATCTTCGACTGATTCCGTGACAGAATCTTGGAGTTCATTCTGAAGATGGTTTCGTTTTTCAATCTCGGTTACTTTAGCCCGTTCTCCAATGAGACTGGTTTGTAACACAGTACTTGCGGCTCCAGGCGCTATAGTGTTCGCAGGAAGATCGACAGCGTTGTTTTCCGAGTGAGTTGCACGATCAAGTTCTCGCGCAGTCACCACATCGAGATGCCGCAAAAATTTTCCGATAGGCTGAGTATTGGCGTGTTCTCGACAGAGACGACCATACATGCGACTAAGGTACGGCGCGGTAGATTTTATAAGTCGTTGCGCAGACAGCACGCGGTGCCTCAACCCATCTTGAGGGTCCGTAGGGTCAATCGGCGGTCTAAAAGTCCTTGGGGAGTATGGAGAAATTTGATGTCCGTTCGACACACTGTCGTTAAATTCTTCAGCGGACGCCTTATCGAGCACATACACGGATGCTTGCCCAATCGTCTGTGACGTTAACTCAGTCATAATATTTTGCCAATACATAGGGTCAACCGTACCATCCTCAGCACAGATAATGACAAGGGAACGCCTACGAGAATCAGTCATCCCCTCGATCAAGGCATTTACTCCCTCACCTCCACGTAGATAGGTAGGTTTCGCCCCCATGATTAAGCCGTGCTCGCTACAGGAGTACGCCTCGAGGATACGCTGAACGAGTTTAGTCCTCGCAGTCCAGTGCGGTTTTCCGTCATTTTTCTGATCTGGCGGTGAGTCGATCTCGATGGCGACTGTGGGTTTAGCTCGGTCGTTGGTGACATCAAAGCCGACGAGCAGTGAGGTCACCCATTGCTCGTCACCTCTCGGCGCGTCAAAGTAAATTAGTTTGGCGTAATCAACTCCTGCACCCGTTCGGCTGCGGGTATAAATTGCCCGATCGCCTCCCGGAAACCTCTGCTCATGAAGTGGTTCCAGATCCTCAACGCTTTTAACCCCTTTCTGACTCCGCATCCAGGCGAACCCCTCACCAAGGAGCGCATCGACGGCCTTTTCACGATCTAAACCAAGCTGCGGATCTAGTTCTACAGAGAAACTGCTGCGATAGCCGAGCATTGCGGTGCCCTTCGTTGGTACAGATAATGGTGCAGAAAGATGTTACGCCCCATTGTCGACTACAGCCACCCTTGGAATGTATCCAACCCATTTACAACCATTTAGCCACAAGGTTTTACAACCATTTAGCCATAAGGTAAGTTGTTGACGGCACCACTTCCCCTAGAATGTGTTTTGACATGTCATGCGTCTCGAGCCGTAGAGGGGATTCTCACTGGACCGCCATCGTAAAGGTTCCACCGACGAGCAGCACCAGCCCGACGAGGTACCGCCTGCTGACGGCCTCGCGCAGGACGAGGGCGGAAAAGAGGACGGTGACCAGGACACTCAGCTTGTCGATGGGGACGACCACGCTAGCCGGGCCGTCCTGAAGTGCCCGGTAGTAACAGAGCCAGGAGGCACAGGTGGCTGCCCCGGAGGCCAGGACGAAGCCGAGCTCACCTTTCGGCACAGTGCGGACCTCCCGGAGCTTGCCGGTGACGGCCACCATCACCCAGGCCATCACCAGCACCACCCCCGTGCGGATCGCAGTACCGAGGTTGGACTCCACCCCGGTGATGCCGGCCTTACCGAGAATCGCGGTGAGCGCGGCAAAGAAGGCTGAGCCGAGCGCAGAGCAACCAGCCCCCGCCGTCGCGCACAGCCCGAGGCAGGCCGCGCAGGTCATCGGCGTCGAGCATCAACAACGTCCCGACAGCGATCAGAGCCACTCCGAGCGCCCCGATGAGGCTCACCCTCTCCCCAGGAACATGAGGGCCAGCAGCACCGTGAGCACTGTGCTCAGCTTGTCGATCGGCACGACCTTGCTGACGCTGCCGAGTTGGAGCGCCTTGAAGTAGCACAGCCAGGAGGCCCCGGTCGCCAGTCCCGAGAGCACCAGCAGCCCAGTGCTGCGGGCATCGAGGTGAGCCAGGTCGGCCTGCGAGCCGACGATGAACACCATGCCCCAGGCGCCTCCCAGCACCACAATAGTGCGCAGCGCCGTCGCCACGGTCGAGTCCGTGGTGCGGATTCCCTCCTTGGCCAGGACGGCGGTGATGCCGGCAAAAAGCGCTGAGCCGCAGGCGAAGACAATCCACATAAGGCAACCCTAACCCCACTAGGCACCACCGCACGGCGGGCGCGACAGTCCTCGCCCTCGCGCCCGCCGTTGCTGGCCCTTCTCGGTTCAGCGGGTTCTGCGCGGCACGGTGGAGGCCGCCACCCCCAGGACCACCAGGCCGAAGCAGACCAGGTAGGCCAGGTATCGGAAGAAATCGTCGGAGGGCTCGCTGGCCGTGGTGAGCTCGGTGACGGCGTCGACCGCCCAGCTCATGGGCAGGGCGTCACCGACCACCTCCAAGGCGCGCGGCAGTTGGTCGCGACTGACCAGGAGCCCACACAGGAACAGCTGGGGCGCGATGACCACCGGCATGAACTGCACGGCCTGGAACTCAGTGCGAGCAAAGGCTGAGACCAACAGCCCCAAAGACACCCCGACGAAGGCGTTCACCAGGCCGGTGAGCACCACCCAGCCCCAGGAGGCGGAGATGTCCACGTCCAGGCCCCAGGCGGCCACGGCGCACAGGATGAGGGACTGGATGACGGCGGTCAGCGCGAAGGCGGTGGCGTAGCCGAACAGGAGGTCAGCCCGGTGGATCGGAGTGGTCCACAACCGCTCCAGGGTGCCGCTCACGCGCTCGCGCAGCATGGCGACGCTGGTGACCAGGAACATGACCGTCGTCGGCAGGATCGCCATCATGGAAACGGCGATGTGGTTGAAGATCAGGTCCGCGCCGGGATAGTCGCGGTAGACGAAGTACAGCAGGGTCAGCAGCGCGGCAGGCACGATCGCGATGAGGCCGACCGTGCGCTTATCGGCGCGCAGCTGGGTGAGGATGCGGCGGGTGGTGGCCAGGTAGGTGCGCAGGGCGCATCAGCGCTGCCCTCCTTTCTGCTCGGGTCGGCTCTCGGAGTCGGCGATGACGGCCAGGAAGGCGGCGTCCACGGTCTCCGTCCCGGTGCTGTCCAGGAGGTCCGTGGCCGTGGTGGTGGCCAGGATGCGGCCCTGGCGCATGAGGAGGACCTGGTCGCAGCGGAAGGCCTCGTCCATGACGTGACTGGAGACCAGGAGGGTGGCGCCGCGCTCGGCCAGGGCGTGGAAGGTGCTCCACAGCTCTTCTCGGGTGACCGGGTCCAGGCCGACGGTGGGCTCGTCCATGACGAGCAGGTCGGGGTCGGCCACGAGCGCGCAGGCCAGGCTCACGCGCCCGGCCTCGCCGCCGGAGTAGGTGGATACGGGCCGGTCGGCCAGGGCGGTGAGCCCGACGACGTCGAGGACCTCGTCCAGGTCACGGGCCCGGCTGCCGGCCAGGGAGGCGAAGTAGCGCAGGTTCTGGCGGGCGGTCAGGTCTCTGTAGACGGCCTGTCCCTGGGTGACGTAGCCGACCCGACCGCGCACGGCGGCAGCACCGGGGGCGTGCCCGAGAACCTCGATCTGCCCGCGGTAGCGCTGGACGCCAACGACGGTGCGCATGAGGGTGGTCTTGCCGCAGCCCGAGGGGCCGAGCAGGCCGGTGATGGTGCCGGGCGCCAGGTTCAGGTCCAGGCCGTGGAGGATCTCCTTGCGCCCGCGGGTCACGCGCAGGTCCGTCGCGGTGACGGCCGGCTGCTCCGAGGAGGCGGAGGACGTGATGTCTCGACTGGAGTCGTGCGATTGGTTGCTGGCCCCCGACTCCCGGGGTGAGTCTCCTACATCGCTTTTCATCATGTGATGAATATAGGTCGACGGCGAGCCTCTGTCCAGAGGTAGGTGTCAGATGACGTTAGGCGAGATCGGCGACGTCGGGCAGGTCGTCGAAGGCGTAGCGCTGGATAGTGGGGCCGACGAGCGCAGCTAGCGCCTCGACGTCGAGGCCGGCGATGTGGTCCATGCGGGCGACCCAGCGGGCCAGGCCGAGACCGATGATCTGGCTGGCGATGAGCTGGGCGCGCAGCTCGGGGCGGTCGGGACAGAAGTGGGTGACAATCGGCGCGAGAACCCCGGTGGCGATGAAGTCGCGGAAGGGCCCGACGTCGCCGCCCTGGCCCAAGCGCAGCATGGATGACCGCCGTGAAGCGGTCCGCCCCAGCCTCGTCCCACAGGCTGATGACGGCGCGCACGATCCCTCCCCAGCTGTTCGGGCTCGGAGCTCGGTGATGGAGGCCGCCCGGTGCATGAGGTTGGCGTCGACCCCGGCGGTCGACCCTCGATGACGGCCTTGGCGAAGAGCGTGGCTCGGTCCGGGAAGTAGTGGTGGACCAAGGCCGGGTCGACGCCGGCGTCGCGCGCGATGCCGCGCAGGGAGGTCTGGTAGCCGTCGCGGGCGAAGGCGGTGCGGGCCGCCGCCAGGATGGCTTCGCGCGTGTCCGGGCTCCCCGCCGGCCGCCGCCCCCGCGGGCTCATCGCTCACTCGTCTCGCTCATGGTCAGAGCATGCCCGCAAGCCGCCCCATTGGGAAGCAGCCGCGCTACGCCTCCCAACCACCACGCGACCCTCGACATCATGCAAGCCCCCAACGTGCGCCACCGACAAGACTCCTGCGACCTCTCAGCGCGTGCTATCTGATGTAGTCGACCAGCCATTCGCGCACGTTCCGAAGGACAGATCCCTCCACGACTCCGATCTTCTTGGTGAGACGCTGACGTGAGATCGTGCGCACCTGTTCGGTCATGGCAAACGATCGCTGTTCCATCCCTGTTCCCGCATTGAGCTCCACGTGATTCGGCCAGCCCCGATCCTTCGTTGTCACGGGAACCACGACGACAAGCGTCGTCACCGTTCGATGGAATCGTTCATTGGACACAATGAGGACCGGACGACGCCCGGATTGCTCTCGCCCGACAGCAGGATCGGGAAGTGCCCACCACACCTCACCCGGCTCAACCGGGGCTGCTAGCTCCATGCTTCCGACTCCCACTCACGGAGCTCCTTGAGATAGGTCTCGTCCGGCGGGTGAGCCTCCATTGCACGCCGCACCTCGGCGAAGCGCCGCTCACGGGCCGCTTCCTCCAGCAGCTCCTTGAGCGCGGCATCCATGGTCACCCCGCGCTCTGACGCCAGGGCCCGCAAGCCGTCCCTCGTGCTGCGCTCCACCTTGATCGTCGTCATGCTAGTCATACTCATAGTATGTATGACAGTCATACTCATGTGAAGGCGCCTCACTCCATTCCTTAGTCAGGACTCGAGCAACGCACTCGGCGCGTCTCACTCCCACAGGCCGCTGGCGTGGGCGAGGACGGCCAGGGCGACGGGACCGGCCGAGGCGGTGCGCATGACGTGGGGGCCCAGTCGCACCGTCGTCGCCCCGGCAGCCTCCAGGGCCGCCGTCTCTCGCGGGCTGATACCGCCCTCCGGACCCACGACGACGGCCAGCACCAGCGGCGCCTCTCCGGGCGCGGGCAGGCGCACCGACTCCATCGCGGCGCTGATGGGAGTCCTGGCCTCCTCGTGCAGGACCAGCACCACTCCCCCGCCGCGAACCGTCTGCCCCACCCAGTCGGCCAGCCTGCGGGTGTCCCTCCTCGACCTCGGGCACGCGGGCCTGCCGGGCCTGCTTGGCTGCCTGGAGTGCGGTGGCCTGCCAGCGCTGGCGTCCTTGGCCTGCTTGGCCCCCTGCCACACGGACACGCAGCGCTCGGACTGCCAGGGCAGCACCAGCCCCACCCCGACCCTCGGTGGCGGTCTCCACGGCCTGCTCGTCACGCCCGCCCTTCGCCAGGGCCTGAACAAGGGTCAGCCGCAGCGAGGGCTCGGGCCTCAACACGCTCCAGGACCCGCACGGCCAGACGGTCCCTGGCGCCGCCAACACCGGCCCCGGTCACCTCGCACACCAGGCGCAGGCCCGCGCCGTCAACGAGATCCACACGCTCTCGGCGCGCAGGCGCTAACGGTCACGGCATGGCGGGCCTCGGGTCCGGTGAGCATGAGGACGGTGCCGAAGGTGGCTGAAGCGACGGCGTCGGCGGGCCTCAATGGATCCGGGCGTGAAGAGGAAAACAGGTGCGGTCACGCCCCAGCCTACGGGCCGCATCCAACCGGTGTCCGCCGGCGGTGCTAGCGTCAGTGACCATGACCGAGCGCTTCAGCCGCCCATACCCCTCAGTCGTCCCCATCCCCCACCTACACCGCCGCAGTCACCGTGGAGGACTTCCCGCCGCAACCTGGCCGCCGTCCGCGCCTGGATTGACGCCGCCGCGAAACGCGCCGGCCGCGACGCCGCCGAGATCCGTCTGCTCCCCGTCTCCAAGACCGTCCCCGAGGAGCGCCTGCGCACCGCCTTCGCCGCGGGCATCACCCAGATGGGTGAGAATAAGGTGCAGGAGGCCCAGCGCAAGAGTGAGAACCTGGCGGACCTGGGCATCTCCTGGTCAGTCATCGGCCACCTGCAGACGAACAAGGCCAAGAACGTGGCCGCCTTCGCCGACGAGTTCCAGGCCCTGGACTCCCTGCGCCTGGCCGAGGCCCTTGACCGGCGCCTCCAGGCGGCAGGGCGGGGCCTGGACGTCTACGTGCAGGTCAACTCTCGGCGAACCCAGCAGGTTCGGGCTGGAGCCCGACGACGTCGCGAGACTTCCTCGCAGCGCTACCGGCCTACTCGCTCGCTGGGTGCGCGGGCTCATGACCCTAGCCGCCCACACCGACGACGCGGCACGGGTGCGCGAGTGCTTCAGCATCATGCGCCGGCTGCGCGACGCCGCCCTCCAGGCGGGCACCGTCGGCGACGCGCAGCTGTCGATGGGGATGAGCGGGGACTTCGAGGCCGCCATCGAAGGAGGCTCCACCTGCGTGCGGGTGGGCCAGGCGATCTTCGGGGCCCGGGCCACCCCCGACTCCCACTACTGGCCCGAGACGCCTCAGACCGTTTAGCTACGGGTCGCCTGCTCAGCGCCCGGAGAAGCGCTCGAGCTTGCCCACGACACTCGAGTCGCGCACGGGCTCGACGTCGTCCTCCCCGCGCAGGCGGGCCAGCTCGGCCAGCAGCTCGCGCTGACGGTCGTCCAGGCGCGTGGGGGTCTCCACGACGATGGACGTGCAGGTCCCCGCGGCCCTTGCGGCGCAGGCGCCCCACGCCCAGGCCGTCGAGGACGACCTCGTCGCCGTGGCTGCCGGCCTTGACGGTGACGTTCTGCTCGCCGTCGAGGGTCTGCAGCGGAAGACGGCGCCCAGCGCGGCCGCGGTCAGTGGGCACGCGCAGCTCGGTGAGAGGTCGTCGCCGTCGCGCTCGAGGAACTCGTGCGGCTTCTGTGGATCTCCAGGTAGAGGTCGCGTTGGGGCCACCGGCCGGGCCAGCCTCGCCGCGCCCCGACTAGTGCGGATACGGGTCCCCAGTGGACACCCCGGCGGGGATGGAGACCTCCAGGTCCTGGCGCACCCAGGTGCGGCCCTCGCCGGAGCAGTCCTTGCAGGGGTGACGATGACGGTGCCGTAGCCCTGGCAGCCCGGGCAGGGCGAGGGAGGTCATCACCTGTCCCAGCAGGGTGCGGGTCATGCGCTGGACGTTGCCGACCCCCGTTGCACTGGGAGCAGGTGACCGGTTCGGTACCCGGTGCGCAGCACGAGCCATCGCAGGCGGTGCAGGTGACGTAGGTGTCGATGGGGACCGACCGGGTCGCCCCGAAGGCGACGTCGGAGAGCTCCACGTCCACGGCAACGAGGGCGTCCTGGCCGCGGCGGGCCCGGGAGGCCGGTCCGCGCTGGCCGCTCCCCGCCGAAGAAGACTGGAAGATTCCGCCCAGGTCGCCGAAGTCGGCTCGGCGAAGCCCCGCCGAATCCGCCGCCGCCTCGCACGGCGTCCTCCCCGCCCAGGTCGCACATCTGGCGCTTGTCGGGGTCGGAGAGGACCTCGTAGAGCGAGGAGACCTCCTTGAACTCGTCCTCGTGGCCGGGGCCGGCGACGTCGGGGTGCAGCTGGCGGGCCTTCTTGCGGTAGGCCTTCTTGATCTCCTCGGGGCTGGCGTCGCGGCTGACGCCGAGGACCTCGTAGTAGTTGCTCACTGCGTTCTTCCTTTACGGCTGGGACTTCTGCGGTGGTGGTCTGGGGGCGTGCCCGGCCCGGGCCGCTTGGGGTGGGCCTGGCATGCCGGTTCTCAGGTCTCCGGTGGGGTCAGGAACCCGGGACAGGTAGCAGGCCACAGCCCGAACGGCGGTCATGGTGGCCGGGTAGTCCATGCAGGTGGGGCCGATGACTCCGAGGTGGGCGACGGCCTCACCGGTTCCAGCCCGTGGGTGGTGGTGACGACGGAGGCCTCGGCCAGGGCGTCGTCCTTGTTCTCGATCCGATGCTCACGCGCATCCGGTTTCTCGCCGGCCGGGGCACCGTTGTCTGACGGTGAACAGGCGCAGCAGCACCACCTGCTCCTCGACGGCGTCCAGGGAGGGGACCCAGGAGGAGAAGTCGGGGTGGCGCGGGCCAGGGTTCGCGGTCCCGGCGACGACGAGCCGCTCCTCCGCGTCGAGGGCGTAGGGCGGCGATGAGCTCGTCGGAGACGGCCTCGAGCAGGAAGCGCTCGTCGGCGGGCGCCTGCTCGGCCAGGGCCGCCAGGATCGGGGCGACGTCGGCGGCGGCGGCGACCCCGCGAGGCGCCGATGAGCCGGGTGCGCAGGCGCTCCAGGACGAGGGGGTCGACGACGTCGGCGATGTCGAAGCCCCGTCATGGCGGGAGCTCAGGGAGCCCCGGGACCTGAGGGTCACGGTGCGCTGGTCGATCGCGCCCGGTGCTCGGTGATGATGACCAGCAGGACGCGCTCGGGCCCCAGGGCCACGAGCTCGAGGTGCTGGAGGGCCGCGTACCGCAGGCTCGGGTACTCGACGACGGCGAGGCTGGCCGGTCAGACTCGAGCCAGGGCCCGCACGGTGCGGGCCACGACCTGCTCAGGTCGACCGCCCCCGACAGGAGCGCGGTGATGGCGGCGCGCTCGGGCGCTGAGAGGGCTTGATGCGGGCGACCTCGTCGACGAAGAGCCGGTAGCCCTTCTGGGTGGGCACGCGCCCGGCCGAGGTGTGTGCGGCTGGTGGATGTAGCCCCTCGTCCTCCAGGGCCGCCATGTCATTGCGGATGGTCGCCGGGACACGCCCAGCCGGTAGCGCTCCACGAGGGCCTTGGAACCCACGGGCTCGCGCGTGCGCATCGTAGTCGGTGACGATGGCGGACAGGACCTTGCAGACGTCGGTCGTTGGCCACGGGTCCTCCTCCCTCATCAGTGCCGAGACGCGATCAGTGCCGGTGTTGGGCGGCAGCCGCCCGCACACCTGTGGGATGCGGCCAGCGATTAGCACTCACCCACGTGAGTGCCATCACGCTATGGTCCGGCGGGTCCACCGCCGGCGCGGACCGTGAGTTTCCCTACCGTGCCGAGGGTGAACACGCCCGCCCCGTACCGCTCCCCGTTCCCGGATCGACCGCCGCCCGCCGAGCCGCCCTGAGGGGCTCGCGCCGAGGCCGAGCAGAAGCAGCAGGCACAGGGCGCCCCGGCCGCTTCGCGCTCGCGCGGTGGGGCGGCTGCAGAGCAAGTCCGCCGCCCGCAGGCCTCGTCGAGCGACCGCTACGGCGGGGACGTCCTGTCGGTCAACCCGCACCGCACGGGGCCCGGCGCCATACGCCCGGAGTCGGTGCACGTGCCGGTGACGCCGGGACTGGTGGTGCGAGACCGCCAGACCGGCTTCGTCGGCGCCGCGGTGGCGGTGGAGAAGTCGGGCGGTCAGCACGTCGTGGTCCTGGAGGACCGTCACGGTGTGCGCCGTGGCTTCGCCCTGGGGCCGGGTTTCTGGATCGAGGGCCGCCCGGTGATCCTGGACCCGCCCGTGGCGCGCACACGCAAGCCCACCGGAGCGGTGAGCGCCGCCGGCAGACGGCTGACGGCCTCGGGCTCCCTACGCGGTTGAGGGTGAGCGGGCCAGGTGGCGCGCGCCTCGCGGATCTGGGTGGAGGGCAAGCACGACGCCGAGCTGGTGGAGAAGGTCTGGGGTGACGACCTGCGCCACGAGGGCGTCGTCGTCCTCATGCTCGACGGCGTCGACAACCTCGAGGAGGTCATGGCCGACTTCGGTCCGGCCCCCGAGCGGCGGGCCGGCGTCCTCGTGGACCACCTGGTGGCCGGTTCAAGGAGTCGCGGATCGCTCAGCGGGTGGCCGAGATGCCCAGTGGGAAGAGCGTGCTGGTTCTGGGGCACCCGTATGTGGACGTGTGGCAGGCGGTCAAGCCGGCCCGGGTGGGTCTGGAGCGCTGGCCGGACATCGCGGGGCACCGACATCACGCACGGCACCCTGAGGCCCTGGGCTGGCCGCATGACACCCAGGCTGACGTCGCCCGGGGCTGGCAGCGCATCCTGGCGACGGTGCGCTCCTACAAGGACCTCGAGCCGAGCCTGCTGGGGCGGATGGAGGAGCTCATCGACTTTCGTCACCGCCCCGGGCACGCGCTGAGGCCGGGAAGCGGATCATGAGGGCAGGGCGGCTCAGCCTCAGCGGCCTCGGCCTGGTCGGCCAGGGCCAGGCGGCGGGACTGGGCCAGCAGAAGGGCGTCGCGGCCCAGGAGCCCCACGTGAGCACTCGCCGGGGCCTTCCACAGGAGGCCCGGTGCGATGAAGAGCAGGACCATGGCGGCGATGATCGGCACCAGGTGCTTCATGGAGCGCCCCACGTAGCCACCGAAGCTGGGCATCTCGACGCCGTCGGACTCGGCGACGGACTTGACCATGAAGTTCGGGCCGTTGCCGATGTAGGTGATGGCTCCGCACAGGACGGCGCCCAGCGAGATGGACACGAGGTAAAGCTCGGGAATCCCGGCAACGTCGGCGCCGCCGGGGTTGGAGACCTTGCCGGCCAACTCGAAGAAGGTCGCATAGGTGGGGGCGTTGTCCAGGACGGAGGAGAGCCCGCCGGTGAAGATGAAAGGTGACCCTCGTTGAGCGGCAACGAGCCGGCGACCTCGTCGAGGTAGTGCAGGGCCGGGATCATGGTGAGGAAGATGCCGATGAACAGGATGGCGACCTCGGCGATGGGCCCCCAGGTGAACTGATTGTCCTTGAAGCGGACCTCGCGGCTGCCCAGGAAGTAGGAGCCGGCCGCGGAGGCGAGCATGATGAACTCGCGCACGGGGATCCAGTCACCCAGGGCGGCGTGCCCCTCCTCGATGGCGTGAGCGTCGACGGAGGGGGCGAAGGCGACGGCGGCGATGATGACGGCGAAGAAGACGAAGTTGAGCGAGCCCTGAGGCCCAGGGGCTCGATCTCGGTGTCGTCGTCGTGCACGGCCTTGGCGGGCTCCTGGGAGTAGTAGTAGAGTCCAGGGCGTAGCTCACCAGCAGCATGACGTTGACAGAGGTACTCGCGCAGGAGGTTGAAGGTCCAGGTGAAGGGCACCCCGCGCAGGAAGCCCAGGAACAGGGGCGGGTCGCCCAGGGGCGTGAGGAGGCCGCCGCAGTTGGCCACGATGAAGATCGTGTACAGCACCGTGTGCACCCGGTAGTGGCGCTCCTTGTTGGTGGCCAGCAGGGGCCGGATGAGGAGCATGGCGGCGCCGGTGGTGCCCTACGAAGGAGGCGATGACTCCGCCGATGGCCAGGAAGATCGTGTTGTTGGGGGCGTGGCGGATGTCGCCCCTGGGAAGATGCCTCCGGAGACGACGAACAGGGCCAGCAGCAGGCAGATGAACTGATACTCCACCACGGCGGCGAAGACGGACGTCCAGCCCAGGGCGACCCACATCCAGGCAGCCACCGGCACCCCCAGGCCCACGGCGACGATCAGCTGGCTGGGTGCTTCTCCCACCAGTGAGCCGTGGCCGGGATCAGCGGCAGGGACGGCGATGCAGGCGAGCATGCCCGCGAAGGGCAGGACGGACCACCACTCAAGATGCACGGCACTTTCCTCACAGAATCGGGACTGTTCGCGTCACCATACCGTCCCGGGCATCAGTTTCCCCGGTGAGGGCCTGTGGTCTCTCGTGCTGAGACCGACTTTCCGGCCTGCTGCGGCCGCGGGGACGCGCCGGGCTCAGATCCAGCCGGCCAGCACCTTTCTGGCCTGCTGAGCCAGGGCGGCGATGGCGCCGTCGGAGTCGTTGCCCCCAGGGACGTGAGTGGAGCTGCCGCCCCGGCAGTGGTGAAGGTCTCGCGGTTGAGCTGGTTGATCTCCTCGAGAGTCTCCAGACAGTCGGAGACGAAGCCGGGGCAGATGACGTCGAGGCGGGGGCAGCCGGCGCGGCCGAGCTCGCCGACCGTGTCAATGGTGGCCGGCCCGATCCAGGCGGCGGGCCCGAAGACGGACTGGAAGGTGAGCTGGGCAAGTCCCTTGGGCAGGTTGAGCCGTCGCGAGAGGAGCTGGGCGGTGCGCTCGCACTGGGAACGGTAGGGGTCTCCGGCGTCGTGCATGGCCTGGGGGATGGAGTGGAAGGACAGCAGGAGACGCTCGCCGGCGGCCGGGTCGGGGCGGCCGTGGACCTGCCAGTGCTGCTCCAGGGCGGTGGCGAGGGCTTCGATGTAGGCGGGCGCCGTCTCGAAGGAGCGGATGGTGCGCAGCTCGGGCTGGTTGCGGGAGGCCAGAATGAAGCGCGCGGCCTCATCGACGACGGTGCCGGCCGAGGAGGCGGCGTACTGCGGGTAGAGCGGGATGAGTGCGATCCTGCGGCAGCCGGCCTCCATGAGCTCACCCATGACGCGGCGCAGGGCCGGCTGCCCGTAGCGCATGGCGATACGCACCTGGACCGATTCGCCGAGCTCTTCCTGGAGCAGCTCGCCCTGGCGCTCGCTGTAGTGCATGAGCGGGGAGCCCGAGCGACTGGTCTCCTCGCCGGGGCGCCAGATGGTGGCGTACTTCGCCGCTGACGCGCGAGGGCGCACTCGCAGGATGATGCCTTCCAGGACGGGTCGCCACAGGAGGGGGTGCATCTCGACGATCCGGCGGTCGGAGAGGAACTCCCGCAGGAAGGGCCGGACGGCCCTGGCCGTGGGGGCCGCTGGCGTGCCGAGGTTGGCCAGGATGAGGGCGGGGCGCTCGTCCGCGCCACTCGGGTCGGGGACGGTGGGGCTCAGGGCACGGAGGTCCTTGGGAAGGGGAAGGATCGTTCTCGACGACGACGTTGAGCGACGTCGGCCTCACTCTAGCCGAGCGGGTGCGCCCTCCGGCTCGCAACGAGTCCGCCCGCCGGCTGGAGCTGGCGGGGCGCGAAGGAGACTGGGAGATGAGGTCAGCGGACGACGTCGTGAGCCCCTGGATGCGCACGTAGGAGTAAGCGGAGGCAGCATCACCAGCGGGACCGTCACCAGCCAGCCGAACACTGTCAGTACGCCAACAAGGTAGAGGCCGGCTCCGGTCAGGGCGAAGGGGAAGAGCTCTCCGACGTGGCTGGATAGGGTGGCCCAGGACGCCTTCATTCCGGCGATGCCGTCCATCCCTTTATCCACGGTGAAGTACACCGAATAGTGGAGGAGGAAGCCCGCAATGACGCCCGGAACAACACACAGGAGAGACCCCACGTACGTGGCGACCGCAGTGAGAAAAGCCGCGAGAAGGCTCGCACCGAAGTTCGGGAACGTGAACAGGTCGCTCCAGGCCAAAGGCCGCCCGGTGGCCACCTTGATCGCCATGTGAGTGGTCACGATACTAGCGAAGAGACCAATGGCGATGGCGATGTAGGTTCCAGAGCGACCCACCAAGCCGAAACCATGCTCCTCTCCGTTGACATTGTAGTGGGCCTCTACAGTGAAGCTGGAAAGCACAGTCCACAAACCCATCCCCACAACGAGAATGAGCGCATTCTCCTTGAACTTGGACCACGCCCAGGACATGCCGTCACCGACGCTCAGCGGCGCCCCTCCCATTGCACCTGGAGGATAGGGAGGCATCCCTCCACCGGCACCCATACCGGGCTGGGGACCGTAGCCCGGGACCGCCCCCGGCTGGGAGGCGTAGTCAGGACCGGCAGCGGGTTGAGGACCATATCCCTGCGTCGCCCCGGGCTGAGGTCCGTAGCCGGGTTGCTGATGAGCGTCGGGGCCGGCCCCATAACCGGGCTGTGCTCCGTAGCCCGGGACGCCACCGGGTTGAGATCCGTCGTCTGGGTAACCTGGATACTGTGGAGTAGTCATCCCGTCAGATTGCCACAACTCCCTGGCACTACACTGACAATATCAAGACATCAGCAGGGGTAGATCGTGAGCGGCCCGCACCTGCCTGCTCGCGACAGGGACCTTCGTCCTACTTAAGGCAGAGCTCGAAGACGACCTCCGTAGTGGCGACCAGGAGATGTCCTCGATGCGCCAGGCGACCCCGCTCACTGCGTCATCTGCTGGCTCTCCTGCAGCTTCTGCATCTTCAGCTTTCTGCGAGAACGATTGGCACTGACCAGCAGCCAGACAGCCAGGACCAGCAGCAGAATCCTCGCAGTAAGTCCGCCAAGCAGGACGGCAGGATCCTCAGGGCCAGAACCAGGCCTCGACAAACGACTAAGAACTGCGCCAATCGTTCCTAGAATAATGAGAACCGCAAGTACGCGCTTGAGCCATATAGAGAGCACAGTCAGATTTCCTTCGATTGCAGATCGACACCCTAACCTACCAGACATTCATATCGGCTTCGGGTTCACTGGGTCAGGGCGCGGGTGACGGTGTCGGCCATGAGACGGCCGCGCAGGGTCAGGACCGCCCGGCCCCTCAGGGCCGCTCCGGCGTCGAGGAGCCCATCGGCGACGAGGCCGGCCACAACGGGCACCAGGTGCGGTGGGGTGACACGGTCCCTATCAGGGCGCTCCGCTGAAGGGCCGCCCGGCCGGTTCCCGAGGCTCGCCAGCTCGATGCCCTCACGCAGGCGGATGCCCAGCATGATCCGCTCCAGCTCCCGGGAGTCGGCGTCGATGACCTCGTGCCCGGCCACGGGCAGGTGTCCGTGGCGATCTGCCCGGCCCAGGCGACCGGGTGCTTGGTGTTCCACAGGCGCACGTCCCCAGGTGGGAGGTGCCTGGGCCCGGCGCCCCACCAGTCCCAGTCCAGCCAGTAGGCCTGGTTGTGGCGGCACTCAGAGCCGGGCCGAGCCCAGTTGGAGATCTCGTACCACTCGTAGCCGGCCTGCCCCAAGGCGGCGTCAGCCATCTCGTACTTGGTGGCCTCGTCGTCGTCCTCGGGCATGGGCAGCTCTCCGCGGCGGACCTGCCCCCACATGCGAGTGCCCTCCTCGATGACCAGGGCGTAGGCGCTCACGTGGTCCGGACCGATACGGGTCACCGCGTCAAGGGAGCGCTGCCAGTCCTCGGCGGACTCCCCGGCGCCCCATAGATGAGGTCCAGGAGGTGCTCAGGGCCCGCCCGTCGCGCCCAGTCCACCACAAGCGGTACCCGGGCAGGCTCATGGGTGCGCTCCAGGACCTTCAGCACGTGGGGCACGGCCGACTGCATGCCGAAGGAAACGCGGGTGAAACCGCCTTCGGCCAGGGCCTCCAGGCCGGCCTCGTCCACGGAGTCCGGGTTAGCCTCCGTGGTCACCTCCGCGTCGGCAGCGAGCCCGAAGCACTCGCGCACCAGCTCCAGCATGCTCACCAAGTCGGCGGCAGGCAGCATGGTGGGGGTTCCTCCGCCCACGAAAACGGTCTGCACAGCGCGCACCGGCAGGCCCGCCTTGTCCATGGCGTGGCGGGCGGCGCGCAGCTCGCCGGCGAGGGTTCCCCACGAGTCCTCAGCCGAGGCGCCCTGCCCCATGGCCAGGTTCGTGTAGGTGTTGAAGTCGCAGTAGCCGCAACGCACCCGGCAGTAGGGCACGTGCAGGGTACACCGAGAACGGCGCTCACTGCCATCCGGTGCGGACGCGGCCACCTGCGCCGGCAGCTCCCCCATCCCCGGCAGAGGCTCCCCCACTGGCTGGGCCGGACTCACTGGTCGCCGCCTTGCTCGGCCGACTCATCCTCGCCGGACAGGACGCCGGCGGGGATGGTCGGCCTGGGTCTGCCGGAGTCGCCGGCGCGGGCGGCGATCTGGGCGCACACGGTCATGAGCACCAGTACCCCCGCCACCATGGCGAAAGGGGCCACCCAGCCACCGCTGCGCTCATGGACCCAGCCCATCACCACCGGCCCCGTGGCGGCCAGGCAGTAGCCGGTCGTCTGGATGACCGCAGTGGTTTGGCGGTTCTCGTCGACCGACGACGAGCGGCGGATGACCAGGGTGAACAGGGCGGCAAAGAAAGCACCCTGCGCAATCCCGGAGAACATGCAGGGCACCAGCCAGTAGGCGGGGGCCACCGTCAGGCAGACCGGCAGCATGAGCCAGCAGGCACAGATGACGCCCAGGACCCTACTGGCCGGCCACCCCAGCGCCTCGAACATGACCGGGACCAGCAGAGGCCCCACGATTCCCAGCAGGGAGAACACGGAGGCCGCCACTCCCGCACCGGACTCGCTCATGGAGAGCACGTCGACCAGCGCCGTGGGCAGCCACCCCGAGATCGCGTAGTAGGAGAAGATCTGGGCCGCGAAGGCCACCGCCATCACCCAGGTCAGGGGGCGTCTCCAGACGGCGGTACCGGTCGACGACGTCGGACGGGCCAGGGAGCGCTCCGTCACCCAAGAGGTCATGCCCGATCGCTCTCGCAGGCTCTGCCGGGGCGCCTGGCTGCCGGGCGGGAAGACCCACAGCCACAGTGCCCCGGCCAGCAGCACCGGGATCGCGGTCCAGGCGGCGGCCGAACCCTGCCAGCCGATGAGGAGGGCCAGCGGCACGGCCAGGGCGGTGGCCGCAGTGACGATGACGTTGCAGGTCGAGGAGTACAGGCCCGTCATGAGTGAGGTGCGGTGCCAGAAATCGCGGCCGATGACCATGGGCGCCACCAGGTTGCCCACCGTCAGCCCCGCCCCGATGATGACGGTTCCTCCGAAGGCCGCCCAGGTGGTGCCGGCCGAGCGCAGCAGCGCCCCGACCAGAGCCATTCCCAGGGTGAGCAGACCCGCGGTGTTGATACCGACGCGGCGCACCACCATCGAAGCCAGTGGGGTGAGCAGCCCGAAGCACAGGATCGGCACGGAGGTCAGTGCGCCGCGTGCCACCTCGCCCATCCCCAGGTCCTGACCCAGACGCGTCAGCAGGGGCGGGATGACACCGACCGGTGCCCGCAGCACCGCGCAGAACCCGAGGAAGCCGGCGACGATGACCATGAGCCAGGCCCGGCGGGGCAGCCTGGCAGCTGCGCTCACGGCCGGTCCGCCGGATGCAGCAGGCCGTCGCCTCGCCCCTCGCGCAGGCGCCAGGGCTGAGACTCCACGTGGTTCCAGGCCTGCCCCTCGGCCTCGAGGTGATCCAGCATGGAGGCGCCGCGCTCGGGAATCCAGGCCGTCTCGGTGCGCACTGCAGTCAGGTCGCGGATCGTGCGCCCAGCATCCAGGCCCCGCTGCTCGAAGCGAGTCATGACCCGCCCCTCGTAACGGGGCGACCACCCGCCACGCACGCCCGCCGGGGACCCCGGGTCCAGGCCGTTGCCCAGGCTGTCCTCCTCGGCGGACTCGGCCCCCAGGTCGGGGCGGGCACCGGCGTCGTCATTCCGGAAGTAGGGCCGGGTGGTGTCCGGACGCAGGCCGGTGGGCAGCGCCGCCACGGCCTCGATGACGTCGCGCATCTGCCAGGCGTAGTCCGCCCAGTCGGTGGCCAGGCGCCACACCCCGCCGGGACGCAGCACCCGGGCCACCGAGTCTGCGAATGCCGTGGTCACCAGGCGACGCTTGCGGTGGCGGGGCTTGCGCCAGGGGTCGGGGAAGAACACCCACACCTCGCTGGCGCACGACACCGGCAGGGCGGTGGCCAGTAGCTGGGAGGCGTCGGCGGGGACGACGCGCACGTTGTGCAGGCCCTGACGGTGGATCGAGGTCACCAGCCGTGCGATCGCGGTCTCCCAGACCTCCACCGCCAGGTAGTCGGTCTCCGGGTGGGCAGCGGCATGCGCCAGGAGCGCCTCACCACTGCCCGAGCCGACCTCGACGATCAGCGGCCGCACCTGCCCCATGTGCCCGAAGACCTTCTCCGGATCGAGGCGGAAGCTCGGGGACACGGTGCGCACGGCGTCGGCCCGCGGCACGTCGACCACGTAGCGGGGACCGAGCTGGGCCAGGGCCTCGGCCTGGACGGGGCGCAGCCTGCCGCCGGCGCGCGAGAAGGAGCGCACCCGGGAGTGGATGGCGTGGGAGCGGGGCGGGTGGTGCTGAGCCATGCGGAGCCTTGCGTCCTTTACTTCTGTGAGGTCTCGAAACCGTCTGCCCGGGGTCGTCGGGCACCCAGCGGCGCCGTTAGCCGACCTGCTCGTGGGCGGCGGCCCGCACGTACTTCTTGGTGAAGTCGGCGATGACGCAGTTGCCGAAGATCTCGGAGTTAAGCATCCCCTGGGCGTCGCGCGGGTCGTGGTGGGCGAACCAGCGCCGGCAGGTGACCCGGTGCCCCGGGGAGGAGACCACGCGCACCTCGTCACCGGCCTGCACCGCCCCCTCGGTGAGCACCGCCAGGTAGACGCCCACCCGGTTGCGCGCCGAGAAGACCTCCACCCAGTCCGCGCGGCCCACACCGCGGGCGAAGGTGGCGCACGGGTTGCGCACACCGGTCACCCTGACCCGCAGTCCTGCGTTGCTCGGGTCACCGATGGACAGGATCGCGCCGATCTCCACGTCGTCGATGTCCCCCTCGATGAGGAGGTTCTCCCCCAGCCGCCCCGGCTCGATACCTCCCAGGACCTCGGACCAGTGGCGCTGCTCAGCGGCGCTCATGACGTAGAGGGCCTTGTCACTGCCCCCGTGGTGGGCGCGGTCCCCGTGCCTGTCGGTGACGACCCCGGTCCGGCTCACCTCAACCGGCCCGTCGACGGCGCCCTTATGGATCGCGTGAGACGCCCGCCGCTCCGGCGTCGGGCCGCAGCCTCGACGGTGCACACCGCGCCGACGGTTCCCACCAGGTCGCCGTCGTGGAACGGTGAGGCTCGTCCTGGTGGCGCCCGTCCGCACCGGCGTGGGGCTCCCCAGGACCCGGGCCAGCTCCCGGGTCAGGACCAGCCCGGAGCCGTCATCGCTCAGGGCAGCCTCAACCGTGGTCTGCCTGCTCTGTGTCACTCATGTCCGCAGCCGTCCTTCCGTCGTCCGCCGGCGCCGTCCTGGTCTTACTCGGTCCTACTCAGCCCCTGCTCGATCCTGCTCGTGCCCGCAGGCTGCGCTACTTGCCCGGCTTGGCGCCGGTGGGAGTGTCCGCGCCGAGGGCTGCGATGAAAGGCCTCCTGAGGCACCTCGACCCGGCCGATGGCCTTCATGCGCTTCTTGCCCTCCTTCTGCTTCTCCAGCAGCTTGCGCTTACGGGTGATGTCACCGCCGTAGCACTTGGCGAGCATGTCCTTGCGCAGGGCCCGGATGGTCTCGCGGGCGATGACGCGGGTGCCGATGGCCGCCTGCACGGGGACCTCGAACTGCTGACGCGGGATGAGGTCGCGAGACGCTTCGGTCATCATGACGCCGTAGGGTAGGCCGAGTCGCGGTGGACGATGGCGCTGAAGGCGTCCACCTTGTCCCCGTTGAGCAGGATGTCGACCTTGACCAGGTTGGCCTCCTGGGAGCCGTCCGCCTCGTAGTCCAGGGAGGCGTAGCCGCGGGTGCGCGACTTCAGGGCGTCGAAGAAGTCGAAGACGATCTCCGCCAGTGGCAGCACGTAGTGCATCTCCACGCGGGACTCGGAGAGGTAGTCCATGCCCTGCATGGTGCCGCGACGCGACTGGCACAGCTCCATGACCCGTGCCCACGAACTCGCTGGGGGTCAGGATCGTGGCCCGCACCACCGGCTCGGAGACGGAGGAGACCTTGCCCTCGGGGAACTCGCTGGGGTTGGTCACCGTGGCGTGCTGGTCCTCCATCGTCACCTCGTAGACCACGGAGGGGCGGTGGAGATGATGTCCAGGTTGAACTCGCGCTCCAGGCGCTCGCGGATGATCTCCAGGTGCAGCAGGCCCAGATAGCCGCAGCGGAAGCCGAAGCCCAGGGCCACGGAGGTCTCCGGCTCATAGGTCAGGGCGGCGTCGTTGAGCTTGAGCTTGTCCAGGGCGTCACGCAGGGCCGGGAAGTCCGAGCCGTCCACCGGGAACAGGCCGGAGAAGACCATGGGCTTTGGGGTCCTGGTGTCCCGACGAGGGCTCGTCGGCCGGGGCCGCCGCGGAGGTGATCGTGTCACCGACCGTGACTGGCGCACGTCCTGACCCCGGTGATGAGGTAGCCGACTCGCCGGCTCCCCAGCCCAGCCGACGGCGTGGGCTCAGGGGCTGATGACGCCGATCTCCAGCAGGTCGTGGACGGCCTTGGTGGAGAGCATCCGATGCGCTCGCGGGGCTTGAGGGGCGCTGTCGACGACGCGCACGTAGGTGACCACGCCGCGGTAGGTGTCGTAGACGGAGTCGAAGATCATGGCGCGGGCCGGGGCCTCGGGGTCGCCGTGCGGGGTGGGACGGTCTCGACGATCCGGTCGAGCAGCTCGGGCACGCCCTGGCCGGTCTTGCCCGAGACCTTGAGGACGTCGTCGACGTCGCAGCCGATGAGGGAGGCGATCTCCTCGGCGTGCTTCTCCGGCTCGGCGGCGGGCAGGTCGATCTTGTTGAGGACCGGGATGATGGTCAGGTCCCCTCGATGGCCAGTGTAGAGGTTGGCCAGGGTCTGGGCCTGGATGCCCTGGGCGGCGTCGACCAGGAGGACCGCGCCCTCGCAGGCCGCCAGGAGCGGTTGACCTCGTAGGAGAAGTCGACGTGCCCGGGAGTGTCGATCATGTTGAGGCGTAGGCGCGCGTGACGCCGTCGTCGCCTTCGATGGCCCAGGGCATGCGCACGGCCTGGGACTTGATGGTGATGCCGCGCTCGCGCTCGATGTCCATGCGGTCCAGGTACTGGGCGCGCATGTCGCGGGGCTGGACGACGCCGGTGGCCTGGAGCATGCGGTCGGCCAGGGTGGACTTGCCGTGGTCGATGTGCGCGATGATGCAGAAGTTGCGCAGCCGGGCCTGCTCGGTGGCGGCGGGCTGGACGCTGGTCATCTGCTCTGGTGTGGGGATCGGTGACACGGAGATCGGTTCCCTGGCTCTTCCTCATATCCGGCATGGGTCTAGTCCAAGTCTCCCACGACGGCGGCCCGCCGCCCCAGCCCGCCGGGCCAACCCGCAGTGTGAGGTGCGGCCACGCGCCGGTTCCCCACGCCTCCCGCGGGCGCAGGCGTAAGCACGGGCATAGGCGAGCCCGCCACCGGGCACCGACCGACTTAGGTTAGCCTTCCTCGCATGCTGGAACGGATCCACTCCCTGCCCTATCCCTGGGTCTTCCTGTTCTTCTGGTGCCTGGCCATGATGCGTTCGCACACGATGTACTGGATCGGCCGGGGCATCACGGCGGGGACCGCGCGCACCCGGTGGGTCTCGCTGCTCGAGTCCCCCGTGTATGCCCGCGCCCAGGCGTGGTCGGCGCGCTGGGGCGTGCTGGCAGTGCCGGTGTCCTTCCTGACCGTCGGCATCCAGAGTCATCCAGCTCTCCGCGGAGTGGCCCGCATGCCGCTGCGCGCGCTACGTGGCGGCCACGGCCGCCGGGCGATCGCCTGGGCCGCCGTCTACACGACCATCGGCATGGCGGTCCTGTCGGCCTGGCTCACCGGCCCAATCGGCCGCATCGTCGTCATCCTGACCGCCGCGGCGCTGATCGCCTCCATCGTGGTGCGCCGCCGTCGACGAAGGACCGCGATCGCTGAGACAGCTGAGAGACCGGTTTCGTCTCCCGGGGTCGGTAGGGGTTAGAGTGACCGCCATGACGACACGGCGCACGACCCTGGTGGTGGCTCCTCGAGGCGAGCCGCCATCCTGACGCGCTAGGACGTACCGGCTCGCTCACCGCGGGCCCGCCCGACGCATGAGTGAAAGGCCCGCCTGAACCCCCTGATCTCAGGGAAAGAGGCCCCATGCCACCCACCGTGCCCAGACTCCGTGCCAGACACTGCCCCCGAGGCCGCACCGTCAGCCGCCTCGCCCTACTGTCTCACCCACTGTGCTGACGCGCTCGGTGCGCTACCACGCCGACGGCGGCGCCCTGCTGGAGCAGCTGACTCGCTCCGGTCTGCTGCGCACCACCGCGGGCTCGGCCGACGAGGGCTCCGTGCGGCCGGTGGACTGCGTCCTGCTGGAGAGCGCCGACATCACCACCAAGGCCTCGCGTACCACGGTCGCCGTCCTGGAGGCCTCGGCCAGGCTGACGTGCTGGGGCGGGACCGTGATGGCCGAGGCGCTGGACGCCGTCGACGGAGGAGCCCCCGGGGCCGATGGTCTGGCGGCTCTGGCGCGTCTTGAGGAGGGGCTGGCCGAGCACGTCACCGACCGCCGCCCCGGCCGGTTGACTCTGACCCTGCCCACGATCTGCGACGACGACCCGTCCATCGAGGAGCGCGAGCGGCTCACCGCCCTGTCCACGATCGAGCCGCTGCGCCTCCTGGCCCGGGCAGAGGTCGACCACCCCCACCTGCCGCTGGAAGCGGGGGCCTTCGCCTTCGACTACCTGTCCACCTTCGAGTCCCCTGCCCGAGGTGGCCCAGGGCGCCAACACCTGCCCCGACTACCTCTTCTACGACGCGCGCATCATCCTGGTCGTCGACCACCCCACGCAGGGAGGCGACCCTGGTGGGGGCCTCGGTCGATGCCGCCGACCTGGAGCGGCGCATGGAGGCGTTGGCCACCGCCATCGACGGGATCGAGGACCCAGCCGACAGCGCAGACACAGCGCACGCAGCCGCCGACACAGCCGTTGAGGCACCGGCACCGGCCGGTGGCGTCGTCTCCTCGGCTCCCCCGTCCTGCACGCGGTGCCCACCGTCTCCGACGCCGACTTCGAGGCGGTCGTGGAGGAGATGCGCGGCTACATCGCCGACGGCGACGTCTACCAGGTGGTGCCCTCGCGCGGCTTCACCATTGACTGCCCCGATGCGCTGGCCGCCTACCACGTGCTGCGCCACGCCAATCCCAGCCCCTACATGTTCTACCTGGCCGCCCCGGACTTCGAGCTCTTCGGCGCCTCCCCGGAGTCGGCGCTGCTGTACTCGGTGCGCAGCGGCCGGGTCGCCATCCGCCCCATCGCCGGGACCCGGCCGCGCGGGCTGCACCCCGACGGCTCGGTGGACCACGAGCGAGACACCCGCCTGGAGCTGGAGCTGCGCACCGACGCCAAGGAGGTCGCCGAGCACGTCATGCTCGTGGACCTGGCCCGTAACGACGTCGCCCGGGTCAGCCGTCCGGGCACCCGCAGTGTGCAGGACCTGCTGCGCGTGGACCGCTACAGCCGGGTGATGCACCTGGTCTCCGAGGTCTCCGGCGAGCTGGCTGAGGACCTGGACGCCCTGGACGCCTTCCGCGCCTCCATGACGATGGGCACCCTCACCGGGGCCCCCAAGCTTCGGGCCGCCGAGCTCATCCGTCAGGCCGAGGGCGTGCGCCGCGGCTCCTACGGCGGCTCGGTGGGGTACATCCGCGGTGACGGCGAGCTGGACACCTGCATCGTCATCCGCTCGGGCTTCGTGTCCGCCGGCACCGCCCTGGTCCAGGCCGGGGCCGGTGTCGTGGCGGCCTCCTCCCCGGCCGCCGAGGCCGCCGAGACCGTCCACAAGGCCCGCGCCGTCCTGGAGGCAGTCGCCGCCGCACAGGGCGCCACCCTCGTCATCGACCAAACCGGCAACCAGGCTGGCAACCAGACCGGCAGCCGGACCAGCAAGGAGGCCTGAGCCATGCCCCTCACCAGCAGCCAGAGCACCGCGCAGGCCACCGGGAGTCATGCCGAGGCATCGGCACCAGCTCGAGTGGTTCTGCTCGACAACCGCGACTCCTTCGTCTACAACCTCGTCGACCAGTTCGCGACCCTCGGCTCCCAGATCGAGGTCTACCGCAACAACGTGCCGGCCTCCCGGGTGCTCGCCGCCCTGGAGCCCACCGAGGCCGAGCGGCAGGCAGGGCGGCGCCCGGTCCTGTGCCTGTCCCCCGGGCCGGGCTACCCGGCGACGTCGGGCTGCCTCATGGAGCTCATTGCCACCGCCCTGGATGAGGCGATTCCACGCTGGGCATCTGCCTGGGGTTCCAGGCCCTGGTCGAGGCCTGCGGCGGGCGGGTCGCCCCGGTCGGCCCGGTCCACGGCCGCTCCGACCGCCTCGAGGTCACTGAGGCGGGACGCGCGGACGAGGCCTTCGCGGTCCTCGACGGCGGTCCCGCTGGACGTGGCCCGCTACCACTCCCTGGGCACGCGCACACTTCCTGAGGCACTTGTCAGCCTTGCCCGGACTACCCCGACAGATGAGGACCCAAGCGGAGGCATCGTCATGGCGGCCCGGCACCGGTCGCTGCCCGCGGTCGGGCTGCAGTTCCACCCCGAGTCGATCCTCACCCCGCAGGGCCCGGCCCTGCTCAAGGCCGTCACCGCCGGCCTGGCCCGGACCCCTGAGCCACACCTGCGCCCCGTCGGCCCGCAGATGCCGACGTCGGAGCCACCGTTCGGGCAGAATCACCCCCGGGCGCTCGACCAGCCTCAACCACCTGCGAAGGAGCTACAGACCGATGAGTCAGACCAACAGCGCGGCCCCGGCCGCTGCGCAGGCCGCGCCTGCTGCCACGGCGCAGGAGGCGCACGAGCTGCTGCGAGAGGTGGTGCAGGGACGGCGCCTGAGCCGCGAGCAGGCCTCCACGGTCTTCGCGGCCCTGGGTGCCGGCGAGCTGTCCGAGGTGGAGACGGCGGCGCTGCTGGCGGCGCTGCACGCCCGCGGCGAGGAGCCCCAGGAGGTCGCCGGGGCCGCGAGCGCCTTCCGTCAGGTGGCCCGGGACTTCCCGTCGGTGTCCTTCCCGCTGGTGGACGTCGTGGGCACCGGGGGCGACGGCGTGGGCACGATCAACATCTCCACGGGGGCGGGCCTGGTGGCCGCCTCGTTGGGGGTCGCGGTGGCCAAGCACGGCAACCGGGCCGTGTCCTCCAAGACAGGGGGCGGCCGATGTCATCGCCGAGCTGGGGGCTGCCGCTGGACGTGGAGCCGGCCACGGCGGTCGAGCTGTTGGCCCGTGACCACTTCACCTTCCTGTTCGCCCAGGCCTACCACCCGGCGATGCGGCACGTGGCGCCCGGTGCGCAAGGCGCTGGCCACACCCACGATCTTCAATGTCCTGGGGCCGCTGGTGAACCCGGCTCACCTGACCTTCCAGCTCATGGGCGTGTGGGACCCGGGCATGCTGGACATGATCGCTGAGGCCATGGTCCAGCTGGGACGCGAGCGCGCGCTCGTGGTCCATGGCTCGGGCCTGGACGAGATCGCCGTCCACGGCCCCACCCTCGTGCGTGAGGCGACGCCCGACGGGGTGCGGGCCTACGAGGTCACGCCTGCCGACCTGGGCGTGCCCGCCTACGAGCTGGCCGACCTGCTGGGCGGGGAGCCGGCCGACAACGCCCGCCTGCTGCGCGAGGCCGTCTCGGGTGAGGGGCGGCCCGCCCACCGCGACGCCATCGCCGTCAATGCCGGTGCCCTGCTGTACCTAACCGGCCGGGCCGACAGCCTTGCCGACGGCACTGCGGCGGCCCTGGAGCAGATCCGTTCCGGTGGCGTGGCCCGCCACCTGGAGTCCATGACCAAAGCCAGTGACCTCGCCACTGAGACGGCCTGAGGAGAAGCCGTGACCACCCCGACACCGCCCCCGTCCCCGCTGCGTCACCCGATGGCGCAGGCCCTGGCGAGCGCGCCCACCGTGAGCCGGTCGAGGCGCGTCTCATCGCCACGGGCACCGTCCTGGACTCGATCGTCCAGGCGCGCCGCGAGCGCATTGATGAGCTGCGCGCCCGTTTCGGGCACCTGAGAGCCGAGGATCTGGAGCGCTCGCAGCGCTCCTTCGCGGCCGCCCTGCGCACCCGTAGCGGCCAGGGCCGCAGCCCGCAGCCGGCTCTCATCATGGAGTGCAAGGCGGCCTCACCCTCACGCGGCACCATCCGCTCCGACTACGACCCGGCCTCGCTGGCCGCCCAGTACGCGCCCTACGCGGCCGCGGTCTCGGTGCTCACCGAGCCCGATCGTTTCAACGGCTCCTTCGACGACCTGGCCGCTGTGCGCGAGGTGGTGGACGTGCCCGTCCTGTGCAAGGACTTCATCGTCGATGAGGTCCAGGTGCTGGCGGCTCGCAGCCTGGGGGCGGACGCGGTCCTGCTCATGCTCTCGGTGGTGCCCGACGACGTCTACCGCGAGCTGGCCGAGCTGGCCCACAGCCTGGGCATGGAGGTGCTCACGGAGGTCTCCACGCCTCAGGAGATGCATCGTGCCTCGGCCCTGGGCGCGGAGGTCATCGGCATCAACAACCGCGACCTGCGCACCCTGGAGACGGATCTGGCGCGCACCGAGGAGATGGCTCCCCTGGCCCCGGCCGGGGTGGTGCTTGTGGGTGAGTCGGGGGTCGGTGCTGCCCGAGGACGTGCGGCGCCTGTCGGGCCTGGTGGACGCCCTCCTGGTGGGCTCGTCCCTGTCCGGGGCCCCGGATCCGGCCGAGGCCGCTCGGGAGCTGGCCACCGCGGTACCGCTGCCTCAGGGTGAGGGGGCGTCGTCGTCGGCCCTGGACCGGGACGGCCAGGAGACGGGGCACCACCCGCGCCTGCCGGCCTTCTTCGGACCCTACGGGGGCCAGTTCGTGCCCGAGCTGCTCATCCCGGCGCTGGACCAGCTCGAGGACGCCTTCATCGACGCCCAGGCCGATCCGGCCTTCGCCGCCGAGCTGGAGACGCTCATGACCCGCTACCTGGGGCGTCCCACGGCGGTCACCGAGCTGCGCAACCTGCCGCTGGAGGGCAATGCCCGCATCCTGCTCAAGCGCGAGGACCTGGTCCATGGTGGCGCCCACAAGGGCAACCAGGTTCTGGGGCAGGCCCTCCTGGCCAAGCGGATGGGTAAGCGGCGCATCATCGCTGAGACCGGCGCCGGCCAGCACGGGACGGCCACCGCCATGGTCTGCGCCCTGCTGGGCCTGGACTGCACCATCTACATGGGGGCCACCGACGTCGTGCGTCAGGCGCCCAATGTCGAGCGCATGGAGCTCATGGGCGCCACGGTGGTCCCGGTGGACAGTGGTGCGGGCACGCTCAAGGACGCCGTCAACGAGGCGCTGCGCGACTGGACGGCCTCCTTCGCCGACACCCACTACCTGCTGGGCACGGCGGCCGGTCCTCACCCCTTCCCCACGATCGTGCGTGAGTACCACCGGGTCATCTCCCGGGAGGCCCGCGCCCAGGTCCTGGGCCTGACGGGGCGGCTGCCGGACTCGGTCATCGCCTGCGTGGGCGGCGGCTCCAACGCGATCGGCATGTTCGCCGAGTTCATCGACGACCCCGGGGTCGAGCTCATCGGGGTTGAACCGGCCGGTGAGGGCCTGGACACCTCCCGCCACGGCGCCCCCATCAACAAGGGGCTGGTGGGGATCCTCCACGGGGCGCGCAGCTACCTCATGCGCACCTCGGAGGGGCAGGTCGAGGAGTCCTTCTCGGTCTCGGCGGGCCTGGACTACCCGGGCGTGGGGCCCGAGCACGCCTGGCTGTCGGACACCGGCCGGGCCCGCTACGTGGGCATCAGTGACGACGAGGCGATCGAGGCATTCCGCCTGCTGTCGCGCCACGAGGGGATCATCCCCGCGGTGGAGTCGGCCCACGCCCTGGCTCAGGCCCTGGCCATGGCCCGCCAGGTGCCCGACGGCGAGGAGCCCCCGATCCTGCTGGTGTGCCTGTCGGGCCGTGGGGACAAGGACCTCGACCAGGTGCAGGCGAGGCTGGGCGGCTCCTTCTCCACTGACGGCGCCGTGGCCAGGGCCTCGCGCATGGTGGAGCAGATGGGCAAGCGCACCGAGTACGCGGGTCTGAACGCCGCCAGGGGCACCAGCCCGGACGCCGGCCCGGATGAGGAGTTCTGAGATGAGTCGTTATCCCTGCGATGTTCGCCGCCCTCAGGGAGCGCGGTGAGGGCGCCTTCGTCCCCTTCGTCATGGTCGGTGACCCCGACCCGGACACCAGCGAGGCCGTCATCGAGGCGCTCATCGCCGGTGGAGCCGACGCCCTCGAGCTCGGTGTGCCCTTCACCGACCCGGTCGCCGACGGCCCCACGATCCAGAAGGCGCATGTGCGGGCCCTGGCCGCGGGTGTGGGTTTCCAGGACTGCCTGGAGGTGGTTCGGCGGGTGCGCCGGCGCCACCCGTGGCTGCCCATCGGCATGCTCATCTACGGCAACGTGCCCTTCGCCATGGGCCTGGAGCGCTTCTACTCCGAGTGCGCGCAGGCCGGCATCGACTCGGTGCTGCTGCCCGACGTCCCGATCCGCGAGTCGGCCCCCTTCAGTCGGGCCGCCGAAGAGGCCGGTGTCGACGCCGTCTACATCGCCCCGCCGTCGGCCGCGGCCGAGACCCTGGACGCGGTAGCGGCGGCCTCACGCGGCTACGTCTACGCCGTCTCCCGGGTGGGGGTGACCGGCACCGAGCGGGCCTCCTCCACCGTGGGGCTCGCCGAGTCGGTGGAGCGCCTGCGCGCCGACGCCGCCGCACCGGTGATGCTGGGCTTCGGCATCTCCACGCCCGAGCAGGTCGCCGAGGCCATCGCAGCCGGCGCTGACGGCGCCATCAGTGGATCGGCCACGGTCAAGATCGTGGAGCGCTACGCCCCCGAGATTGTGGCGGCCGCCAGCGGCAACAACGGCGCAGGCGGTAACGAGGAGCGTCGTCACTACGCGCTCGGAGCGCTGCGCAGTGACCTGGTCACCTTCACCGCCACGATGAAGGAGGCCACGCGCCCGCACTGATGGGCAAGGTCTGGCAGACGAGCCAGGAAGAAAAACGACAAAGGTCGGTTGCACCGAAAGCTGGGTGCAATCGACCTTTGTCTATTCATTTCATGAAGGCAGGGAAAGCGCGGCAGAAGAAGCGCTTCACCATTTCCATAACACCGTGTTCAGAGATATATTAAAGGACTGGTCGGCGTCCCTTCCGATCATTTCAGTGAAAGGCATGCTCATGCACGTCCCATCTCTCCCATCCGCTCGTCCGTGGCGGCGCCTCCTGGGTGTCGCCATGGCTCTTCCCCTGCTCACCGTCAGGTGCCGTCGCCGCTCCGGTGAGCGCAGCCGTACCAACCGCCACCCCGGGCACTGGAATCACCGTGGAGGGGCGCTATCATCCCGCCGGCGCCGGCTGCCACGGCTCCAACAGTGCCGAGGGCTGCCTGAGCTGGGGTGTCCGAGTTCCTCGACCGTCGCCCCGAACTCAACGACCACCGTCACCATTGAGGCTGACTCCGTGCCGGGTCAGTGGACCTGGACCTGCCCCTCTCCGGACGGCGACAGGGTGGCCGGGACCAGTGCCTTCTACATCGACAGGGGCAAGGACGAGCCCGTATCGAAGCTGGCCGACTCCGGCCTGGGTTTCTTCGACCACCTGTACTACAACCAGCACGGGGACAGCGCCGGCTCGGTCACAGCCGCTTCCTGCACTCCTGAGCACCTGAGCCTGACCTATGAGGTCAACTTCGACGCCGCCTGGGACCAGAGCTCCTATGTCGATCTGGATCTGGGGGCCACGGTGGTGGCTCCCGGTGCGGACGCACGCAACTACACCTTCAGCCCGAAGATCACCACCTCCACAGGCAGCCTGGTTCTCACGCCCACCGCGACGGCCCACAAGCCCGCTGCCAGCGAGGCTCACGCCACCGTATCCACCCAGGAGGTCGCGGTCGACGGCGCCGCCAGGGACACGTCCCGCTTCACCATGACGGCGAGGAACGACTCCACCACGCCCCTGTCCGGCTTCACCATCTCCGCCGGCCGGACCAGGGGGCAGGCCCAGGTGGGCACCTTGACCTGCGACCTGACCGCCTTCGGAGGCAAGGTCGTCTCCGCCACCGGACCGGCCGAGAACCTCACCGTCTCCAGCGGAACGGCCAAGGTCCCCCAGGGCAAGGAGATCACCTGCCAGGTCGACCTGACCGGTGTCACGGGACGCAACGCGGTCAAGGCCTCACTGACCACCGGCAAGCAGACCTTCTCCAGCGACTTCACCAAGGACCGCCCCATCAGCGAGGTGAAGGTCGAGCCCACTGATCGCGGAGTTGAGGCCGCCCCCACCGGCACCTACGAGGTCAAGGTCGGCTACTCCGTCACCTTCACCAACAACACCGACGCCGTGGGACAGACCTCCAATGTCGTCCTGCATCCTCCGGTCCCGGCCGGCTTCGCCCTCAAGTACGTGTGGGGCAGTGGCACGCGGTGGTGGATCAGTATGGACGACTACGCGCTCCAGGACGATGGCTCTGTACCCCTGTCCACGAGCGACACCCTGTACGCCCACTCGTCAACCACGATGACCTTCACCGCCTTCTACGAGGTCAATGCTGCGGCGGTCACCGAGGACACGTGGAAGTCCCTGGGCACCTGCGACCCCAAGGACCCCCTCCAAGGGACTGACCACCCAGATCGACGTCGTCGGCAGCGACGGGGTTGAGCCCGGCACCTACTCGGCCTGCACCGTCGTGACGCGCACGAAGAACTGAGCACGAACTCAAGTCGATCAGCCCGGCTGGTTGAAGGTCGGATAGGTGAGCATTTCACCTATCCGACCTTCATATGGCTGTCTCCCACAACGGGATTCCCATTCAGTAAGAAGCAGTCCGTTGAAGACGCAATTCGTTCCTTACTCCATTCACCTCACTTCACCTCACTGAAAGGCGTGCTCATGCACTTCCCATCCTCCCCGCCCTCTCTTCCCTGGCGGCGCCTCCTGCGCATCGCCCTGGCTCTTCCCCTGCTCGCCGCCGCAGCCGTCGCAGCCCCGGCCTCCGCTGATACCGACATCACGGTGGAGGGGACCTACCACACGGCCAGTGCCGGCTGCCACAGCTCCAGCAACACCGAGGGCTGTCTGAGCTGGAGGGTTCGCATCCCATCGGCCATCGCCCCGAAGAGCGCCACGGACGTCACCATTGAGGCCGACTCCGTGCCGGGCCAGTGGACCTGGACCTGCCCCTCCCAGAACGGTGACGAGGTGGCCGGGACGAGCTCCTTCTACATCGACAACGGCGACGGCGAGCCCCCGGCCTTGATCGTGGACTCCGAGCTGAGCTCCATCTCTGAGCTGTACAACCCCCTGCTGGGGGAGCCCATCGGCTCGGTCAAAGCCGTGTCCTGCACTCCTGAGCACCTGAAGCTGACCTATGAGATCAACTTCTACCTCCAATGGGACAAGACCAGCTACCTCGACCTGGATCTGGGGGCCACGGTGGTGGCTCCTGGCGCTGACGCACGCAGCTACCGTTTCACTCCCACCGTCGAGGTCTCCACGCGCAACGCGATTCTTCGGCCCACTGTGACGGTGAACAAGCCCGCTGCCAGCGCGGCTCACGCCACCGTGTCCACCCAGGACGTCAGGGTCGACGGCGCCGCCAAGGACGCCTCCCGCTTCACCATGACGGCGCGGAACGACTCCACCACCCCACTGTCCGGCTTCACCATCTCCGCCGGCCGGACCAGGGGGCAGGCCCAGGTAAGCGCCCTGACCTGCGACCTGACCTCCTTCGGAGGCAAGGTCGTCTCCGCCACGGGACCGGCCGAGAACCTCACCGTCTCCAGCGGAACGGCGAAGGTCCCCCAGGGCAAGGAGATCACCTGCCAGGTGGACCTGACCGGCGTCGTGGGACGCAACCGGGTCAAGGCCGCACTGACCACCGGCAAGCAGACCTTCTCCAGCGACTACGTCAACATCCGGCCAGTGATTGAGGTGGAGACTCATCCCACGGATCTCCTGGTCGAGGCCGAGCCCACCGGCACCTACGAGGTCGAGGTCGGCTACACCGTCACCTTCACCAACAACACCGACGCCAACGGCTCCAGCTCCGATATCGTCCTGCGACCCGGGATTCCGGCCGGCTTCACCCTCAAGAGCGTGACAGGTACCGGCACCCCGTGGTGGGTCAGCCCGGACAGCTATGCCCTTCAGGACGACGGCTCCCTTGTACTTGCGCACCGGTGACTCCCTGGACGCCCACTCGTCAACCACGATGACCTTCACCAGCACCTACCAGGTCAACGCCGAAGCAGTCACCGCGGAGACCTGGAAGTCCCTAGGCACCTGCGACCCCAAGGACCCCTCCCAGGGACTGACCATGCAGATCGACGTCGCCGGCAGCTACGGCGGCACCGAAGCGGGGAGCCAGACGATCTGCACCCCCGTGACGCGTACCGGGAACTAGCACCCCACCGGTGCGAGCCTGCGGGTGCGCCCGCACCGTCACCCCATTCGCCGGCGCCACCGGTGGTCCTCCTGCTTCGAGGCAGGTCCACCGGTGGCGCTGGTCGTCGCCGAGCCCCTGTGGCAGCCACCCCTTCCCGCCCGGCGGTAGGGTGGCGCCCATGGCCAGCCTTCTCAACCGGATCCTCACCCTGCTCGGACGCGCCGCCTCCGACGCCGTCAGCGACGCCCTTTCCCAGAAGTCCTCGACGCCGTCGGGCACGGCGGACAGCAGGCCATCCGGTTCAGCTGAGACCGCGCAGTCCCGCGCCCCCAAGTCGTCGGCGGCGAAGCCGTCACCGACCCGGCCCCGCGCCCACGACAGCGGCGCCGCGGCGGGCGCGACGGCCCCCTCGGCGCGAGGCGTCAGCGTCTACGACGTCTCCGCCCTGGGGCTGCCCGACTTCGCCTACTCCCCCGACCCCGATGGCGAGGCCGACCCCGGCGAGGTGGTGTGGGCCTGGGTTCCCTTCGAGGAGGATCCCGCCCAGGGTAAGGACCGGCCCGTCCTGGTCCTGGCTCGCCATGAGACCCGTCTGGTCGTGGCCCAGATGACGAGCAAGGACCACGACCGCGACGCCGCCCAGGAGGCGCGCTGGGGCCGCTTCTGGCACGACGTCGGCACCGGTGACTGGGACCGTCAGGGCCGCCCCAGTGAGGTGCGCCTGGACCGACTGCTCCTGGTGGAGCCGGCCTCGGTGCGCCGCGAGGGGGCCACGATGAAGCGCGAGGTCTTCGACGGCGTCGTGGCCGCCCTGCGCCACCACCACTCCTGATCGCCTCCAGATTTCGACAGATCGCACAGGATACGGATGTTATCCGCTGGGCCCGGACACGCTGGAAAGCACCTGTATCGGAGGTTTCTACAAAACAAGATTGAAGTATTGCCTACCCCCCTTCACGCATAAACTTGACTTACTGGCCAGCCCACCTATCCCTATGAAGTGATCGGAGCGATCATGGCACTCCCAACAGTCGCCGGCGGGACCTGGAGCTACGGCACGAACTCGAAAGTTGTCTACTCGAACTTTCATCACCCATCTCGATGCCATGGCTCCTCAGCCCGAACCTACAATGGGCTCATCACCGCACGAAGTCCCAAAACTGCCGCAGGGAAGTGGTCTTACGCTCAGGTCCGACGCTCCACTGACACAAACGAAGCCTTCTACTGGTTCTGCTGAGAGCCATTAGTGTCTTGCGGTAGGCGGCGGCCCCGCTGATGGAGCCCCACCTACCGCACCACCCTCATGAAGATTCTTCTCAGAGCCACCTGGGCCCTCAACCTCACGCTGTGCCTGGCGACCATCCTGCTTATCCCGCAGTCGCTCCTCTTTCCTGTTCCCAGCCGAGACGAACGGCTATGTCATTATCAGTGAAACCGGCGTCGACCCGGATGAGCTTCATCAGATCGGCAAGCAGGCCGGCGTCGAGGTTGCCCAGGTACGCCACATCACGGACTTCGCCGATACCACCGACGAGTCATACTCGACAACCAGCGTCGAGCTCCTCGGCTACGAGGCTGATGACTACATTCGCCCGCCATTGACTCCCCTGCTCCTGCCGGAGCCCATCGCCTACAGCGCCAGCACCGTCCAAGACGATGCCCTGGGCGGGTGGTACGCGATCGGCTCGCGGCAAAAGTACCACCCAGTTCCTCAGCCAGGTCACAGACCGGTGGGGCGATCGCATCAATGAGTCGGGGATTCTGACACCGGGCCTTGCCCTGTCCACCGCCCATCAGCTCCGAGATCGGCGTGAGCCTGCTCCTGGCCCAGACGGTTCTGGCGCTCGTCCTGGCCCTTGCCACCGTCTCCCAGTCCTCCTCCTACAGAAGCGCCCGGTTGCAGGGCCGCTCCCACACCCGTCTGGCCCTCCACCTCCTCAAGAACAGCCTCCTGACAGCATGCCGGTGGCTCCTGCTCCCTCTGGCGCTACTCGCCCTGCTGGTGGCCTACGACATCTACGGCTCCGCCGTGCTGAGCGTCCACCGTCTGAGCGCCGAGCTCATCGCCTGCTGCGCCCTCCTGACCCTGGCCGCAACCCTGACCGGCACGCTCGCAGGATGGGTGGTGCTCGCGGTCGGAAGCCGACGGCGGCCCGGGGCAGCAGCGCGTCCGCGCCACGGGATCGCTCTGCTGACCTATGCACTCGTCCTGACCATGACCTGGTCCTTCTCCACCGCGAGCACCAGTCTCATCGTCGATGTCCTCCAGGCGCAGGCACTTCGCAACCAGGCTCAGGCCCAGCAGTCCCTTCCCCCCGGCCACCGCTCTGAGCATCTGGTCCGTCAGCGAGCCCACCTTCGGTGCCAAGACACCCCAGATAGCCTCCTTCATCACCCAGGCCCAGCAGGAGGGGAGCCTCGTTCTGGCCTGGGCGATCCCCAACGGCTCCACCGGGGACGGCGACGGGCCGCCCACCCTGTATCTCAACAACACGGCCGCCGCCCACTACGGTCTGCCCAAGGTCACCGAGCAGCAGGTGACCCTCTACCGGCCCCGGTCACTGGCCGGCCAGGACGAGGCCTTGACCCAGGAGCTCGTCGAGCAGGCGCGCTTCAACACGGTGCACGGGGCGAGCGTGAACGCCGTCACCGTCACCTCCCACGACCTGGAGGAGGTCAGCTCGCTCCTGCCGGAGAGCCTCCCCGCCGTCAGTTTCTTCCTCAGCAGCGAGGGCACCCGCACCAGCGACTGCCTCGTCGCCGTGGTCCCCGACGGCTACTTCGCCCCAGACGACTACTTGTCCGCCATTACCCAGGGGGCTGCAGTCCTCACCGGCCAGAACCTTGTCTCCCTGCGGGAGCGGCTGCGCGAGCACCACGTGGAGGACCTCGTGGCGCGCTTCGACGCCGTCGGCACCGGCAACACGGCCCTCAGGGAGCAAACCATGCACACAGCAGTCCTCCACGCCCTCATCTTGCTGACTGCAGCCACCAGCACCGCGGCCAGCGCAGGGCTCGCGGCACGAGCCTGGGCACAGGCCAGGAGTCGCAGACGTGAGATCGAGCGCCTGCTGGGGCATCGCATGCTGGCCGAGCGCCTCCTGACCGCGGTCCTCATCACCATCCCGGTACTCATCCTCGCCTGGCCGCTCCTGGTCCAGCCCAGCAGCGAACTGGTCGTTACTCAAATGGCGTGCGCACTCGTTCTCACCGCGGCCGTTGTCGTGGGATCACGCCACGCCGCCGCTCGGCCCACCGATCCCCGCCGCAGGAGGCAGGCCCGCCATGGCTGACACACTCACCGCTACAGACCTGACCATCTCCAGAGGCGGGCGCCTGCTCGTCGACGGGCTGGATCTGTCCCTGAAGGAGGGTACTGTCACGGCACTGACCGGCCCCAACGGCTCCGGCAAGACCACCACGGCATGGTGCCTGGGCCTGCACGACCTCGATTTCACTGGGACCGTGACCATCGATGGCCGGCCCTCCAGCAGGATGAGCCCGCGCGACATCCGCCTGGCGCACCGCACCACGATCGCCCTCCAGCCCCAGGACCTTCTTCTGGAGGACTCCTGGACCCCCATCGCCACACTGCGCCACGCCGCTTGGGCGCTCGGGCTCCCCCGGCGCCAGCGCGCGGCGCGGATCGCCGATGCCCTGGGCGCGGCCCGGCTCACCACCCCTGTCCCGAACCCGCACGGGCCTGCTCAGCGGCGGAGAGCGGATGCGAGTGGCCCTGGCGCGAACACTGCTCATGGAGCACCCCCGCCTGGTCATCCTCGATGAGCCCACCGCCGGTGCGGATGAGGAGCTGGCCACGGTGGTCATCGGCGCCATGGACGCGTGGGCTCGGACCTCTGCCGCGATCCTCGTGGTCACCCATGACCCAAGGCTTGTTGAGCGTGCGGAGAACCAGGTAGAACTCAGCACAGGCGAGCAAGTTCACGTGCACAGCCTCCATGAGCACGAAGCCATTGAGAATCTGGACTGATAGAGTCACCCCTTGGACCTCTGGCCTGGCCGGCTGCGGGGTCCGGCGACCGGGTCAGCCAGGTGCCCCACCACCTCATGTCAACCCGTGGCGCGAACCCTCTCCGGCCATTGACCAATCAGACGCGAGAAAGTTTCACCGTGGCGAACATCAAGTCCCAGATCAAGCGCATCAAGACCAACGAGAAGGCCCGCCTGCGCAACAAGTCCGTCAAGTCCGAGCTCAAGACCTACGTGCGCCGCGTGCGCGAGGCCGTCGAGGCCGGTGACAAGGACGCCGCGCTCGAGCACCTCAAGGCCGCCTCCCGCAAGCTGGACAAGGCCGTCTCCAAGGGCGTCATCCACAAGAACCAGGCCGCCAACCGCAAGTCCAAGCTCGCCAAGCGCGTCGCCTCCCTCTGAGGCCACCGCAGCAGTGAGCATCTGAAGGGCGCCTCCCACCGGGGAGGCGCCCTCCCCTTTTTCCCATCACCTTCACCCGTTCATCAGACCGCTTCAAGGAGAGCCCATTGCGCATCGGATTCGACCGCGACAAGTACCTGCGGATGCAGTCCAGCCACATCGCGGAGCGCCGCGCCCAGTTCGGCGGCAAGCTCTATCTGGAGTTCGGCGGCAAGCTCATTGACGACATGCACGCCTCGCGCGTGCTGCCGGGCTTCACCCCGGACAACAAGATCGTCATGCTCGCCGAGCTGGCCGACGAGGTCGAGATCGTCATGGCGGTCAACGCCAAGCACCTCTCCCGCAACAAGGTCCGCGCGGACCTGGGCATCCCCTACGAGGACGACCTGCTGCGCCACATCGACGCCTTCCGCAGCTACGGGCTCTACGTGGGCAGCGTCGTCGTGACCCAGTGGACTGATGACAACCGCCAGGCCCAGGACTTCAAGCGCAAGCTCGAGGCGCTGGGCATCACGGTCTACCGTCACTTCCCCATCCCCGGCTACCCCGGTGACGTCGCCCGCATCGTCTCGGCGGAGGGCTACGGGCGCAACGAGTACATTGAGACCAGGCGGGACCTGGTGGTCGTCACCGCCCCCGGCCCGGGCAGCGGCAAGATGGCCACCTGCCTGTCCCAGATCTACCACGACCACCAGCGGGGCATCTCCTCGGGCTACGCGAAGTTCGAGACCTTCCCGATCTGGAACCTGCCTCTGGACCACCCGGTCAACATCGCCTACGAGGCCGCCACCGCCGACCTCGACGACGTCAACATGATCGACCCCTTCCACCTGGCTGCCCACGGCGTCCAGACCGTCAACTACAACCGCGACGTCGAGGTCTTCCCGGTCCTGAGCCGCCTGTTCGAGGAGATCCTGGGCTCCTCGCCCTACGCCTCCCCTACGGACATGGGCGTCAACATGGCCGGCAACTGCATCAGCGACGACGAGGTCTGCCGGCAGGCCGCCTGTCAGGAGATCATCCGCCGCTACTACCGGGCCCTGGTGACCGAGAAGCGCGAGGTCATCGCCCCCGTCCAGTCCCAGCGGATCGCGCTGCTCATGGCCAAGGTGGGGGTGAGCAAAGGAGGACCGCCCCGTCGTGCCGCCCGCGCTGGAGGTGGCTGAGGCCACCGGCGAGCCGGCCTCGGCGATCGAGCTGCCCGACGGGCGCATCGTGACGGGCAAGACCTCCGCCCTGCTGGGGTGCTCCTCGGCGATGCTGCTCAACGCCCTCAAGCTCCTGGCCGGGATCGATGATGACGTCAACCTGCTGGCCCCGGCCTCCATCGAACCCATCCAGAAGCTCAAGACCCAGAGGCTGGGAAGCCGCAACCCGCGCCTGCACACCGACGAGGTGCTCATCGCCCTGGCCGTGTCCGCCAACGGGGACGACAACGCCCGCAAGGCCCTCGACCAGCTCGAGACGCTGCGGGGCTGCGAGGTCCACACCTCCACGATCCTGGGCTCGGTGGACGAGGGCATCTTCCGCGCCCTGGGAGTCCAGGTCACCAACGAGCCCGTCTACGCCACCAAGTCCCTGTACCGCAAGAAGTGAGGCCCGGTGCGGGCCACCCTCCTGCGGTGCGCCCGCACCCGGACACCCTGCCGAGGTGTGGATGGTCACATAGGTGCGCAGAGGTGACTGAACGCACTCGCGCGCGGTACATTCTCCCCAACGAGATGAGCTCGTGTGCTCTGGGGTCGGTGAAAGTCCGAACCGGCGGTGACAGTCCGCGACCCGGTCGCATCCAGCGACCGGCTGACCAGGTGGAACTCCTGGACCGACGGTGAGAGTCCGGATGGGAAGCGCACACGGGACACACCATGCCTCGCCCGGTGCCGTGCACCCGGCACTCTGATCATGGCGGTGTCTCTCCCCAGCGCACCCGAGGGAGAGGACCGGATGACCTCGTTCACCACCGTGCAGACGGCCGCGATGCAGCGCGCCCTACGGGCCGCGGCCTCCCCGACGCCCCGCCCGGCCCCAACCCCCGGGTCGGCTGCGTCATCCTCTCCCCGACGGCGACGTCCTCGCCGAGGGCCATCACCGTGGCGCCGGCACCGCCCACGCCGAGGTCGACGCACTGGCGAACCTCGCCGCGACGGGCGCCTCCGCCCGAGGAGCGAGCGTCCTGGTCACCCTCGAGCCGTGCAACCACCAGGGCCGCACCGGCCCGTGCGTCCAGGCGCTCCTCGACGCCGGCGTGGCCGAGGTCATCTACGCCCAGGACGACCCGACCGAGCAGGCCGGAGGCGGCGCGGCGGCGCTGGAGGCCGCCGGCGTGCGGGTACGGCGTGGGCTGTGCGCCCAGGAGGCCGCGCGCCTCAACCGCCCGTGGCTCCTGGCCGTGACCCGCGGGCGCCCCATGGTGACGTGGAAGCTCGCCGCCACCCTCGACGGCCGTATCGCCGCCGCTGACGGCACCAGCCAGTGGATCACCCCGGTGGCGGCCCGCCACGACGCCCACCGCCTGCGCCGCCAGTGCGACGCCATCATGGTGGGCACCGGCACCGCCCTCGCCGACGACCCTGCCCTCACCGTCCGCGACGAGGCGGGTCAGCCCGCACCGGCCCACCTCCAGCCGCTGCGCGTCGTCGTCGGCTCCAGGAGCCTGCCTGCCACCTCCAGGGTGCTCGCCGACGACCACTACCTCCTCCTGCCCGACCACGACCCGCGCGCCGTCCTGGCCGTCCTCGCCGAGCGCGAGATCCGCCATGTCCTGCTCGAAGGAGGCCCGACCCTCGCGACCGCATTCCTGCGCGCCGGCCTCGTCGACCAGGTCGTCGCCCTACACGGCCCCCGCGCTTCTGGGCGCGGGAGCGGCCGCCCTCGCCGACTTCGGGGCGGCGACGATCAGCGATGCCCTGAGGCTGAGTCACCCCCGCGTCGAGGTCCTCGGCGCGGGTGACGAGCTCGCCGTCCGCCTCTGCGGTGATCTGGAGGCCGACGACGTTCCCACTGCCCACTTCCACACCGAGGAGAGTCACTGATGTTCACCGGAATCGTCGAGGAGCTCGGACGCGTCGTCCGGCTCGAGACCGTCGAGGACAGCGCCCGGCTGACGGTCGAAGCGCCCACCGTCACCCAGGACGTGAATCTGGGCGACTCCGTCAGCGTCAACGGGTGCTGCCTGACGGTCACCGCCGTGCACGGAAGCACCTTCACCGCCGACCTCATGGCCGAGACTCTCACGCGCACCACCCTGGGCTCCCAGGCGCCGGGAGACCCGGTCAACCTCGAGCGCGCCCTGCGCGCCAGCGACCGGCTCGGCGGGCACATCGTCCAGGGGCACGTCGATGCCACCGCCGAGGTCCTCGACCACCACCGCGGTGAGCACTGGGACCTCCTACGCATCGGCCTGCCGCAGGAGATCGCCCGTTACGTGGCCGTCAAGGGATCGGTCGCCCTCGACGGGGTGTCGCTGACGGTCGTCGACGTCGTCGACGCCCCCAACACCCTCGACGTCTCCCCCGTGCCGGGGGCGGGGGCGTCGCTCAGCGTCGGGCTCATTCCCGAGACGCTGCGACGCACGACCTTGGGCACGAGGCGGCCCGGAGAACGGGTCAACCTCGAGGTCGACGTCCTGGCCAAGTACGCCGAGCGTCTTCTGGGCGCCCGCCCGAGCCAGGAGGGGCAGCAGGCATGCTGAGCACCAGGAGCGCATCCCCGGGCACGCGCATGGACCGCGTCGAGGACGCTCTCGCCGCCCTGCGCGAGGGCCGGACGGTCATCGTCGTCGACGATGAGAGCCGGGAGAACGAGGGGACCTCATCCTGCCCGCGCAGAGCGCCACGACCGAGCAGCTGGCCTTCGCGATCCGGCACTCGACCGGCATCATCTGCGCCCCCATGGCGGGCCAGGAGCTCGACCGCCTGGGCATCCCCATGATGACCGAGCACAACACCGATCCCAAGAGGACGGCCTTCACGCTGAGCGCCGACGCCCGCACCGGCATCACCACGGGTGTGAGCGCCGCCGACCGGGCACGCACCGTCCGCGTCCTGGCGGACCCGGGCTCAGCTCCCAGCGACCTCGTCCGCCCCGGCCACGTCTTCCCCCTGCGGGCGCGCGAGGGCGGAATCCTCACGCGCCGCGGTCACACGGAGGCCGCCGTCGACCTCATGCGCCTGTCGGGCAACCGGCCCGTGGGGGTCCTGGTGGAGGTCATCAACGACGACGGCACCATGGCGCGTCGGCACCAGCTGCGTGAGCTCGCCGACGCCCACGCCATGCCCATGATCTCGATCAGTGACCTGGAGCGCTACCGGTGGCTGCACGAGGAGCTCGTCGAGGAGGTCGTCTCAGCGCACCTGCCCACCGCGCACGGGGAGTTCACCGCCCACGCCCTGCGCAGCAGGGTCGACGGCACCGAGTACCTCGCACTCGTGTGCGGCCGCATCGCGGACGGTGAGGACGTCCTCACCCGAGTCCACTCCGCCTGCCTGACCGGCGACGTCCTGTCCTCCCTGCGCTGCGACTGCGGGCCGCAGCTGCGCGCCGCCATGGAGGCGATCAGTGCCCGTGGCCGCGGGGTCCTCGTCTACGCCTCCGACCATGAGGGGCGCGGCATCGGGCTCATCGACAAGCTCCGCGCCTACGCGCTGCAGGAGGAGGGTATGGACACCCTCGACGCCAACGTCGCGCTGGGGCTGCCGGCCGACGCCCGCAGCTACGCCACCGCCGCCCAGGTGCTGCGCCACCTGGGCGTGCGCTCGGTCGAGCTCATGACGAACAACCCGGACAAGGTGGCGGGCCTGGAGCGCTACGGCGTCAGCGTCCGCTCCATGACGCCGACACCGACCTTCGCCAACGGGGAGAACCTCGACTACCTGCGCACCAAGCGCGACCGCATGGGCCATCTGCTCACCGGGCTCGACCCCATCGGGTCCGGCACGGACTCACCGCCCGGCGAGGCGAGGGCCGACGACAACACCTGGTACACGAGCGACGACAACGAAGGAGAGGAACGATGAGCGGATCCGGGGCACCTGAGCAGAGCGCACCTCACGCACGGGGCATGAGGGTGACAGTCGTGGCCGCCCAGTGGCACGAGCGCATCATGGGAGGCCTGGTCGCCGGGGCGCTGCGCGCCGTCGAGGAGGCCGGAGCCCAGGCGAGCGTCGTCCGGGCGGTGGGTTCCTTCGAGCTGCCGGTCCTCGCCGCGGCCGCCGCGCGAGGAGGTGCCGAGGCGGTCGTCGCGCTGGGCGTCGTCATCCGCGGCGGCACCCCGCACTTCGACTACGTGTGCCGGGCCGCGACCGACGGGCTGAGCCGGGTGGCGCTGGACACCGGGGTGCCGGTGGGCTTCGGCGTGCTCACCTGCGACGACGAGGCCCAGGCGCTGGCCCGCTGCGGCGGGCCGGGCGCGGAGGAGGACAAGGGCTACGAGGCGGCGTGCGCGGCGATGTCCACGGCGCTCACGCTGGCCGCCATGCGGGGCTGAGAACGGCTCAGCGCCGGCGACTGCCGGCGCGGCGGGCGTTGCAGATCGTCAGGACCGCCCGCTCGACGGCGTAGACGGGGTCGCGGCTGGCCCCCTTGGCCTCGGCGTCGGCCCGGGCCACGGCCAGGATCGAGGTGGCCAGGGCGTCGTCGGACCAGCCCTGGAGCTCGCGGCGGGCCCGGTCCACCTGCCAGGGGGCCATGCCCAGCTCGGCGGGGCTCATGCGCCTGCCCCCGGCGGCCGCGACCCGGGCGAGCTGGCGCACCTTCATGGCCAGGGGCCGCGACGATGGCCACCGGGTCGGTGCCGGTGGCCACGGCGTGGCGCAGGGCCGTGATGGCGGCCGGGGTGTTGCCGGCTGCGGCGGCGTCGGCCACGGTGAAGCCGGTGGCCTCGATGCGCCCGGCGTAGTAGGTGCGCACGTGGTCGACGCTGATGGTGCCCTGGGTGTCGGCGAGGAGCTGGTCGACGGCGGAGCACAGCTCGCGCAGGTCGCTGCCCAGGGCGTCGACGAGAGCGCCGACGGCCTCGGGGGCGATGCTTCGTCCGGCGCGGCGCACGTCGGCCACGACCAGGGAGGACTTGTCCTTGGCGCTCTTGACGGCCTCGCACTGGATGGTCGGGTAGGGCGAGGCCTTGATGGCGTCCAGCAGGCGCTTGCCCCGCTGGCCCCCGTTGTGGCGCAGGATGACGCTGACCTCGGGGTCGGCGGCGCCCACGTAGGCGATGAGGTCGCTCAGCAGGGCGTCAGTCATCTGCTCCAGGGCGGGGACGTAGACGAGCCGGGGCTCACCGAACAGGGAGGGCGACACGAGGGTGTCGAGCTGGTGGGGCTCGTAGGTGGCGGCCTCCAGGCGCGTGATCTCGGTGGTGGGGTCCTTGGCCTTGGCCTGCGCCAGGAGGCTCCTCACCGCTCGGTCGGCGAGGACCTCCTCGCCGGCGCGGATGAGGACGATCGGCGCCAGCTGGGCCTGGTCCCAGCGCAGTCCAGCCGGTGCCTTGCGCGGGCCCCGGGAGCGGGGGGTGCGGGTCGCTGCCATGGGGCAAGCCTGCCACGAGCGGGCCGCGTCAACCGCCCGGCTTCCTCCAGCACGGCGCGGCGGGCGCGAGGAGCCGCCACGAGCAGGACCCCGATCTCGCAGGCCCCCAGTGCCAGGGCGCCCGTGAGACCGCCTGGCCAGGGTAGGGCGGCGCCGGGTAGGTGGGCGAAGAAGCCGGCAACCCACACCATCCAGGAGCAGGCCGCGAGCGCCGGCCAGGCGGTGACGGCGGCGGCTGCGGGCCAGGCCGGTGCGATCAGCGCAGCCAGGAGCCCGCTGATGGTGGCGATGACGGCGGCCGGCTCACTGAGCAGGTTGGCGGGCACCGACCAGGCCCCCACCGAGGGCTGAAGGAGGATGAGGATCGGCCCGCAGGCGGCCTGGGCCACCAGCGGCAGGGCCACAGCGGCGGCCAACCACCTGGGCAGGCGGCGTGAGAGGTGGGCTGCGACTGGCTTGGAGCCGATGACGATCCCGGCGGTGGCCGCCACGGACAGTGCGAAGCCGTAGTCACGGGACTGCCAGGGGTCGATGAGCAGCAGGACGATGGCTCCGGCGCACAGGGCGGGCACGGAGGCAGCGCGTCTGCCGGCGACGACGCCCAGCAGCATGACGGCCCCCATGGTGGCGGCGCGCAGCACGGAGCCCGAGGGGCGCACCAGGATGACGAGGAGGGTGAGCATGACTGCGCCAAGCAGTGCCCGCCACCGCCGGGGCAGCGCCCCGAGGGCTTCCAGGCCCAGTCCCAGGATGATGGCGACGTGCTGCCCGGAGACGGCGGTCAGGTGCGTCATGGAGACGGTGCGCATGTCCTCGCGCAGCGGGGCCGGCAGGGCGTGGTCGTCGCCCAGGGCGACACCGGGTACGAGGCTGCGGGCTCCCGGCGGCCACAGACCTGTCTCCTCCCCCGCTCCTGCGGCGCTGGGAGCCCCAGTGCCCCGATACCCGGTGCCCCGACGGCCTGGGCAAGACCGGCACGGATGCTGGTGACCGCCCCGAGTATCCCGCTCGGAGAGCCAAGAACGGTGACGCCGGCGCGCTTGGGGATGATGGCCGCCTCGGCGCGGCCGGGCTCGGTGGGCCGCAGGCGCGTGCGCACGCGGACGCGGGTCCCCATGGGCAGGCTCAGCCACTGCGTGTCGCCCAGGACGGTGGCGCTCAGGGTGGAGGCCCGCGTGTCCACCTGCTCGACGTCGAGGGCGGTGATGACCAGGGTGGAGCGGCTGGTGGCTGAGACTCGCGGCTGCTGGGAGACGGTGCCGATGAGTGTGACCGGCTGCCCAGTGGCCACTGCCGCGGTCAACGGGTCGCGCTGGCGGGCCCACAGGTGGGCGGCGCTGATGGCCAGGACTGTCGCGGCGCACAGGGCGCACACGAGCAGGCTGGCGCTGAGGGTCCCCATCGCCCCGGGGTCGTGCTCGGGGGCGCCGGGACGCGGGTCGGCCCGGTGGCGCGGTGGCCGGAAGCGCAGGACAGGCACCACGAGCAGCGCAGCCAGGGGCGGTGCACCCGGAGGCCAGGAGCAGGGCGTGCCTCCAGGCGTCTGCCGCCTCACGTCCGACGGCCCACCCGGCGCCGGCCCAGCAGGCCAGCGCCGGGGCGAGCAGGCGCAGGTCGAGGGCCTCGGGGGCCTTGGAGGAGGTGGCGTGCCGGCCTTCGTCTCGGTGCCGGTTGCGGCCCTGCTCCTGGCGCAGGCGCGCATACAGCGCGGGGTCGTCCCAGGGGGCCCTGGGACTGCCCCCACCATTGCCCCCGTGGTCCTCGTTCATACGGTGGCCTGCTCTCGCAGGCCCTCGAGCTTGGCCTTGCCGATGCCGGGGACGTCGGTGAGGGAGTCCACGCTGGCGAAGGGCCCGTGGGAGTCGCGGTACTCGACGATCCGTTGGGCCAGGGCCGGGCCGATGCCGGGCAGCTTCTCCAGCTCGGAGGCCGAGGCCGTGTTGATGTTGATCGTCCCGGATGCGCCGCCGTCGCCGGACTTTCCCGGGGCGGTTCGCGCACCGGGGGTGGCGTCCCCACCGGGTTGCGGGTGCGGGGTCGGGCAGGACCTCGCCGATGCGCGGGACCCGGATCTGCTCGCCGTCGGTCAGGACCCGGGCGAGGTTGAGCTGCTGGGTGTCGGCCTCCGCGCTGGCTCCTCCGACGGCGTTGATGGCGTCGGTGACGCGGCTTCCCGGGGGCAGGGTCACCACCCCGGCCTGCTCACCGCCCCGGTGACGTGGACGACGACGCTGCCCGATGTCGCGCTCAGCCGCCTGGTCCCTGCTGCCGGTCCCGTGGTCGGCACCGTGGCCGGTCTCATGGCTGGACTCGCGGCCGCCCCTGTGGGTGGGGGCCGCATTGCAGCCGATGCCCCTGCCGCTGCGGCCGGAGCCGCGTGGCTGCCGGCGCCGGTGGAGACCAGCACGGCTCTCAGGGCCAGGGCGAGAGCCAGGATGAGGAGGGCGGAGCCGGCGATGATCGCCGCCCGGGGCGCGATCGCGAGGCGACGTGGCCGGCGCACCGGCTCCTCGGGGTCGGTTGAGCAGGCCAGACGCACAAGGTCGTCCAGGGACCCTGTGCGCGTCGCTCCGTCTGGCTCCCATGTCCTCGACGGTAGGGACTGGGACCCATGGGGCGCATGGTGAGGCTGTCTGCCCTGTGGAGAGCAGTGGCGCCTGGCGGCCTGTGGCAACCGAGCCGCGTCGTCAGGGCCCTGGGCTCAGTGGGTCCTCAGGTCCGGGGCGACGGCGATGCCGAGGGCGCCAGGGGCCCACGTGGGTGCTCGTCGCCCTCGTCGACCGGGAGGGTGAGGACCTCGGAGACCTTGGCTCCTGCCTCCTCCATGGCCTGGCGCAGATCGGTCTCGAGCAGCGCCAGCTTGTCGGCGTCGTCGCCTTGAATGACCAGGCGCACCGGGTCGGCGGGGTGCCTGGGGCCGGACAGGGCGGTCCCGCCGGCGACGCGGACGGCCTGCGCGATGAGGTGGCGCCTGGATCGGGCCGCCCCGCGCACGGTCTCCAGCGTCCGGATCCCGTCGCGGGTCAGGGCCAGGACCGGGCGGATTCCCAGGACACCGTCCAGGCGGGCCGTGGTGCGGTCGATCCTTCCCGAGCGGGCCAGGCGCCCCAGGTCGTCGACGACGAAGAGCTGGCAGGATCGGGCGGTGCTGGCCTGAGCCAGGGCGGCACCGCGACGGGCGTCGTGGGCGCCGGAGGCTGCCAGCACCGCGAGCCCCAGGGCGCCGGAGCTGGTGCCGGAGTCGACGACGCGCAGCCACTGCGGGCGTCGGCGCCCCGCGCTCGGGCCCGGGCCGTTGGGCTGGGTCCCGGTACTCGGCCTCGAGCTGGGCGGCGGCGATGCGGGCGTTGTCCATGGTGCCGGACAGGGCCGAGGAGATGTGGATGGCCAGGACCTCTTCGGCCCTGCCGGCCGCGCGCCGGTAGGCGTCCACCAGCTCCCTGGACACTGGGCCGTGAGGTGGTGGCGGGCTCACCGTTGTCAGCGGCGATGGCGTGCAGCGGCACCACCTCGATCGCGCGCTCACGCAGCAGGGGCTCCGTCAGGCAGGCGGCGGAGTCGGTGACGACGGCGAGCGACATGCCGCATACCTTATCGGCAAGCCGCGCACTGACCGGCAAGGCGCCACGGCTGCTCTGCAGGCCCGGCCGTCAGCGATAGGAGACCAGGAGGTCCTCGTAGAGGTTGATGAGCCGTCTGGTCATCGTCTCGGAGTCGAACTGCTGAGCCACCTCCAGGGCCCCCTCGGACAGCTCGGCGAGCCGGGCGTCGTCGGACAGCAGGGAGGCGAAGACCCGGGCGAAGTCCTCCCCCCTCGATGCCGTCGGTGAGGATGGCGTTGCGCTCGGTGAGGCACTCGGTCATCCGCTCGTCGCAGTAGACGATCGGCAGCCCGCAGGCGGCGGCCTCCAGGAACACCATGGGCTGGTTGTCGAAGTGGTAGGAGGCCAGGGAGAAGACGTCGGCCTGCTTGAGCAGGACGGCGACCTCCTCCGGCGAGCGCTGACCGGTCAGGATCACCCGATCCGCCACCCCGAGCTCCTCGGCGCGCCGCCCCAGCTCCTCCTGGGAGGGGCCCGGGCCCACGAGCACCAGCTTGACCGGCAGGCCGGACAGGTGGGGCATGGCCTCAACGAGCGTCATCTGCCGCTTCTCCGGGCTGAGGCGGGCCACGCAGATGATGATCTTCTCGCCGGGGGCCTTGGGGATCGGTGAGTCGGCGGCGCGGGCACTACGGTAGCGGGTGGAGTCCAGCCCGTTGGGCAGCACCATGCAGGGGGTGGTCAGTCCGCCGTCATCGATGAGGATCCGGGCCAGGTGCTGCGAGGGCGACAGGCAGGCGTCGCACTTGTTGGCGAAGGCCGCCGTCAGGCGCCACCCCTGACGGGACAGGGCCGTCTTCATGTCGCGCTTGTTGAGGTGCTTGATGGTCTCCCGGTGAACGCGCGGCAGGACAGGCTGCGACTTGAGCGCCACGGGGAAGGCGACGGACAGGGCCAGCAGGCCCGAGAGCACGGCCAGCGGGTAGTCGTCGATGAGCTCGGTGTAGAGGGTGTGGATGGTGGTGACGTGGGGGATGTTCTGGCGCTTGGCCACCCAGTGCGCCAGGACCCCCAGGCTGAACTGGGTCTGGCTGTGGACGATGTCGAAGTCGTAGGCGTCGAAGCGCCGGGCCAGGCCCGGATAGATGGTGGCGACCTCGCGGCTGTCGAAGACGTAGTAGCGCGAGGAGGACAGGCGGATGACGTGGTCGTCGGTCTCCTCGTAGCCCTCGGCCTTGGGGGCCACCACGTAGACCTCGTGTCCCATGCGCTCCAGGGCGGCACGGAAGGTGGCTGTGGAGGTGGCCACGCCGTGGACGGAGGGCAGGTAGTCGTCAATGAAGAAGGCGATCCGCACGGCGTTCACCTGTTCCTGTGGTCCGGGTGCACCAGCAGCCCGGCCCGTCAGGGGCGGTTCTTTCGGAAACGACGACGCAGGGGGCAGCATGGGGCGTGTAAACCTCGCGGCACTGGGGCGGGCAGGTGCGGGATCAGACGTACTATCTCAACGCCGTTGAGGCCCGAGGGTACCTTGTTCGCCGGGCTCCTGCCTCTCTCGCGGTCAGAAACGGCGCCGGCTCCACCGGCACGCCCGGGTCAGCGCTCTGGCAGGTTCGGCGTTTACGATGGCTCCATGACCGATTCCGCTGAGATCGCACGCCTCAAGGCCGAGGCCGCCCAGGCCGCCGCCGAAGCCGCCGCAGCCAAGGCAGCCGCCGCCCAGGCGGCCCTTGACGCCGCCATCGCCTCCACCCCGGCCTCGGCCGCGGAGCAGGCCGGCGAGCCCCGCGCTGCTGACGCATCAGGCGAGCCCCCCGCTCAGGCAGCCGACGCCGCCCCCTCCGACGAACCGGCTGCGGCCGCCGAGCAGCCCCAGCAACCAGTGCAGGAGCCAGTTCAGGAGCCGGCACCCGCGCAGGCCGAGACCGCCGCTGCAGCCGACCAGGCATCGGGCAGTCAGGAGGCCGAGGAGACCGGCTACACCGCCCAGGTGCGTTCCGGCTACAGCTTCTCCTCCCCCACCCTGCCGGTGGGCACCTACCTCGACACGCTCTCGGGCAGTGAGCCCGCGGCGGTCAAGGGACCTGTCGGTGGGCATCCCGCTGGGACTGCTCAACCGGCACGCGCTGGTGGCCGGGGCGACCGGAACCGGTAAGACCCGCACGCTCCAGCTCCTGGCCGAGGGGCTGTCCGCCGCCGGCGTCCCGGTGTTCCTGGCCGACGTCAAGGGGGACCTGACCGGACTGGCCGAGGCCGGAGCCTCCAATGACAAGATCGCCTCCCGCATCGCCTCCACCGGTCAGGACTGGAAGGGCCAGTCCTTCCCCATCGAGCTGTTCAACCTCGGCGGGTCGGACTCCGGCGCCGGCATCAGCGGCACCCCGATCCGCACGACGGTCACCGAGTTCGGGCCGATCCTGCTCTCGCGGGTCCTGGGCCTGAACGACACGCAGGCCTCCGCCCTCCAGCTGGTCTTCCACTGGGCGGACAGCCAGGGGCTGGCCCTGCTGGACCTGAAGGACCTGCGCGCCGTCGTCGACTACCTGACGAACACGGAGGCCGGTAAGGAGGAGCTCAAGACCATCGGTGGGGTCTCCGCGGCCACGGCCGGGGTCATCCTGCGGGAGATCGCCGCCCTGGAGGCGGCCGGCGGCGAGGCCTTCTTCGGTGAGCCGGCGCTCGACGTGCGTGACCTCATGCGGGTCTCCCCCGATGGGCGCGGCATCATCTCCGCCCTGGAGCTGGCCGACATCCAGTCCCAGGGCACGCTGTTCTCTACCTTCCTCATGTGGCTGCTCGCCGAGCTCTTCGAGACCCCTGCCGGAGGTCGGCGACCCGGACAAGCCCACCATGGTGTTCTTCTTCGACGAGGCGCACCTGCTGTTCTCCGGCGCCTCGAAGGCCTTCCTGGAGGCCGTGGTGCGCACGGTGCGGCTCATCCGCTCCAAGGGCGTGGGCATCGTCTTCATCACCCAGTCGCCCCACGGACGTCCCCGACGAGGTCCTGGCCCAGCTCGGCAGCCGGGTGCAGCACGCTGCGCGCCCACACCCCGGCCGACGCCGCCAACCTCAAGAAGGCGGTCTCCACCTTCCCGGTCAGCCCGGTGGACCTCAGCCGGGTGCTCACGTCGCTGGGCACCGGCCAGGCCGTCGTCAGCGTGCTGGACGAGAAGGGGCGCCCGGCGCCGGTGGCCCCGGTGGTCATCAACGTGCCCGCCGCCGTCATGGGGCCGGCCCAGGACGGCACCGTCAACCAGGTGCTGGCCTCCTCACCGCTGAAACCCAAGTACGCCACGAGTGTGGACAACGAGTCCGCCTACGAGCTGCTGGCCCAGCGGGTCCAGGCCGACGCCGAGGCCGCCGAGGCCGCTCGCGCCGCCGAGCAGGCCGCCAAGGAGCAGGCCAAGGCCGACGCCGCCGCGCAGAAGGCCCTGGAGAAGGAGGCCGCCCGCCAGGCGGCTCAGCGTCAGAAGGAGGCCGAGCGCCTGGAGCGCGAGGCCGTCAAGGAGGCCCAGCGTCGCCAGCGCGAGGCGGAGAAGGCCGCCGAGCGCCGCCAGCGGGAGGTCGAGAAGACCATCGGCTCGGTGGGCCGTCAGATCACCCGCGAGATCACGCGCTCCATCTTCGGCACCCTCAGGCGCCGCTGAGAACCGGCTCAAGCAAGGCGAAGGGGCTGCACCAACAATCTCGGATTGGTGCAGCCCCTCGTGCGTGTTCCTGGGCTACCGCGGCGCGGCCGTGAGCCGCGCCGTCGGGGAGCCCGCCGCGGTCACTCGGGGACGATGCTCACCAGCTTGGGGGCGCGGACGATCACCTTGCGCACGCCGCGCCCGTCCAGGGTGCGGATGACGCCGGGGGCCTCCAGGGCCAGCTTCTCGAGCTCGGCCTCGGAGATGTCGGGGTCGACCTCGAGGCGGTCGCGGACCTTGCCCTTGACCTGGATGACGCAGGTGACCTTCTCGGCGGCCAGCAGCGCCTCGTCGGTCACGACCGGGAAGTCCTCGTGGGCCAGGGAGTGCTCGTGGCCCAGGCGCTTCCAGATCTCCTCGGCGATGTGCGGGAGCCACAGGGCGCCGTCATGAGGACGAGGGCCTCGACGGCCTCGCGCGGGACCGCCCCTGAGCCCGGTGAGGTGGTTGTTGAGGACGATGAGCTTTGGCGATGGCCGTGTTCAGGCGCATCCCCTCGTAGTCCTCGCGCACGCCCACGATCGTCTTGGCCACGAGCCGGCGGGTCTCCTCGTCGGCGCTCTCCTCGGTCACCGTCAGCTCGCCGGTGGTCTCGTCGATGACGTTGCGCCACAGGCGCTGCAGGAAGCGCTGGCTGCCGGCGACGGCGCGGGTGTCCCACGGGCGGTCGGCGTCCAGCGGCCCCATGCTCATCTCGTAGACGCGGAAGGTGTCGGCGCCGTAGGCCTCGTACATGTCGTCGGGGGTGACGATGTTCTTCAGGGACTTGCCCATCTTGCCGTACTCGCGGCGCACCGGCTGCCCCTGCCACAGGTAGCTGGTGGTGCCGTCCTCGGCGGTGACCTCCTCGACCTCGTCGGCGGGCACGTACTGGCCGCGAGCATCGGTGTAGGCGTGAGGCCTGGACGTAGCCCCTGGTTGAAGAGGCGGTGGTAGGGCTCGAGGAGGAGACGTGGCCCAGGTCGAACAGGACCTTGTGCCAGAAGCGCGCGTAGAGCAGGTGCAGGACGGCGTGCTCGACGCCGCCGACGTACAGGTCGGTGCCGCCGGAGATGTTGCCGGCCTGGGGGCGCGGCCCCATCCAGTAGGCCTCGTTGGCCGGGTCGACGAGCGCCTTGTCGTCGGTCGGGTCGATGTAGCGCATCTCGTACCAGCACGAGCCGGCCCACTGCGGCATCGTGTTGGTCTCGCGGTAGTAGGTCCGGGGGCCGTCGCCCAGGTCGAGTTCGACCTCGACCCACTCGGTGGCCTTGCCCAGCGGCGGCTCCGGGGAGGAGTCGGCGTCGTCGGGGTCGTAGGAGCGCGGCGAGTAGTCGGTGACCTCGGGCAGCTCGACCGGCAGCATCGACTCGGGCAGGGCGTGGACGCCGCCGTCCTCGTCCCACACGATCGGGAAGGGCTCACCCCAGTAGCGCTGGCGGGAGAAGAGCCAGTCGCGCAGGCGGTAGGTGACCGCGCCGCGGCCGACGCCCTTGGCCTCCAGCCAGCCGATCATGGTGGCCTTGGCCTCGTCCTTGCCCATGCCGTTGATGTCCAGGTCGCCCTGGGCGGAGTTCACGACCACGCCGTCACCGGTGTAGGCCTGGGCGCTCAGGTCGACGCCGTGGGGGTCGTCGGCCGGGCCGATGGTCTGGATGATGTCGATGTCGTACTTGGTGGCGAAGGCGTAGTCGCGCTCGTCGTGGGCGGGCACGGCCATGATGGCGCCGGTCCCGTAGCCCATGAGGACGTAGTCGGCCACGAAGACCGGCACCTTCGCCCCGTTGACGGGGTTGATGCCGAAGAAGCCGGTGAAGACGCCGGTCTTGGCCCGCCCTCGTCGGTGCGGTCGGCGTCCGACGTCGCCGCGGCCTGGGCGCGGTAGGCGGCCACGGCCTCGGCGGGGTCGCGTAGCCGCCGGTCCAGGCCTCCTTGGTGCCCTCGGGCCAGGCGGCCGGGACGGTCAGGGCCGCGGCGTCGTCGGCGATCTGGGCCTCGGTGCGCACCGAGCCGGAGGCCTGCAGGCCACCCAGCATGGGGTGCTCGGGGGCCACCACCATGAAGGTGGCGCCGAAGAGGGTGTCGGGGCGGGTGGTGTAGACGCTCAGCGACGCGTCCTGCTGGGCGCCCTGGCCGGCCCCGGGCACGGCGAAGGTCACCTCGGCGCCCTCGGAGCGGCCGATCCAGTTGCGCTGCATGAGCTTGACCTTCTCGGGCCAGTCCACGGTGTCCAGGTCCTCGGCGAGGCGGTCGCCGTAGGCGGTGATGCGCATCATCCACTGGCGCAGGTTGCGCTTGAAGACCGGGTAGTTGCCCCGCTCGGAGCGGCCCTCGGAGGTGACCTCCTCGTTGGCCAGCACCGTGCCCAGGCCGGGGCACCAGTTGACGGGGGCGCTGGAGACGTAGGCCAGGCGGAAGGAGTCGATGACCTCGGCCTGCTCGGCGGCGCTCAGGGCGTCCCAGTCGCGGCCGTCGGGGACGGGGACCTGGCCGGAGGCGAGCTTGTCGCGCAGCTCGGTCACCGGCCGGGCCGCGCCCTTGCCGCGGCCGTCGCGGCGCGGGGCCTCGGGGTCGAACCAGGAGTTGAAGACCTGCAGGAAGATCCACTGGGTCCAGCGCACGTAGTCGACGTCGATGGTGGCCAGGGAGCGGCGCGGGTCGTGGGACAGGCCCAGGCGGCGCAGCTGGCGGCGCATGTTGGCGATGTTGGCCTCGGTGGAGATGCGCGGGTGCTGGCCGGTGGTGACGGCGTACTGCTCGGCGGGCAGGCCGAAGGCGTCGTAGCCCATCGTGTACAGGACGTTCTTGCCGGTCATCCGGGTGAAGCGGGCGACGACGTCGGTGGCGATGTAGCCCAGCGGGTGGCCCACGTGCAGGCCCTTGCCGGAGGGGTAGGGGAACATGTCCAGCAGGAAGAACTTCTCCTTGTCCGCCCCGGGGCCGGCCAGAGCGCCGACGGGGTTGTCGGCGTTGAAGGTGCCCTCGACCTCCCAGCGGTCCTGCCAGGCGGTCTCGATGGAGTCCGCCAGCTCCGCCGTGTAGCGGAAGGGGGTGTCGGACTCGACCGGTGCGGTTCTCTCTGACATCGCAGCAGCGCTCTTTTCCTACTCGTGCTTCCTGGTGCTGGGGCACAGCCTATCGCCCGCCAGCAGTGGGGCCCGGCGGCGTCCGCCCCACGGGCGGGCGAGACCGGTCACGTCGGTGGAGCCCAGCGAGGTTCCAGCGGTCTCGGCGGGACGTCACGCCGGCCCCGAGAGGAGAAGGCGCCGTCGATGAAGGCGCCGACCAAGCGGACGCTCGTTGCTGTTCGAGCCGATTTTCTGGAGCCTGACTGCAGCGTGCGGACACGGGCACCACTGCTATACTGTACATATGTTCGAAGGCGGTGTGCTTCCTCTCGTCCCGACCGGTGGTGCGGTCGGGACGCCGGAAGCGCCCGCCGGGGCTCCTACGTCGGTACCGCAGGTCTCGGCGGAGGATACGGCAGGCCTGTTGGCGTCCCTGGGTGCGGGCCGGGCGCTGGCCGGCGTGGTGGAGGGGCTGCTGGCCCGCCTGCTGGTGACTGCCCAGGACGCCGACGACGAGTGCTCCACCGCTGACGAGGATGCAGTGCCGCCCCTCTTCACCAATGAGTCCGGTACTGACGTGGCGCTGGTGGCCGCCTCCGAACAGCGCCGGACGATGGGCGTGGAGGAGGTCGGCACTTCGGGACTGATCGGCCTGGGGGCCTCGGGCTTGGGGGAACTGGCCGCGGCCTGCCGCCGTCTGGCGGCCTGGGCCACCTGGGGCGAGGCTCTGGCGGCGGCCTGCCTGACCGGGTGCCCTGAGCTGTCGAGTCACCCGGGCCAGTGGGGCCCGCATGGTGAGGTCTCTCCGGTAGTGGGTTATGAGGAGCGGCGGTTCAATGCCACCTGCCTGCTCTCCACCCGCCTGGGCATCTCTCGGACTCGGGCCGGTCAGATGGTGGATCACGGCCAGGCCCTCATGAGCATGGGCTTCGCCCCGGTCGAGGCCATGGAACGCTGCGGGGTCCTGGACTCGGCGAAGGCGTTCCTGGTGACCCGCCGTCTGGAAGACGTACCCACTCCGGTGGCGCTTGCGGTCCAGGACAAGGTTCTGCCTCAGGCGCCTAGGCGGAGCGTGTCGCAGGTGGGGAGGGATCTGGATCGTGCCCTGATGGAGATCGACCCTGACGGCCACGCTGAGCGGAGCCAGAACAATACCGAGCAGCGGTGTGTGTCGCGCCCCCGGCCCGCGGGAGAGGGCCTCTGCCAAATCCGGCTTCTGCTGCCAACCATGGACGCCCTGCTACTGGACGCCACCCTGGACGCGATCGCCGCTTCGGCGCGGGCCTGCGGCGAGAAGCGCACCCTGGGTCAGCTGCGAGCCGATGCCATCACCGCGATGACCCTGTCAACACTGCGCACCAGCCAGCAGGCCGCCTACCATATGCCCGCGCAAGGCCCCACCGCCCCCGCAAGCACGAATCACGACGGCAGCAGCGGTGGCGACGGCGGCACCGACAACGACAATCACGGAGGGTACAGCCTCGGCGGCGGCATCTGCGGCAGCGGCATCGGTGCCAGCGGTGATGACGGCATCTGTGGTGGTGGTTTGAGTGAGCCGGGTTCAGTGCTCTCGTCCTCGGTTCCTCTTGAGTCTCCTTCCCCGGGGCGGCTGCTGCCTGACGGGGTACCTCTGGAAGGGCTCCTGAGCGCTTTGAGCGGCCTGGTGGGATCGACCAGCCCGTTGTGGACCCCTTCAGCCACCGGTCACCTTCCTCTGCCAGAAGGCATCCGCATCGACGTCAACGTCACCGTTCCTTTGAACAGCCTGGTTGATCTGGCTCCGCCCGACGACGGCCCCACCGGCAGTGGCGATCCCGGAGGCGGCGGCCCCGGCACCTCATCCGAAGACAACCGGCTCCGGGACGGCATTTCTGGGGGCTGTGGTCCTGGGGACAGCGAGAGCCCCGACGACCCCCGCTGTCTTGATCCAGGTGGAGCCTGCCCTGGCGAATGCTCCACCGCCGCGCCCGAGCCTCTCAACAGCGCAGACTCCCCGAGCGGCGGGAGAAATCTGCCCACCCCCGGTGGGAGAAGTCTGCCCGGGCCTCGAGGGAGGAGTCTGCCTGAGCTCGCCCCGGTTGCTCCCACCATCCAGCCCACCGCCCAGCTCGTCTCCCCGTTTTCCGCCACACCAGTAGAGGTCGCTGAGGTGAGGATCGGGGCGCGCAGCGCAGCGGTACCGGCCATGACTGCCTGGGCCCTGGCCGCCGGCGGGACCTGGAGGCGCCTGGTGACCGACCCCGCCAGCGGCACCGTCCTGGACGTCGGCCGCACCAGGTACCGGCCTCCCGGTGGGACTTGCGGACCTCGTACGAGCCCGCGACACAAACATGTGTCTTTCCCCACCTGCCAGACTCCGGCCTCCCGCTGCGACATCGACCACCTCACCGCCTGGAGCCAGGGCGGGACCACCAGCCTGGACAACCTCGTGGTGCTCTGTCAGGCCCATCACCGACTCAAGCACACTCCCGGATGGGCACTCACCAGAGACCGTGACAGCGGGGTCCTGTCCTGGCACACCCCGGACAAGACCGTCTATCGGCGCCACCCGGACGGCACCATCGACCGCCTGCCCCACAAGGTCGGCCCCCACCAGCACCTTGTTCCCAGCACCGTCGTCCCGGCCGACCTGAGCCGGCAGATCGGCCCCGAGCTCATCGACCGACTCAACACCGCCCTCGACCGCACCCAGCCCAGCAGCGGCAGTGCCCGCCTCGTGACCCGAGGCCCCTTACCCGGCGAAAAGGCGGGAGACTACGAGACCACCCCTCATCCGAGGGCCGCCCACACCCTGGGACTAGCACCCCTCATCGACCAAGCCCCACCCTTCTGACGAGGACGAAGCGGGTAGCGTCGGGGCTACGCGAGCGCCGCGCTGTCCATCTGCGCGGGCACGAACTCGCCCCAGCCGTCCTCGACGAGGCCGGCCCGCAGACGCTCCATGGCGGCGTCGAGCTCGGGGGCCTCGGGGTGACGGGCCGAGGAGAAGGACAGGTCCTCCTCGCAGCGGATCGGCAGCACGTGCAGGTGCAGGTGGTCGACGCCGTAGCCGGCCACGACGAGCCCGGCGCGGGGCGCCTCGAAGACGCGCACCTGCGCAGCACCGATGCGCTTGGCGACCACGGCCAGGTGCGCCACCACGTCGTCGGGCGCGTCCACGTAGGAGTCGACCTCGAGCCGCGGGACCACGAGGACGTGCCCGTCGGTGTGCGGCTCAATGGTGGCGAAGGCGACGCAGACCTCGTCCGCCCACACGAAACGGCCGGGGATCTCGCCGGCGATGATCTTGGTGAAAATCGTGCTCATGGCCCCATTGTCCCCCAGCCGCGCCCGAAACCGTCCAGGGTTGGCAACAGACGAGCAGTCGCTCACGGGCACGAGTCGGCGCGACGTCGAGCCACAGGCGAGTGCACAGATACCGCGCCAACTGATCCGGAACGAACTGGACATCAGCGGGATCGAGCCGTTCAACGTGCTCGATGGCCGTGAAGAAGATGGCCTCCTGGCCGCGAACCAGGGCCGAGACCCCGTCACCTCAAGGCGCAGGCCGGGAGTCGCTGAGCCACCATCCGTACTGTCCACTCCTCATCATGAATGAGAACCTGCTCTCTGACAGCCTAGGCGGAAGTGTCTGCCTCGCTTTGGAAGAAACGGTGTCGCCAGGAACTGCCTATTGCTGCCCCATGAGCCACTCTCTCGCTCGAGCCACGATGAACGCACAGGAGCCTATCAAGCCGACAAGTACGCAACAGCCTGACTTTGAGTAGTTTCGATAGCAATAGTCCGACAATTCAAGTCCACACCACCAACCAAACCTCACAACACAGTAGATGACCTACAATTTCCATAGTTCACCCTGAACCCAACCATCAGGGGCACCCGTGCTCCCAAAAGGAACAATCTCATTTTCTGGAAACGTCCTGAACACCGAAGGTAGTATCTTAAGATTACCCACCTTAAGAACCCTCAGTAGATATTGAATCAAAGTAGCCTGACCAAAAATTCGATTCATTGCGCCGACACAGAAAAGCACCTCGGGATGCGTCCCCCTTCTCGGCAACCTAGGCGTTTTGCCATAAACTCGATTATACATACGCCCATGATGTGCCGCAATATTTCTCACAATATTCAGGGTTTTTAGCCAAGATTCCAGCTGAGGAGAAGTGAGATTGACAGCATCAGCAACCTTCACCTGAGCAACGCGAGGTGACATTGAATAAAGATGCGTCAACATCCCCCAGTCCAACACCTCAACCGCCACCCATATCGGAAGGGTTCCACCATACCTCCCCTTGTGGTGCTGCACAAATTCCTCACGAGAAGTATCCAACTTTTCGTTATACCTATTCAGCCACTCTTTGTATTCTGACGATCGCTCCCCTCTTGCGACTGGACCCAACAAATCTGCATTAAGATGAATGCACGGGTCTATCTCACCCAACGCATGCCCAACCAAGGCGCGCATAGACAGTTCAACTGGCGCCAGCGCAGCGAGGACCGCTACCCTAAGTCGCGCATCAAAATCATAGAGAGCAACCACATCATCAAAAGCAGACCCAGGAAGAAAACGATCAGATCGACCATCCCCATCCGGCTTACGCATACGGAACGGATACCAGTACCCCGATAGGCGATAGTAGTTGACCCGACGCAATTTCTCGATGGCTCGCTCACGATCTGCGACACACATTCCCCGCCCTATAAGGAGATCCACCTGCTCCTCATAAGTTTTAAAGCTCTTGGGCTGCTCAATCACCACTGCCACCTTGACTCGTCATCGAGATAAACGAAGACCGGCCCTGGACTTCCTTGACGGAAGCGGAACCGGTCGTGATGACTAGAAATGTAATCGACGAAGTACCCGACATCCAACTTAATGAAACGTGACTTAAACCACAATCTTTCACAAAATAGGGTAGTGACAGCTTCAGGTCAGGCCAGCAGCCACAGGGAGCCGTCGGGGATGATGGCCTCCGGAGCGCCCGCGGGCGCTGCGCCGCTCACGGCGCCCTCATCCAGCAGGGCGATGACGGTCGCCCGCCGGCGGCCACCGCCCTCCACGGCCGGCGCCACGGTGCCCCGATCGCGGATCCGCACCCGGCTGTCCAACCCGATACCGGCCCGCTCCAGGCGGCGCAGTGTTTCGGTGTCGTCCTGGATCCGTCCGACCACGCCGTCAGAGCCCACCGGCAACGTCTCCAGGCCCACCAGGTCGGGCACGATGAGGCGGCCGTCGGCCGTGGGGATCGGGTCCCCGTGCGGATCGCGGGTGGGATGTCCCAGGACCGCATCGAGCCTCTCCAGCAGCCGCTCAGAGACGGCGTGCTCGAGCTCCTCGGCCTCGGCGTGCACCTCATCCCAGCCGAAGCCGAGCCGAGTGACCAGGTAGGTCTCCAGGATGCGGTGACGGCGGATCATGCCCATGGCTCGGCGTCGCCCCTCCTCGGAGAGGGTGACGGCCTTGTAGGGCTCGTGGACGAGCAGCCCCTCCTCCACGAGGCGAGCCACGTTCTCCGAGGCGGTCGAGGGAGCCACCTCCATGCGTTTGGCCAGGCCGGTGACGGAGGCGCCGACGCCGCCCCATTCGCACGCGGCCCACACGACCTTGAGGTAGTCCTGCGTGACGGTCGAGTCCCCCGCCACCGAGGACTTCCCACCGGACCCGCTCGGAGCCCTCCGCTCCTTGGGCGCAGTCACCCGAACAGCCTCGCCAGCTGGCTGCCGAAGGCGATGACGATGGTGAGAACCACCGCCAGGTACATCGCCGCCATGATCCACCAGCGGGCCTTGAGCACGTCCAGCGCCAGGTTGTCACGCAGCCCCAGGTGCCCGCCGGCCGCGGCCCAGGCCCAGGAGTGGGCGGCCACCGGGATGGTGACGGACCAGATGACCATGCAGAAGGGGCAGAGCTTGCCGAAGGTCATGATGGAGACGGACAGGAACCAGATGACGAAGGCGATCCCACCGAGGCTGCCGGCGCTGAGCCCCCACCACATCCAGCGCGGCAGGCGCGCGCCGCTGAGCAGGACCATGCCGATCGCGGCCAGGGCCCCGAAGGCGATGGCCCCGACGAAGGAGTTGGGCACCCCCAGCAGGTTTCCCTGCCACACGTTGAGGGAGTCCCCGCAGGACACCAGGGGGCTGACGTCGCAGACGAGCTCCGCGTCCGGGTTGCGCAGCAGGTCGAGCTGGGCGGTGATGAGCTCCCAGCAGGCGAGGATCCCGATCAGTGCGCACACGGTGAGCAGCCAGCCGAATCCCCGCTCGGCCCCGGAGCGCCGCAGCCAGGCCGGGCGCGCGGAGGAGTCCTCGCCGGTATCACGACGGGCGCGTCGGTCGAGCTCTTGAGCGGGACCGGAGCCCAGGTAGGCCTCGAGCTCTTCCTCGCTCATCTCATCGATCTCGGCATCTGTGGGCATGCGCGACATCGTCAGTCTCCTCACCGGTGGTGCGTCAGCAGTTCTTCTGGACCTCGTAGGGTTATCAGGACGAGAGCGTATGCCACATACGGTCGCCCGTGCCCTACCCGTCCGAGGATTCGCTCTCCGCCTGGGGCTCTGCCCCCTCCTGTGGCGCAGAGCCATCCTCGGGCCTCGCGCTCTGCGGGGCTCCGGTCGGTGTCGGCACCGGGGTGGCCGACGCCGTCGGGCTCGGGGTCGAGGCCATCGTGGCCGTCGTCTGTCCCGGGGCGATACCGGGAACGGACCGCCAGGCCCCCACCGTCACCGAGGCGTCGGAGTGGAGGATGACGGCGCGCCAGGCCACCAGCGCGCCGGCGGAGTCGAAGGACATGACGTGGAGGAAGGCGTCCTCGGTGACCGATCCCCAGGGACGTGCCGCCCTTGCCCGCGCCCGAGATGATCCCGGTGACGGGCAGGCCGGTTCGGGGGCTGATCGTCGTGGTCATCCCCCGCTCGGCGTGGACGTGCCCGGCCAGGAGCAGCGGCGCGCAGCCCTCCTTCGTGAGCGTGTCGAACGTGGCGGGCTGATGAATGAGGACGACGTCGACCGGCGTGCTCCCGCAGCTGGTCGTGGCCAGGCGGGAGGCGATCTTCTCGGTGGTCTCCCCGTTGCGGGGCTTGGTGCCCGCGGCCGTCGTGCGCTCGGCGTCGTCGTGCCCCAGGAAGGTGATCCCGGCGACCGTCTGGACCGAGCCGTTGGTGACGGTCCACCCCTGGGAGCGCAGGCGGGCGGCCGTGGCGTCGGAGTCGTGGTTGCCGATCGTGGCGACCTTCTTCGTCGAGCTCGGGACCGCCTGGGTCAGCGCGTCGACGCACACCCGCTCCGGATCCGAGCCGGTCATGGTCAGGTCGCCGTCGTCCATGTGGATGTCGGCACCGGAGAGCTGGTCGAGGATCCCGGAGAAGGCGATGACGTCGAGGTTGCAGTGCAGGTCCGTGGTGAGCACGGCGGTCTTGCGTCCGCGCTCGGGCACTGATCGGGCCCCGGTCACCGAGATCGAGGGCGTCGCTGTGGCCGTCGGGCTCTCAGAGGGCTGCGGGGCGGTGCCGGGCTCCGGGTCGGGACCGGCATTCACCAGGGTCTTCGCGGAGGAGGCCCTGACCCGGCTCTGAAGGCTCTCGGTGTCCACCTTGCCGTCGACGGCGGTGACGTCCACCAGGCCCTCAGTCTGCTCGGAGGCCTTCCAGGCGGCCCGCAGGTTGGTGTCCGCCTTGGCGTAGAAGCCCTTGTTCGTCTCCACGAAGGTGCGCGCCTTGGGCCCGTAGGCGGTGACGACGTCGGCGATACGTCCCGAGAAACGGGCCTGGGCCAGCGGCGTCCCCTCCAGGACGGACAGGGTGGAGCCGGGCGAGGTGGCCGTGCGCATGGCCGGCACCAGGAGGGAGGTCGCGGTGGCCACGGTCGCACAGGCCGCCACGGTGGTGGCCCAGCGGTGCGAGGCGCCGGCTCGGACGGTCTCGCGCCAGGGCTTGGTCGGCGCCAGGCGCCAGGCGGCCACACAGCACAGGAAGATCGCCTCAACGACCCCGGCCCGGCGCAGGGCGTCGCCGGCCAGTGCGTAGAGGCCCTGCCGGATCGTCAGGTCGGGGTGGGAGACCAGTGAGAGGTAGGAGGTCGCGTCGGAGGACAGGGACTGGCCCACGCTGGCGGCATTGGCCGTATCGGGTGTCGGATCGCCCGGGATCTCCCCCAGGACCACCTTGACGCCGAGCATCCCTGCCGGGGACTCCAGCGAGGCCGTTCCCAGCGGCCCGAGGTCCAGCGTGACGGTGGAGTCCAGGGTCGTCGACCAGGTCGCCTCATGCGGGCCGACCGGTGACGAGGCCGTCGCCGTGGACAGCCCCAGCAGGAGGGAGACGAGGCTGGAGGCCAGGATCATGGCCGCCGTTCCGATCACCGTGCGGGTGCCGGGGCGACGACGACGCCACCACAGGCGCGGCGACAGCAGCACCGTGACGACCAGGGCGCAGCAGTGCCGCACGGCCGTCAGCAGACCGTCCCACAGGTCTCCTGCTCGCTCGGCGGTGCCGGTATCGGCGTCGGCTTCGGTGTCAGGGCCTGAAGATGTCCGTACCACCGCTCGCCTCAGAGCCGAGCGCCCAGCGAGACCTGGGCTGCCGGGTCCTCACCGCCGTGCACGTCAGAGGCGATCAGACTCGCCAGGGAGGTGACGTAGGCAACGGTGTCCTGCCAGCCGCTCACCGCCTGGCAGGGAACGCCCAGGGCCTTGACGGGATAGTCGTTGCCCTCCGGGTCCAGGCGGTCGCCAACGAAGATCATCTCCTCCAACGCGATACCGGTCATCTCCGCCAAGCGCTTCATGCCGTAGGCCTTGTCCACCCCCTTGAGGGTGATGTCGACGCTTGTGGAGCCGCCTGAGCGGACCTCCAGGTCCGGAAGGAGCGGGGCGACGGCGTCACGCAGGGCGGCCTTCTTCTCACCCGTGGGATCCCAGGCACGTTTGGCGTCCAGAGGGGCCTCCTGCCCCAGTGCGGAGAAGGTGATCTGGCTGCCGCGGTCCTCCAGGATCGCTCCCCAGGTCTGCTCCTCCCACAGACCGAGGCGTCGGGCCTGGGCCTCGACGATCTCAAAACCGGCGCGGATCTGCTCAGGGGTGAGGTCGTTGGCATAGACCAGTGTCCAGGCGTCCTCATCGCTCTGGGCACGGGAGGGGTCGTAGGTGTAGTAGCGCGTTCCGCAGGTGGGCATGAGGTGAAGCCGGGAGAGCTCATCGGCGTCGGCGTCGAGGTGGGCCAGGACCTGGTCGCGGAACTGCCCCACCTGCCCACCGGAGATGATGCAGACGGGGACGACGTCGAGCAGCCGCCTGAGCGCAGTGGCCATGGCCGGTGGCATGGCCGACTTGGAGGGCGCCAGCGTGTCGTCGAGGTCGAAGGCCACCAGGCGAGGCAGTGCCCGGGGGCTCACATCAGTCTGAGTCATAGGCGTATTGTGTCCCACCCGCCTGGAAACCGGCCGAACCAGGCCCCAGGCGGGTGGTGGAGTCAGTCTCTCTTCTCAGGCGGTCGCGTCAGCGTCTCTCAGCGGACCGCACCGGTCAGTCGGCCTGCTCGGGATGGAGCATGTGCTCGCGGGCCCGCGCCGAGGCCTCGGCCCGGGCGTCGCGGTCCTCGCGGCGTCCGCGCGAGATCAGCGCGGTGATGGATACCGCCAGACCGCCCCAGATGATGACGATGGCGAGCAGCATGATGAGCACGGCGATTCCGGTCATCTCAGTCCTCCTCCTGGGAAGCGGCCTCCAGCGTGAGGGCCTCGAACTCGTCCACCGGGGTCCTCCAGGGGATGAGGCTCATGACGGCGGTGCCCAGGGCGACCACCAGCAGCATCCCCCATCCGAAGACCATGACGAAGCCGCTGGAGTAGGACTCCGACTCATATCCTTCAGACAGGTACGTCCACAGGGTCTGGATGAACATGTACCCCAGCAGGACGGGGACGACGGCACCGACGAGGACCCTCCACCACAGGCCGATCATCCGGGACTCGGAGACGGCGTTGAGGTGGTCCTGAAGCAGCTTGGTGCGCCGCAGCAGCCAGGCGACCACCACGCACATGATGATGGCCGAGGCGACCACGCCGATGTTGTTGATGAAGGCGTCCACGACGTCGAGGTCCGGCAGGCCCGAGCTGGTGGCGAACAGGACGAAGGACAGGACGGCGGCCGGGACGCCGACGACGAGGGAGGCCTTCTTCGGCGTCAGGTCGAGCTTCTCCCCCACGCCGGCGGCGACCACCTGGATGATGGAGATGAAGGAGGTCAGCCCCGCCATGGAGAAGGAGGCGAAGAAGAGCACCCCGAAGAGCGCACCTCCGGGCATCTGGGAGATGACGGTGGGGAAGGTGATGAAGGACAGGGAGGGTCCGGTGATCTTCATCTCGCTGATCCCGACGTGCTGCGTGTGCGCCATGAAGCCGAGGGTCGCGAAGACGCCGATCCCTGCGAACAGCTCGAAGGAGGAGTTGGCGAAGCCCGCCACGAGGCCGGTTCCCACCAGGTTGGAGCGGCGTCGCTGGAGGTAGGAGGCGTAGGTGAGCATGATGCCGAAGCCCACGGACAGGGAGAAGAAGATCTGCCCGAAGGCCGCCATCCACACCTGGTAGTCCAGCAGGGCGGACCACTTGGGCGTGAACAGGGCATTGAGCCCTCCCCCCGCGCCCGGGAGCAGGAGGGCGCGCACCACGAGGCCGGCGAAACATGATGACCAGCAGCGGCAGGAAGATCTTGTTGGCCTTCTCCACGCCTCCACTCACGCCCAGGGCGGTCACCACCAGGCCGAAGCCCCATACGAACAGCAGCGGCAGGGCCACGCCCATGACGACTGACGGTGAGTAGGCGACCTCGGAGCCGAGCCGGTCCATCCCGATGTAGTGCTGGAAGAAGCCCGCCGCGTCGTCGCCCCAGGCGATGTTGACGGAGAAGAACATGTAGCGCAGGGACCAGGCCACGACCACCGCGTAGTAGGTCATGATGACGAAGCAGATGAAGACCTGGAACCATCCCCAGCCACTCGAGCCCGGTGGACAGACGCCGGAAGACCGCCGGTGGCGAGCCGCGGAAGCGGTGCCCCAGGGCGTAGTCGAGGAAGAGGATCGGCAGCCCGGCCGCCAGCAGCGCGATGACGTAGGGGACGATGAAGGCGCCGCCGCCGTTGGTGTAGGCCACGCCTGGGAAGCGCCAGATGTTTCCCAGGCCGATCGCCGAGCCGATGGCGGCGATGAGGAAGCCGAGCTGCCCGCTCCACTGCTCGCGCGGAGGAGCCTGAAGAGACTCGCTCTCCCCTGTCTTGGAGGACATGAGTACCTTCCGTGATATGACGAATGGAGGCGGCCCAGGGGCCACCTTTTCCTGCGGACTGGTCGCAGGCCCTTTTGTCGTTGGACGCTAGTCGAGCGACCACGATGTGTCGTCTGACGTCCACGATACGGACAGTCGTCAGGGTGGTCGCCTGTCTTTTCTCACGCGATCCATGCCACACTGAACACTCCTGTTCGTACCTGATCCACCACCCCGAGAGGACCCCCATGGCCACCCCTCACATCGCTGCAGAGCCCGGAGACTTCGCCCCCGCCGTCCTCATGCCGGGCGACCCCAAACGGGCCCAGCGCATTGCTGAGCTCCTCATGGACGATGCCCGCCTGGTCACCGACGTGCGCGGGATGCTGGGCTTCACCGGGACCGTGAACGGCAGGCCGCTGAGCGTCATGGGCTCAGGGGATGGGGCAGCCCTCCTTCACGATCTATGCCACCGAGCTGTTCAGCCAGTTCGGGGTGGAGCGGATCATTCGGGTGGGCACTGCCGGCGCCCTGTCCCCGAAGGTCAAGGTCGGCGACGTCATCGTGGCCACCGGCGCCCACACGGACTCCTCCATGAACCAGCTGCGCATCCCGGGCGTCAACTTCAGCGCCGTGGCGGACTTCCGGCTGGCCGCGGCCGCGTACCAGGCCTCGCAGCTCGAGGGGGCTCAGGCTGGAGGAGCAGTCCACCTGGGCACCGTCATGTCGCGGGACCACTTCTACTTCACCCCCCAGGGGCAGACCGAGGCGCTGGCGAGGTACGGGGTCCTGGGAGTGGAGATGGAGGCCGCCGCCCTCTACGGGGTCGCCGCCGAGTACGACAGCAGGCGCTGGCGATCCTGACCGTCTCCGACCACCTGCTGGACCACTCCAGCGACATGAGCGCAGCCGAGCGCGAGACACGTTTCACGGACTCTCTGCGCCTGGCCGTGGCCACCGCACACAGCTGATCGGCGCACGGCCTTCGGGCTCGCCGGTCTGTCCGGGCGGCCCAGGCAACAGCGACTCCCCTGAGGCGGGGCGGGCACAGCTCGCCCCGCCCTTGACGTCAACGCCCTCCGCGCAGCGGAAAGTCCTCGACCGCACTCGCGCAGGACTGCCTTACCTGGGAGGAATAACGAAAACCGACGGCACACAACCCAGACTTTCCCCGAGGGCCTCAAACAGACCGGAACACCTCCTCCTTAGCCGCTAAAACGGCGTCATTTCAACGTTCTTCGGTGCGCTGCGAGGCAGGGCAGGCTGCCCTTCGTTGCCGGGGGGCGGATGCGGATTTACGTTATTCATGTCCGCAGCGCACATCCGCTCGAAAGGAAAAGCACCATGTCCGTCACCAAGATCTCCACCTGCACCACCACCTCCTGCGCCTTCAACAACGGCGGCTGCACCGCCTTCGCCATCACCGTCGGTGGCGACAACGGCGCACCGGCCTGCGACACCTTCATCAGCCTCGACGCCCGCGGCGGCCTGCCCGGTGGCCGAGGGCCACGTGGGTGCCTGCCAGCGCCTCGAGTGCGTCCACAACAAGGACCTCATGTGCACGGCCGAGGCCGTGACCGTCGGGGGCGACACCGCCGCCTGCACGACCTACGAGGTTCGCTGACCGGAAGGCTCTCCAGCTCGAGCGGCTGGGGGCCAACGGGGGATGCCACCGCATGGTGGTATCCCCCGTTTCGGCTTTTGCGGCCAGCCGGTCGCAGCCGCGGCTGAGCTGACAGGCCTCAGGGCCGAGTCAGGCGCTGCGGCAGAGCGTGAGAGGCCAGCTGCTCCAGGGCCGGCCCCACCTCGCAAGCGTCGGCCAGTGCCTGCCCGAAGGAGACCACCAGTGTGGTGACCTCCTCACCGGTGATAGACATGAGGGTCACCCCGTGAGCATCGACGTCGACGCACAGGGTCCTGTCCCACAGCGTCGGGCACACCCCGACGGCGGGCCGGGAGGAGCAGATCCATCCGGGCATCTGTCCCTCGCGCACGGCCTCGCACACAGCCCGCAGACCGAGCTGACCGACGGCGCTGACCGCCTCGTGGGCGTCCATGATCGCCTGAGGGCTCCAGGACGCTGAGGGCGCCGCAGCGGCATCGGCCGAGTCGATGTCGAGGATCTCCTCAATGTCGTGGCTGGAGACCCCGGAGACGCAGTGAAGCATGACCCGTTCACAGGTGATGACGCCCAGCCGGCCGCCGGGACCCGCGGCGATCTCCCGGACCCGCTCGAGCGGATCCTCCCCGACGATGGCGCAGTGGCAGGCAGAAGCCCGAGAGGAGGCCAGCAGCAGGGCGCGGTCCTCGCCCTCGACCCACGTCAGGCTCCCCAGCAGGTGAGCGGTGGCAGCCGTGATGCGCACGCCGGGCTCGGCGGCGTCGAGAGTGATATCGAGTCGGATGTCGACGGCGACGTCGTCGGGCGCGATGGCCAACGGGGTGCCCTGGGGAGGACATGCGGCAACGAGGATCCGGCCATCGGCCCGCAGGGCATGAGCGACGAACGCGGCCGGCGCGGAGGGGTCGATGCGGTAGGCCGTTACCGCGGCGCTCCCACTGCCGGCCAGAAGACGCCGGGCCGTGCGCCGGGCACGCTGCATGATGTCGGGAACCTGAACGGACGTCACACGCTTACCTTCCTACCGTGTTGCCGCACGTGGGGGCGGGTGCTCCGGGCAACATCTGAAGGTGAGGCTACCCTCAGAGTGCCCGATGGGCCAGTTCCTTGCTGAAACCCGCACGTGGAGCGTGTCTCAGCGAGCCAGCCCGGGGAAGAGGTGCTGGATCCCGACGACGATCATCTGCACCGCGATCGAGGCCAGGATCATGCCCATGAGGCGGGTCATGATGGTGCGCATCGTCATGGACAGGCGAGCACCGATGCTGGCTGAGAAGTAGAGAACGATCCCGAGCGCCGTCAGGACGGCCGCCAGGGCAGCTGCAACCGCCGCATGCCCGCCCAGTCCCTGGGCCTGGGACTGGATGACGATGATGGTTGCGATCGTTCCCGGCCCCACGAGGATGGGGAAGGTCATGGGGTAGAAGGAGACGTCGCTCCCACCACCGGCAACGACGTTGTGCTGCGTCTTCTCCTGCGTACTGCCCTCGTGAGCGCTGGAGCCGCTGCCGTTGAGCATGGACAAGGAGATGATGAGCAGGACGATTCCGCCTGCAATCCGGAAATCGTCGACGCCAATGCCGAAGAATCTCAGGATCGTCGCACCCAGGAGCAGGACGACGGTGCACATGACGGTGGAGGAGATCGTGGTACGAACTGCTGTGCGCCGCTGGGTCGCAGCATCCTGTTCCTGGGTGAGGCTCAGGAACAGGGGCAGGTTGACAAAGGGGTTCATGATCGCGAAGAAGGCGCCTAGCGCCTTGATGAGCACAGCAGTAGCCATCCCCACATTGTGCCGCACGCGGCAACGGCGGGCGGGAAAATAAAATGGCCCTCGCCTCATGGCGGGGCCTCCATATTGGTGGTGTGGTGGAGCTAGGGGGATTCGAACCCCCGACCTCTTCCATGCCATGGAAGCGCGCTACCAACTGCGCCATAGCCCCGTGAAGGGTGTCCCACTCGGCGTTCACTCCGAGGGGATCGTGGAGCTAGGGGGATTCGAACCCCCGACCTCTTCCATGCCATGGAAGCGCGCTACCAACTGCGCCATAGCCCCGTTCGGGCGTCGCTCGCGTGCGGCGACGCGGATAACTGTATGAAGTTCGGACCCGTCAGAGCAAATCCGCACCACGTGCGCTACCTCACCTGCTCAGCCCAGGATCCTGCCCAGCGGACTGGAGTCCACCGGTGGTCCGGCGTTCCACGTCACCACCGCCCAGCCCGGAGGCCGTTTGTTGGTCCGCAGAAGTGCATAGCAGCAGTTGCTCATGCCACGCAGGCCGAACCACTGCTGGGCGTCCATCCCCAGCAGGTAGGTGGCCCCCAGGTTGGTGGCCGCTCCGTGGGAGACGGCCACGATGACGTCGTCCTTCTGAGAACCTGCGACGATGGCCTTGAGCGCCTCCCCACTCTCTCGGCGGTTTGGCGGCGCCCCTCGATCCGGAACTGAGGGAGGTCTCCCCCGGCCCGCCAGGTGGCGTAGTGCTCCGGCCACTGCTTCTTGATGTCAGCGGCCTTGAGGCCCTCCCAGTCCCCGAAGGACTTCTCCGCCAGCCCCTCATCGATCTCGACGCTCAGTCCGGTCAGCGACGCCAGCGCCTCGGCCGTGTCCCGAGCCCGAGTCAGCGGGGAGGAGACGATGCGAGTGGGCCCCAGGGCCGCGATGTCCTCGGCGGCGCGCCGGGCCTGGTCACGACCGGTCTCATTGAGAGGGACGTCGACCCGGCCCTGAATGCGCCCTTGACTGTTGTAGTCGGTCTGGCCGTGGCGCCACAGAATGAGATCCGTCATGACGCGGTGGTCTCCGACCGCCGAGGGAATCACCGTCCTGGCTGCCCTCATGTGCCAGGTCCGCCGGCAGCTCGATGGCGGGGCAGTCCTTCCACAGGCGTTCGAGCGAGTAGAACTCCCGGTCCTCATTCTGCAGGACGTGAACGACGACGTCGCCGTAGTCCACCAGGACCCAGTGGGCGTCGGCGAAGCCCTCCCGGGTACGGCGCTTGACCCCGGCTCGGTGCATGGCCTCATCGACCGCATCGACGATGGCGTGGACGTGGCGGTCGTTCGCCCCGGAGGCCAGCAGGAAGACGTCGGTGAGCCCCAGTCGCTCGGAGACGTCGATGGCGGCGAGGTGCTCAGCCTTCTTATCGGCCGCCGCGCGAGCGGCAGCGATCGCCAGGCCGGTGGCGTGTTCAGTGGCGGACACGGATCTCCTTCGGGACGGTCAGTCGGACATCATGCGGCAGCGGCGACTGTACCGTGCCCGCCTCCGTCAGACGAGCTGACGGATCCACTCCCCCGCACCGATGCTGGCCGCCATGGCGCTCGTGCCACCACCGAGCTTGCCGTTGGAGATCAGCAGCGCCAGGACAACAGCGATGATAATCAGCAACAGGACGATGATGAGTGCGGCCATGAGGACCTTGCCGGTACGCGAGGAGCCGGGCTGCTCCATCGGCAGGACGTGATCCGGGGTGGGGACCCTTCCGGTCACCTCGTTGACGGGAGCCAGGTAGGGCTCCTCAGGGACCTCTGCAGCCGGGGCCGCCACGGAGTCCCACTCGGAGGCCCCCATCGGACCGTTGCCGTTCTCGGCCTCGTCGCTGTAGAAGGCGTAGGGGCTGACGGCATCGCCGGAGACGGCTGCGGTCTCGGCCGTTCCGTCGACGATCGCCTCCTGGAAGCTACCCGCCTGCGGGGGCTGATGCAGCGACCTCCACTGCGGGGCCCCGGGCGCACCGAACTCGGAGTCCTGTGCCCCCTGAGTCGAGGGCGCCGACGTCGACACCACCATGGTCTGCGCCTCGATGTCGACCTCGACCTCGGCGTCATCCTGCACCATCGGTTCCTCGATGGAGGGGGTGCCGTAGACGTCCTGCACGTCGGCGGCCTCCTGGGCCGACGGCGAGCTGTCAACGGGCTGAACCGAGCTGAGCTCTCCCGTGGAGGCGTTCACGGTGCGCACCCCCTGCGCAGCGGCCGGAATCCGCACGATGGGTCGGCGCACCGAGCCTGCGGAGGACGCCGACCCAGCACTGACCCCACTGCGGGTAGGCTCGGCGCTCCGCATGGCCCCGGCCTGCCCGTAGGCGGCGACGTCGGCAGCACCGGGGGCGGTTGCGGAGACGGCGGGAACAGCGGAGGCGGCGCTCACGGCCTCGACCGCCGAGGAGGACTGCGAGGAGGCGCCCGCGTCGTCCTGAGCCACCGGCTCGAGACCCTCCCGGTAGTCGTAGGGGCTGGTGGCGGGCTCCTCGGTCTCAACGCCGCCACTCACCTCGACGGCGCCCTGAGGCTCATTGTCCTGTGGGCTCTCCGGCTCCTCCGCCTCGGCGACGGAGCCTCCTTCAAGACGGTCCTTGAGTGAGAAGCGGGTGGGGACCGGCGCCGGCTCGGAGCTGGCGTTCGCGGCCCAGTGAGCGTCGTAGTCAAGGGTGGCCACCGGCAGGTCGACGGCCTCCATCAGGCCCGTCTCGATCTCGGAGATCGCCACGGCCTCGGCCGCCGACAGCGAGCGCCAGCTCGGAGCAGAGGCGGCCGGCACCCTCGGGGACGGACATGCTCAGGGGCGGGTTCTGCCCGCCCTGCTCGAGATAGTCACCCCCGTCCAGGGCGGTGGGCTCGGCCGGCTCCCCCGGCCCGGACTCGGCCTCGTCACCGGAGGTGGCGGAGGAACGGGAGGTGACCGACGCAGGATCGGCAAGAGGGTCCTGGAGCGCCTGAGCCTGCTCAGGGGTGATCTCGCCCGCCTCGACGGCAGCCCTGAGCGCCTTGGCCTCCTCGCGCAGACGCCGCATCTCACGCCGGGTCAGGAGCGGCTGCTGACCGGTCAGGATCGCCTCGCGCTCCGCGGCGCGCTCCGCCTGTCGGATCGCACGACGACTACCGCGTGGAGCGTGCTCATCCTGCGTCGGCTCCTCGGACGTGGGGGCATTGACGCCGGTCTGCTCAGTGCTCACCGTCGTTCTCCTTCCTCAGGGACTGCTCGCGGGCCACTCTCGCCGTCATCGACGTCGCCGACGCCGGCCGCAAGGCCATACGATAGAGCCCGTACTTGCGTATGTACTGCACGACACCGTCAGGGACCAGGTACCACACCGGAGCCCCCTCCCCGACCCGCTGGCGGCAGTCAGTCGACGAGATCGCCATGGCCGGCACCTCGACCAGCGAGATCCGGTCACGGGGAACCCCGGAGTCACTGAGGACGTGCCCGGGACGCGTCACCCCCACCAGATGAGCCAGGTCGAAGATCTCCTCACTGTCCTTCCAGGTGAGGATCTGCGCCAGCGCGTCGGCTCCAGTGATGAAAGTACAGCTCCGCGCCCGGGTACTCGGCCGCGATGTCATGAAGGGTGTCGATCGTGTAGGTCGTCCCGCCCCGGTCGATATCGACCCGGGAGACCGTGAACCGCGGGTTGGAGGCGGTGGCGATCACCGTCATGAGGTACCGGTGCTCAGCCGGGGAGACCTGCGCTCCTTCTTGAAGGGCTGGGCCCAGGTGGGCACGAAGATGACCTCGTCGAGAGCGAAGACGTTCTGCACCTCACTGGCTGCGACCAGGTGCCCATGGTGGATCGGATCAAAGGTTCCACCCATGATGCCGATGCGAAGCGGACGAGCAGACAGGGTCACGCGCTGCGCCTCGCTTCTCTCCTGGGGGACACGTTTGGTTCTCCTCAACCGGCTTGGACAACTACAGTTGGCGAACATACTGCCACGGCCTGCCCCCATTGTGGGTCTCCGCAACGCCATAAGCGAGTTATCAGCCAAGGGCGCAGAGACGCGAGGTGGCATTCGGGCTGCTGTCAGGCTACTTCCAGTCGGCCAGGGCGCGCCCCGCCGCCCCCAGCGCCGGGGCGGTCGCCCCGAGCCGGGCCGCCACCAGCCGCGGCGCCGGCAGGTCGCCCACGAGATCCGTCACCCGGCCTCGCAGAGGCTCCAGGAATGCAGCCTCGTCCGCCCGCATCAGCTCGGAGTTGACGACGACGTCGAGGGGGCCGAGCAGACCCACACCCTGAGCGATGAGCTCAGCCAGGCAGTCCAGGCCGGTGTCCCAGACGCGGCGCGCCTCCCGGTCCCCCGAGGCGATCGCGCCCAGGAGAGACTCCAGACCCGAGGCGCACTGGGTGATTGACTCATCGGAAGCGTCGTCGCAGCCACCCGGCTCCGGCGCGGCGGAGCCGGAGCCGAGGGGGCCGGCGGAGTCATCGAGCATGCCGGCGGTGTGCCGCCTGACCATTGCGCACACGGAGGCGACGTCCTCCAGGCGGGCCCGCTCCCCGCTCCAGTCCGGATCGGGAACCAGGATCCGACCGACCTGACCGGCCCAGCCCTCACCGAGCACAGGGGCGCCGCCCAGCAGGACGGCGGAGGAGATCCGCTCGCCGACCGCCAGATAGAGGCAGTTCCTCCCGGCCGCGCCCCACCGACTCTCGGCCCAGGCGCCGCAACCGGCATCCTGATAGAGCCTCACCTCAAGACTTCCGGAGAGTCCGGGTGACCCGGAGGCCTGAGACGACAGCGACCGTCTCACCAGACTCACCAACGGGGCGTCCTGCAACCCAAGAGTCTCGCTGCGGCGCACGCGCCCCTCGTCCTCGTCGACGACGCCGGGCACACTGACCCCGACGACGAGGGCCGCCGCCTCGGACACCTCAGTACTGAGGTCGCCGGCGAGGCCCGCGCACAAGGACTGGATCGCGCTCCCGATCTCCTGGGCCAGCCGGTCGGCGTCTGCGCGGCACTGCCTGGGAACCGGCCGCTCCACGGAGGAGATGACACTCCCCCGGCCATCAGTGACAACCGCGGTGACGGCGTCGGCACTGACATCGACCCCTATGGCGACGGCGCCCTCCCCACGGCGGAGGGGCGCGGCAAGGTCAGCGGGACAACCCATATCTTCTCTGTTCTCGGAGGCGGGATGGCGAGCCCACGGGGCCACCACTCCACACAATGACGTGATTGATGTCGACGACAGTAGCAAGGTTTATATCGCGATGTGTCGCTCTCAAGAGGCAACCGGGGACATCCCTGAACTATGCTGACGTCGGTACACCGACTACCTGCCGCACGGTCACTAGAATACGGCAAGTGGTTGATGCACAAATCAACCGTACATCCCCTCCCACCCCATCCCCTCTCCGTCCCGCACCACCCCTTGACCCCCAGGAGGATCGAGATGTCTCGGCATGATCGCCATTCGGCCATCCTCGACATCATCATGGACGAGGGCAGCGTCCATATCGACGACATCATCACGCGGCTGGGGGTCTCGGCGGCCACCGCGCGACGCGACCTCGACCATCTGGCGGACCAGCAGCTGGTCAGCCGCACCCGTGGCGGAGCCATCGCCAACCCCACCTCCACCGAGCCGCCTCTGCGCTACCGCACCTCCAAGATGGCCGACGAGAAGACCCGTATCGCCAAGGCGGCGGCCGCTCTGGTGCACCCTGGCGACTCCGTCGGTCTCAACGGCGGCACCACGACCACCGAGGTGGCTCGCGAGATCGCGCTCCTGCCGGCGCTGACCGATCCGGAGGTGCCGGTCACCCTGGTCACCAACGCCGTCAACATCGCCAACGAGATGGCCGTGCGCCAGTGCGTGCGCGTCGTCGTCACCGGGGGGATCGCGCGAGCCCGGTCCTTCGAGCTCACCGGCCCTCTGGCCTCTCTCATCCTTCCCTCGATCAGTGTGGGCACGCTCTTCCTGGGAGTCGAGGGACTTGATGAGCGGGGCGCCTACGCGCAGCACGACGGGGAGGCGGCCATCAACGCCGCACTGGTCGAGGCCGCCGAGCACGTCGTCATCGTGTGTGACAGCTCCAAGCTCGGCAGCACGGCCTTCGCCCTCATCTGCCCCACCTCCAGGATCGACACGGTCATCACCGACGACGGCGCCTGCGCCGACCAGGTCGAGGCCCTGCGGCGAGCCGGAGTCCAGGTGCAGCTGGTCTAGCATCCGACAAACCTGAGAGCTTCTCATCCACCCCTAATCGTCATCTTCTTCTGGCCGGTCAGGATCGTTTCAGAACGATCCAGAACCGACACCGGGAGAAGAGAGACGATCATGACGAGCGATCCCCTACGCGTGGCCCTCTACAGCCACGATGCCAAGGGGTTGGGACACCTTCGCCGCAACCTCGCTCTGGCCCACCACCTGGCCCGGGCACTGCCGGGGCTCACCGGCCGCGACGTCACCGGCCTGGTCATCACCGGTCTGGCCCCGGGCCAGGAGTACCGCCTCCCCGATGGCTTCGACTGGCTGGTGCTGCCGGGGATCAAGAAGTCTGAGGGCATCTACCAGCCCCAGCGCCTGCGCATCACCCACGAGGACCTGGGCGAGGTCCGTAGCGCCCTGCTGAACGGCGTCCTGAGCACCTTCGCCCCGGATCTGCTCATCATCGACCGACACGCCTACGGGGGTGCACCAGGAGCTGCGCGAGCCCCTGACTCACCTGCGCCGCACTCACCCCTCCGCACGCGTGGTGCTCGGTCTGCGCGAGGTCCTGGACACCCCCGCAACCGTGCAGCGCGAATGGGATGAGCTCGGCGAGGCCGACACGCTGCGCCGGCTCATCGACGAGGTCTGGGTCTACGGGGACGCCGCTGTCCACGACCTGAGCGCCACCGGCGAGGCCCCGCCTGCGCTGGAGGAGCGGATGCACTACACCGGTTACCTCGCCCACGGTCGCGACATCGCCGAGCCCAGGGACGGCTCCGAGGCCTCATCCGCGTTGGCCGGTAACGCCCTGGACCCCGAGCCCTTCATCCTGACGACCGCCGGTGGCGGCTCCGACGGCATCAACCTGCTGCGTGCCGCCGCGCAGGTACGCGTCCCTGACGGCTACCGGCATGTCGTGGTCACCGGCCCCCAGCTCGACGCCGCCCTGTTCCACCAGGTCGCTCAGGCGGCCGGTCCCCGCACCGTGGTGCGCCGGTCCTGGCCCGGCATGAGTCGCCACATCCAGCAGGCCGCAGCGGTCATCGCGATGGCCGGCTACAACACGGTCACCGAGATCCTCGCCTCCGAGACCCCGGCCCTCCTCGTCCCGCGCGAGACGCCTCGTCTGGAGCAGTTCATCCGGGCCTCCGGCCTGAAGAAGGCGGGCGCCGTCGACCTCCTGAGAGTCACGGATCTGAGTGCCGCAGCGCTGGAGGACCGGCTCTCCGAGCTGCTGGGCGACCAGGAGGCCGCCCGTCGCCAGCTGATGGGGCGACGTCGTCTGCGTCTGGACGGCCTGGCCACGGTCCCCCTGCTGGCCGCCGAGCTCATGGACCACCGACATGACGCTCCTACCACGAGCCCGACCTACCTCACCAGCCACGCCACCAGCCTCACCAGGATGGAGATCCCCGCATGAATCCCCCACTCGACACCCACCAGCCCCACCAGGGCGCCCCCGTATCGGATACGTCCTCAAGGTCTACCCCGCTTCTCGGAGACCTTCATCGTCACCGAGATCCTGGCCCGCGAGGCCCAGGGCGAGGACCTGAGCATCTATGCGCTGCGTCCCACAACGGACGCGCGCTTCCACCCCGAGATCGCCCGGGTCGCCGCTCGCGTCAACTGGGTGGGCCGACCGAACCGGGCCATTGACCTATGGAGCCAGCTCACCGAGGGCCTGACCCGCCAGGAGGACCGCGAGCGCTTCGCCGCCATCATGCCGGTCCTGGCCGAGCTGCCCGGTGACGTGGTGGCCCAGGGTGTGGAGCTGGCGCGCCAGGCGCGCCGGGACCCATCACCCACCCGCACGCGCACTTCGCGTCCCTGGCGGGGCGGGTGGCGTGGATCGCCTCGGCCCTCACCGGCATCCCCTACACCGTGACCACCCACGCCAAGGACATCTTCCACGAGTCAGTGGACCCGATGTGGCTGCGCCGGATCTGCTCCGACGCCCAGCGGGTCATCGCCATCAGTCGTTACAACGAGGACTACCTGGGAACCGTGCTGGCGGGCACGGGGGCCACGGTGTCGCTGCGCTACAACGCCCTGGAGCTGGATCGCTTCTCCTACCGTGCCCCGCAGCCGGTGTCCGCCACGAGGGCAGAGCCGCTGCGGGTGTGCGCCGTGGGTCGCCTGGTGCCCAAGAAGGGCTTCGCCGACCTGGTCGAGGCGGTGAGGATCCTGGTGAGCTCGGGTATCGATATCGAGGTGGAGCTGGCCGGTGACGGCGATGAGCGTGAGCGCCTGACCGAGCAGATTGAGCGCCTGGGACTGGCCGACAGGATCCGTCTGCTGGGTCCGCTCACGCAGGCGGAGGTGCGCGATCTGCTGGCGCGCTCGGACGTGTTCGCGGCGCCCTGCATCGAGGCGGCCGACGGCAATATCGATGGTCTGCCCACGGTGGTCCTGGAGGCGATGGCCTGCGGGACGCCGGTGGTGGCCACGGCGGTGTCGGGACTTCCGGAGGTGGTTCACGACGGCGTCACCGGGATTCTTCTTCCCCCGGGTGACCCGGCCTCGCTGGCCGCAGCCCTGCGTGGGATCGCACAGGGTGAGGTGGACACCGTCGCGCTGTCGCGCGGTGCGCGGGCACTGATTGAGGAGCAGTTCGACTCCCGGGCCCAGGCCGCGGTGCTGGCCGCTGGCAGTCGGGTCCCGGCCCCGCTGCCGGCATGCACCTGGCCGATCAGGAAGGAGCCGCCTGATGCGCATCGCCTACATCTGCTGCGACCCGGGCATTCCGGTGTTCGGGACCAAGGGCGCCTCGGTGCACATTCAGGAGGTCGTTCGCGAGCTGCGGGCCGCCGGCCACGAGGTGGTGCTTTACGCCCTGCGCTCAGGCGAGCACGTGCCCGCCGACCTGGCCGATCTCGAGCTGCACCTGGAGACGGTCGCCGACGTCGCCCCCGCTGAGCGGGAGCAGGAGCAGGTGCGTGCCGCCCAGAGGATCGCCTCGCGGGTGATCGCCGACGGCGCTGACCTGGTTTACGAGCGCTACTCCCTGTTCTCCACGGCTCTGGCCGACATCACTGCGGCCACCGGGGTGCCGGGGATCCTGGAGGTCAACGCTCCGCTGATTGACGAGCAGCGTCGCCACCGCTCGCTGGTGGACGCCTCCGGCGCCGAGCAGGCGCTGCGCCGTCAGGTCGGGGCGGCCCGGGTCACGGTGTGCGTCTCGGACCCGGTGGCCGACTGGGTGCGTCGTCACACCGCCGATCTGCCGGATGCGAACGACGTCGTGGACCGGATCCACACGGTTCCCAACGGCGTGAGCGTGCGCCGTATCCAGCCTCAGCCGGCGGACCCCGAGCGGGTGGTCGTCACCTTCGTGGGGACGCTCAAGCCCTGGCACGGGGTGGCCGACCTCATCACGGCGGCGGCTCTGGCGCGTCAGCGGTGGAGCCTGCGGATCATTGGCGACGGCCCTGAGATGGAGACGCTCCGGGCGCAGGCCGAGCGCCTGGGGGTGGAGGCGGACTTCCGTGGGGCGGTCGCCCCGGAGGAGATCCCCACTCACATGGCGGGTTCGGCGATCGGGGTGGCCCCTTATCCGGATCTGGGGGGCCTGGAGCAGCAGTACTTCTCCCCCATGAAGGTCCTGGAGTACCTGGCCGCCGGGCTGGCGGTCGTGGCCTCCGACGTCGGTCAGATCCCCCAGCTGCTTGGGGAGGGATCGCAGCGCCACGGCGTGCTCGTGGCGCCCTCGGACCCCACGGCGCTGGCCGCGGCCCTGGATGATCTGGCGGCCTCCCCCCAGCGGCGGGCCCGGATGGGGCGAGACGGTCGTCTTCTGGCTGAGGAGCGCCACTCCTGGAATCGGGTCGTCACCCGGATTCTGGGGCTGGCCGGCGTCGCTGAGGGTGGTGGGCGGTAATGGCTCCGCTTCCTCGTCGTCACGGGCGCAGCCGTGTGCGTCAGTCCCCCCATGCGGCAGACTCTGCGGCTGGTGGGCCCTGACGCCGCGCCCCAGTGGCGCCTCATGGCCGGGGGCACCGCGGTGCTTCTGGCGGAGGTGGTCTTCCGGGTGCTGGAGCCCTGGCCGCTGAAGGTCACCATCGACTCCCTGGTGGCGGCGCTGGGCCGCCACACGGGCAGCGCCCCCGCCACGGTCTCCTCCTTGGTGGGGCTCGGTATCGCCCTGTTGGTGATCGTGGCCGGGCGAGCGGTGTGCAACTACCTGGCCACCGTGGCCTTCGCCCTAGTGGGCTCGCGCACAGCGGCCTCCCTGCGCAGCCGGGCCTTCCACCACGTCCAGGGACTGTCCCAGCAGTTCCACGCCCGCAACCGCAGCGCGGATACGGTTCAGCGGCTCATCGCCGACGTCAACCGTATGCAGGAGGTGGCTGTCACCGCCGGCCTGCCGATGGCCGCCAATACCTTGACCCTGCTGGTCATGGTCGTGGTCATGGTGTTCCTGGACCCGCTGCTGGCCATGATCGTGCTCCTGGCGGTGGTGGCTTCATGCTCGCCTCCTCGGGCAACCTCGCGGCGGATCTCCGCGGCCTCCCTGCGCAGCCGCAAGTCGGAGGGGAACCTGGCCAACACCGCCCAGGAGGCGCTCGGCGCCATCAAGGTGGTCCAGGCCTACGGTCTGGAGCCGCTGCTGCATGAGCGTTTCACGGGCGCCAACACGGTGTCCCTCAGTGAGGGGGTGCGCTCGCGCCGTATCGCCGCGCGCCTGGAGCGCTCCACGGACGTCATCGTCGGCGTGGCGACCGCCGTGGTCATGGTCGGTGGAGGCATCCGGGTCCTGAACGGCGCCATGTCCCCGGGGGACCTGGTGCTCTTCACGACCTACCTGCGCACCACCATGAAGCCGCTTCGGGACATGGCCAAGTACACCGGCCGCATCGCCCGGGCAACGGCCTCGGGTGAGCGGGTGGCCGACCTCATGGCGGTCAAGCCCAGACATCGTCTCCCCTGCTGACGCCATCGTGCTGGACCGGGTCCACGGCATGATCCACTTCGACCACGTGCACGCCGCCTACGAGGGTCGCCCGGTGCTGCACGGGGTGAACCTGACAGTGGTTCCCGGTGAGCACGTGGCCCTCGTGGGGCCGTCGGGCTCGGGCAAGTCCACCCTGGTGTCCCTGGTGGTGCGGGCCCTGGATCCGACGTCGGGCACGGTGAGCCTGGACGGGCACAGCCTGGATGAGCTCGATCTGCGGTTCCTGCGCTCGCAGGCCTCGGTCCTGCACCAGGAGGCGGTGTTGCTGACCGGCACGATCCGGGAGAACATCCGTCTGGGCCGGCCCGATGCCTCCGACGAGGAGGTGGAGGCGGCCGCGCGCGCGGCCCACGCCCACGAGTTCATCACCCAGATGCCCGGCGGCTACGACACGACCGTGGGCGAGCGGGGAGGCACCCTCTCCGGCGGCCAGCGCCAGCGCATCGCCATCGCTCGGGCGCTGCTGCGTGACTCGCCGATCGTCATCCTGGATGAGGCGACCACCGGGCTGGACCCGGCCTCGACCTCGGCGGTACTGGAGGCGATCGATGAGCTGGTGGCCGGACGCACGACCCTGACCGTCACTCACGACCCGCAGGCCGCCATGCGCGCCGACCGGGTGGTGTGGATCCAGGACGGGCGGATCCGCCTGGAGGGCAGCCCTCAGGACCTCATGGAGTCCTCGGCCGAGTTCCGTCGGTGGGCTAACAGTCACCTGGCGGACTCCTTCGCCCTGGTGGGGAGCGGATCATGACTTCTTCGCTCATCAAAGCGATGACCACGGCCGACGCCGTCGCCGCGGTCCTCGACGCCGATCGGCTCAGTGAGCTCCTTCAGCGCCCGGTGCGGGCCGCCAGGCTGCGCATCAAGCCTGAGGTCTCGGTCCTGGTCTCTCTGACGGACCGGAGCACCGGGCTCACCGTGGGCTGGGCCCGTCTGCTCTGGCCGGTCTCGCACTCCAAGGCCGCACAGGCCGAGCGCCTGGCCGCCTCCCTGGGGCTGGCGCAGTCCCCCGTCACCCGGTCCCTGGGGGAGGGCCTGCTGCTGCAGTGCGGTGCAGTCTCACCGACCCCAAGCTGGCTGAGCCTCTCGCCCAGGCCACGGAGCTGGGGGTGCTGGGCACCTGGGAGGCCCGGGACGTGCTGCGCTACAACCCCTCACGGCGCCTGGTCCTACGGGACGGCGCCACGGTCCTGCGGCTGCGAACCGACGGCGGGGGACCTGCTGACGAGGTCCACCGCGCCCTGTCCGGGCGCCTCCCGGTCCCCGGTCTGCTCGACTCGCAGGCCGTGGCCCAGTGCGAGGGCCGTCTCAGCGTGCAGCAGTGGTGCGGAGACACGAACCTGGCCGACTTCCATGCGGACGAGGCCGACGGGGCGGCCTCCGCTCAGGGCCTGAAGGAGGCCACCAGGCGTGTGGGGGCTCTGCTGGCCGCGCTGCACTCCTGCGCCGGGCAGCTGCCGGCGGACCTCGTCGGCCGCCTGCCGCATCAGCCTGCCGGCTCCCGGGAGCTGGCCGAGGTCCACGCTCGTCAGCTCGATGTCCTGGCCCCTGAGCTGGCACGCAGGGTGCGGGCGGTGGGCGACATGCTGCCCTCCCACCTGTCCGGGACACCGGTTCTCACCCACGGCGATGCCTCCCCCGACCAGGTGCTCTACGAGTACTCGACCGGGCGGATCTGGCTGACCGACTTCGACCGGGTGCGCCTGGCGCCGGCGGCGACGGACCTGGGCTCCTACCTGGCGGAGGCACCGTCCTGTCAGCGGCATGCGCTGCTGGAGGGCTACGCCGCGCACCGGCCCGTACCGGGCGACGAGGAGCTGGGGTGGGCGATCGCACTGTCCCGGCTGGCGCGACTGGCCGACCCCCTGCGACGGGCCCACCCGTCCTGGCGTGAGCGCATCAGCGCGGACCTGACCGCCATCGAGCGCATCGCCCGGTCTCCGGAGAAGGAGGCCGGCTGGGCATGACGGACACGACGAGGACAACACCAATGACTGAGATGACACAGACGACGGAGGCGGCCGACATGCTCAGCACGCTGCGGGCCATTCCTGGACTGCGGCGGGCCTGGCCCGCCGGCCGGGACTCGGAGCCGGCGAGCGTGAGCATCGAGTGCGTCGACGGCCGGGGCCGCCTGCGCGCCGGGCACGTCACCGTGGGGGGCGCCCCCGACCTGCTGCCCTACGCCAGTGACCCGGCCCTGCCGGCCCTGTCCAGGCAGCTGACCGGGAGACTCGTCGTCCACCGCGCCGACCGCCGCGCCGTCGTCATGGAGACCTCCCGGGTCCGCAAGATCGTGCGGCCCCACAAGGCCGCCTCCCTGGTGCGGGCCCACACGACCGCCGCCTCGGTGCTGCAGGTCACCGGTCTGCGCACGCCCAGGATCCTCGGCAACGGGGACGACGTCGTTGATCTCGAGCTGCTGCCGGGCCGCAGTCTCGACGAGCTCGGTGACGCCGGCCTGCCCGGGTGGCAACGGCTCACGGAGGCCTGGTCGCTCCTGGGCGATCGTGAGGCGGACCTGCCCGTCCACGGGCCGCGTCAGGAGGCCCAGGTGCTGCAGCGCTGGCTGGCCTCCGCCCGCCGCTACGGCCTCATCGACCAGCAGGATCTTCTGCACGAGCAGGTGGTCGACACCTGCCTGAGCCTGACAGAGGCGAGCGGGGTGCACGTCCTCACCCACCGCGACCTCCACGACGGCCAGCTCCTGTGGGACGGAACCGACCTGTCCCTGCTCGACCTGGACACCGCGGCCATGGCCGAGGCGGCTCTCGACCTGGGCAACCTCTGGGCCCACGCGGACCTCATGGCGGTTCGCGGCCGGATCGGCCCCGAGGCCCACGCCCGGGTCCGCGGACTGCTCGACGACCTGGCCCGCACGCTTCCCGTGACGGAGCAGCGCCTGGAGACCTACTACCGCTCCTCAGCGCTGCGGCTCGTCTTCGTCCACGCCTTCCGGCCCGCCGCCCACCAGTGGCTGCCGATCTGGGTGCGCCACTGCCTGGCAGACGCCTCCCCCTTCATGCCCCTGGACCTCACCAACGATTGGAACGACTCATGACCCCGCTTAAGCTCACCGTCATCGGCTGCGGATACCTCGGTGCCGTCCACGCCGCCGCCATGGCCCACCTGGGACACCACGTCCTGGGAATCGATACCCGACCCGAGCAGGTCGAGGCCCTCTCCCAGGGCCGCGCCCCCTTCTATGAGCCCGGACTGCCCGAGCTGCTGGTCACCGGGGCTCGGCAGGGAGACCTGCGCTTCACCTCAACACCGACGCCGGCCGAGCTGGCCGAGGCCGACGTCCACTTCATCGCTGTGGGGACCCCGCAGTCCGCCACCGGCGGGGAGGCCGACCTGAGCCAGCTGTGGAGCGTGGTCGACATGCTTCACGACGCCCTGCCCCAGGGCGGGCGCAGCCTGGTGGTGGGCAAGTCCACCGTCCCGGTGGGTACCGCCCAGCAGGTGGCCGAGCGCCTGGCCGGACGCGCCCTGGTGCTGTGGAACCCCGAGTTCCTGCGCGAGGGCTTCGCCGTGGCCGACACCCTCCACCCCGACCGCATCGTCTACGGGGTCCCCACCGACCCCGCCGACGCCCAGGAGGCCCAGGCCGTGCTCGACGCCGTCTACCAGGACCTGCTGGAGGAGGGCATCCCCCGGATCGTCACCGACTACCCCACCGCCGAGCTGGTCAAGACAGCGGCGAACCCTTCCTGGCCACCAAGATCAGCTTCATCAACGCCATGGCGCACCTGTGCGACACCGCCGGGGCCGACGTCACCGTCCTGGCCGACGCCATCGGCCACGACCCGCGCATCGGCAGGCGCTTCCTCCAGGCCGGCGTCGGCTTCGGCGGCGGCTGCCTGCCCAAGGACATCCGGGCGCTGCGGGCCAGCGCCGACCTTCACGGCGCCGTGCACCTGGCGGACCTGCTGGGCCGGGTCGACTCCATCAACCGCGAGCAGCGCGACCGGATCGTCGAGCTGGCCCGCACCCACGTGGGCGGCGACCTGTCCGGCCGGGCCATCACCATCCCTGGGGCGGCCTTCAAGCCCCTTGAGCGACGACGTGCGCGACTCCCCGCCCTGGACGTCGCCTCCCGTCTGGCCGACCTCAGGGGCCGAGGTCACGGTCTGCGACCCGCAGGCCCCTGCCCGTAGTAGCTCGCTCCCACCCCCACCTCACCCTTGAGGACGACCCCCGCGCCGCGCTCAAGGGAGCCGAGCTCGTCCTGCTGCTGACCGAGTGGGACCAGTTCGTGGCCCTCGATCCCGCTGAGGCCGCCACCGGCGTCGCCGAGCGCGTCATCATCGACGGACGCAACGCCCTGGACCCGGTGGCCTGGCGCGAGGCCGGGTGGACCTACGCGGGAGTGGGACGCTGAATCGGGCCAGCTCCCGGCTCCGCCCGCGCCCGGATCCATGGGGCGGAGCCCAGTGGATCCGGGCACAATGGCGAGGTGACCTCACTGCTGCCCACTCGTACCGTCACCATCGGAACCCGCGTCATGTGGGCGATCGTGCTGGTGTCGAGCATCGCGCTGGTCATGTGCGGGGCGATCGTGTGGGCGCTGGGGCTCTCCAGCGTGTCGGCCGATGCCACCAACCGGCTCGAGCACAGCCGTGACCGGATCCGCCAGCTGGCCGCCGACAGGCAGGACCCCTCCAGCGGTCAGCCCCTGGAGGACGTCTCCGCGGTTCTGCGCACCCACATCCAGCGCACTGCCGAGGGGCGCGGTGAGGCCGAGCTCGGCTTCGTGGGCACCGACGCCGGCACGGAGCTGACCTGGGTCTCCGCGGACAACGTCTCCTTCCGCCCCGAGCAGGACAAGGAGCTGCTCACTCGGGTCTCCTCCCAGGCCGCCGCCTCGGAGTCCGTCATCGAGACGGTGCGCACCCCCACCTCGAGCTACCGGGTCCTCGTCGTCCCACTGCAGGGCGGCGCCCAGCATGGCGCGCTCGTGCACGTCATCGACCTCAAGGTCGCCGAGTCCCAGCTCCGGCGCACCATGGCCTTCTACGCGGCGGCGGCCGTGTTCACCGTCGCCCTGGTGACGGGTCTGGCCTGGTTCGCCGTCGAGCGGCTCCTACGCCCCATTGAGCAGCTGCGCCGAGCCACCGAGTCCATCGGCGAGGAGGACCTGACCACCCGGGTACCGGTCAAGGGCCGGGACGACCTGACGGCCCTGGCCGAGGCCGTCAACCGGATGCTCGACCGGGTCCAGACCTCGGTGGAGGCCCAGCGCAACCTGCTCGACGACGTCGGCCACGAGCTGCGCACCCCGATCGCCGTGGTCCGCGGTCACCTCGAGCTCACCGATCCTGCGGACCCCGAGGACGTGCGCCAGACCCAGCTGTTGGCCCTTGACGAGCTCGACCGGATGGGAATGCTCGTGGGCGACCTGATCCTGCTGGCCAAGAGCGTCCAGAGCGACTTCGTCACCCCGGTGGACACGGACGTCGCCGAGCTGACCGAGCTGGTCTTCGACAAGTCCCTCGCCCTGGGGGAGCGCCGCTGGAAGATGGAGTCGGCGGCCTTCACCCGTGCCATGGTCGACCCCACCCGGATCACCCAGGCCTGGCTCCAGCTGGTGGCCAACGCGGTGAGGTACTCCGAGCACTGCTCCACCGTGTCCCTGGGCTCTGCCGTTCGCGACGGCCACCTGCAGATGTGGGTCAGGGACGAGGGCATCGGGATCGCCCCTGAGGACATCGACCTGGTGCGCCAGCGGTTCAAGCGCACCGCCGGCGCTCAGAAGCTCGCCTCCGGAACGGGACTGGGGCTCAGTATCGTCGAGACGATCGTCGCAGCGCACGGCGGGAGGCTGGACATACTCTCTGAGGTGGGCCGAGGATCGGTGTTCACCATGGTGATCCCTCTGAAGCCCCCCACCGCCGTGGCCTCCTCCCGAGGCGACACCCTCACACCTGCCGGGGACTCGTTCCCCGCTCAGCCCCCGACAGCCTCCCGAAGGAGTCACTCACCATGAGCCGCATCCTCATCGTTGAGGACGAGCCCCGCATCGTCGCCTTCCTCACCAAGGGTCTCAAGGCGGCCGGGTTCACCACGCACACCACTGCCGAGGGCGGGCAGGCCGTGGCCCTGGCGGTCCAGGAGGACTTCGACCTCATCATCCTGGATGTGGGCCTGCCCGACATCGACGGCTTCGAGGTGCTCCAGCAGCTGCGCGGCCAAGGAGTGGGAACGCCGGTCATCATGCTCACGGCGCGCTCCTCGGTGGCCGATCGCGTCGCCGGTCTGGAGGGCGGCGCGGACGACTACATGCCCAAGCCCTTCTCCTTCGAAGAGCTCCTGGCCCGCATTCGGGTACGGCTGCGCCCGGATGCCACCGGCCCCGACCAGATGCGCCTGACTCACCGCGACATGGTTCTGGACCTGCGCACCCGCACCCTGACGCTGGAGGGAGGACCGTGGAGTCTCCGCCCAGGGAGTCTCGCCCTGGCCGAGACCCTTCATGCGCCACCCCCGGTCAGGGTTCTCAGCCGCGAGCA
>BNJU01001910.1_pt1 | contig 155495 bp, 204 predicted proteins | sample 8539281 | NCBI WGS metagenome assembly BNJU01 (sample SAMD00202456, study PRJDB9452) | human saliva metagenome | isolation source: human saliva | place: Japan
TCTGCATCTGACAAAGTCGCGAATAACATTTCTAATATCCTGGTGAAGGAATATTCATATCACTACGTATTTTCCCAGAACTTCACCATCATCTGCTACTGTTACTACTGCTGTTAGTGTCAAGTGGATATTTTTCAAACCTCTTAAAAGAACTGATAAACCTGTTCCTCCACCAATAGTAACTACTTTTACTTTTAGCTCTCATTTTTACTACCTCACCCTTATTAATATCGCGATGTTCTAGATGTACTCTATAACCCAACTTTGATATATCCTCATGTAACCTTCTTGCTACACTCAACGATCTATGTTTCCTCCGGTACATCCCACAGCTATTGGTGACTTTATCTCTTCCTTCATATTGGTACTTATCAATCATATGTCATTAATTCTAGATATCTATCATAAAATTTTTAGTTACTTCATCTTCAAAACATAATCATAAACTTTTTTATCTTGACCTGTTTTTCTCGTAGTTCATTTATATAAAATGGATTTCGTAAAACGGAACATCTATTAGTGTTATCTGCATCGATTGGCACACCATATTTATATCCGAAACCAGAGATAGTAATATGATAACTATCTCAATTCCAAAAATCCTCTAATATTTTTCTTAAGATCTTTAATTGTTTGTATTTGTAGTATCATAAATATAATTCGCTATACCTTTAATAGTATCCATATCTTTTCTTTCTTGAGCAATTCCCTCAAGTAAACTGAACTCGCTAGATAATGGATGATTTTTCTAGTCTCTTTATATCTATTTACCAATACTTGATCTTCACTATCTAAAAATATTATACGAACATCAAAATATTCATTTTGTTGTATTTTTAATACTCTCTTTTAAATCAACAAATAAGACTTACTTCTTATATCAATACTTTATAGCTGTCTTTATCAATATCTTTTTCTTCAATTATTCTTAAAATCCTTCTACAACCAATCCAGGCAAATTATCTGTACAAAAATACCCCCTGATTTTCAAAAACTTCTAATGCTGTATTTTTCCTGCTCCACTTTATTCCTGTTATAATAACTAATTTTTCTTCATAGCTTCACATCCATCTTATAATATTATGTAAGTTTTTATGGAATGATAAATTCAGTTTAACAAAGAAATAAACTGCTCCATCTTCCTATATTGTACACCATTTCTATTTATTTGTGTAGTATTTTAAGATTATTAAAAATAAACCTACTGTTTAGATTTCTCTTACAGTAGGTTTATCACTACTCACCCATTACCTCTAGTAGTATTATTTCCAGTATTTCTTCCACTAGGCTGAACTACATTAGAATTCCCTCCTCGTGATTGGGAACTATTATTATTTCCGTTCTGTTGGCCGTTTTGATTTGATGTATTACATTATTATCTTCTGAATTATTTCCGTTACGATTATTATTTTCATTGCTGTTATTATTGTTATTTCTATCTTTCTCTTTTTTCTTCTTGATTACGTCTATTTTGCTCTTCAATTCTCGACGCTCACTATCAGAAACTAACCTTAACTCCTCCGTTAATAGAACCTACATTCTCTGGAACTTTAAAATCCTTTAGGTGGGTGAATACGCACTATATTCTGCATATTTATTCGATACAATGCCTGAGTTTTCTGCGTGTCATCTTGAGATAGATACTTCGTCGGTCCATCAATTGCATCAAATCCTTGCCATACAGCCATCGTATAGTTACTTGTGTAACCAACTGTCCATGAATCTTTAGTCATGTCATCTATATCAAAATTATACTTTCTGTGCTTCAACTTCACCGAATGTAGTTGTCACCTGTCTTAACAGCCATATCAGCTCCACTAATACGAGCAAACGAGGCCGTACCATTTACTACATTTCTAAGCATTGAAGTCATAATATATGCAGTAGATTCTTTAATAACACGTTTTCTATCATCTTTACTGAAGCTCTTAACTTCAGAACCTTCACTATCATAAACCTTTTTAATAGCTTTTGGAGTTGCATAATATCCTCCATACTAAATGGAACATACGCTCCTGCCATTTGTAATGGTGAGAATCCATCTCCACTACCTCCAATTGGAGTAGTAATAGAATCGTCTGTAAGTTCCATACCAACATTTGCAGCATATTGTTTTACTCTATTGAATCCAACTTCTTGGTATGTTTTAATGGCTGGAATATTATATGACCAAACTAAGGCATTATTTATAGTAATATTACCGTGGAATTGTCTATCCCAGTTTTGAATTTGTGAACCTTGAAGTTTAGAGTCATTAACTCGTATGATCAGATCCCCAATTTAGATACTCTCAGCAGGTCCATAAGCAAGTATTGGTTTAATTGATGACCCAGGTTGTAACTTAGCTTGCGTTGCAATATTAAATCCATGGAACGTTTGTTTTTACCTCCATAAAGAGCGGCTATCCCACTATTTTCGTTATTCAGTACAACCATAGCTACATTACTAGCTTGTTTTATTCCAGCATAGTTTGCATTTACACTCTGTTAAAGTATCTTGAATTTTAGAATCGAAGTTAGTATAGATTTTAAGACCCTAAGTTTAATACATCACCTTCATAATCCTTATATTCTTTACTGTTTTTTTAATCTCATTTACAATTTGATTCATATATGAAGTATATTTCTGAATCAAATTCACTAGATAATAGCACACGTTCACTTTTCATCACGCTCTATTAGTCCGTCTAACACATTAGTTTTTGAGTGCAGTTGATTCTGCTTGAGATTTTTCCATGATATTGCATTAAATATAATACCGTATCACGACGAGCTTTAGTCTGTTTGAGGATTATCATATAGATTATATGTATTAGGGTGTTGAGGCAGTCCTGCAAAGCGCCATCTGCTGGAAGTGTTAATTGATTTAATTCTTTTCCATAGTAGTACTTTGAGCTAGCAGTTTTTAATCCATACACTCCATCTGAATAATAAATTCTATTCACATACATTGTGAAAATAGATTCTTTATCGTAATTTTGTTCAAGTTTATAAGCTAGATATGCTTCCTGAACTTTACGTTTCATGCTCTTATTATCATCTAAAAAGGTTCTCTTGATTAATTGTTGAGAAATTGTAGATGCACCTTGTGATCCAAAACCACTTGTAAGGTTTTGAAAATACCGCTCCTACTAAACGCCTGGAAGTCAACTGCTCCCATGTTCAAAGAATCGATTATCCTCTGTTGCTAAAATTGCATCTTGCATTTTTCGTTGGAATATCTGATGTATTTAAGTTTTCACCAATCTGATTCCTAATTTTGCTACTTCATTATTATTAACATCATAAACAATTGTTCTTGAGTTATTGTCTAGTATCTTAGAGTCAAATGCAGGTGCTTGATAAATCCAAAACACACATAGTAAGAATAAAGATATAATAGCAACACTTGCTGCATACAATCCATATCTTAAAATTTTCATCCATAACGTCTTATTATTTTTCTTAGAATTAGGATTACTAATTCTATTTGAGACTACTGGACGTCTTGGTCCCCTGGACTACCAGTTCTTGCTGATTGTTGACTATTTCTCGGTCTCACAGGAGGTACTCCTTGTCTTTGATTTGGATTTTGAGGCCTTTTGTTGTTGATTAGAAGAATCTGTATTTTGTGCATTGCTTCTCATTATTTCTTCATTTGTTAATGGTCTTCTTTGTTGTCCATTATTCGTTGGATTATTATTTCTTCTAGATATATATCCACCTGGCATAACACTCTTTCTTTCTTGAGAGTGTCTGTCTCTTCTCGATAGCCGACTATTATTATTCTCTGCCATTGTATATCCTCTCTCTTTTTTCGATATTTAAACTTTCATTTAACTTTCATTTTGATTTGAACCCTTTTTCGATATGAAATGGTACAATATACTACATTAATTTTTAATGTATAATGAAAAATCAATTTACTTTTTGTATAATATTAACTATTATTTAATAATTTTGTAACATTTACAAAGATTTTATAATTATAGTTCAGTTAATTAAGACATAATTTAAATCTTTAACCCACATATTTTTCTTATATTAAAAATAAAGGGTAATTCATTAAGAATCACCCTTTATTTATATCAATTTTATTATTATCAATATCTTATTAATTAAATTACTTGATAACTTTATTTCTTTATAATGTTTTTACTTAGTTAACGCTACTTCTATATCGCTAATAGCTGCATAGTAGCTGCAATTTCGCAATAATAACTGGTATGGTGAACAAGAAACATAACCTAAACCAATTTTTTGAACAAAGTAGAATTGATTTTTCATCTCTCCATGTTCTACCATAAATTCCTAGTTTAATATTTGGTTTTACAACTTTTTGCTTTATTGACAGCAATCTTCATTAACTCTAGTACTCCACTCCTCATCTAAATGAACAAATGGATCTGACTCTAAGATATCATAGATATCGATAAATTTCTAGCGTCATCTCTTGAATAACCAAATGTTAATTGTGTTAAGTCATTTGTTCCAAAGTTGAAGAAATCAGCATGTTCAGCAATCTTATCAGCTACTACACAAGCTCGTGGAATTTCAATCATAGTTCCAACTTTATAATTAAAGTCTGCATTGTATAACTGTATTTCTTTTTCTACTAATTCAACTATTTGTTCACGTAAAACTGCAAGTTCTTTTTCTAAACCTACTAACGGAATCATAATTTCTACATTAACTTCAATTCCTTCTTTGCGTGCTCTAATCGCCGCTGAACTGATTGCTTTTTGCTTGCATTAAATAAATTTCTGGATAAGTTATTCCTAGACGGCAACCACGGTGCCCCATCATAGGGTTAAACTCAGCAATACTAGCAATTTTAGCTTCTAATTGGCTAACACTTACACTCTATTTCCTCGGCAATAACTTTTACAGTTTTTCATCTTTTGGTAAGAATTCGTGAAGTGGTGGATCTAATAATCTTATATTAACAGATTTACCTTTTTGCTTCTTTTAAAAATTTTATAGAAATCATCACTTTGAATTGGTTGTAATCTATCTAAGAATCTAATTCTTTTCATTTGTATCTGAAGCTAATATCATTTTTCTAACTAAGCTAATTTATCTTCTTCAAAGAACATATGTTCTGTTCTACATAATCCAATTCCTTCAGCTCCAAACTCGAAAGCAACTTTTTGCATCAACTTCATTATCAGCATTTGCTAATACTTTTTAGACTTCTAATTTCATCTGCCCATCCTAAAAGCTTATTGAATCTATCGCTGAATCTAGCATCTATTTTATCAACTTCACCTAGATAAACCTTGCCACTACTTCCATCAACAGAGATTACATCTCCTTCTTTCAATGTAATTCCAGCAATTTTTTAAAGTCTTTTCGTCATAATTAATAATCATATTTTGGCAAACCACATACACAGCATTTACCCATTCCTCAGTGCTACTACTGCAGCATGTGATGTCATACCTCCACGTAGAGTTACAATGGCTTCTGAGCTAACCATTCCTTCAATATCTTCTGGTGATGTTTCTTCTCTACTAATACAACCGGTTTTGTTTTAGCCGCTTCAACCGCTTCATGTGCAGTAAAATATATTGCTCCCACTGCCGCTCCTGGTGAAGCCGCTAATCCTTGAGTTAATTGTTGCGCTTGTTTCAATGATTTATCTTCAAATGTAGAATGAAGAAGTTTGTTAATTTCTTCTGTTCCTACTCTTAAAATAGCCTCTTCCTTTACTAATAACACCTTCTTCTACTAATGAAACTGCAACTTCAACAACAGCATTTGGTGTTCTCTTAGCATTTCTTGTTTGAAGAATATATAGTTTGCCATCTTCTATAGTAAACTCAATATCTTGCATATCTTTGTAGTGTCCTTCTAATTTTTAGAAATTTCCACAAATTCTTTTATATAAATGTGGCATATCTTCAGCAAGTACACTAATATTTTTCGACGTTCTAATTCCCGCAACTACATCTTCCCCTTGTGCATTAATTAAATATTCTCCGAATAATTCATCTTCACCAGTTACAGGATTTCTACTGAACGATACTCCAGTACCACAATTGTCTCCCATGTTCCCGAAAAACCATGGCTTGGATATTTACAGCAGTTCCTAATTTATCACTAATATTATGAAGTCTTCTATATACTTTAGCTCGATTATTATTCCATGATTTAAATACCGCTTCAATAGCTAGCATAAGTTGTTCCTTCACACTCATAGGAAATTCACGCCCTACTTCTTTTCTGTAGATTTCTTTGAATTCCTCAACAACTTTAAATAAATCTTTTTCATTCATATCACTATCTTGTTCATAGCTATTTTCATTTTTACTCGTGTTAATACTTCTTCAAATTTATATTTTCTACATCCATTACTACATCTGAGAACATTTGAATAAATCTTCTATAACTATCATAAGCAAAACGATAATTATTATTCTTCTTAGCTAAGGCGATAGTTGTTTCATCATTCAATCCTAAATTTAAAATTGTATCCATCATTCCAGGCATTGAAAATACAGCACCACTTCGTACAGATACTAATAATGGATTTTTCTATACTTCCCAACTCTTTACCTATATTTTTCTAATATTTCTAATTGTTCATTGATTTGTTTTAAAATCTCAGGTTTAATTCTTTTCTCCATTTTTCATAATAACTATTACAGCTTTCTGTAGTAATAGTAAAACCAGGAGGTACATTAATCCCTAATCCCTTCATTTCTGCAAGATTCGCACCTTTTACCCCCAAGTAAAGATCGCATTTCTTTTATTTCCTTCACTGAAATTATAAACATATGTCATTTTTAAAATTCCCCCATCACATTTTTGTTACAGTATATAATTATTTATTAAATGTTAAACTTCTAAGCCGTGTCTCTCATTATCCCAATTATCAACTCTGCAGTTTCCTCAATAGCTTTATTTTTGAACATCTATTATTGGACAAACTGATTTTTCCCCATAATTTCTAACGCGTACTCTAATTCTTCAAATATTTGGATTTCATCTGTATAATCAGTATTTTCCATCCACTCCTAAAGTTTTTAGTCTTTCTTCCTCAACTTATTAAGTTGTTCTACTGAATTTGTTAAACCAATAATCTTTCTTTTTTTACTTCATATAGTTGCTCTGGTAGTATTAGATCTTGTACAATAGGAACATTCATAACTTTAATGTTTCTATTTGCTAGATATAAGCTTTAATGGAGTTTTTAGACGTTCTTGATACCCCAAAAATAACAATATCCGCCTCTTTAAGACCATTAATATCCCTTTCCATCATCATACTTCACAGCAAAATTCCAATGCATCAACTCTTTTGAAAGTACTCAGTTCCCCATTTTTCTGTTTAAACCTGGATTCCCCTCAGATTTTATTCCAAGTTTATCTTCAAAAGTACTTTAGCATCTCACTTAACAGATCTATAACTTTTATATCTAACCCTTTTTTTCTTCACATATTCAGCTAAGGCACTATCCACCAATGTTTGAACTATTACATCCCCATCATTTATATTCGACATAATACAATCTATTTTTCTATCGTACAAACATTTGAATTCTTCAATACCTTAAAATCAGCTTTTTCCATAAGAGAACTGCACTAAAGTCTGCATCTACAACATCCTTCGCAGTATTCCCTATTGAATCTGAAATTATATGTACAGTTAATATATTATCCCTCCAATATTTCCAATAATAATTTAATTAATGTAGTTTTTGAAATTTTTCCGACGATCACCTTGCCTCCATCCTCATCTCTTACGACAGGTAAGCAGTCAATTTCATGTAAAATTAACTTCCTTAAGGCATCACTAACTAATTCATCTTCATATATGTATATTACATTCGGTACACGTGTCATCGCTAGTACTATTGGAAGATTTTGACCGTCAGCATTTCTTGATAATTTCAACATATCTTTTTCTAGATGTTACACCTGCTAGGTGATTATTTTTCATCGACAATAAAGATTGTTCCTACATCATATATAAATAATTTAGATAATACATCTGAGAAATTCGCTGTACTTTTTAGCCGTTATTGCTATCCCCATAACATCTTTAACTAATTTATTTTTTTATTTCTTCACGTTGTTCTCCTGGTGAAAAGTTATAATTGTAATAGTATCCCACATTAGGGTTTTTGCTTCTAAGATTTCTAGCATCCCTAATACTGCCAAATCGTTTCTTAAAGTAGATTTTCCCTCAAAGATAACTTCTCAGCTATCTCATCACTTGTAATTGGCTCGAAATTCTTTACTATTTCAATTATAGCTTTATGTCTCTCAGTAAGTTTCATTGTTCCTCCTTCTTGTATTATATTTTTATTATACAATATATTACACACTATTTCAATAGTTATTGCAGATTAATGTGTAATAATAATTTCACAGTGTACAATTATTTCGTTTTTAAATGATGTTTATTCTACATTTTTATCCTATTTTATTACCAATATATTAAAATAGAGTTACTCATTGTCTATTTTATTTAAATTTAAATGTTTATATGATATAATTAATCTAATAATATATCGAGGTGAAAATTGTATGTCAAAATTATCAAAATTATTTGCAATCGGTACAGGTATAGCCGTTGCTAACTATTACTCAAAAATCCAAATAAAGTTGAAGAACACACTGAATACGTTGAAAAATCTAAAAGATTACTATGGTTACACACGTTGTATGATTCACACACTAAGAAAAATGGTGTTGAAGAAGCGGCAATCTATCTATACAACGACTTAGTGAAAAATCTTAAAAAGCCAAAAATGCTTTTAGAAAACAAATACAATAATGCTGTTGATTATGGAAAAGAATTATCTAGCAATGTAACAGACATTAAAGAACACGTTTCTAGCGTAAAAGAATATACTAGAAGTTAAAGAAAACTTAGGAGACGCAAAAATCGTTGAAGAATTCAAACCTTCAGTAGAAGCTTACAAAGAAAAAGCTCTTTCTTCTTTCGAAAAAAATCAAAAGATCAAGTTTCTAATATTAAAAAAAGACGTAGATGAAGCAAATGTTCAAGAAAAAGTTGAAGATTTCACTAACAAATCAACTGAAACACTAGATTCAGTTAAAGAACGCGTTGAAACTGAAGTTCTAAATAACACTCCAGAACAAAAAGAAGAAAAATAATATAACGAGGATTTAAGATGAATCTACTATCACTAAATACTCTTCCTAATACAGGAGAAGCAATTAAAAATTATGGCACATACATTGGTATAATCATAATAATCGCGATAATTTTCTTCCTAATTTGGAGAAAAAGAATAATAAAGATGATTAATAAAACTCTAAGCTAGTTTTGCTCTACTAGAGTATCAAACCTTTTTGGTATTAGAAATATAGAGAGTGACCTCGATAAAAATCTATACAATTTTCGAATCACTCTCATTTTATTTTATACTATTTTTAAATTATCTAATGCAGCTATTCTTTTCTTTAACACTACTCATATTGTTCTTGGATATGTTGCTTGTTTTTCTTTTTCTTTAGCTACAACTGCTTCTGAGCAGAACCTACAAATTTTTCATTAGAAAGTTTTTGTTTACTCGATCTAATTCTTGTTGTAATTTTTCTAATCTTTTTCCAAGACGTTCTTTTTCTTTGTCTACATCGATTAAATCACTTAATGAAACATAGATTTTCAGCACCTGGTAGGATACGGCTGATGTCGCGTTTCACTTTGCTTCTACTTCGCGTCTCGATAATCAAGTTCGCTAGGACGAGCAAATTTCTCTAAGTACGCATCTACCGCTTAACTAGTACTTCTTTTTACGTTATCTTGTGAGTATTTAATTTTAATAGAATCTCACTGAGACATAGGAGCATTCACTTCACTACGGATATTACGTACTGCAGTAATTACATCTTGGATGAATTGCATATCTTCTGTTTCTTTTTCAAACACTAGACTTGCATCAACTTCTTTAGCAAATTTTACTAGTCACAATACTATCTCCTGTGTGAGGAATGTTTGCGAGATTTCTTCAGTTGCAAAACGGCATAAATGGATGTAACATTTTCAGAGAAGCATCAAGTACATATACTAAAAATAGATTTAGTTGTTTTCTTCTGCAGCTTCATCTTCACCATTTAATGAAATTTTAGCACTTTCAATATACTCATGAACAGAATTCTTCCCATACGAAGTTGTAAAGAATAGTGCTTGCTTCACCTAAACTCATATTTTCTTCGAATAATCTTTCGAAATCTTCCAATAGTTTAGTAAGTTTTGTTAAGATATATTTATCTAGCTAATGTTTTTCTCCAGTTAAATCAATATCACTGTATTCGAAACCTTCATGATTCATGATTACGAAACGAGAAGCGTTCCAAATTTTTATTGACTATAGTTCCAACTTGCTTTTGATTTTCTCAGTTGAGTAACGTAAGTCTTGACCCTGGTGTTGAGTTAGTAGCTAAGAAACAACGTAAGCTTATCAGCTCCGTATTGTTCGATTACTTCCACTGGATCTACACCATTACCAAGTGATTTACCATCTTGCGACCCTTGTTCATCACGTACTAAACCGTGGATTAAACAATCTTCAAATGGACGAGTACCTGTAAATTCTAATCCTGGAATACCATACGAGCAACCCCAGAAGAAAATGATGTCATATCCGGTTACTAGACAGCTATTTGGATAGTAGCGTTTGAAATCTTCACTTTCTAAGTCTGGCCATCCTAATGTTGAGAATGGGAATAATGCTGAAGAGTACCAAGTATCAAGAACGTCTTCATCTTGAACATAGTTTTTCCAATATCTTTTGGTGGGTTTACATCAACATAAACTTCACCAGTTTCTTTGTGATACCATGCTGAATACGGTGTCCCACCACAATTGACGAGAAATACACCAATCCTGGATATTTTCCATCCAAGTATTTAACGTATTTTCAAAACGAGGTGGATAGAAGTTAACTTTTCTATCTTCATCTTTTTGATTTTCTAAAACTTTATCAGCAAGAGGTTTCATATCAACGAACCATTGTTTAGAAAGGTATGGTTCAACAACAGCACCACTACGCTCAGAGTGACCTACTGAGTGAAGGTGTTTTTCAATCTTGAAGCATACTCCACTTTCTTGTAAATCAGCAATAAGAGCTTTACGACATTCGAAACGATCCATACCGTTATATTTGTCAGCATGTTCATTCATAACAGCACCTTCATCCATAACGATGATGCGTTCTAAGTTATGACGTTCACCTACTTCAAAGTCATTTGGATCGTGTGCAGGAGTTATTTTAACTACTCCACTTCGAAATCTTTTTCTACATATTCATCTGCAATACAGGAATTTCTTTATTTGTTACTGGTAAAGAACTGTTTTACCAATATATTTTTGATATCTTTCATCTTCAGGGTGAACAGCAACCGCAGTATCTCCGAATAAAGTTTCAGGACGAGTAGTTGCTACTTCTAGATAATCCCCACTTCCATCAGCTAAGAAATATTTAAGGTGATAGAATGCACCTTCTACGTCTTTTGTGAATTACTTCGATATTAGATAATGCAGTTCTTTGAACTGGGTCCCAGTTGATAATTTCTCTCACCACGATAGATTGTACCATTGTTGTAGTGATCTACGAAAAATTTTTGTAACTGCTTTGTTTAATCCTTCATCTAATGTAAATCTTTCTCTTGAGTAATCTAAACCTAATCCAAGTTTAGCCCATTGTGCACGAATATATCCAGCATACTCTTCTTTCCATTCCCATGCACGCTCTAAGAATCTTTTCACGACCTAAGTCATAACGACTTAATCCTTCTTCACGCATTTTAGCTTCTACTTTAGCTTGTGTAGAAATACCAGCGTGGTCCATCCCTGGAAGATAAAGCACATCAAATCTTTAAGACGTTTATAACGTGTTAACATATCTTGTAAAGTTGTATCCCAAGCATGCCCAATGTGTAATTTACCAGTTACGTTTGGTGGTGGAATTACGATTGTATATGGATTTCTTTTTACTTTTATTATCAGCTTTAAAACTTCTTTTTCCAACCACCAGTTGTAGCGATTATTTTCTACTTCGGTCGGATTATATTTTGTAGACATTTCAGTCATGACTGTTCCTCCCTAAATTTTTATTTTATTATTAATTATTTCACTTTTACTAATTTTATATTGGTGATATTTTTCTAGGTAAAAATAACTCCATCCCTTACATAAGGACGAAAGTTTCCGTGGTACCACCTTTTATTCTAATTATAACATTAGCACTTAATAAGATTAACGCTCTAACCACGTTTAAAGCTACTTACTTTTCACTCTAAATGCTCACCGGCTACTTCAAAGTCCCTGCCTAGGGAGAAATCTCTCAACCACTGATTTCTTTTTCTGTATCCTACGGTATGCAAGAACTTCTACTTATCGGCTCATCGCATATATTTTATAATTAAAATATGTTTAATATAATAACACACTATAATGCAAGCAAAATTAAAACTTTGTGAATATAGTTGTGGAATGAAAAGTGATAATGTCTAAGTAGAGAAAAGGAAAAATGTCCCAACATAATAAAAATATATTATACTAAAATCATAATATTCGGAGGAAATAAAAATGACAGATGTTATCACAAAACAACATAATGTAAAATTAAATGACATTCAAGAAAGTAAATACCTTGTCATTACAGATGTTATAAATGGAGTTAAAAACTAAAAAAACGTCTGCTGCTCTACTTAACCTCACTGAAAGACAAATTAATAGGTTAATAAAAAGTAGCTGAGACAGAAGGTCCTTCTGGCTTTATTCATAAAAATACTGGTGTCTCTCCTAGTAATAAAATTCCTGATTCTATCAAAAATCAAATAATCTATTGGTATAAAGATACTTACTATGATTTTTTTCTTTCTTACATTTTTTGTGAAATACTTCATAATGAGAAAAAAATATTAATATTAGTCGTACTTCTGTCGCTAATATCTTATTTGATGCTGATATTATCTCTCCTAAAAGCTACTAAGAAAACCAAAGCTTTAATGAAACGTAGAATTAAACAAAAAAATTCGGTTACTCACAATCAAAATACTACTTCAACTGTTGTAGAACCCATTTCTAATCTATCTAGTGTTCATCCTAGTAGACCTAGAAAAAAATATTTTGGTGAACTTCTTCAAATGGATGCTAGTATTCATAACTGGTTTGGCGATAAAATGACTTCTCTTCATATCGCTATTGATGATTCTACTGGTATGATTGTTGGTGCTTATTTTGATGAGCAGGAGACTTTAAATGGTTACTATACTGTCTTGCACCAAGTCCTTAATAATTATGGTATCCCTTATGAATTATGGACTGATAAGAGAACTATTTTTGAATACACTTCTTCTAAAAACAAGAAAATTGAAAATGATACCTTTACTCAGTTTGGCTATGCTTGCCATCAATTAGGTATTTCTCTTTTTTCTTCTAGTGTTCCTCAGAAAAAAGGACGAGTTGAACGTGCTTTTGGAACACTTCAATCTCGTCTTGTACCTTTGTTTAGGCTTGAAAATATTCAAACCATAGATCAAGCGAATAATTTTTTGGCTTCTTATCTCTCTTTGTTTAATTCGCATTTCTCTATCCCTAATTATAACACACCTAAGTTCGAAGCGATAGATAATATTGACACTAATTTAATTTTGAGTGTGAATTCTATTAGGAAAATTAATTCTGGATATCATTTCAAATACAAAAATAAATCATATATTCCTATTAATTCTCTCGGTAAGGCTGTATATTATCCTATTAAAACTGAGATTAGAGTTATTGAAGCTTTTTGATGGGAATTTATACGTATCTATAGAAAATAATATTTTTTTCTACTAGGGTTTTAGAAAATCATGAACTTGAGTCTATTGAGTTTGACGTTCCTATTTTTAAAGGAAACTAAACCTAAATATATCCCACCTATGTCTCATCCTTGGAGAAAGAATTCTTTCTTGAAATATATATCTAAACTTGATACTTCGATAGCTAAAGGAGATTTTTGATAACCTTTAATACAGGCAAAAAGAATGATTAAAACAAGGCACTGCCTTTTTTTAATCATTCGCTTTTGGCTTATCCAAGCAGTAGCGCGGAAGAGGCTTCTACATATTTTTATTTTTAAGGATTTTTCTTCGCTATTTTTTTAATTGATAATTTAGGACATTTTCCCTTTTGCTTGACAGCAAAAATTAAAACTTTGTGAATATAGTATGTGAATATGTGAATATGTACCCTCTACCTCTTATATTTTTGACACTCTAAAGAAATAATAGTATAATATCTTTAGATTAGAGGAGGTGCTAATATGCCAAACATTAAATCAAGTACAGATTTACGTAATAATTACAATGAAATCTCTTCATTTTGTCATGAAACAGGCGAACCCGATCTTTATTACCAAAAATGGTCGTGGAGACCTTGCTGTTATGAGCATTGATTTATTCAATAAAGTTCATGGGGAAGATATGAACTATATCAACTTTTAGAACAAAGTGAATCTGATTTTACAAACGGTCGTACCCTTACTTTTGATGATTCCATGAAAAGTTTAAGAGAGGAACTAAAAATGGAACATTATAAAATACTTGTTTCTGAAACCTATCATAAAGACCTAAAAGATATAATCCATTATATTTATCCCACAATTTAGATGCACCATTACTGCATCTACCCTTACTTGACGAGATAGAATCTACTGTTTCTCAATCTATCTATCATGCCTCTTCGCTATGGATTAGTTGATGATGCCTATCTACGCCGTAAAAGAATTTAGAAAATGTCTTGTTAAGAATTATATCATTTTTCTATAAAGTGAACAAAAGAAAAATAAAACTGTAATGATTCACCGAATTCTTCACGCAAGACAAAAATGGATAGATATCCTATAAAAATATTCCATATAATATAAAAAGTACTTCAATGATTGGAAAATCTAATTCCATCATTTGAAAGTACTTTTTAAATATTAATCTTCTTTTTATTTTTTTCCATGCAGTTGCATTATCTAACTTAATTGGTAAGTTATCTAGGTAAAACTCTGGATCTTTTCCTTGTTTATGTTGTTTCACTAGTCTTTTAATACTACATAAACTACACCAGAAAGACCGATAATTGCGATTAAGTTAAGTAAACTCATAATACCCATTGTTACATCGGCAAGCCCCCAAACTAAATCTAAGTCCATTACACTTCCCACATACACGAAGATACATACGATAACACGATAAACATTTACAGCCCATTTTTAGGAAGTAAATATTGAATATTTGTTTCACTGCAGTAGTAGTTACCAATTACAGAACTGTATCCGAATAAGAAAATAGCAACGATTAAGAAAATTGTTCCGATGCTTCCTACTTGTGAAGTTAAAGCAGCTTGTGTAAGTTGGATACCTTGTAACTTACCAGCTCCATATTCAACACCAGGATATAGTAAGATTAAGAATGCTGTTGCTGTACATACTAAACATGTATCAGTAAACTCCCTAGAGTTTGGATAAACCTTGTTTAGCTGGGTGAGTACTATCAGCTGTAGCTGCTGCATTAGGAGTAGATCCTAAACCAGCTTCGTTAGTGAAACATACCACGCTTTAATCCCTAAAAGAATTGATGTTCCCTATACCGATTACTCCACCACCCTACTTGTTCAAGACCGAATGCTGATTTCACGATTTGAGCAAGAACACCAGGTAATTTGTCAATGTTAATAACCATTATAACTAATACGATAAATAAGTACGCTACTGCCATTACTGGTACTAACCATTGAGTAATTTTAACAACTTTTGTTACTCCACCAAAAATTACGAAAATAGTAAGAATTAATAAAGCAATCCCCCGCAACATTTGAATTAATATCATATACTTGTAAAGCTTGTGCTATAGTGTTAGTTTGAACTGAGTTAAATGCTACACCATATGTTATAGAAATAACAATCGCGAAAAGCACACCCATCCATTTTTGTCCAAGACCTTTTTCCATATAGTAAGCAGGTCCCCCACGATAAACACCTTTTCTATCACGAACTTTATATACTTGGGCTAATGTTGATTCGGCAAAAGATGAAGCTCCACCAAAAGAGCCATTACCCACATCCAGAATACTGAACCAGGTCCACCCATTGCAATCGCAATAGCAACCCCTGCAATTGTACCAGTACCTACTCTTGACGCAGCTGAGATTGTGAAGGCTTGGAAAGCAGAAACACCTTTCTGTTCGCCATCTTTACCTACTTTAGGTTTTTCTGTAATAAGTCTGAACATTTCTTTAATGTAAGTAAATTGAACAAACTTAGTACTAAATGTAAAATAAATACCAGTTACCATTACTAACCCTATTAGGAAATAAGTCCACATAAAGTCATTAACGGTATTTAATAATTCTAAAAATCTATCCATTAAGAGTCAACTCCTCGTTAAATTTGTTTTATTACGTCTACTATTATACTTTTAAAAACATCATACTTAGGAATATACGTTAGAAAATCTGACATAAATCTAATTATATAATACAAAAATTGTTAATAATAGCTGAGTAATAGCTCATGTGAATTACAAATCTAACATAAAAAATCCAGGTAATTCAAAACCTCATTTCTAAATCACCTAGATTTTCTAGTTTATACATATTCAACTCTATTTACTTCTTCATTGTTGTTTGGTTGATAATTACTAAAAGCCATTATTCATGTTAGGAACTACTAATTTTTCTACCTCTTGCTTTTTAATATAGAGTTTATTTCATAACTGCTTAACATATTGTAATCTAATTTCTCCTGAAGTACATATTCTCCACTTCTAATTCTAGCTCTAATGTCTGTTGCAGCAGTAAAAATAAACAACCATAAAGACAATAGAGAATATAAGTTGCACTATTGAAAAAGTACTACTTAATATGCTATTACTAGCTCCTTGAAATATAACACCACTCAAAAAGAAGATAAAATTGTCAGTGCTGCTTGGATATACAATACTACTCGTCTACCTTTTGTATCAAAGATTGGTAAGTACATTATAAATAACATAATAAAAGTTAAATACATATGCAATTAATCCACTGACTATCAATAATCCAAGTCCAGTGAATAATATACTGTCATACTGTTCCGAAAAACATCAGTAGTAAATCGCAACTCTAGCAATAATAACAATAAAGCTCCTATTACAACTGAAGGAAGTGTGAAAGTTAATAAATAAGCAACTCCCCAATTCCTCTTCCAAACACGCCCTTTATACTCTTTATAAATCCTATAAGTATTATAATATGGTATAAATGCAAGTCCTGATCTAACCCCAAGTATATCAAACATAATTTTTGAAAAATAGCTGTAATAATATAACTGACAAAACAAATATGAATAATACTATTCCAACTATAGCTAACACTTGATGTAGCATGTACTCATCAAAATGAAACATAAATAATCCCTCCTTAATTTAAATATTCTTTCACCTTTATCCCGACTTTGACAGTTTTCGAGAGAAAATATTGTAAGAAAAAGTTGATTTTTATCGAAAAAAATCAACTTTTTTTCTACTTTACTATTCCTATATACAGGTATATGTGGTATAATATATATGAGGTGACAAAAAAATGATAGTTCAAGTATACACAAACAGAGGAAATAAATATGTGAGAGTAGTTCATTCATATCGAGATCCAGAAACTAATAAACCAAAAATGAAAGTTATAAAAAAATTATGGGAAATCTAGAAAACTACTAAAACAAGATAAAAACTTCCTAGAAAAAAATTAGAAAAAGAAATCAAAGAAAAATGAAAGATTAAAAAGAAAGCACCATAGATAAAATAAAAAATTGAGACAAATAATTTTGAAAAAGAAGGTTTAGTACGTAAAAAACTATGGATATTTAGTATACGAGAAGATATGGCAAGAACTGGGAATAAGTAGATGGATAAAAGATATAAAAACTAGAAGTAAAATAGAAATTGAAGAAATACTAAAACAACTGGTATTTCAAAGACTACTTACTCCATCATCAAAGAAATCAGCATATGATCATAGAGAAAATTATGTAGATTTTTCGAAATGATTTGATTTTAGAAGATTACTACAGAGTTTTTAGATATAATTTATGATGAAAAAGAAAAAAATTAGAAAAAAACATTTAAATAGCACACTCAAGAAAAATTTAACAGAGAATTAAATGTAGTATTATACGATGTAACTACATACTACTTTGAATCAGTTAAAAAAAGACGAAATAAAAGGCTTTGGATTTTCTAAAGATAATAAAGTAAATCAAGTACAAGTAGTTATGGGATTATTAATTGATAATAATGGAATACCAGTTGGTTACGAACTATATCCAGGTAATACGAGCGAATTTAGTACACTATATCCCGTCATAAAAAAATTTAAAAAGAAAAAAATATAAATTAAAAAAAGTAATAGTAGCCGCAGATAGAGGACTTAATTCTGGTAAGAATCTACTTTTATTAAAAAGAACTAGGATTAGATTATGTCATGGCATATAAGCTAAAAAGGCGCTAAGAAAGAAATAAAAGAAAAAAACTGTTTGAAGATGGATATACAATAGAAAAAGAGTTTAAATATAAACTTATAGAACATGTAAAAGAAATTCGAGTTGATGGTAAAGTCGAGAAAATACAAGATAATCTACTTTTAGGATATTCTGAAAAAAGAGCTAAAAAAGATAAAGCTGATAGACAGAGACTTCTAGATAAAGCTGACAAGCTACTAAATAATCCATCCATGATGAAGCAAGAGTTAAAAAAAGGTGGTAAGAAATTTATAAAAGTAACTAAGGGGAACTTAGATATAGAATTAGATGTCAAACAAATTGAAGAGGCAGAAAAGATGGATGGATTCTTCGCTATAGAATATTCACAAAAAGAGCTCACGGGAAGAGAAGTAAGAGAAATATATGGAAGTCTATGGAAAATTGAAGATAGTTTTAGAGTGTTGAAAACTAATCTTGAAGCTAGACCAATATTCGTATGGAGTGAAAAAGAGAATAAGAGCTCACTTTTTTAATCTGTTATTTAGCTTTAGTAATAGAAAGATATCTTGAGAAACTTCTAAAAGATAATAATGTAAATTTATCGACAGCCAAAATACAAGAAGCAATAAGAAATACAACGTTAGGAAGTGTTGAGACATTAATGGGAGATTATTATATAAAGGATGCAGAATCAAAAAGAGTATCTTGATATAATTAATTCTGTAAAGATGAATAAAATTCCTCTTGTAGGATATGTTTCTGATATAAAAATGTATATAGGAAAAATTATGCTATTTCATCCCTGATGAAACGCTATAGCTACGCCTTTCATCAGGGTTTTTCTTGTGTATGAAACTGTCAAAGTCGAAATCAAAATGAAACATAAATAATCCCTCCTTAATTTAAATATTCTTTCACCTTTATTATACTAAAAATCTTTATAAATTATTAGTAAAAAAGAATGAAATTGTCTGAAAAATACAACCTCATCCTTTACAATTATTTATGATAACTTGCCCCTGTTATTATACGGTAAGCTCTATACACCTGTTCAAGTAAAAACAACACGCATCATTTGATGTGGAAACGTCATTCTACTAAACGATAACGCAAAATCACTACGCTTCTTCACACTATCAGAAAGACCATAACTCCCACTGATTACCAATGCTACATCACTCTTACCTATAAGCATTAAATTATCAATTTTTGATGCAAATTCTTCACTTGATAAATTCTTACCTAAAATTTCCAAAGTAATAACATATTGATTATCTTTAATTTTTGATAATATGTTATTCCTTCTTTTTCGATCGCAAGAGCTATTTCTGAATCATTCTCTACCTTTACTTTTTCATCTGAAATTTCAATAGTATTTAACTTAATATACGCTCCAAGACGTTTTTCATATTCTTTTATAGCATCTCTATAAAAATTTTTCCTTAACTTTACCTACACAAATCAAAGTTACTTTCATCAGAACCTCTTTCTATTCTACATCTTTACCAAGAACAAATTTTTCAATAGCATAAGCGAAACCATCTTCATCATTTGACTTAGAAATAAAATTCGCCGCTTCTTTTTAAAGAGGATCAGCATTATCAACCGCAACTCCCATACCAGCGAACTCAATCATACTTTAAATCATTAAGCCCATCACCTAATGCCATTACATTTTCATTTGTTAAACAAAGTTTACATAATGAATCTAAAGATACACCTTTTAGAAATACCTTTTATCGTTAATCTCGATAAAGAATGGTTTAGACATAGCAACCTCATACTCATCACCTAATTCAAGCGCTAGTTTATCTTTTCACCTCAACAGCTTTATCAGGATGTTTAAGAATTATTACCTTAGCTGCACCTTCTTTAATATCATCTTTCATATTTTCACTAATTACTAATTCTGCACTTACTAAACCAGACTCAATTCGTGCATATTCATTATCACGATTCGTAAGAACTTTTCCCACCTTGGTAAGTAAGAATATCACAACTCATTCTCCAAAGCAAACATCTATTAAGAACTTAATTTCTCAGGAGATAAAAACTTCTCATGATCACTCATTCGTTTTAAGATTAGCAATTCTAGCCCCATTAAATGAAAGCAAGTAGTTATCATAACTATCAAGTTGTAAAATCTTCTACTATACTCATCATTCCAAAATCAGGTCTACCCGACGCTAAAATAACTTTAATATCTTGTTTCTTACACTCTTCAATTACTTCTATTTTTCTAGAAACTCACGATCACTATTTAATAGCGTATCATCACTATCTGTAAACAACTAATTTTATCATACACAAAAGCTCCTATCACTGGGGGTGCAAAACCCCTGAGGGGTGCATCATTTAACGATTTGTTCTATCCTTGATTTAATCATATTCTACAAATCTGTTTAGCCCTCGTTTACCTAATATATTATATCAGATAACCTTAATCTCTCATAGTAAAGAAAAATCATATCAATCTGATATGACTTCTCCGTTTTTCAAATGAATTTCTATTCTTTTTCCTTTATGAATTATTATCGTATTCTACCAAAATAATTAAATAGCTTAGTATCATATCCTGTTAGTAGCTCGTCTTGTTTTTCTAATGAGTCGATAAACATTTTCAGTTCTCTAACTCTCTTGTTTTTATTCAGTAATTCTAAGTTTTTCTGTTCTAATTCTTTTTCTCTAACAATTTATATTCTTCTATCAGTTTATTATATTTTCTTGTGTACTCTTCTTGATCTTGTGCTACTTTTTTGGAATTTCATTATTATCAACTTTTTCTACATCAGCTCTGATGTTTTCTAAATTTTTCTTCGAGTTGAATGATTTCATCATCCAATACTCTGTCTTCTTTTATCATCTTCACTAGAAGTTTTTATATTACCTATAATTTCTTTTCTATTATCAATTACCCTTATTTAATGCTGATACTATCCATCTTTGAATTTCATCATCTCTTATATGAGGTGTATCACATTTCTCTTCATTTTTATACTTATCTTTACATCTATATATTGTCTCTTTATATTTATCAGTTGAGTGCCATAAATGTCTCACGTATGAACTACCGCAACATCCACACCTAATTTTTCCAAAGTAGTTTTTCTCTGTATACCATTTTTTATTTTCACTTAGCTGCACTTGAACTGCATCAAATACTTCTTTATCAATTATTGCTTCATGGCTATTTTCTACATAATACTGAGGTAACTCTCCGTTGTTCCTTTTCTGTGTTTTATTTAAGAAGTCTGCTACATAGTATTTTTGAAGTAAGGCATCACCTTTATATTTTTCGTTTGTTAAAATACTTCTTACACTGCTATAACTCCATTTTTCTTTTTCCTCTTGGTGTCGGTATTTTTATTTTCAGTTAAATGTTTTGCTATTTGATTAGGAATTTTTCCTGATAAGAACTGTCCAAATATGTATCTCACTATTTCGTGCTTGCTCTTTATCGACTTCAAATCCATCCATCCTCTTTTGGCTTAAAACCTAGTACATTATTATATGCAAATGTCACTCTTCCTTCAGCAGCTTGTTTTCGTTTAGACCATGTTATATTTTTCTGATATTGATCTCACTTTTCTTCTTTGTGCTAAGGAACTCATTATTGTAATAAAGCAATTCACCCTTTGAATCAAAATGTCCAGATGTTTTTCTTTTCGAAGTATATCTCTACTCCAACATCTTTTTAGTTTTCTTACAGTTGATAGTGAATCCACCGTATTTCTTGCAAACCTACTTACACTTTTTAGTTAATATGAGGTCTATCTTGCCAGCTAGTGCATCATTTACCATTTCTTGAAACCCTAGACGTGTATTTGTTCCACTTATTCCTCATCTGAATACATCTTCACAAACTCCCAATCTTTCTACTTGATATGTACTCTTCATAATACTTCATTTGAGTTTCATAAGAACTTGTTTGATCTTCATTATCTGTCGATACTCTAGGCATAACCTGCGACCTTTTTCTTTTTTATACTAGGTAGTTTTGATTGATGACTAAGTTGCTTATTGGCTTTGTATAGTTGTAATTTTCTATTCATCTTTTACTCCTTTTTAGGTTACCTTGTATTTCTTGAACCTTATTGAATATTTCTTGAGAAATAATTGCTTCTATGTGCATTTTCATACAATGTACTATAGTCTTCTCACCAGTATTTTTACTGAACGACCTTTTTCTTTTTACATTAAATGTCTTTTTGTAATATGAGTTTCCCTGTATAAGTTTCTTGGGATATTATTCTATAAATGGCTAATCAGTGAAGTTATTTCCTCTTCTTGTACAGTTTACCTTCATCATTTAATACCTTTGATATTTGTGTGGGTTTTGATTCCCTGATAGGTATAACTCATAAATCTTTCTGATAATGTCGGCTTTCGACTTTTTCAATTTTATAAGAATCTCCTATCCATCTATATCCTAATATAGGTTGTGGGCTATGTGGTAATCCTTGTTCAAACTTCTTCTTTACACTCCACCTTACATTACTACCTATCGCCTTTGATTCTTCTTCTGAAACGGCAGCGAGTAACGTTAGTACTAACTCCATCTGTAGTGAGTGTGTCGATATTCTCTTTTTCAAACCTCACCCTACGTTTAATTTCTTTAGTTCTCGTATTGTTTCTAACAACTCAATAGTATTCCTTCCAAATCGTGATATAGACTTTTGTAAGAATTATATCAATCTTGCCTTTTCCGCAGTCATCTATTAATCTTAAATACTCCTTTTCTATTTTTTGTACTTCTTCCACTTACTGAGTTGTCATAATAAACTTCAACATATTCCCAACTTGAGTTATTTTTATGTATAACTGTAATAGCTTATTTGTTCAGATAGTGATTGTAGTAAATCTTGATGCATACTCTGCATAAGCTCGCGACTTTTTGTTTTTAACATCAGTCACATTTAGCACTTCTAACTTTTTATAGTTTTCATTATTGTATCCTCCTTTTCGTCATTACTATATATCACTCTAAAGAAACTATTTATCAAGTGATAACTCCATAAGTTCGGATATTTTTAATCTATGAGTTATACTAAAAGTGAGACACATAAAACAATATAATATAATAAAAAGTATACACAGAAAGGAAGTGTGAAAATGGCATGTCTACGATGAAGATTTTAAAAGATCAATTGTTAGTCTTACCAAAATGGTAAGACTCAAACACAACTGAGTAAAGATGTATTTTTTAAGTGCCATTAATAAAATGGGTGAAACAGTATTCTGAGATTAAAACTGAAGATGGCGATGTGTTTTACCGCTAAACAACAAAAGAACTTCAAAAACTGAAACGCTCAATTAGAAGAAGAAAATCAAACTTAAAAAGGTGATTGCCATCTCACGCCACACTCAAACAAAGATTAAACGCTATTACTTAGAAAATCACACATATCAAACCTTTTATGCAAAGCACTTTACTGCCATCAGCACATCATAAACATATCTCAAATGACCTACCTCCTAGAATTGAAAGAAAATCAAATGATTTCTAGAATTATTTTAAAAATTCACGATTACAATAAAGCGACTGTGCATATACATTACTCATATTTTAGAGCGCGTTATAGCATTACAGTTAGTGTTGAAGAGCATATCGATCATCTCAAAATTAAATCCCTACTATGTCTATTTCTCAAAACCTTTATCAAAGGAGTAAAGAAAAACTGTGAGGATACTAAGTTGTGTAACCACCTAAAAACAAGAATTTAACTCCAGAGCCTAATATGGTTTGGGCTAGCGATTTTACTTATATAAAAAGTAAATGGTGTTTGATTTTATTTTGTGTATAATTATGGATTTATTTTCTAGAAAAATTATATCGTGGAATATTTCAATAAAAGCTGATTCAACCTTATTGTGATACATTTAATGACGCTTATAATAAAAGAAATTGTCCTACTGGTCTTATGTTTCATTCCTGACCGTGGCACTCAGTATACAGCAGCTCCCTTTTAGAAAGCTCCTGGACAAATTTAATATAGTTCAATCTTTTTCTAGGATATCCTTTCGATAATGCTTGTTGTGAGTCTTCTTTAAATATTTTAAAGAAAGAGGAGTGCAATAGAAAAACATTATCACCAATTGGAGAATTAAAACTTTCTCTTTATTTGAGTCTATTGAGGGATTTTACAATCTTAAAAGACCACACTCATTCTTTAGAACTTATGACTCCTAACGAAAGAGAATTAGTGTTTTATGAACGTTAAAACTTTATTTTCACACTGAGTTCTCTATCGGTGTGAGTTCTACTGGAAAAAGTGGCACTGCCACATTTTTCCTCCACAGATACCACACCTACTTCTCAGTATAAAAACAAATTTCACTTAAATTTTCAACTGATTTTTCGTATTTTCGTGTCATTTACTTGACTCATAGTCCACATACTTTTCTAACATCTTATGTTTGAATGAATCAAATTCATCTTTTGTGATTAAATTTTTCCTTAAACAAGTTACTTTAATATTTTAATTGTGATTTGGTAGGTTACTTCATTTTTAGTGTTCATAACTACCTCCAAATCTATGTTTAATATAACATTCATGACTGCAATACTTTCTTTTATCATTTGCATAAGACATAAATTCTCTTTTCACAACATTTACATAGATGTATAGAAAATGCCTTTCTATTCATCTTGTCTTGATTATTCTTCCACCATTTCATTCTGACAAGCATCACTACAATATTTCTTTATGTTTTTCCCTTTCAAAATGAGTTAACTTTTCTCCGCACACTTTTACAAGCATTTAGTAGAAGTATCTTCTACTTTTTCCAATCCTTCACGCTTACAGATTGATTTCACTGTATCTCTGCGGAGACTTTCAAACAAACAGCTATTCTCTTATATCCTAGACCACGTAGTCTTAGTTTTTATTTCATCTTTTTGAGTTCCATATTTCCTCACTCCTATGATGTTTTTGTTCTCTCACATCACAGGTAAAGAAAACTATGAAAAATTTAACCTTTAGAATAAACTTTACATTATATTCTACTATTATTAAAATTATCTATGTTAAAGTATAAATAATTAATATATAAATAAAAATTAAAAAGTAAATAATTACTATTATTTTTATAAATTTTTGTTGCAGTGGTAGAATGTTATGAATGAAAATAAACTTAATTTAACAGAAATAGATATACTTATAGAAGAATCAAAGAAAATAAATTTCTCATCTGAATCCGAAGTTAGAAATTTAGGTGAAAAGTATCCTGGAATTTTTAAGGAAGTGGGAAGTTTAAATGAAAATTCGTTAATAGAATATTTTAAAAATAAAGGAAAATTATAAACAAAGTAAAAGAAATGTATCCTAAAACATTACTAATTAAAAGAAAAATCTATTATACTGATTTAGGAAATGGTAAGGAATTAAAAACTTACCTGGTTGGAAAGCAATTAAAGATAATAATATATATCACAAAGCTCACATTATAGCGAAAGCATCAGGAGGTCAAAAACTTATTTAGACAAACAAACATCAAAAAGATATCACAATGGATGGACTATAGTCAAGTAAATAGACACGAAAAATACGAAAATTAGTTGAAAAATTTAAGTGAAATTTGTTTTATACTGAGAAGTAGGTGTGGTATCCTGTGAGGAAAATGTGGCAGTGCCACTTTTCCCACATTAAGAACCACACCGATAGAGGCTCAGTGTAAAATAAATTTTTAACGTTCATAAAACGCTAATTCTCTTTCGTTAGGAGTCATAAGTTCTAAAGAATAGTGTGGTCTTTTTAAGATTGTAAAATCCCTCAATATACTCAAATAAAGAAAGTTTTTAATTCTCCAATTGAGTGATATTTTTTTCTATTGCACTCCTCTTTCTTTAAATATTTAAAGAAAGACTCACAACAAGCATTATCGAAAGGATATCCTTTTTTAGAAAAAGATTGAACTATATTAAATTTATCCAGGAGCTTTCTAAAGGGAGCTGCTGTATACTGAGTACTACGGTCAGAATGAAACATAAGACCAGTAGGACAATTTCTTTTTATTATAAGCGTCATTAAATGTACTCATAATAAGGTTAGAATCAGCTTTATTAGAAAATATTCACGATATAATTTTTCTAGAAAATAAATCCATAATTATACACAAATAAAAACCAAACACCATTTACTTTTTATATAAGTAAAATCGCTAGCCCAAACCATATTAGGCTCTGGAGGATTAAATTCTTGTTTTTAAGTGGTTACACAACTTAGTATCCTCACAGTTTTCTTTACTCCTTTGATAAAAGGTTTAGAAGTAGACATAGTAGGGAGATTTAATTTTTGAATTAATCGATATACTCTTCCAACACTAACCTTAATACTATAATCACGCTCTAAAAATATGAGTAATTTTATATGCACCAAGTCGCTTATTGTAATCTCCATGAATTTTTAAAATAATTCTAGAAATCATTTGATTTTCTTCAATTCTAGGAGGTAAATCATTTGAGATATATTTATAGTATGTGCTTCTATTAACATTAAATACTTTGCATAAAAAGTTTAATATTATGTTGATTTCTAAAGGGTGAAAAATAGCGTTTAATCTTTGTTTTGAGTGTGGCGTGAAGATGGCAATCGCTCTTTTTAAATTTGATTTTCTTCTTCTAATTGAGCGTTTCGTTTTTGAAGTTCTTTTATTTGTTTAGCGGTAAACACATCGCCATCTTCAGTTTTTAATCTCAGAATACTGTTTCACCCATTTATTAATGGCACTTAAAGAAATACCATAATCTTTACTCAGTTGTGTTTGAGTCTTACCATTTTGGTGAAGACTAACAATTGATCTTTTAAAATCTTCATCGTAGACATTTTTGCCATTTTAAACACTTCCTTTCTGTGTATACTTTTATTATATTATATTGTTTATTTTTTTGTGTCTACTTTTTAGTATAACTCCAGGATTTATAGCTACTATATGTGCTAATGTTGGAGTAATAGGACCATTGAGGGATGTACGATATTGAATTGGAAATGAGAACATATTTAAATAAAGATAATTATCTACTATACGAATGTCGTGTAATATATAAAGACCCAAAGATATTATTCCTATATTTATAGTTATGATTATAGTTTCTAATGACTATGCGATTAATAAAATTTACTTCGTTTGGAATATTCAGTATGGGTATACAATAGATTATAGAACAGGTGAGTATTTCCCTTGAATTAAAAGAGCCCTAGAAGAATTAATTTTTCTTTCTAGGCTCATATTTTATCCCTAATATTTCATTCACTTTTGTTGAATTTCACTGTAGTTATATCCTGCATTAGTCAGTCTGTTAACTCGGTCCTGTCCATTACCCCACTTGCCTTGAATCACTTCTTGGGCTATTTCATCTAAATTATTAGATGTATAATTCCCATTCAGTAATCTATTCACTACTTCTTGAACTTCACTTGCATTATATCCTGCATTAGTTAATCTATTCACTCTATCCTCTCCGTTACCCCATGATCCTGAAATAACTTCTCGTGCAATTTCTTCATTGCTTTTATCACCAGTTGATACTGAGTTTGTAGATCTACTTGGTTCTGTGATACTAGTATTACCTAACATTTCATCAACTGTTTCTCCTAAAGTCGCAAAGTAATTCATACGTTCTACAAAGTAAGTTTTAACACTATCAGTTGTTCCACCATGTAAAGCTAAACTACGATGAGGACAACTAGTTGGACTAAATTCATGATGAAGTCTTACCGTTTGTTTATTAATTGGCAGACCATAATAAATCAAGTCTTCTGTAGCCTGCATTAATGCCATATCTTCATTGGCTAAGAAATCCTCGTCTGAGACTCTCATACTCTCACATACTTCATAACCTATCGAGTGGGTATTACTCCACCACTCACCAGTGTGATATCCAATGTTATATGTATCTATTACTCTTGCGATACTATATCGGTTACAATAATATGGATAGAAATTGTTAAGAAATCGATAAAATATTAAAAATTCAGAATAATGTACGACCATAGAAACATATAAAATAAAGCAGCTTTAATTCTCTTGACAAGTCTAGAGAATTAAAGCCATAAAAAGTAATTAAATCTATAAAATTAAATATTATAAACTAGTAAATTTTGATTAACATAAAGAATTTTACAGGTTTTATTCCTCTCCCGTCTGGATTGATAGATAGTTGGTAGAGCTCACTCCTACTAGGCTTTCATTATAGACTATGGTGGTTTCCCTTGCCACCCTACTCTATCAAAAATCGTTGACAACAATATTTGATCATTATTCTAAATGACGGTATGCATCAACTATCAAGTATGCTTTTAATTTTATTTTAAAAGCTACAGATGAAAATCAGTATTCCATACTTCCATCTAATCGAACAATAATATAATTATGTCTCGAATATAATTCATGTTTAAAAATTTTTGATTTTTATAAGGAAACTCAAAACGGAACAATGATACCCACTTAATTTATTTGTAATTCAGACAATTCTTATAGATTTTCACATCTATCAACTAATATCATTATTCTATCTTCAATTTCTACTCAATCTCTTGTGATAAAACAGTAGTTCCTATTCCCATGCAAAACTCCTAATACGTTTACTTTATTAAATTTAGAAACCATATCATCAATTCTACCACCGTCAGCAATATCAAATATGTCACCTGACTTGTTCGTATGAAGATTTTATAGTTCATACTTGAATAATGGCCTGTTCCATATAAATTAGATAATGAAAAGTAAATGCAATCTGCTGGTAAAAAGTACTACTCATACAAGTCTCAAAACTTTTATAAATTCCTGTTTCACCAGTTTGTTACTTATTTTTAAAAATAAGACTAATTAGAGTTCCATATTTATTTTGTTTTTCATAAAAGATATTTTATGATTTCTATGTCAGTATTACACAAATATTTGCAATATTTCTTCAATTGAAATATCTTTCAAAGTCTTAACTTTTTAGATAAATCTTTCTCCAAAACATCAAATATATTTTTGTTAGACAGTTGAATAAATTCTACTTTAATTCCTTTAAATCGTTGCAAGCCTCGCCAAGTTGCAACTATTATTTCTGCATCCACATAAGCTGATTCTATTCATGCACCCTAATAATACTTGATTAAATTGTCTTCTCTATAGCCTTTATATGTAGGAATTCTATCTCTAAATAACACTCCTTCTTGAATCCACTTTACAGGTATTTGTTGTGGTAAGTTAGCTATACAACGCACATACTAAGTGCCAAAATCTGATTGGGCATATACTGACCTCTTTTACTCCTGAACTTCAAATATTTTTGTATAATGAACATCAGTTTTGCATCTAAGTATCTATGCTCTACCATAGCAGTCTTCATCTGTTGACCAAATTTTTCTGACTCCTCTACACATTATGAATATGATTTATTTTTCTACTTCTTCCTCAAAAACATCATAGAAACCCGTTAATTTACTTTTTCTCTATTGTTCATATACCACCTCTTTTAGACTTAAACTCAACGTGATTTTACCACCAATAGGCATTAAACAACTAGGATGGGTATGACCACAATCAAAATTCAATAAAATAGGAATCTTTCTATGCCTACAAATTCATTAATGATGTCATTAATAACATCACTATTTTCCCCTATTGTTTCAAATCGAAATAATAAGCCCTCCTATTTTATCAAAAAATACCATGAGCAAGCGTTGTGAAATTTCTATATAGTCTTCCTAGATCCGTATATACATCTTCTAACAAGAGTATGGTATCCTCTGTTATTTTGGCATATCTCAGTCCCTATTATTCCTACAATGGTATCAAGATTTTCCTCCAGAATCAAAGTACCATTAAATTCACCTTCGTTAAAAATAATCCACTCATTTTTAGTTGTGGTTCTTTCATAGGTTTCCCAATTTATCCACTCATCCGTCCAAACATCTGATGTTTTGTATCATTAAGGTTTCACACTTACTCTGAAGCATGAAATTAAAATAGAAATAATTTAATTCATTAAACGGTTCAAACTCTCCAAAATTAGAGATAACGCACTGGGACATGTAAGTTATAAGCATCCAGTCTTTTTATATAAGAGCTAAAGCAAGAGCTGTTGTGTCAGAATATCCAATAAAGATAGGAGATTTCTGTTTAAATAGATGGTAGTCTATATACTTTTAATATAGAATTAGAATTGTAGCCACCTATGGAAGTCATGATGACATCCACGCAAGGAATAAGTTGATTTAATTCTTCAGCTCTGTCTTGAACTCCTCCTGAAATTTCCCTCTATAACCTTCTTTTCCTGTTAAATTTCCCTCTACTATAGTAAATCCTTTTATTTTTGTAAAAACTCTACTCCTCTTTATATCGTTTCTGATAATGAAATGTCCCCGGATAGGAGGTGAACAAATACCTATAGATTTGATGTTTCTTTCACTATTTACTCTATTGACAATGATTTTAATATTTCTTTCATCTCCTTTTTCTAGCAGACGTATTCTTTGTTTCTCAAACAAACATATCCTACTCTCTCATTACTCCAACTAATCGGATTTGGCAGACAGTTCCTTCCTTTTTATATATCTTTTCTTCAAATATTAGTGAAGTTTTGGCATACTCGTAACTCACTCCATTAAATATTTTTCCGTAATTCTCTGGATTGAGTCTGAAAAATACAATTCCTGAAAAACTTATTAGTGTCTGTATTTAACTCTTCTTGTAAACCTAGTCTAGCTTTTTAAATAAGTATTATAAAAATCAAATCCCTTGACTATAAAAGCTGTTTTTCATTAAGTTTGGAATATAATCTCCACCGATTCTTGCTCCAATTTTCAATTAAAATAATATCTCCATTTCTTCCAATTCTAAATTCTGTATGAGTCGTAATATGATTTAATTGCAAAATTTGATGTAATTTTTCTGCCCAAGAATATACTCTACTTTTTCTTCTTTGTTTAAATTGGAAGGAAAAATATGACCTATTTCATCCATAAATAATCATCCACTATAATTGTCCTAGAGTTATAGATTCCATTTCTTACCACACTCTCTCTAAGCTATATTCTTCTCCATCAATAAACTCTTTCACCAAACCTAGGTTCTAAATTATATAATTCCCCAATTCATACCCTGAAGCTATGTAAACCGGAAATTTTACATTAAGCATTTGAGAAACTGCTTGTTGTAATTCTGAAAAATTATAAACTTTTTCACTCTATACTTGCTAAAAAGAGTTGGTTTCACTATTAATGGATATTTCCAATTGATTATTTTATTTGTATCTGAAAAATTGATTGATAATTTTATATTTAGCATTTTTAGTCCACCAGCTTCACATACCATCCTCATTCGATCTTTAAAAACCTGAATGATTGAGAATCTGGCGATGAAATAGGGTTCAACTCCTAATTCTTTTGAAATATCATCAGCTATATGAGCTAAAAGCTTCATCCCAACAAGCAACAGCATCAATAGTATATTTGAGCTCTTTAATTTGTTCAATCGTCTTTCCCAAATTTCTAAAGCTGGTTTCAATTGTTTCTACAAACAGCTCTGGATACATCGTAGGAATTTCTGATATTGAAAAGAAATTATACTCTGTACTATTGTTAATTAAATCATAACATATAGTTATCTGGACCTCCACCTACAATTAAAATATTCTTTTTCATTTTCTTCCTCCTTTATGGTAAATAATCAATCCCATTTTCACTAATTAATTGAACTTTTTCGAACATCATCGCACTTTAATATCCACGCTATTAAACGCTCTACTCCTAAACCAAATCCTGGAAGATTTCATAGGTCTTGTTTTCATTTCTAAATACCAACTATATTCAGAAGCATCTACTTGTAAACAATTCATATTTTCTACAACTTCTTCATATGTTTCGCATCTTTCTCCACAACCTACAGTTTCGCCTATTCCTAACAACAAATCTGCATTATAGGCAAATAGACGATCGTTGAGAACCTTTGATAAAAAGGAACACTTTTACAGGGATCATTTTTAACCCAAACTACTCCGTCAAAATGTTTCATTAATTTCTTTTCCCAACATCTGTTAACACATGAAAACGATGTTCATCATTATATTCCAATGCATCTATTTCATTTTTCCAATATAGTACAAGCCTCTTCAAACGTAATAATTGGTATCTTTCGATTAATAAAACTTTCCAAATGACTTCATCTCTTTGTTATAGCAAAATACTATCTCGACACCTCCAAGAATTTCACTAACCAGAAACTTAATATATCTATCCACTAAATTCATCACATCGTGTAAATCTCCTCTATCTCACACTCACTATGATAAAATTGCGATAAATGCCGACGATCTACTTCTTCTCCTCTAAAAAGTGTAGGCATTATGTAATGAACTCCGACTTTGGAAAAAGTCTAAGTATATACTCTAAGTGAAACTGCATCGAATCTGCAAGATAGGTATCAACATCAAATAAAGGAAATTTTTACAGGTAACGAATCACTCCCCAACCCCATAGGACTTGTGATTGACGATGTTGTTACAGGTAAATGTACTGTTGAAATTCCTTCATTTTTAAAAATTGAAAACTTGCATTTGTAATGAGTTGATTGTATTAAGACTATCGTTTTATACCAACAATCTTCTGCTAAAATTCTATGAAATTTATTATCTAATGTTTTTAATTTTTCATACCAATATTCCTCCTCTTGCCTTATAATCCAAGGATCATCTACTCCTTTTTCAAAAAGAACTCTCTTTGTTCTTCTACTTTACTATTTCTTAGTACTACCGTCATATAAGATAAGTATCTATGATTCTTATTAAACACCGCATAATTTCAAACCATCTTCTTTTTATCAACAGTTTCACTGGTTTCATCTTTTAGTAGTAGGTGAATTTTCAATAATATAATCTACATATGATTTAACTCCTCACTTCTCTCTTGTAATTCATATTCCTTGTATTCAAAAATAATTCAAAAATTCGTTTCTAAAAATAAATTTAACCAATAAGAACGTCTCCACGGTTTAATACGAAATCCGTACGCCCTCTAATTCATCTAGTATTTTTAGGTACAGGTTTATCATAAAAAGTTGTGTAATCGATAAAAATCCATTTGGTTTTAACACTCTCTTATATTCTTGAATCACATTTCTTTTTCTTCTGAAACAAAAGTATTGGCTCCCCTGTTACAATCAAATCAAAATACTCTGTATCAAACTCTAAATTACTTTCCGCATCTCCTAATTGAAAAGATATATTTTTGCACTTCATAAACTTCTCTTGATAGCAGTTCTTCTGATTTTTCAACGGCATTTTGATTTACATCAATTCCTATGATTTCCAGCATCTTTTTAATAATTTTGATAGTTCCATTGATGTAAATCCTGTATTAGAGCTATCTCTAAAATCTTAGGATTTACAGGAAGATGAATAGTGTTTAACATTTTAACAATACTTCTTTTCCTCCAGGACATCTATTGACCTCTTCAATATAAGATAGTAAATCTACATAGTTCATATCCTCAACTCTTTGTCATACTATATTCTCCTTCTTTTGTTTTTTATTAAAAATATAAATAATTCCTGTTACAACTATTCCTATTCCTGAAATAATAAGTAACCTTAATGTTTCTACCCCCATAAACTTTCAAAAACAGACTGCCTCATTGGCATAAATACTACAGCTATTGTAAAATAACAGAATAAACCCTACCAATATATTCATCTTCTACTTCTATCTGTACTGTAGTGACGTATATTAAACACCGTTAACATCCCTCAACAAAAAGAACGGAATTAACGAGGCTATAGGGATTATGGAACAGATAATCTATTCCTCCTATGCAAGTAATGAAAACACCAACAAGAATCAAAAATATTCTGTTTTAGCCCAACTTTTATCCTCCAAATGCTTTTTATTGAGGTATGATGCTACTAGAGCCTATTGGCTGAACCATCAAACTTATTCCATAAAAATTATCCATTTTATCATCATGGTATTGATTCACCCTGCGGTGTGATTAAATTATACGCATAAGATTAACAAATGATGATAAAACAATAAATATAATATTTTCTTATTTCCATAAGTGTACTCTAATCCTTTTTAATTGAATTGAATACTTTTTCATTTTTATCATCTTTATATCTCTTCCATTTATTAATTCTAATTTATAAGTAATATATGCGGCTATAGTAATGGCATTGAACAAATAAGCATACTCTATACTTGAAATAGTTAAGATAAAAACACCAACTGTAGGAGATACTATTGACATTAACTCTCCAAATAGAGTAATGACTAAAATGAGTTTCAACATATTCAGTGGATATTGTTTCCTTTATCACCGCACTATACGCAGGTCCACTAAACGTATTAGAATAGATAACGCTATATTTGCTAATATAATTCCCTATATATAATATATATTGATTATTTAGATAAACCTAATAAGCATATAATTCCGCTTAGAATATCCATGATCATTCAAAATCTTTTTCTGTTACGAACATCTACTATAGCACCTGAAAATAAATTAATAATAATACTAACAATATTTTCTGAAGCTTGATACATGGATAACCAAAAAGGATTACTAGGAAAAAGTGTAGCCAATATAGAGTTATTTCCATAGTCAAACACTGCATTTCCTAATCTCGATAAAATACTAGAAAAATAATATTTCTCGAATTTATTTTGATTTATTTATTTCTCTAAAACTCCTCCTCTACTAATTATTATGCCTATCTAATTATGTCTTTCTTTTATATTTCAGTAAACTGTTTACTGTGTATTATTATATCACCATCAACTTGTACTAGTCAATTATATTTATATATAAACTTTCTGGTGAGTTTTTATAAATTTATTAAACCATAACTTTTAATTGAATTTTTATATATACTCATATATTTCTATAATAAATATATTTTTATTATTCAATTATATATATTAATTATAGTTTGAAAATAAAAATATATTTAAAAATCTCTTTGAAAATAGTTTATTCTTTTCTAAATTATTTCTTTTATTAGTTTCATTTCTAAAATTTATCATAAATTAAAAGTCTAAGCGCTAACTGCTGCTTGAGCTTCTACCATCTCGCAACACCTCTAACTTAATAAAGAACTACGAACTATAGTCAAGTAAATAGACACAACTATACGAAGACTAGTTAAAATTCAAGTAAAATTTTTATACTGAGGTAGGGGTGTATCCTGTATGTGGAAGTTTCCACATTTTTAGTTAAAAATAATTGACAATAATACGAATATAATCATTATAATAATAAAAAGGTTTTGAATAACATTCCTAATCCGACCCTCGCGGGATGATATCTGGCGAGTATTTCTAATAATTTGAAAATTTATGGTCTATACAATAACTTATTCATTACGGTATCATAGAACTCTATAGTCTCCCCGTCTTCAAATTTAATATTAAGAAATCTTCCTTTTTCCAGTCCTTTCAATCCTGCATTTTCCTAATAGTTAATAAATATACTTAGCTCTTTTGCTAAGTTCTCCATCTTAATTCATATTTTTGAGTATTGTATTTATATATAGAATACACTTTTATAGTGCTAATTTTGAAATCAATAACCGCTGGTAGCAGTAATCTTTTAGAGATTATCATTCCTACTCTTTACTATACACAATTATTTATTCTAGCAAATAATTTTATAAAATTGTATTAATATCCTTCATTAGATTTCTATTAGTAGAAATATTTTGATGCAAAAATCAAATTTAAATAACCCTTGAATTTTGATTATATAGTAAAATCATTTTAAATCCCCCTTTAAAATAAAAGGTTTTTCATGTTATACTAACAATAGGAATATAATATAATGATTTAATTAATAATGTGTGGAATTAGTAGCGCATTAAATATCATTAATGCAAACCTAACTCACTTATTGTTAGGTTTTGTGTTATTATGTACTCGATTCTTTTTAAGTCTAGTATTCTTAATATATAATTAATCCAAATCGGGAGACAAATATGATTAGAATATGCAAAATTTTACACCAACTGCTAACACTAAACATTAATCAATTAACATTAAAGATGATACATCAAAACGTATGATATATTGCATATTTTAGAGCCGCTAAGGTGAATCTATAAAATAAAACTTTTTGATCGAGATCATATAATTTATGCGAAGAACTACTGAAATTGTTCGAAAACTGGTTTAATTGTTAAACCTACAGATCATCTTTACTTCACAGAATTAGTTAAAAATGTGAAATACTTGCACATTTGCGAAAGTGAAACTGTTAGAAATCCTGAGTTAATTGAAAAATTGATGATGAAACCTATTTTGAATACATAGAATACTGTGATGATTATTATATAGAAACAGTTGGCTTTGAATAGATACTTGGTTTAACATAAAATAAAAACGCTTTGGTTCTCCTTAGCGTTTTTACTCTCCTTTCATACTTTCTAACGATTACTAAACTTTTAAAACGATTTATTTTTCTATAAGAATATTTAAATTCTATAATATATCAAAAATATTTTTACCTATTCTTTTATAAATCTAATTCGTTGAAACTACTTAATAGCAAGCCTTTTATATCGTTTTAATTGTATTCTACTCTTTGTTATTTCTGTAACAATAATTTTATCATACAAAAACTCCTTCTTTTATCACTGAGGGGTGCAAAACCCTCTTAGAAGTGCATCATTTAACGATTTGTTCTATCATCGCCAGTTTAATCATATTCTGCAAATCTGTTTTAACCCTCGTTTACTCAATATATTATGTCAGATAACCTTAATCTCTCATAGTAAAAAGAGAAAAAGTCATATCAATCTGATATGACTTCTCCGTTTTCAAATAAATTTCTATTCTTTTTCTTTATGAATTATTATCTTATCTACCAAATAATTAAATAGCTTGGTATCATATCCTGTTAGTAGCTCGTCTTGTTTTTCTAATGAGTCGATAAATATTTTTAGTTCTCTAACTCTCTTATTTTTATTCAGTAAATCTAAGTTTTTCTGTTCTAATTCTTTCTCTAAAAATTTATATTCTTCTATCAGCTTATTATATTTTTCTAGTGTACTCTTCTTGATCTTGTACTATCTTGGAATTTGTTATTATCAACTTTTCTACATCAGCTCTGATATTTTCTAATTTTCTTCGACTTGAATGATTTCATCATCCAATACTCTGTCTTCTTTTATCATCTTCATTGAAGTTTTATATTACCTATAATTTCTTTTCTATTATCAATTACCTTGTTTAGTGCTGATACCATCCATCTTTTGAATTTCATCATCTCTTATATGAGGTGTATAACATTTTTCTTCGTTCTTATACTTGTCTTTACATCTATATATTATCTCTTTATATTTATCAGTTGAGTGCTATAAATGCCTCACGTATGAACTACCGCAACATCCACCTAATTTTTCCAAAAGTAGTTTTTCTCTGTATACCATTTTTATTTTCAGCAACTGCACTTGAACTGCATCAAATACTTCTTTATCAATTATTGCTTCATGTCTATTTTCTACATAATACTGAGGTAACTCTCCGTTGTTCCTTTTTCTGTGTTTTATTTAGAGTCTGCTACATAGTATTTTTGAAGTAAGGCATCACCTTTATATTTTTCGTTTGTTAAAATACTTCTTACACTGCTATAACTCATTTTTCTTTTCCTCTTGAGTGTCAGTATTTTATTTTCAGTTAAATGTTTTTGCTATTTCGATTAGGATTTTTCCTGAGTAAGAACTGTCCAAATATGTATCTCACTATTCGGGCTTGCTCTTTATCGACTTCAAATCCACCATCCTCTTTTGGCTTAAAACCTAGTACATTATTATATGCAAATGTCACTCTTCAGCTCAGCAGCTTGTTTTCATTTAGACCATGTTATATTTTCTGATATTGATCTACTTTCTTCTTGTGCTAAGGAACTCATTATTGTAATAAGTAATTCACCCTTTGAGATCAAATGTCCAGATGTTTTCTTTTCGAAGTATATCTCTACTCCAACATCTTTTAGTTTTCTTACAGTTGATAGTAGAATCCACCGTATTTCTTGCAAACCTACTTACACTTTTAGTTAATATGAGGGTCTATCTTGCCAGCTAGTGCATCATTTACCATTTCTTGAAATCCTAGACGTGTATTTGTTCCACTTATTCCCTCATCTGAATACATCTTCACAAACTCCCAATCTTTTTCTACTTGATATGTACTCTTCGTAATACTTCATTTGAGTTTCATAAGAACTTGTTTGATCTTCATTATCTGTTGATACTCTAGCGTAACCTGCGACCTTTTTCTATACTAGGTAGTTTTGATTGATGACTGAGTTGTTTATTGGCTTGTATAGTTGTGATTTTTCTATTCATCTTTTACTCCTTTTTAGGTTACCTTGTTTTTATTTCTTGAACTTTATTAAATATTTCCTGAGAAATAATTGCTTCATGTGTCATTTTTCTACAATGTACATAGTCTTCTCTCAGTATTTTTACTGAACGACCTTTTTCTTTTACATTAAATGTCTTCTGTAATATGAGTTTCCTGTATAAGTTTCTTGGGATAATATTCTATAAATTGCTAGTCTTGTGAAAGTTATTTCCTCTTCTTGTATGTTTACCTTCATCATTTAATACCCTTGATATCGTGTCGGTTTTATTCCTGACAGGTATAACTCATAAATTTTTCTAATAATATCAGCTTCTGACTCTTCAATTTTATAGAATCTCCTATCCATCTATATCCTAATATAGGGTTGTGGACTATGTGGTAATCCTTGTTCAAACTTCTTTTCTCACTCCACCTTACATTACTACCTATCATACTGATTCTTCTTCTGAAGCAGCAGCGAGTAACGTTAATAGTAACTCTCCATCTGTAGTGAGTGTGTCGATATTCTCTTTTCCAAATCTCACTCCTACGTTTAATTTCTTTAGTTCTCATGTTATTTCTAACAACTCAATAGTATTTCTTCCAAATCGTGATATAGACTTTGTTAGGAATATATCAATCTTTCCTTTCCTGCAGTCATCTATTAATCTTAAATACTCCTTACGATGTATTTCTCCCACTAACTGAGTTGTCGAAGTATACTCAAGCATACTCCCCAACTAAGTTATTTTGTATAAGTTTACTATATAGCTTATTTGTTCGAGATAGTGATTGTAGTAAATCTTGATGTCGATACTCTCTGCATAAGATGCGACTTTTCGCTTTTTTACGTCAGTCACATTTAGTGCTTCTAACTTTTTATTGTTTTCATTATTGTATCCTCCTTTTCGTCATTGCACTATATCACTCTAAAAGAAACTATTTATCAAGTGATAACTCCATAAGTTCAGATATTTTGGATCATACTTTTCTAACATCGTATGCTTGAATGAGATCAAATTCATCTTTTTGTGATTAAATTTTTCCTAAACAAATTACTTAATATTTTTATTGTGATTTGGTAGGTTACTTCATTTTTAGTGTTCATAACTACCTCCAAATCTGTGTTTAATATAGCATTCATGACTACAATACTTTCTTTTTATCATTCGCATAAGATGTAAATTCTCTTTCACAACATTTACATAGATGTGTAGAAAATGCCTTTCTATTCATCTTATCTTGGTTATTCTTCCACCATTTCATTCTACAAGCATCACTACAATATTTCTTTTGTTTTCCCATTTAAATGAGTTAACTTTTTCTCCACTCACTTTACAAGTATCAAAATCTTCTATATCTAACTTTTTCTAATTTTTCTCTTCTACAAATTGACTTAACTGTATTGGCTGACACATTTAAACATACAGCTATTTTTCTTATACCTAATCCTTTTTCTCTTAGTTTTTCTTATTTCATCTTTCAGTTCCATACTTTTTCACTCCTATGATGTTTTTATTCTCTACATCACAGGTAGAAAAACTATGAAAAATTTAACCCGTAGTGTAAAATTTAGATAAAATAAACCCACCACAGAAAATTTCTGTGATGAGTTATGATTTTTCATTCTATTTTATTATTTAAACTATTTATGATAAACAGTTTATATATACGTTCAATACATAGTTATAACTTACTTTTATTCTCTCTGTATACCAGTTAAAAATCCACTGCAAATTAATAAATGGCTTATTTTCTTCTGATTCTTTTAATATAGGTTTAAAATCCTCATATATTTTCTTCTTTTTATTTTATTTTCATCTACTGTTGATATATCTTATAATAACAGCTTCTTTAGAATTATATACTACTTTCAATTTTAAAAAGAATTATCAAAATAATAATCTAGTCATCTCATACATATATACATATTCATAGTTAGCGTCATTTACACTGTATCCATATGATAGATATACATTTTTTGTAGTATTTTGTATAGTTTTATCTCCGTCAACTTCATAACTAAACCCTTCACGATCAGCGCTGCCTGTATATTTTCTACCAACATCATTATTTGTAAATCTCTAGGATTACTACTTGGTGAATGTTTTCGCATAATACACTGAATTACCTTTTTAAATTTATCTCCTATAAAATAAATTGTCGCTAACGCCAATATCACTAGCATAATTTTTATCATTTTTCTTATTTCCTTTCTTAAAACCATTTTTAAACCAACTTTTTCGCTTTATTATATTTACCTGATATCCAATTACTTGCTGGCTTAATAACTTTTGTTATAAATAGGCTCTACAAAAGGTCTGACTACTTTACATTGTTATTTCTGTAACAACTAATTTTATCATACAAAAAGCTCCTTTAGTAGATTTTTAATTAATCTATAATCTTATCAATTTATATATTCAATTCTTTACATTATATCAGATATCACTACTCTCATAGTGAAAAAGGTAAGACGTATGACAAAAAGTCCTAAATTTTTAAAAAAACGTATATTATAACTCATAGAAGCAGTTGTTTATTGATATCTAAATTCGCTTTATAAAAGCTTTTTAGATATCTAATAAACTATGCGAAAGTGACTCGATAAAATCAATTTCTTCGAAATCACGATTTTTGAGTCACTCCTTATTCATTTTTCTCATTAAATCACTCTAATATTAAGTTTTTCTAAAAATTAACATAAAAATAAGACCCAAAGCAATTTCTACTCTGAGCCTTTTATTTACTTACAGCAAATCCAACTTTGCTACCTTTTTATGGCAGCTTTTTCCATATTTTTTTCAACAACACTATTCCTAATATTAAAAATACAAAAAGCTAACACTAACTCTCCTCTAATTAGATATATGTTGCTTATTACACTCTCCCCACCTATTAATTTTTTTGAGCTAAAAGTATAGATCGTGTTAGTGGTAAAAGTATGTAAAATTGCTCTACTAAATATGGAAAATTACTAACTGGAAAATTCGCTCCTGTAAATATTAAAAAGTACTTTGTCTATAGTATTCGTTACTAGGTGAATTTCTGTCGTTAATAATATTAAACACGAGATGAAAAATCCAAAAACAAGTCGCTACAAATATTGCTAATATTAAAATAAAAACAAACTCCAATATTTTTTTGTCCATTCCAAGCTAGTCCTAATAATAAACTAAGTACGCTAACTCCAAAAAAACTACCGATACAAAACTTAGTAACATAGTTGAGATTGCACTTGAAATTAATATTTCTGAAATACTCGTTTTAGTCGCTAACATTAGAGATAATGTTCCCTTGCCCTCTCCCTTGCTAACTGAAGACCAACTCTATAAATTGCCGTAAATGCACTAGTCACTATCGCATTACTTATAACCCATTTTTCAATATTTTTCCGCACCATAAACATAGTATCCTACTAGTGAATAACACATCATTTGCATTAGTGGAATTAACAAATCTATAGTAAAAGAAAAGCACGCCAATCATTTAATACCGAAGACATTTTTATATGAAAAAAACTAACTCTTCTAAAAAAATCTATACACATTTTCCATATTAAAACACCTCCAAAGTCCCATTAATAACACATAGTTTCTTAATTTTTTTCTAAATGAAAATATACTAATAATAAAATAAATAATTATAATAACCACCAGTATAAACGCTACTCTCAATAATTCTTCATTACTGCCACCTTGAACAGCTAATTTATAACCTTCCATCGCCCATGTTGGACTCAATAAGTATGAAATATATTGAATAAATTTTGGGAAAATCGAAATAGGAAAAGACCATCCCAGTTAGCATTATTATCGGATAATCAATAACATTCATAAGAATACTTATTTTTCTAGATAAAGTAAATAATCCTGCCATCATAAAAACCGACAGCTATCATAGATACTATCATTAAGATTGTTATTAATACAAAAATAACTAAAACTTGCAAACTGGATAGATTTATTAAATAAAATTTTTACCGTCAACATATTAAGTCCAAAACTAAAATATTCCCCAAAGTGTGTTCCTAAAAATTTTTTTCCAAAAATGATATTTTCAAAACCTATCGGTGAGGTGAAAATCATTGGCATAGTTCCTAGCCATTTTCTCTATCCATATCACTAGCTGATGAAAAAAACAAATACTTCCCCAAAAAAAGTAGTAATTCCCGCTCCTATAAAAGCATATAACATAAAATCTTCCACACTACGATTTTGATAAATCATCCCGAGTAAAATTCCACTTAATATCGGGCTAATAAAAATACAAAATCTAAACATTGGACGTGCTATTGATTGTTTCATCTGAACTTTGGCACTCATTAATATTGCTCTCAACATATTATGCATCCCCCAATAGTTCTATATAAATATCTTCTAACGTTATTTCTAAATTCTTTTTATTTTTTTCTCTTCTTGTTCGCGTTCTTTCTTTGCTTTTTATTTCTTCTTTTTCTTTCGTTAGAAACTAAATTTTGAAGACCTACTACATCGTCTATAGCCAGTAACTTACCTTTTTTTATTATCGCAATTCTATCACAAAGTTCTTCTGCTTCTGGCATATAGTGAGTTGTTAGTAAAATAGTTACTCCTTCTTTAGACAGTTTTTTATTAATTCTCTTAATTCTTTTTGCTCCTACCGGATCTAATCCAATACTCAGTTCATCTAAAAATATTACTTTTGGATTATTTAATAATGCTCTTGCAATTTGAAGTCTTTGTTTCATACCTTTGAGAAAGTTTCTACCTTTTTTTATCTATAAACTCACTTAACCCCACTTGAGCTATTAATTTTTCAATTAACTCTTTTGGTCTTTAAAAGGAATTTTGTATAAATCTGCAAAAATATGCCAAAGTTATCTCTTGCACTAAAGCCGCCAATAAAGGCTCCTCTCACCACCAAAAACAAAATTAATATATTCTCTAACTTTTTAGCTTCCGAAAAAGTATCAAACCCAAACACTTTTGCTTCTCCTTCGCTTGGAGCAAGCATCGTAGTCAAAAATTTTTATCGTTGTTGTTTTACCCGCACCATTTGGTCCAAGTAAACCAAAAATTTCTCCTTCTTTCACTGAAAAGTCTATTCCTTTTATAGCTTCAAATTCACCATTTTTCGAAGTCTTAAAAACTTCTTTTTTAAACTCTTTACATCTATTATATTATCCATTACTTCCCTCCATAAAATTAATACTATCTTAATTTTTCATCATATAATGCTTTTTTAATAGAAAATAAGTTGTAAAAATAAAGTGCAACAGAAATACAAAACTATTTTGGATTATTTCCATAGCATTTTATTTTTACACTATACTTTCTAACAGTTACTAAACTTTTTAAACAATTTATGTTTACAATTAAAAATATTTAAATTCTATATTATATCCACGTTATTTCTACCTATTTTTCTATATCTGATTCGTTTGCCCCTTTAATAGAAAGACTTTTATAATGTTAAATTGCTTGTTATTATTAAATTTTTAACATTTTAATGATGTTAAAAGGTCTATAACAAGTAAAAATTCTACTACCAATCCAGATATATCTCTGTTAAAAACATAATCTTTTGGAATTTCATCTGACGTACTTATCTCATCTCAACCCAGTTTCCTGTATTGCATGACTTCCCCGCATCCCAAAAGTATAGGTAACGGATTAGCAAAGTCACATTCAGAACTGTTTTAAATATAAAACCTTAGTTATGTCTAGTGAAAAAAATACACCTTCTTTGTATGATTAATTGTATATAGGTAATCTCTTCCTTCTCTCGAAAAATCCTTTAAATGGATCGTCTACTCGGATGCCATACTGTTTTATTAAACTTAGATAATACTCAAGTTCATCTCTAACCTCTTCTTCAGCCTCCTTAAAAGTTCCAGAGATATTTGTATACATCTCATCTACTGTGTCCACTGACGAACCAGGATATACAGATTCCAATGTATGTTGATAAAGTATTTCTAGCGATACATTATCTGAACTTTTAAGTCGAGGTAATTCATCTCCTAGCCATATTATATGATCTCAGCCCAATCAGTAGCTAATAATTTATACAACGCACATAAAAAGTCATTTCCCTACATGCAGTGTTTGCCAACGTTTGCTACCATAACCAAAATCAACAGGAGAAATATACTCCTTTTTTTATCTACATTAACCCACTGGTAACACTCACCCATATCTCAACCCCATTTCATTAAATTTTTATATCATATTTTTATATAACTCATATTATATTTTATAATATTATATACAATTAAATTTATTATCTTTACTTCTAATTATCCGGTATATAAGATAAAAAACCACCTTACCTATTTTCATGAATTTATTAAACAAAAACTCCTTTAGTAGATTTTTAATTAATCTATAATCTTATCAATTTATATATTTCACTTTTTATACATTATATCAAATATCACTACTCACTCATAGTGAAAAAGGAGAAATCATACCAGATTGATATGACTTTCCCACTTTTCGAATAAATTTCTATTCTTTTTTTCTTTATGAATTGTATTTATCCCTCGTTCTATTTCTTCTTTTAAATACTTATGATATATTAGCTCCTTTTAACGTTTTTCAAATTTCAATAAAACAAATATTCCCCAAGCCAAACATTATTGTTAATATGTTCAAAAGATACTCCAAGAACTTTTTATATTGTCGTAAAACGAAAAGGTATTAATAAAACAAGACGCCTAAATACTGAATAAAAACTAGTTATGATAGTGTGAATAGCTCCAAAATCTTCTCCTTCATAATCATCATAGAGCATTTTTCAAAAAAGTTTCCGAAACTCCTATTACAACAAAAGGTGATAAAGAAAACAATAATTTCAGATAACTATTATCTATTATAAATACTAATAAAAGCTAGTTCCTGATATCAAATAATCCATATAAAAGAAATTTTTGGGAGGAACTTTTTACAAAAGGTGCAACCATTGCTCTACTAAGTCCGCACCACGCCATACAGAAAGAACTAAAGCTAACCATTTTACATCAATATTTATGCTAATAAGATAAAAGCGGAAGCAGTTTTTAAAAAGCAAGTCAGTAGCACCACTAAGAAATGCTTCAATAACAATTATCTTTGACGCTGCGTTTCGTGAAAAACAATGTCTTTATATTGCCAAACTATACTAGCCTCGACCACCTCTTCTGTTTCCTCAGTTTCTTCGGTAGTTTGAATATTTTTATTCAGGTTTAACTTTTGTAAAGTATACTCCCGCTAAAAAGATTGGAATACTTAGTTGCATAAGTGATAAATAAGTAATAAAACCAAGTAACAGCGATGCAACAGAGTACTAAGTATATCTAACGAGTTTGAGTGAAATATTGAATATCAACTGATTTTTAATCAAATTATTATCATTATCAAGAACTTCCGGTGTCACTTTTACATTTAACGAAGTAAGAACACAATTTACTAAGTTAAATAAAAGTTATAAATAAATATAAAAAGCAATATGCGCTTTATTAACTAATGCAAATATTAAAAAGACTAACTAAGATAATATGCATAATTTGGAAACAGAGAATCCAAAATTTTGTATTTTTATCTTATTTAAAAATAACTATATGAAAATGCGACTAGCGATGGAATCATCCTATTAAAAGCAAACGACGTCAAAGTACTCGCTTCTATTATATACTTCTACCAAAGCAATCGTTACCGCAACCATATAAAAAGCTATCTGCTATATTCAATACCGAACGCCCTAAGATTAGATTAATAAAATTCTTAGGAAATATTTTTAGTAATTTCAAAATTATGCGCCTCCCATGTGAGTAAGTTGATTTTGAATTATATCTTTCATATTTCCAAAAACCTGTGAGTTCTGAAAACACTTTATACGACATCATTCCAGAAGCTATAAATAAAAATATAAATCTATATTAGCACTAATACATTATATAGTCAATTCTTTTTCTGAAAAATAGAATAAATACTCAGAAAAGAACAAGCATATTAATACCTTGTAATATAAATAAATAATTTGAAAATTACGAATTTTAATGTTAGAGAAAAACTAATAAAGAATTTTTAAATACAAAGAATATTATATCTAATTATATATACTAATCCCTCTTTATTTTGAGTGTCTAATCTAATTATACAATCTCCCTTTATATCACTATCATATATAATCATTAAATATATAATAAAAAAGACTAGTTTAATAGAGTAATAGCCTCAAAAATTCAGACAAATTTTTGGGGCTATTACCCACTAATTACGAGATTATATAACTTTATTTTGTAGAATTTTTCTTCTCATTGAGACAATCTATAATATATAAAATAATCTCAACCGATAAAAATTACAGCAATTTTGATCGCTTTGGAAAAGAAAATACAAAAATATAACTGTCGGTATCAATTCCACCAGTAATTGTCGTTTATTCTTTTTTTAAAAATAGGGAGAGATTTTCCTTCTAAACATAAAATATATAAAACCAATAGTTATAGTTGCAACTATAGATCCTAATATACTGTCCATTATAAATACCTCCTATTATGTATGTGGAAAAATTTCATATTCTGTATAATTTTTATTTTTTATAGTTTTATTAGACTTTACACCATTATTTTTAATATGAAAATACAATGGTATCAATACGAAAATCTCAATGATAGATTTTTCTAATTTTTCTTTCTCCACAAATAATAAAATCATATACGCTCTCTACAAATATTTATCTTCTATATTTCTATACTTTAATTAAACCTACTAACATTATTTTTCTATCTTTACTTACACAATTAGCAAAAAAATAAATTATACTAATGTTTTCATCTTTCATTAAATTCTAAATTATAATTTTCCTTTGTTTATAATTGACTTTAACATAATAATCCTTTTAAATTATAATATTATATTTCAAAATATTTATATGATACCTCTTTCATTTTTATACATGTATATGATAATATATCTATAAAGGAGGGAAATAAATGAAAAACATCTATTATGTATTTATACTCTAATATTAGTCATATTTTTTAACTGGATGTTCTTCAAAAAGATACTGATGGTTTCTTTTATAATACTTTCACCAAAAAATATGGATATGTTTTTATCAAATATTAATATCTATGTTAAAAGTTGGGGTATTTCTATAATTATTATTACGCTTATTGTAAAGAATTATTCTTCCTTTTATGTTGAAAAATTATAAAAACAACGTACATCATCTATCAATATGGAAAAAGCAAAACCTGAATTAGATCTTGTACAAAATAAAATTAAAAAGCTAGTGAAGATCGAAAAGAGGCATAATAATGATGAACGAATGAAAAATAAGAATTGAACAAACTGAACTTCAAAAGAACTCTTTAAAAATATAAAAATATGATTGTTCACCAGCAATTTTCGGTAATCTAATACTATTCTAATTCAAGCACCGTTTATTTCTGGTTTATACTTTACTCTACAGAATCAGTCTATTCAAAAGATATTCTTGATTCAAGCTTTTTATCTATTTCACTTGGAGAAAAATCTTACATACTATTAATTCTTGTTTTTGTAGTATATATGATTGTTGGTAAAATTTCTCAAAGTATGAGTGCAAAAGCAATCCTATGTCACAAAACACACCAGAGGCTGAACGTATACAAAATGTTTCTAAAAATATGGTTTGGATTACCCTATAATGTTAACATTTTTAACGTATACAGTATCGCCGCTATAGGTATTTACTTTGTCAGTGGTATCCTTGTAGCATTCCAAATATTATTAGGGACGTAAAGCTTTATCCGCCTTATGTACCTAAGCCTGTAAAAACATCAAATAAACAAAAAACAAAATTAGTAAAAAGATAAAACAAATGTACACTTAGTCATTCTCTATAACAACTAAGTGTACATTCTCTTATCTCTCATCACTAATAATTCTGATTTTATTATCACGCTTATTGCTAAAACAAACATTATTAGACTTAAGAATATTGTAACATAAGTATTTATATCAAGATCATATCAAAATTACAGTTCTCATACTCGTTAATTGGTATGTTAATGGATTAAGTTTTTGATATATAATATAGCACCTTAAATTGTCTAAACTATAAAAAGTCAGTGCAGCAAAAATTATCGGTAGTAATAATGTTCCTAAGATAAGATCTCTAGTTCTATATGATACAGTTCCTAATGAAATAATAACCCCAAGAAAACCAAAAATACTAGACTAATAATTACAATAATTAATACTTTTTAAGAAAGGAACTATCTGTATTTTTATTCTAAAAGAACGATAAAAAGTAAATTAATAATACTTGCACTATTGTGATTCCTAACGGAAATACTAATTTCCTAAAAATAAGAAATAGCTGATGTCCCTTTTATTCTTTTTATACGCTAGAAGTCCCCATTTTTTTATCTAAATTTACCCTATAAACCGACTGATTCATCTGAGAATTTAGTATTACTCAATTATTCCAACAAAAATATATTCAATATAGCTAACATTTTCTCCTTTAAAAAGCCAAATTTGAAAAAGAGTTCCCTATCCCAAATCCAAAAGAATACAAAGTACAAAATTGGAACATAAGCTGAGTATATATAATCTGCTTATTATTTTTCAATCGCTTTATATTCTATATCGATGTTGCCCAAAAATTCTTTATAACATTTTTCATATAATTACTCCTCAATTCCAATATTCTCTTCAAGGTAATTTCTTCTTTCTGCAAGCTTCCTATTGTAATATTTCTCTGCCAATAATAGTTTTAATACATTTGAAATTTCTCTTCTTTTCAAGAAAAATTTTTAAATTTTTATCATCAACGATTGTAATAGTATCTTTATATTTCTCTACTATATCTTTGCTTAATTCACCATTGTAAGAAATTGAGTTATACTAAAAAAAGTAGACACAAAAATAAACAATATAATATAATAAAAGTATACACAGAAAGGAAGTGTTTAAAATGGCAAAAAAATGTCTACGATGAAGATTTTTAAAAAGATCGATTGTTAGTCTATATCAAAATGGTAAGACTCAAACACAACTGAGTAAAGATTATGGTATTTCTTTAAGTGCCATTAATAAATGGGTGAAACAGTATTCTGAGATTAAAACTGAAGATGGCGATGTGTTTACCGCTAAACAAATAAAAGAACTTCAAAAACAGAAACGCTCAATTGAAGAAGAAAATCAAATTTTAAAAGGCGATTGCCATCTTCACGCCACACTCAAACAAAAGATTAAACGCTATTTTTCACCCTTAGAAATCAACATAATATTAAACTTTTATGCAAAGTATTTAATGTTAATAGAAGCACATACTATAAATATATCTCAAATGAGTTTACCTCCTAGAATTGAAGAAAAATCAAATGATTTCTAGAATTATTTTTAAAAATTCATGGAGATTACAATAAGCGACTGGTGCATATAAAATTACTCATATTTTTAGAGCGTGATTATAGTATTAAAGGTTAGTGTTGGAAGAGTATATCGATTAATTCAAAAATTAAATCTCCCTACTAGTCTACTTCTAAACCTTTTATCAAAGCGAGTAAAGAAAACTGTGAGGATACTAAGTTGTGTAACCACTTAAAACAAGAATTTAATCCTCCAGAGCCTAATATGGTTTGGGCTAGCGATTTTACTTATATAAAAAGTAAATGGTGTTTGGTTTTTATTTGTGTATAATTATGGATTTATTTTTCTAGAAAAAAATTATATCGTGGAATATTTCTAATAAAGCTGATTCTAACCTTATATGAGTACATTGTGACGCTTATAATAAAAGAAATTGTCCTACTGGTCTTATGTTTCATTCTGACCGTGGTACTCAGTATACAACAGCTCCCTTTAAGCTCCTGGATAAATTTAATATAGTTCAATCTTTTTCTAAAAAGGATATCCTTTCGATAATGCTTGTTGTGAGTCTTTCTTTAAATATTTAAAGAAAGAGGTGCAATAGAAAAATTATCACTCAATTGGAGAATTAAAAACTTTCTTTATTTGAGTATATTGAGGATTTTACAATCTTAAAAGACCACACTATTCTTTAGAACTTATGACTCTAACGAAGAGAATTAGCGTTTTATGAACGTTAAAAATTTATTTTACACTGAGCCTCTATCGGTGTGGTTCTTAATGTGGGAAAAAGTGGCACTGCCATTTTTCCTCACGAGACTACACCTACTTCTCAGTATAAAAACAAATTTCACTTAAAATCTTTCAACTAATTTTTCGTATTTTCGTGTCTACTATGACTATAGTCCAAAATATTGATACTATTTCTTTTATTATATTCTCTTGAAAGTGCTCATTTCACCAAAAGTATAAACATTTCCCCGTCGTTTATATAAATTATTTTATTACAATACTTTTCTATAAGATCTAAATCATGAGAAGATATAAATACAGCATGTTCTTTATTGTTATTTTTTTATGTATTCTAATATTTTTTTGATAATACTACATCTAATCCTGTAGTAGGTTCATCTAAAAATAATATTTTTGAATTAGACACTAGACTTCTTGCTATTTGTACTCTCTGCAATTGTCCTCCAGATAATTCTGTTAGGGTCAGATTTCTCCTTACCTTTTTAAACCTAAAACCGCAATAATATCATCTACACTTTTCTTGCTAAGAGTATTTTGAGAATATAATACTCCCCATATAAATATTATCGTATACATTTAAGTACCAATCTACTGATTGATTTTGCATACAATAATCCACATCTCGAACAGACACTCCCTCACCGAAATATACCTCTCCTTCAATATTTGAAAACAATCCTAATGTAGAATTAATTATCGTAGTTTTCCCTGACCCACTTTTTACCTATAAGTGCAATCATATCTCCTTTTTCCGCAGAAAAAGAAATATTTTTTTAATTGCGTAATCACTAGAATTTTTTTATATTTATATGCTAAATTTTTTTCACTGTTAATAGTTTTACCATATAACTCCCTCCTCCCGATATTACATTTTACTTCTATTTACTTTCTAGAAAAGGTTGATTTGCAAATACAAACCAACCTTCAACTCTTTAATATGTAGTTTACATGTAGCTTACACAATAAAGTGCGTCTTCTTGAATGAGTGACTTTTTAATCAAGTGTCTACTTTAACAGATACTATAAAATCATTATCATCTTATAAAATAGCTGATTCCTCTCCTCTATCCAAATTATGATGAGAAACAACAATTTTTTTAAGATCAATAAAAACTCAAAAAAATAACGATGATTCTCTTTATTACTTTTTTTACATTTAAACTATAAAATTCCAATATCTAATACCATTATTTTTGTCCTCCTTATTTTTATGAGGTATAAAAGCTTTACAGTTTTATTGTAATATGAAAAACGATATGAAAAGCAATATGAAACGCTTTCAAAAATTGTTCCTTGTTTTTATAGTAAAATCTCCACCACGTCTATGAGTTATATATACACTTTTTAAAAATTTAGGACTTTTTGACATTTCATTGTATTACTTCTTAAATAAAATCAAACAATGTACACCAAGCTATTTCTAAAAAACTAAGTGTACATTGTTTCATTAATTTTTCATTTTTAAATTTTTCTAAAAACTTTTCCTAATCTAATAAAGTATGCTCTCTATTTCTTAAATTCACATACAACACATGAATAGCCGAAAATTGCATTTATTAATAAAATATAATAAGCAATGTTTTTCTACATATAATCCTACAAAACTTAAAATAATAGTAAATACAGGTGCACTTATTCGAAAAATTTTGATACTATACTTTTTCTATAATCTTTATCATTAATTTTTATGAAATTAGTCCTTAATTTTATACTGATTAACACCCTCAAGTGCCACTATTAAAGAATAATATCACTTGTAATGGTAAAAACACCTCACATATAACCAATATGAAGAATAGTATATCAAAAATTATATGAAAACATAAGTATTCTATTTAAATTTATATCATATTTCTTAGTAAGTATTAAAAATAAAACTACTGTGAGTCCTGGTATAAAAATATAATACTAGAATATTGTATTAAATCTCTAGACGCTAATTGTTTTATAAACAACGGTATAAAAAAACACTACTGCTCCTGACAATAACGCTGTATTGATAATAATATATTTTCTTTTCAATTTATTAAAAACTAATCTCTCAAATTTTTCTCAGTTTCATTTTTAAAATTATTTATTTTGAAACTTGAAAATAAAACAAACATAATTATAAATACTATTAAATATTCATCAATATTCACCTTATAAATATAACTACCTAAAGAAAAACCAAGTAATTTAGATAAGTTGCTATATAAGGATATATCTGTTACTCCAGCTTTGATAGACTTACTTTCCTCTATTACAAATAAATTGTAATTAAGTAGCACTATTGATATCAATAAGTAATAAACAAAATAAAATGTTAAGACGTAATATAAATTTATGTTATTTTTTAAGAATAAATGCTACTACTGAAAAACTATTAATATATAATAAAAATACTTTGTTTTTATACTAGTTAAAATCCTGAAATAACTAGTGTCTAAAAAAATAAATATTTCTATTAAAGTCATTATTAACAAAAATAAAATATATAGGAAAAATTATATACAGATATAAAATTTCACCGTTATGTATGAATATAAAAACACTCAAAATTAAGTTCAAAACATAAATATAAACTTCTCAGCTAATTTAACATTAAATTCTATAAAGAACACCTCCTATATAATTTACTTTTATACTTATTTCTTACAAAATCATTAACCTTCTTAACTATTATGATCCCATGTACTTTGATATTTTTAATCCCGAAATTCCATATTGTTTTATAGATTAAATAAGTAAAAGCGGTCCAAATAATATTAAAAACCATGTTTCTAAATTAAAACTATCATGCAAATTTATTAAATTTTACCACTGGGAAATATCCCACAAATGCGAATGGAATAATTATTAGTACTACTTTTAATAAAAACGGATAAATATTAACTGGATAATTTGCCAATTGATACAATTGCCATAAAACTGATTTTATACCATCATTTGGTTATCGAAAAGAAAGCTAATTGATACTAGTGCTAAGTATATAGCCTCTCTTACTAAAACCGCAGATATTGTAAATAAAATGAATTTTTATTATAAATAAATAATTTACATCAATATCTAAGTTATATAATGAAAAAAATCACAATTACTACACCTGTAATTAACTCAAATAAAAGCTTCCTCATCTAATTGAAAATAATGAATTGATAAAAGAATATTAAGTGGTCTTAATAAAAACAAATCAAGTTCTCCAGTTTGAATTAAATATGGGACTTCTAAAGTTGTAACGAAGAAAAATTCTCATAACGCCGATGTTAATGTTAGAAAACCATATAAAAACAACAATTGATATAAAGAAAAGTCCACCGATTAATTCTGTATAATTAAGCGTAATAAGTAATACAAATAATGTTGTAAGAGTATCTAGTAAATAACTAAAAATTTCCTATGATAAAATCTAGTTTTATAACTCAATATCCTTTTTACATCCATTTTTAAAAACTCTGCATATAAATATAAATGTTTCTTCATATTAACCTCCCATTATATCAAACTTGTTAAATACATATTGTGATAATCTTTTGAAATTATCAATAATATGATTAACCAAAACTATCTGTACACCAGAATAAATAAGACTTTTCTAAATCATTATCATGTACAATAATAGAAATAGTTGCATACATTACAGCGTAAAATGGAGTTATCTCTGATATTCTCAATAATAGTTTCGGATATAAATCTAAAGGTAGCAACCCTCCACCGAAAATAATAAGAAGAGCATTAACTAATTCAGATACACCGTTTATTCTTATAAATACTGTTGATAATAATGCAATAATATAACCTAATAAAAAAACGCAACAATATAACTCAACATATATACAAATATAAAAGTACAAATCTCTTAAGAGATATGTTTCTAAATATTAAATTATAAAACAGTAAAATATAAATAACTAAAATCAGCAGTACTCGGAATTTTTAATTTATAGAGAAAATTGCCTAAAAGTAGTGAAAAACGTTATAACTATTAATCTATTAGGCTTATTCAAATAATTAATAATAGTACCTTTTAAAATTTTCTCAGATACAAAATTGGTAGTTATTTTTATAGGTAAAACTATTTGTAAAATAATCAGCAAACAGTACATAAGTTATTATTTCATCAATATTTTTAGAATTGTATTTTTCAACATATAACCAGATACTATACTGTATTAATACCATAGAAAAGTGATGCAATTATCTGCATTATCGTATTAAATTTGTATTGTAATAAACTTTTGTATTGATATAAAGTATAAGCAAAAAATCTATTCATATTTATCACCCGTCTTATCCTTCACAAGCAATACTTCTTGTAGATTTAAGTTCAATACTTCAGTTTTGTGTAATAATACTTTCATTCGGTAGTAGTTTTTATTATATCTAACTACATTAAATTTAGTTTCATCAAAAACAAATTCTTTAGAATCAATATTAGTACGTAAAGGCAATATTCCTTCTTTAGCTATATCTACTATATTCTCTCCGTGCATTTTTAATTTTTATATTTATTAAAAATTTGCTTGAAAGCTCTTTCACTTCACCATCATAATTAATTTCTCCATCACTTATCAAAATCATTCTCTTACATACTTTTTCAATATCAGAAACTCATGAGTTGTTAGTATGATAGTAGTATTATACTTCTCATTTATTTTTAGTATTGGTTCCATAATTTTCTTCTTTGTTTCTATATCAAAAACCGATAGTGTTCATCTAAGAACACTAATTGAGGGCTTATGAATAATACTAGCTATAAACTCCCCACGCATTCTTTTGTCCTAAAGATAGTTGCCTTACTGGTTGATATAAGTACTCTGTTACATTTAATTTCTGTTATTAAATAGTCTAACCATTCTTTATTATCTACTTCATAGATTTTTGATAAATACTCAAAAGAATCAATTAGTGGTAAATCCCACCATAAATGTGATTTTTGTCCAAATAGCGCACCTATATTTTTAGCATTTTTGCCCTGTTTTACAAACGGATCTTTTACCGAACACTTTTTATTGAAACCTTTGGTAGTAGTTAGTATTCCTAACAGTAATTTTATTGTTGTAGATTTCCCAGCTCCATTATTCCCTATATATCCTACAATTTCTCCTTCTTTAATACTAAAATTTGTAGTCCTTCAACGCTTGTTTAACTATCTTTTTTCTGTATTAAAAACTAACTCTATTTTTTATTATGTAATCTTTACTAAGACTCTCAACACTAATTATCTCTTTCATAATATTTCCTCTTATTTTACTAATTTATTATCCGATTTACGATGATTTTTCTTCATCAAATTCTACTATTTTTCTAGAACCTATTCTCCTATTTTTTAACTATATTAACGTGTTTTTCTCTTAAAGTCAATATTTTCTGAATATTATGTTTATTTTTCTTTTAATTTACGATAAGAAATTATTTTTCACTAGCAATTCGGTGATTTTTGAAACAATAAAAACAACCCCATCTCTAAATCAGGAGATAAGGTTGATACTCAGTAATTTATTTCTTTTGTCTTTTAACTCTTTTTCATAATATTTCCTCTTATTTTACTGAATTTATTATACCAATCAAAATTTAATCCCATCTCTTTTTATAAATTCATAAGATCTTTCTGGTAATGATGAACGTAGTTTCTCCAACTCCACTTTAATTTTTGTCCTTCAAATAATGTCAATTCATCAGCTTCTTGAAATATAGATATAGAAAACATTAATGAATATATACTCTTCCTTACACTAGATAGTTTTTCCCTCTTGTTTTAGTAATATGATGGTTTGTTCCAGCTGGTCTCTTAACATCTTCTGAATATGGCAATTTATCTATGAATTTCATAAAATTATCATCTATTGGAGATCAGTGCTAGTGCAATAAAATCTCTCATTATGTGCTGTAATATTCCTATAGATACCCAGAATTTCTAGTATTCTAGAAAAATTAACACTGTTTATAAGTAATCCTCCATCTCCAGCTATATTAAATTTTTCTAATATTTTTCTTCTTCATCTATTTGTATATTAAAATATTTACCAATACTTCCAAATGTCATAATATTTATTAAAACCCACATTGGGAATATGTGTTCATCTATATATTTTTATATATGCTTTCTTTTCCTTTGCCTTCCTATATTTGAATATATCATTGTCATAATTTCATCATAGACAGTGTCATTTGTATATCTCTTTTCTTAGGGCTTCATGTATTAAGGATAGCTAAGTCATACTCTGTTCAGCTGTTACTGTATATCTATGACCACTTTTTCTTCTATTTCTTCAACACTAAAGTTTCTATTATAATAAATTCTTCGTAAATACTCATTCTCCTTATGCAAGTTTCAGAAACTATTTTTGTTCTGACCATAATTAGTATGAACATCATAAAAAGATTGAATTATAGCGTGTTTTTAATTTCTCCTCGATAATTAATATTTCTTCTAAAAATTAATCTTAATTTCCTATCAAATTGATATAACGCCTCAAAGATATTCTGGTATAGTTCCTAAAATATAATAGTCCTCATTTATATTAGCTCCTGCTGAATAATGACCTTTATTCTCCAAAAATGGGTTTTTATAAGCATTTTATTAGATTATAATGACTATACTTTTCAAGTATATTTTTACTAGATTCCTCCATGAGTCATACCTCTTTTTCACTAATAAATCTATTCTCTCTGTTTGAGTTTTATATATTTTTCTCACATAGTGACCATTCTCTCTCTTATTAGAAAAGCCCCCACTGTATACACAGCAGGGCTTCTATTCGATCTGTGTATGGTTCAGTATATCATACATTAACTCAAAACTACTATAATCATCATTTTCTAAATATGAGATGAAAGTGATAATGTTCTAAGTAGAGGACAATGTCCTAACACAATAAAAATAGTGACACGTAGGTTGATAGATTATAGTATTTGACTACTGTCATGCGTCTCACACATCTACTTGCTTAAATTAACGCTAAAACATACCCTTTCACTGGTGAATAGCCCAGAAAATTTGGACACGATTTGATATGTACAGAAATAAAATGGTAACAGTTTGAAAATTTTAATATATCATGCCCTCACTCCACTTCTTCCTTTTTCTATAATGTTCTTTTGCAAAAATCACACAACTTTTTAAATCTACACAGAAACTCGATGTTTTCTGAATCTCTTTGTTGATAACTTCCCTTACAATTCTCCCAAGAAGCTTCGTACTGTTAAAATCACGTATATCTAGTTCGATATTAGAGAACTCTAACCCCTCCATTCACATTAGCACTCTGTATTACCGGTTATGAATACTCATGATACAATCTGTATTAGATCTAAAATCAGTTCCTAATAACAGAAATTTTGGCATTTTGATCATACAATCTCCTAATGGTGAATTGTCTCCAAGCCACTCATCTAATGGATGCTCTTTTATAATTTCCTGCGTTTTTCTCACTGCTGAGAATATAGTGGATGAGAACTTCTAACAGATGTTTTAGATTCATAACAAATTGCTAAATTTTCCCTACCCTCGTGTACTAGATAAATCAACATCATGAATAAACTCTCTTGTTTTGTTTTCTATCCACCTCAGAACTTTGGGATATCCCAATACTCTGGAGACATATTTTTCTAAAAGGATTGTGTTGGAAACAACGAGCGTTCCACTTTCTCTAATCTTTCCATAAGTGCTTCATAAATACATCTTGCACCACCGATTATATAACCGAATTTACTAAGAGAAACATGTAGCACATCAAGATATCTCCTTCTCCTATTTCTAAATCTTTAAATCAAAATTTAAAAATCACTTTTACCTATAGGCATTAATTATTATCTAAAGCATCACTCATAAACTTATAACTCATGCTTGTCCTCCTTATCAAATGGGAGTGACTCCAAAATCTTATTTTTGGAGAAATTGATTTTTGAGCACTCCTATTTCATTTATATTCAATCTATATCATTTTTTACTAACTTTCATTTGTATCACAATTTTCATAATATTATCAAATTTTTCCTCTTGGTTCATCACTCATATCATGGCTAATCATTATTATAGTTAATTCTTTTATTCCTAACAGCATTTCTACTAAACTTTTCAGCTGATTCTTTGTCTAAAGCTGATGTTCCTTCATCAATTAAAGTATTTTTACCATTAAATAACGCTCTAGCTATAGTGCAATCTTTGGCGTTGTCCTCCTGAAAAGATTTTTTCCATGAACCTCTACTTCTGAATATAAGAAGTCTTTCTGTATTAAGCCTACTTTTTCTAAATATTTAGCTACTTCACTATCCTCAGCTACTTCTCCCATAGTTATATTATCTTTGACAGTGCCTGAAAAACACAAAATTTTCTTGCTGAATTATAGTCAGTTTTCTAGTATTTGTTTAGTAGATAATTTCTTCAAATCAACACTACAATACTCTACACTACCTTCATAATTTCTTAATTGCCCATGTAATTATTTTAAATAATGTTGATTTACCAACTACCACTATCTCCACTTATCAAATATTTATTCCCCTCTTTTTATATCAAGATTCACATTATTTAGGATTTCTCTATCACCATAACTTAAAATGTGTTTTTTAATTTTTAAATAATGTTTCTCTTAAAGAATATTCAACAGAGTGAGTGGGTATCCTATTATTTAACATGAATTCATCATGCTTAGAAAAATAGGTTTTGTCCCTTTAATAAATGCTATTCTATACCAACTTGGCTCATACCATCAAATACAAGATTAGCAAACATTCCTAGCACGCAACTGCACCGATTTCCAAATTATCTTTAACAACTAAATACCTGTAACAAAAACTAATAACACTTGGAAAAAGACATTTTGAAAGCCAAAGTTAAGCATATAATAATTACTTTCCAATTTACTTTGTCTAACAAATACATTTTTCAAAAATTCTACTTATATTAGCTATTCTTTTTAGGAATTATTTGTAATTTATTAAAGAGAAATACGTATCATAACCTAAAATCGTCTCCTCTAACGAAGCTACATAATTCTCATTTTCTTTAGTAACTTCTGTTCCCATATTTTGAAGTTTTTATTAAAAATTTTTGGAAGATAAATTAATATTCCTGTTCCTATAATAGTAATTAAAGAAATAATCCAGTGATATTTCAATAGAGCATAAAGAAAATACCACACCAGAAAGACTGTATATTATAGCAAATATATTCCTCAAACCTTTTTCTTGAATCATTTGAATATCATTGTTGAACCAAGATTGATAAACACCAGATGAGTTATCTTTTATACTTTTCAATATCTAATTCTATAAGACTACTAGACAGATTATCTTTTACATCTATTCCAATATCTTGAATAAAAATCTCCTCTCTTACCTTTACCACCCTATCAATTACTATAATAACAAAACCACGTAACTGATAAGAATAAGATAATTTCAAAGAAACTATGTAGATTTCTGTTAGTAAGCACAGTTATAGCATCTGCATTTTAAAAAGTTACTTTTCATAAGAAATAACTGCCTTAACAATATAAGAAAACAAATTAATAAGAACCTATATTTAAATTTTAAAATATATTTTTCATAAATACCTCCTACTTTTTAATTCCACTTAATTTAATAACATGCTATTAAGGAATTTTTGAGAAAATATATAAAACACCAACTATATTTATACATTTATTATAGTATGAAAAAGATGATAACAATATAAAAACTTATAATTTTTCAGAAAATTTACTCTAATTATCTTGACATCAGTCAGTATAATTAAAGTTACATAAATACTATAGAGGGATCAAAAATAACTAAATCTTAAAAAGTTTATATGAGAGCTCATATTCGTAGTCTAAACTCATCTTATAAAAAGCTTTTTGAGATCTAGAAAACTTCGTGAGAAATTGACAAATCAATGTCTCAGTAGTCTCTGCTATTTTTGAGTAACTTCTATGAAAATATAATCTATATAAAGGAGAACAATATGATTAAAAATATTTTAGAAGTTATAACATTGAACAAATTAAAGTTATGCATTATGTTTATTTTAACACTAATAGTATCAATAGGGACTGTTTACGTTGTATACGCTCGTGTTGATATCGTTGATTCTGTAATATACAAAACAGGATCTCTATGGACAAAAAAGTTAGCGTTATTATTTGTATTTTTAATAATAGTAGAATTACTTAGAGCGTGGTTAAAAATTATAATTGCACAATTAGTTAAACAATGGAAAATATATCTAGGTGATAGAATTAGTAAAAACATAGAAACTATGTCTCAATCGAATTTAATAAGGTTGATTCTGGTGAGCATATGACTAAATACACTTATCAACTTGAATTATTATCTGCATATTTATTCTCACCATTAACTGGTTTTACTTAGTGCTATTGTATTATTTATCTCATCGTAGTATTTTTGTGGCTTATTAATTGGAAATTTGTTGTATTCGCCCTATTATCATCAGTCAGCTATGTTTTTAATAAGCGGTAAGTTCGGTAATAAAATTAGTGTAGGATATACAAATTTATCAATTTTATCAGGAAATTTTCTGGAGTTTTAAAGGAATATTTAACAGGTTATGAAAGATTTGAAAAATATCGGTAAGATAAATTTATTCTCAAAAATGTTAAAAACTAGTCAGATTCAAAAGAAGATCAACAGTATAGTATTTCTAAATTAATGGCATTTGCTGAGTTAACTTTACAAAGTATCGAGAGTTACTTGAATTATTAATTTTTATATTTGCAATTTACTTGGTTTTAAAAATGAATTAACTATCGGAACGATAGCTTCGGTATCTACTATACTAGGCATATACCTTACTTCTATCAATCAATTGGTTGATTTTGTATATTAAGGTAATCAGTACAAAAGAAAATATTAAATAGCGTTATAACTAAATCAACCTCTAAAGAAACAATTTATCACATGTTGAGAGAAAATGTTGATTTAAAAACTTTAATTATAGTTTCGGAATAACCATGTCATTAAAAACTTCAACTTTAATATAAATAAAGGTGGAAAATATGCGGTAATCGGTAAAAGTGGTTCTGGAAAATCTACTATAATCAAGTTGCTACTAGGAAAATTACAATCCAACCAAGATAAAGTTTTTAATCGATGGAAATCCTCTTGAAATACAAGATGATATTAACTTCTCCAACGAGATTGGATGATGAGTCAACAAACATCTATTTTCAGCGGTTCAATTCGATGATAACATCACTCTAGATGATAGTTATTCAGATGAAAGAAATATGGGCATATTGGAAAAAGTTTGTTTAGCTGATAGAGTTAAAAGCTTTACCTGACTTAGATCACAACCTATCTAATATGGGAGAAATTCTATCAGGAGGGAAAAGCAAAGATTAGTTCTTGCGAGAGTTTTTAATGAAATTATCCAATTTTAATTCTTGATGAGGCAACCTCAGCATTAGATGACAGCAGTGACAGATAGAAAACAATATCTTAGCTGACGACAAGTTAACCTTTAATAATGATTTCTCACCATATACAAGAAGAAATCAAAAACAACTAACAGAATGTGAAATTAAAAAGTACAGTAATATCACTCATTAAATGGATTAAACAAAAATGGGAGTGACTCAAAAATCACGATTTTTGAGTCACCCCGTTTTTATTTTCCCTATATAATCAAGCGACAGCAGTACAACAATTATATTGAATACCTACATTTCAAATTAAAATTTTTAAACTAAAAATTTCTACACTTTGAACAGTGTTTTCCTCGAGACTTTGTTCAGAAAAGTACAAACTTATGCAAAATTTCTTATAAAAAGTATAAATATCTCATTACAAATAGAAATGAAACTAACACAAATAGAAATGCAAACTTTAACTAGATTGTCTATAAATTGTAAATAGATAAATACTAGTAAAAACTCCTGCTACTTCACCAAGTATTCTATTACACTCCTTTTTCCAGTTGATTTTATCATCATAAGTCAACCACATAATATTGAGCAATACCTAATATCATAAACGCCAATCGCAGCTAAACTATATGCCTTAATGTCTGTTTTTATCTTGGTGAAAGCTTCGGGTAAAAAGCTTGTAGTGTTAGTTAAATATTTATTCATCGCTATAAATAAAGAAACCTACTACTTTCAACTTGCAATACCAACAAACCTAAATCTTTAAGCTTATTCATTTTCTCCTCCTCCTTTTTAAAAATTATTTTATTAACTAATACAATATAATTATTTATACTTATTGAATTGTATTATACCATTTTTAAAAACGTATTCAAAAATATTTTTGATGTAATGTTACGTGTATGTTTTTAATTCATCAGAAAATAATACTATCACAAACCCTAATAAAACTATAATAACCGATATTAATATCACAATTTTTACCGAAAAATATGTTGAAATACCTCCACCTATTGTCGACTCCTAGTGGAATAAAGCCCTCTTCCAAAAATTCTCCAAATAGCAGAAACACTTCCCCAACATTGATAAATCAACATTGCTTTGTCTAATTGTAGTAGCATTCATTATATAAAGGCATCGCTGCTCCTATACACATAGTTGCGACAAATAAAGATAATGTACTCTCTTCACTGCTTAAATAATAAAAAGTGAAGCCCACTGCATATAAAATAAATGATAATATTATAGTTCTTCCCATTCCTATAGTATCAGATATAAAGAACTTATCGATGCTACTACAAGACCCTATATTCCCTACGTATAATCAGCCCAATTGTATATGGAGCAACATTTAAAACCTTACTTAAGTAATAAAACTGAATCGACTGAAAATACCTATACCAAATACCAATACAAAAGTAACTCATCGCCAATTTAAATAATATTTGATTACAAAAACATAATTATATGCTTCTCTTATGTGAACTATCGATTTCTTTTTGTGTTTTACTCTATCTTTCTCTATATTACATGGAGTAATAGTACACTGACAAAAACTTGCTAGCATAAATGTTATCCCATCTATTATAAAAATAAATGGAGCAGAAAAATAAACCAAATATAATTCCCCAACACTTGGGCGGCAGTATCAATAACACTATTACTTAATTCCATTTTATAGTTTGCTTTCTTTAGATTTTTCTTTCTTTACTACCATAGGAATTTGACTATAAAAAGATATACTCCCAAATAATAAGAATGTATTCAATAAGAAAAATTAAAATGTAAAAACTCACAGTGGTAATATTTTTAAAAATAGAAAAATACAAATAACATTATAGAAATAACAAAACAAATTATATTTGTAAAAATCCTATTTTTCCTTTTTATCCCCCTATCTACAACAACACCTATTATTGTTCCAAAAGTAGCTCATTAAAAACGACATTACTGTAATCATAGAAGTTTCTAATACCGTAGTATCATAAATGAATATTCCTACTAATGGAAATCCAAATATCGTCAGTTTATTTCAATTGAACTAACTATCTGTGATAACCATAATAAATTAAAATTCTATTTAACATACTAGACTCTCCTATCTCTATATTTTATAAAGTGACTCAAAAATTGTGATTTCGGAGAAAAGAGATTTTATCGAGTCATCTCCGAAAAAGAGTTTATCAAATATCTAAAAAGCTTTCATAAGGTGAATTTATATATCAATAAACCACTACGTCTACAGTGCTCGTATAAACTAAATTTGGGACTTTTTATTCACTCCCATTACATACACCTCATCATACATTCTCAAAGTTTCTGGATAAGATCTGATGTGAAATATGAATTAAAGTCTTATCTTTCATACTTAATAGTAATTTTTCAACTAAAATATATGTATCTTTGTCCAATCCTGATAATGTTTCATCTAAAACTATAACCTGTTTTTCCTGTAATATTGCCCCTAATTAATGCTAACCTTTGTTTTTGTCCACCAGATAAATTTGATTTTTCTCTTATCGTACGTAGTATTAATCAAATCGGAAGCTTCTTTAATTTTTGTCATCTAGTCTAGTTTCTTTTTTATTAAGGTCATTATTTTATCCGCTTCTATGTTTTTATAAAAAGTAAGATTATCGATAACCTTACCTACAAATATAAAAACTATCTTGAGGTACATAAGTTATTATTTTTGAATTGTGTTGTATTCATAACTGTTAATATTTTTTTCCGTTTAAAAATATATTTACATCCTTCAAGGTTTTTCGTTAATAGTAATGCTAACGTCGATTTTTCCGCTTTCCACTATCTCCTTGAATTAAATACTTTTTACCCTTTTTCAAAACTAGCTGAAAAATTACTAAAAATTTCTCTATTATTAAATTTATAACTTTCATTTCGAACTTCTATATTTTTTAAAATCAATAATTTTATGACTATCTATATATTCAAACTTCTCTTTAGAATCTAATTCCCTCTTTATATCTTTTTACCGATGTTATATTAGCTATCGAAGCTGTTATCAAATTAACAGGCATTACTAACTCTGCAGAAATAGTAAAAATAGATACTATATCCCCTACACTAGTATTTTCCTAACAGAGCTTGACGACCCTCCATATATAAAATAGCAATAATAGTAGCATAGAATACTAATCCTGTTAAGACATTTACAAATGATGCTAAAAACATTCTTTCTATTAACAAGTTTATTTATTTTTATATTCATTAAGTAATTTTTCATAAAAATATATTAGCTGAATCACTATTTTTTTAATAACTAATAACCCTTCTAAAAATCTTCAAGTTTATCATTATAACTAGCCTTTTGTATAGAAATAGTATTTTGAACATTTTTCAAATATGCTTTTGAAATAGGTTAGGAATTACAATCGGAAATAGTGACAATCCTATAACCCAAAACGCTGTTGTTACATCTAATTTGAACAACGCTATTGTAGCAAAAATAAAATAAACTATCCCCTGATACAAAGAAAAATCGTATTATAATATTGATCTTTACCATTTCAATATCATTGTTTTACCGCAGATAATAAATTTTTACTCTTTGTATCTAGTTTATTCTAAGTAAACTACCCACAAGGGTTCTATGAATATTGAATCAACTTTATTTAAATAAATAGTATCTAAAATCTGACGTAAATATTCACATATAAGCATTAGTATTATAATTACAGATAAATATATAATTTGATTGTAGAATAATTGCTCATTTTTAGTAGTAAGGGCATCAACAACATATTTAATTTGATAAGAAAAAAATAAATATTAATCCCCGAGACTACTGTAATAAGAAAATAAAACTACCGTAAATAAAAATTTTCTCATATTTCCACTCCTAATTTGAGTCTTCTATTTAAAAGTTCAGTTTTCATTTTATAAATAGCCTTTTGAAAATCTAAATACAATAAAAGAAATCAATTGCTCATAGAAGCTAATCAATTTCTTTTCTTAATATTTGATATTCTAAAATAATTTCAATCTATAGATTAACTTTTCTACTCAATATAAAAATCCAATTAACGTTTTGTTAAATTATAGAAATTATATCAAATAAAAAAATTGGTAGTCAATGTTTTCTTCTGAAAATTTGAGGTTATCTTTTAGAATTCGTATAAATTTATACTGTCAAAGTACATAAATCTATTTATTACTGTTTATAAAAGCAATATACTCTTTGTCTCATCTCTTTTTCTATACCTATACTACATTTACAAATGAATATATTTTGTTTCTGCATTTACAAAATACACTTTTGTTTGTTTATGACTAATAGACTTTAGTAATTTAAACTAATAGAAAAATCAATTAGTGAGTTTTTCCTCAGGGACAGGTACCATTTTCTAATCTCTAACATCCCAAAATATGATATTTTCTGCTAGTACTATTTGGATTATCTATATACAGCATCATTGCAGTTTTATCCACTTCATGTGGGCATAAATATCACCTTGGTTCTTAACTTTCTTTTGTGTATCATCTTAGGGAGAATGTTAACGGAGAGATACCGTATATCATTTATTGTAGCACTAATCCCAACTAAAGGTTGATGATCGTACTATATGAATCTGTATATCAGAATCACCATGGGATGTTGCATCTCAATATAATTCTTCTAATTCATAAATCTAATTTCTCTCACTTAGAAACTCCATATTCCATAGCATAATAAAAGTCTAGGAAAAAAATGTGACACCTCACTTTAACGTTCACATTTGAAATATAGGGTAGTGAGATCACCTCCTTGATACTACTATATTATCACTAGAAAAATCAATTTTTTATATATTCGTCTTAGACCTTTTACTTCTTTAATACCCTCCTACAACCTTATATTTTTCTCAGTATATATTTTAATTGTTCATCTGTAACATCTTCAGTATTTATAATCTATATTTTTCTACTGCTAGATAGTTCAATACTTTCCTAATGCTGACATATCCTTTTTTTGCCACTACGATATGATCTAGCATTTCTATACCAACTATTTCACCAACTTCCATTAGATTTATCGTCGTTTTTAATATCTTCTATAGAAGGTGTTGCATCTCCACTTGGGTGATTATGCACACAGACAATGCTTGAAGCACTATTTTTTATCGCTAGTTTAAATACTTCCCTTGGATGCACCACCGACATAGATAAACTACCTTTGAATACTTCTCTTTTTTCGATTATTTTACCTTTCGTATCAATATCTAATACTATGAGACTTCTGTGTTAAATTCTCTAAAGATGATTTTAGATAATTTGCTATTGACTGCGGACTATCACACTTCACATCTAGGACATTCGTCGCATATATTCTTCTTGCAAATTCTATGTTAGCAAGAATATGTATCGCCTTTTCCTGACCTATCCCCTTTATGTTTCATAAGTTCTGTTAAAGTTGTATCTCTTAACTTTCGTAATTCCACCCATATCTTTTTAGAATCATGTCAGAAAGCTCAATCACATTTTTGATTTTTGTACCCTGTTCTTAATAATATTGCTAGAAATCTCTTTATCACTGAGAGCTAGAGCCCCTAATTTTTGAATTTCTCCCTCGGACGATCTTCCTCATTAAACTCTTTAATAGTATATGCTACCATAATAATCCCTCCCTTATCAATATGATTGTTAAATAACTAAGCGCTATGAATGGTACTAGTGGTAGTTTCGTTTTTCTTTTAACTTTTTCAAAATAATTAACCAAATAGCTAAGAATCCTGCATATAAAAATGTGAAAATTAACAAATACACTCCTTCAAATAAGTTTAAATTTAAAGCTAATACACAAAAAAACTTTTATATCGCCATAACCTAAACCACCTCTTATGAAAATATATAGTATATGAAAGATAATAATAAGATAAATAAAATCTAAAAATTGAATAAATAATAGTGTATATATATAGAAGAAAAATTTAATATAATTAGAAGATAGAACAACTCATCATTAACTTCAAATATTTTTACATCTTCTATTCCTATGAGAATAATAAATATACTAACTTCAAGATAACTAATAAAAACAAAAATAATTTTTGGAAAATAATAAATAATACTATAGTAATAAAAGTAAAAATTTCGTATAAAAAAATACATCTAATGGAATTTTTTGATTACAGTAACTACATCGTCCTTTTTTTAAACAGATAGCTAAAGATTGGAATTAAGTCAGCTCTCTTAATTCTTTATGACAACTTGAACAATAACTTCGTCTAAATAGGAACTCTTTTTATCCTCACTATCTACTAAACACTTAATGGCACTAGCAAAAATTAGACTTAAGATAATAATAAATATTGAACTTTCCATAAAGTATCTCCCCTACTTTATAACCCTTCAATTATATTCTATCATAAGTATATATACAGAACTACATTTATCATTGTTGTATATATAATCACCTAATAATATTTTCTCATTTTTCCTATACAAGAATTAACTTATATTACAATAGGATTTTTATTTCGATTTAAATTATTTTTCAATATATTTCAAACTTTTTTCAACTTATACTACTAATCAAACTAATATCATGATGATATCTAATTTCAATAAAAGTTTTACATTTTTCATTTTTGTAGTATAATATTACTTTATAGTTTTCCGAAAGGCAAGATTTCCGCCTAGAGGAAAGTAGTTTTGTATTTTATACTAAACTATTATTTTTTTAGAGAAGGTGATTGAATGATTTTTAAAAATTTTTAAGAAAAGAGTCAAGAAGAGTTAGAAGCAGCGAAATCAGCTCTCTCTTCAAGAAATAAATAACACAGTTGATGTTCCTAAAGAGGGTAGTTTTTAATGAAGGTTCTAGCATATAGCGGACCTGGAGCGTTAGTAGCTGTTGGCTACATGGACCCTAGTAACTGGATTACCTCTATTGCTGGTGGGGCTCAATATGCATATAGTTTACTATTCGTGATACTTATATCGAATCTTATCGCAATGTTGCTTCAATCAATGTCTGTAAGATTAGGGATTGTAACAGGGATGGACCTAGCTCAAGCAACTAGAAAACATACTGGTAAGAAACTAGGTGTTGCCCTTTGGATTATTACCGAACTAGCTATTATGGCTACTGATATTGCAGAAATTATCGGAAGTGCCGTAGCTTTTAAAATTGTTATTCGGTATTCCATTACTATTAGGAGTTATAATAACTATCTTCGATGTATTCTTACTATTATTATTAGCGCATTTTGGATTTAGAAAAATTGAGGCAATTGTGGCTGCACTTATTTTTACAATTCTTATAATATTCTTCTATGAAGTTTTATTAGCTAATCCCTAATACTGGAGAATTAATTAAAGGTTTTATTCCAAACAAAGAGTAATTAGTAATAAAAGGCGCATTATTTATCGCCCTTGGTATCGTAGGTGCAACAGTTATGCCCTACATAATTTATACCTACATTCTTCTATTGTTCAAGCAAGACGGTACGATAGAAAAAGATAATAAAGTTAAAAGAGAAGCAATTCGTTTTTCTACAATAGATTCTAATATTCAACTTACTATTGCATTCGTAGTAAACTGTCTACTATTAGTTCTTGAGGGCTGCATTATTCCATGGTCATGGTGACAGCCTTGGACGTTTTACAGATTTATACAATGCTTTACAAGATAGTAGTATTGTTGGATCTATTGCTTCACCACTTCTTAGTATATTATTCGCAGTTGCTCTTTTAGCATCTGGACAAAATTCTACTATTACCGGTACATTATCAGGGCAAATAGTTATGGAAGGTTTCATCCATTTAAGGCTTCCTATGTGGCTTAGAAGAATGTTAACACGTGTAATTGCAGTATTACCTGTTGTTATCTGTTTAATAATTTTCGGAGATAGCGAACAAGCAATAGAGAGCTTACTAATTTATACACAAGTATTCTTAAGTATTGCTCTTCCAATATCAATTATCCCACTAACACTTTATACATCAGATAAAAACTTATGGGAGAATTTGTTATTAAAACATGGATGAAGATTCTTGCATGGATCTGTACAGTAATATTAATAATCTTAAATTTCTGGTTAATAATATCAACATTCATATAAACTAATCGGACTGATTTTTGTCAGTCCGATTTTTATTTTCCAGTATATAGATTAAATTCACACTTTCTTTTACTTTTGAAGTAACAAAAACAGCTCTTACGAACTGCTTTTTTTATTTATTTAATGAAATTATTTAACAGGTAATACTGCTCCATTCATTTTTCTTTAATGAATTTTTGAGTGTCTTCAGATTTTAAAGCTTCAACAAGTTTTTTAACAACAAGTTTGTCTTTGTCACCTTCACGAACAACGATGATGTTAGCGTATGGGTTGTCATCTGTAGCTTTTTCTACTAAAACTGGTTCAGTTGCTGCATTTAATCCTGCGTCAACAGCGAAGTTAGCGTTGATTGAAACTAGGTCACCTTCACCATTTTGATAGAATTTAACCATTAATGCTGGATCATTTTCGTAGCTGAATTGTAATTTTTTTAGGGTTTTCAGCGATATCATCGAAAGTAGCTGTTACTGGATCTACACCATCTTTTAACTTTTTACTAATCCTTCAGCAGCAAGTAATTTAATTACGCGTCCCCATTCAGATTTGTTGTTACTTACTAATACTTTAGCACCTTCTTTAAGGTCTTTAACATTTTTTAACTTTTTAGAGTATAATCCGATTGGCTCTAAGTGAATTGCACCAGCGTCTTCAATTTTTGTATCCATTTTTCTTTAATAGCATTTTTAAGAATGGTACGTGTTGGAAGTAGTTAATATCGATTTCTTTATCGTTTAACGTTTTTTGTGTTTGGTACATAGTAGTCTTGGTATGTAACGATGTCTAATTTGATTCCTTCTTTTTCCAAGTTGAGGAGCAACGTGCTCTAATAATACAGCGTGAGGTACGTTAGTAGCTCCAACTTTTTACTGTTACAGGTTTACTAGGATCTCAGTTTATCAACATCGATACCTTTTTTCTCAGTTTTTGATGCACTTGAGCATCCAATTAATACGAATCCAAGTATGAAACTTGTTACTAAAAATAATAGTTTTCTTCATTATAATTTTTCTCCTTTTTGTTTTTATTATTTATTTTTGGGTTTTGTGAATTTTATGTAAAAATCACCCCTTACTCTCCTAAGAGAATAAGGGCGAAAAACTAATTTACTGGTACCACCTTACTTTTTTTCGTAAACTACGAACTTTACCACTACATCGTCTATGCATCTAGAATATATCCGAGATAGTGTGCGTTTTGTAACGTAACGCCTACGAAAAAGCTTGTGTTTTAAAACTCACTTTTTACCATTCAAACCATTTTCCTCTATCATCTGCATTGTGTGCTTTCACCCTATCCACACTCTCTGTAAAAAGTTCCTATAAAGTACTTATTTGAATATTGGTAATTTTTAACTTGACTCTATGTTATCATTCAGAAATTAAAAATGTCAACACTTTTTGAATTTTTTAAAAAGTTTTTGAAAAATTCATGAATATTTACTTTTTTCATTTTACATAATAAACTAATTTTTTTAATTGAGATTGTTAGTTTTTCAACCATTTTCTATTGCTTCCACAGTTTTATCTCTAAATTTTTGGAGCTTCGTACATATGATCCGAACCTTCGTAATATTGTTAATGTAGCTTTTTATATTTTTTGCTGTTGCTTTTGCTATATTTGGATGTACCATTTTATCTTCACTTCCAGTTATTACTAATACAGGCTCAGTTACTATTTTCAAAATCAATATATGCACCTTTTGTTTATCTAAAAAGGTAATGCCATTTGAAGTACGTAAATCCAGATTCTGGAACTAATTTAGAAAATTCTCTTTCCTTATCCGCTTCATCTTGATTATTCATACAATAATCATAGAAGGCATGTTTATAAGGTGGCATAGATTTTTTCCAGAACCCCCAACGTAGAAAATGTTTATAGAAACAAATTACCATACTTGGGTAAAAAGCGAAAATTCCTGCCGCTGGTGCAGTCCCCATTAAAATAAGCCCCTTAGTCTTTGTCTTCATAGCAACTTTCTGTGCAAGAAGCCCTCCTAACGAGTGCCCCAATACAATCGGAGCTTCATCTAGCGTTTCTATTAGATCTACAATATCATCAGCAAATTCATCTAAACTAACCTTTGCTACTTTTTCTTCTACTTCTTCATACGGTAAATCATGATATCTCAATGTTGGAGTATATACTTTTAAACCTAATTTTTTCAGATCATCTGCGAATTCTCCCCACACAGTTCCATCACACCATGTACCATGTATCAATACTATATTCGTCATAAAAATTCCTCCTATCAATATTTTTAGCATTCTTTTTCACACTAATTATATAACTTATCAATTTATTTATCAATTGATAATAGTAAAAAAGCAGAATAAAAAACCGATAAAAATTTTTTCTTCTACTCTTAGTACCATCACTTGAAAAAAATATCAAGGGATGATTTTTCCTTTGGAGGACTAATTTTAGAAATTGTTCGTTCATTTCACGAACTGTTTTTTTCAATATTATCTGAATATGAAATTGCTGAAATAATAGACACACCATCGACATTTGTTTTCATAACATCTTTTAATATGTTGTGTCTGAATACCACCGATTGCCACTAATGGCATCTGAGGTAATAATTTTTCTCATTAATTCTAGTCCTTCATAACCTATTGCACCACCAGCATCATCTTTTGATTGTGTGACATATACAGGTCCTACACCAACATAATCTACATATTCAACTTTGGATTGTTTTAATTCTTCTTCATTTCCTATAGAAAGACCGATTATTTTTATTTGGCATCAGTTTTCTAATTTCATCAACACCAAGGTCATCTTGTCCTACATGAACCCCATCAGCATCTATTTCTAATGCCAACTCTATATCATCATTTACAATAAACGGCACATTGTATTTTTTACATAAATCCTGAATTTTTACTGCTAATTCTAGTTTTTCTTTGCCTTCTAAGGCTCCTTTACCTTTTTTCTCGAAATTGAAATAAAGTTATACCACCTTTTAAAAGCATCTTCAACAACTGTATATAAATCCTTACCTAAGCAAGTAGTCGTTCCATAAATAAAATATAATTTTTAATAGTTCTTTATTAAACATCTTATTTCACCTTTTTAAAATGTTTCTATATCTTTATCATTAACTTCATATAACGCATTAATAAATTCAACTTTAAATGTTCTGGTAAATGTCCATTAGGACGTTTTTCAGCCATTTCCCCGGCAATATTATATGCTAACATTGCTGTTTCTAAAGATTTCAATTCTTGTCCTTTTTCTAATCCTATGAAACTTGCTAGAACTGCTCCTAATAAGCACCCTGTTCCAATAACTTTCGGCATCATTGCACTTCCGTTATGGATAGTCACTACCTCACCGTTAACAGCAATAGCATCAACTTCTCCAGTTACTATTATAGGAATATTAAATTTCTCATTTGCTGCTAAAGCAATTTGATCAATATTATCTACCCCTGCACTGTCTACTCCCTTAGAAGCTACATTTATTCCGACTAAAGATGCAATTTCTCCAGCATTTCCTCTAATCGCTGCTAGTTTGTAATTGTTTATTAAATCATCTGATACTTCTATATGCTCCCGGCTCCACATGCTACAGGGTCTAATACTGCAGGAACATTATACTTCTCAGCAATTTTCAATGCTTCTGGTATAATTTCCAAGTTTCATCAGTTAATGTACCTATATTTATTAATAATCCTCCAGCATATTTTTAATAAATCTTCTAAATCTTTCTGGATACTCGCTCATCGCTGGTGATGCTCCTAGTGCTACTAATCCATTTGCTGTAAAATTCTTAACTACATCATTAGTTATGCAAATCACTAATGGTGCTTTTCTCTTTAATAATTTTAAACTTGTCATATTTATAAATCTCCTTTAAATGCTATATGATTTTACAGGTCCATTTCCCATGACCTATTTCCGAGTGTATATTTAATCGCTGCGGTAATAAATTTTTTTCCCAATATCTACAGCTTCAACTATACTTTTACCTTTTGCTAATTCAGCGGTAATAACTGCTGAGAAAGTACATCCTGTTCCATGTGTATGATTAGTTTTAAATCTTTCACTAGTCCATACTTTCTTCGTCCCATCATTCAAGAACAAATAATCTTTCGCTTCTCCTGTTAAATGTCCACCTTTTTATAACTACAGACTTACATCCAACTTCATCAATAATGAAATTTTTCCTGCACGATTCACATCATCTTCAGTTACTATTTTAAAATCGACTATTTCTTCTGCTTCCGGAACATTCGGTGTAATTATAGTAGCAAGTGGTAATATCTCTTCTTTTAGATGTTTTCTAGCAACATCATCTATCAATTTATCCCCACTTGTCGCAACCATTACTGGATCAACAACATATGGAACATCTTTTTGGTAAATATTTTTAATCAGCTTCATCATATCAGCATTTGCTATCATTCCAGTTTTTATACTATTAGGGTGTTATATCATCAAAAAGACACTTTTTAATTGAGCTTCTAGTATATCTAAGTCTAAGTTTCTAATCATTTTGAACACCTAGAGTGTTTTTGTGCAACAACACTAGTAACTACAGCCATTCCATATACTTCACGAGCCTGGAAACTTTTTAAATCAGCCATAATTCCAGCCCCACCAGTTGGATCTGTTCCTGCAATAGTTAAAGCAATATTAAGTTTACTCATACCCTATACCTCAAATCCCCAATGTTCTTGTGTATAAGCCATATTGAAGAAGCGTCGTTCATGTTCACAACTTTCTAAAAGTTTTTAATTAATCGTTGTTTGCCTTCTTCACTCATAAATTCTGCTTCACGATTAATTATTTTATAGATACTCAGAAAGTACTTCATCAACTAGACCATCAGCATAAAAACTCTACCCAGAATTTTTAATGGATGATCTTCAGCTAAATTATGATTAGCCAAAATTTTTCTCGCAACCATTTGATAAATCCATGGACATGGTGCCATAGCACTAAGTGTTTCTGCCATTCCAAATGCAAAAGCATTATAATACATATGTTTAATATAGTGATTCGCAGATGGATACCACTCTCCACCTTTTTATTATTTCTTGATAATCTCTCCCTACATAATCAGCTAAATTTTTATGAGCAGCAATTTCTTCATTCAATACAAAAATTTATTTGATCTAAGAAAAGTTTTTCTCAACTTTATCATTACTTTTCGCTAAGAGCATTGCATAAATATCGCTGAAATTTTTTCTAAGTATAGAGCATCAGCTTTTCAAATAGTGTTCCACAGCTTCCTTAGATAAATCAGCACGAATCAAACCCTTGAATAAAGCCATCATTATATATCTTGTCGACAATCGGCAATGCCTTCTCTTCCATAATTTCAGTAATAAGTTTCATAGGTATATCCCCTAGTATTATAAAAGATTTAGTGTAAATATCATCACTTTCGCTAAAAAGAAAAAACCCCCTACTAATGCAGGAGATTTATGTAAATTTATGTACTTATAGTATATTTTTACTCTTTTAGAAAATAAACCCTATTTCATATCATTTCACATTTCCTCCGCTAGTATTATCTAGATCAGGGTCAAAGGGTCTAACTTTGTTATCTCAGCCAAAAAGGCTCCCCCAGTGATTATATTTTATTAACTTTTTAAAATCGTAGCACATAAAAATTACAAATTGTCAATAAATCAGTTTAAGGGCTACAACATAGTATAAATTATTGTCTTAATACAAAAAGTTTTAATAATAATATTTTTATGTTTTATAAATATATAAATCTGATTTTTGCGACAAAGTTGTGAACTACGTATGAAAACTTTATAGTAAATTTTGTCTGTTTTCAGACTGTACATGAGAGTAATTCTCATTTTTTATCTTTTATTTTTGAAGGTTTTTTACTGTATAATTTAAAAATGTAGATTATATATAAAAAGTGTGATTCAAAAGTTCTAAATTTTAAAAAGTGTATATGATAACTCATAGACGCAGTGGTTTATTGATATCTAAATTTGCTTTAGAAAAGCTTTTTAGATATCTAATAAACTAATGTGAGGTGACTCGACAAAATCGATTTTCTACGAAATATGATTTTTGAGTCACTCCCTTTGAGAATCAGCAACCTATTAATTATATTAATTACCTTGCTTGTTTTATTAGGATACTAATAAACAATACCTTATAACATATTAACCTATTAATTAAATCCGTGATTTATACTGTTTTAATTAATAAACATCATTTTGGGAATAATCCAACGTTACTTACTAAAGTAAAAAGTAACGTCATGGATTTTCCCAATCTTATAAAAATTAATTGTGCTCCAAATCGTGAACAAAGTTTGTGCATTTTAGACGGGAAGAAGGAGAAATAAAAATGAAAAACAATACATTATTAAAAAGTTCTATCCAACAGCTATATTCTCAACAATTGCAGCAATCGAAGCATATGATCAAGATAACTTTGTTTTTGCAACGGAAACACCTGTTGTTGCAAGCAATTCGGCAACAGCAACTACTCCAACAGCTACAACGCCAGCAACTACGCCCTAAAGCTGATGAACCAGCTACTGTACAACAAGACGTTAAAGCATTAAAAGATGGAGAATATAAAAATTACTGCTGAAGCTATTAACTTCGATAACGGGAAAAATCCTTCTATGGCTGCCGCTGGATTAGATAACGAAAAACAAAATTATAGTAAAAATGGACAGTACTCTGTAAGTGTTACATTTAAACCTATTACATTAGGTTCTACGTCTGGATACTTAGGAAATTTAAAAATACTACGACGGTGATAAAAACGCATAAAAATCGTTTTGAAATAGAAGACAATGAATTTAAAGACTCTACTATAATTGAAAAATTACGCTGAAAATGAAAAAGATGCATATATTGATACATACAAAGAAAATTCTCTAATCGTACTGTTTATCCAAAAACTGTTACTTACAATTTAGATAAAAATAAAATTGATGATAATAATAAACTAGAAACATTTACTGGAAGTGTTTGTTCCTGTTATGGAATCTATTGGTGAAGCGACTAATAATCCTGGAACTGAACTCAAAAGATGATTTTAAAATTTGATTTTAGTACTTTAACTGCTAAAAATTCAAAAACAAGAAGAATCAATAAATCCTACTTATGTAAAAACTCCATATAAAAAGATAACACTATAGCAACGCCTAAAGTTAGAAAAATGTGGATACTATCGCAAAAATAGTAAAAGAAAGTAATCAAGAATATTTAATTTTTCAATTATTATAGTAAAGTTGGAAAAGGTAAAAATAACGATGGTTTTGCAGAACATTAAATATAGCTACAAAGGAAATACAAAAAGCAAAAAGATTCTGAATTACTGTTACCAGTATCAAATAGAGTAATTGAAACAATTAATACTACTGATTCAGTTTATGAAATATCAGAAGCAAAAATACCAATTACAAACAAAAGAAGTTGTAATTTACGGAGATTTCCAATATCCTCATGCTATTGTGAAACAATATGGGACTATTACTTGGGAGGATAGAAATCATTATAAAAATAAATCTAGTGTAGAGCCTCCTGAATTGTTTTCCAATTAAAAGCATTTTAGGCGGAACAACTGTTAAAAGACTTCGATCCAAATCAAGAATTTGATTTTTCTAAAGATGGAATTAACTATTCACCCTACAACGGACTAAGTGGGAAAAATTTAAATTAGCTAAATCATTATTATCATTCAATTGATGTATCCTTTAAACGAGATAATTTGATAAATACACTAACAAGATACATAAAATACACAATCGATGGAAGTGAACTAACTTTCCAATCTGCAGATGCAGATATTAAATTTGCTAATGCAAATCCTCATAAACCAGAATTTTATTACGGAATTAATATTAATCCTTTTGAAAAATGGAACTGGTATAACTTCTAATGGTGGTAATCTAACACTTAAAGTTAAAGCGTTTAATATCGATGGTCTCTAAAAGCACGAAACTAAAAACTTATATACTTCCTTTTGAAAAAAGAGACTCTTGATAAAAATATCATCTACCTGAATATCAATAATACTCACTATACGGCCACATTATCATCAAAAATAAATTTTTATTAGATAACGAGGCAACTGTAAATACTACTGAAATTTCTGAAGAAATTATAAATCATACTTTAGACAGTAAAAATTAACGAACTAGGGGCTAGGTAATGCTAAAAACGTTTAAATTTTTCTTTAACCAAAAAGATGGTTCCTAAGTTTGTCCCACTAGATAAAGATGGTTGAATACTTATGAGAATCCAATTTTCACACTTACTATCGAAAAAATATAAAGCCACTCAAATACCTTTAGTATATATCTATGAAAAATGGTGCGCTTCGTTTAATTCCAACAACTTCATCTAAAAAGGACTTGAATTTAACATGTAGTGATGAATCATATCTTGTTATTGCAGAAAAAGATGAAAATACTGTGAAAATGAAAAATTTCGGAATTAAAAATAAAGTTATCGAAGTAAATAAAGTTTTTAGCAGAAACTACTATAATCTCTACTTTAAATCTAATCTCGAAGCAGAATTAGAAAAATAAATAATACTTTATCTAGACCAAAACTTAACTTATCGAATATTGTTCTTCATATAGAAAATTTAGACATTAATTTGAAAAATTAAAATCTGAAAAACTACAGATATTAAATATTTACAAAAAATGCACAAACTTTATATTGTTGACTCTGAAATTTTTATCAACACTATTAACAACAGAAAAACTATCTGAGTTGCATATATTAAAAATAAACTTGATAACTCTTTAAATAATCCTTCTGAACTTCAAGAAAATATAAAAACTACAAGAATCTCTAAATACCTTAGTATATAAATATCCAATACAAGATATCAACTATACTGTAAAAATTCTATAGACCTGATGAAACTTCAATGGCGAATAATGTTTTTACAAACAAAGGAAAAATTAATTTATACTCCTACAAAAACATATTTAGAAATAGATTTAAAAACAATGCTATTCGGTAATACACATTTCACATCTATTAGAAATTGATGTTTTCAAAAATAAACTTGATGAGGAAAAATTCAATTATTCTGTAGTGAATAAATACGATGATTTAAACTCTTTAACAGGAGAAATCAGGAAACTTTGATAAAAATTAATAGTAGAACTAGAAAAGAAGTGAAAAATATCTATGATATCAGAGTCCCTAACGATGGAATGGGTAATTCTAGACCAGAAGCTAAATTAGTAATATACTAATATTAATAGACCAGAAGTCCTTTCTGATGAGGAAAAAGCCGAAAAAGAACGTATCGAAGCTGGAAAAACTTACTAAAGAAAAAGCTGAAAAAGAACGTATCGAAGCTGAAAAATTAGCTAAAGAAAAAGGCTGAAAAAGAACGTCTTGAAAAAGAGAAAACAATTGTTACTGCTAAAGGTGAAGTCTGCAATCCTAGATAAACCTAAATTTGATTTGAAGAATATATTAGAAATCAAAAAGGTTCAATAGGTGACATTCCTTATAATTCTAGAAAAATTCTCTAACAAAAACAAGAAAATTCTGACTTCAAAGATACGCTCAATGAAAAATATTCACAAGATAAAAAGAAACTACTTCTACCCTAAACCACTTATTAACGATCTATTTTGGTCAATCAGAAGTTAAAAGATACTTTTTAGCTACTCCAGTAAGCACTAAAGAAAAACACAGAAAACACTGTAGATATTAAAAATCATTATCAAATACTGGTACAACTGCAACAACTACAGGTTTCTTAGGATTAATTTCATTACTTACCACTTTCGTATTACGTAGAAAAAGCTAATAAATAATAATCATTATCAAAAATGAGTTTAAATCCCCAAACTCATTTTCTTTTAATTGTGACTATTTTGTGACTTCTTTTGAATCTTTAAAGAAAAAACGTCTATTTCCGATGTTATGATACTAATTATCATTTTTCTTTATTTTTGTGTTTTGTATTATAATGGTGATAACGATTTAATATCTAAATAATATACAACATAAAGGAGAGAATCCCTAATATGAAAAATACAACATTATTAAAAAGTTTTGTCTGCAGACTGCAATATTCTCAGCAATTGCGGCAATCGAAGCATATGATCAAGATAACTTTGCTTTTGCAGCAGAAACACCTGTTGTTGCGAGCAATTCGGCAACAGCAACTACTCCTGCAGCAACTACTCCTGCAGCTACAACGCCGGCAACTCTACGCCCTAAAGCTGATGAACCAGCTACTGTACCACAAGACGTTAAAAGCATTGAAAAGATGGAGAGATATAAAATTACTGCTGAAGCTATTAACTTCGGTAACGGGAAAAGTCCTTCTATGGCTGCCGCTGGATTAGATAACGAAAAACAAAACTAATAGTAAAAATGGACAGTACTCTAAGTGTTATATTTAAACCCTATTGCATTAGGTACTATGTCTGGATACTTAGGAAATTTAAAAATACTATGATGGTGATAAAACTCATGCAAAATCGTGATGAAATTAAAGATAACGAGTTTTAAAAGATTCAACTATAGTTGAAAATTATAGTGATAAAGAAACTGATAAATTCATTGACGCATATAAAGAAAAATTCCCAAATCGTACTGTTTATCCAAAAACTGTTACTTATAATGTAGATAAAAATAAAAATTGATTCAAACAATAAACTAGAAAACATTTACTGAAGTGTTTGTTCCTGTTATGGCTTCAATTAACCCAGCTTCTGGAACTCAAAGGATGATATTAAAATTCGATTTATCATCTCTAGCTAGAAAAAGTAACAGCTGATAACTATGAAGCTGCAACTTACGAAAAATCCTAACAAAGACGTTGAATACAAAGGAACTATTAAAAAGACTCCTATTCACGTTCAAGGACACTTAAGAAATACTAACAACAATGATGAAGAATCATTATATGGTTCTGCACTAGATAGTTATGTTAAAGTTGAAAAAGTTGGAGATAAATACAAATATACTCTAAGATTCAAAAAGGTCTTGCTGATGTAGGGTGGAGAATTCTATCCTTTCGAATTACACAAAGTTGCATACGCAAGGTAAAGATATTCCATTAACTACTTTTAGCATCAAACGTCAATTCTTCAGTTAAAGAAGGATCAATCACTACTGATAAATTACTAGAAAAATTCAATTAGATGGTACAGCTCCATATCCAAACGGTGCTTTTAATGTCACACTTTGTTACATTAAAATTATACTATGAAACAGCTACTGACTATAAAGAACGACCTGTAAAATTGGAAGATGTAGTTGTACCTGCTAAACCTAAACCGGTTAAACCTACACCAACTAAACCAAAAAGAAGAACCAAAACCAGCAACACCTACAGCTGCTGACCACGCTGTTGAAGCTGATAAAGTTCCTAATACTTTCCCTACAACAGTAAAAGCGGAACTAAAATGGTAGAACAACTGATGCTGCTTCAATCTATGAAAATGCATTTGTTAAGGATGTAAAAGTTGAAAAAATTGGTGATAAATATCAATACACTATTCAAGTAAAAGAAGGTAAATCTTCTACTTACTTACTACGTAATAAGCCATTCACAGTTTCTAAACTTACTTATAAAGGAAATGAAATTAACTTTACTGAAGTTGATGCAGACAACTAAACTAAAAGAAGGTAAGATCTTAACTGATTCGCTTCTAGATAAAAATCCAAGTTGATACTGTAATTAGCGTCCAAACTAAAGGTGAGCTAAACCTAGATTTGAAGAACGCGTTGTTGAAAGTACAATAGCTTTTAGACTTCCCTACTGTAGAAAAAGTTAAGGAAGAAGCTATTAATAATCTAGTTCAGCTAAAATTAATAATGCACATGTTGCTGATAAACCTTCAATGGCAAACGATGCATTAGTACCTGAAAAACTCGTGTAGAGAAAGTAATGGTGCTTATCATTACTATCTAACATTCAAAGACTTACGTTTTTGGAGCTCAAGTAGGAACTGTAGATACTTTATCAGTTGATAATACTGCCGCTGGAAAGAACTGACCTTGGTGGTGAAGGACATGAAAAAGTATTCCACTTCACAAGTCCAGACAAACTAACAGAAAAACTATTACATTCTCTGTATTAGTAGATGGAAAACCTTAAGAGGACATTCAAATGTTGCAGCAACACTTAAATTTAACTGGGATGCTGCTACTCCATTAACAGCTGATCAAATAACTCATTACACAATGATGAGACTACTAAAGCTCAAGCTGAAAAAGAAAGACTTGAAAGAGATGCAGCTGAAAGCTCGATCGTCTGAAAAAGAAAGATTAGAAAAAGAAGCTGTTGCTAAAGCTGAAAAAGAAAGATTGAAAAAGAAAAGCTCTAGCTGAAAAAGAAAGACTTGAAAAGAAAAAGCTGCTAAAAAGCTGAAAGCTGATCGTCTGAAAAAGAAAGATTGAAAAGAGAGTCACTGCAGCTGAAAAAGAAAGATTAGAAAAAGAGGTGCTAGCTAAAGCTCAAAGCTGAAAAGAAAGACTTGAAAAAGAAAAGCAAAGCTGATCGTCTTGAAAAAGAAAGACTAGAAAAAGAAAACTAGCTGAAAGCTGATCGTCTTGAAAAAGAAAGATTAGAAAAAGAAGCTGCTGCTAAAGCTCAAGCTGAAAAGAGAAACTTGAGAAAGAAAAAGCTGAAGCTGATCGTCTTGAAAAAGAAAGATTAGAAAAAGAAGTCTGCTAAAGCTCAAGCTGAAAAAGAAAGACTTGAAAGAAAAACAAAAATTTGAAACTGGTGAAGCTCTTGTTCAACCTGAATTACCAGAATTAAATATCAATGATTTTAAAACGAAGATCAGAAAGCAAAAGAACAAGCACAACCATCAACACAAGATATCTTTTGGACAAAAATGAAAAACAAAGAAGATAAAAAGCTGAGGCTGAAAAACTGCTGTTCAAAAACTTCACAAACTGTAGCTAAAGAACTAAAAAGCTTTTAGCTAATACTGGAGTAAGTTCAACAGCAACTGTTGGTTTAGGTGCACTAGTATTATTATCTGCTCTAGTACTACGCAGAAAAATAACAAATAATATAAACTAAACTCTTATACAAAGGGATAAATTATCCCTTTGTATAAAAATCATGTATGAGAAATTTTTAGGGAGGATAAATAAAACATGAAAACTGATAAATTTTTAAAAAGTACTATCCGCAGCAACCATCATCATCTACCTTGCTGTAGTAAAACCTCTACACAAAACATAACATACATTTGCTGTAGCAAAATACTGCTATTGACAAAGAGATATGTCCTGATGGAGAAACTATAATATTACTGTTGAAGCTCAATCTGCATGGAGTAGATGTCACCATCCATATGTTGGTATTTAGATAACATAATACTAAATTAATTGTGCAAAATGGTCAATATTTTGTAAATGTATCATCCAACGATAATAGTCGGTGGGATTAAATAGTTATTTAGGAAATCTAAAAATGACGATGGTAATAAAACTCATGCGAATCGTAATAGTATTCTAGATAGTGAATTCAATCCTCACTGTAGATTGAATACTACAGAAATACTAGTGAAACTGATACTTTACAGCAAACATATAAAAGAAATTCCCTGAACGTACTGGTATCCAAAAACACTTTCTATATAGTGGATACATAAAATCGATTCAAACAACAAATTAGAAACTTTTACTGAGTTTATGTTCCAGTTATGGCTTCTATTAATGAAACATCTGAAACTCAAAGAATGATCTAAAAATTGGACTTTAAAGCATGCATTAAACCAAGTATCATCATGTTACACCTAAAAACCTGTGGAGAAGCTAAAAACAGAAAATTCAAACCAACAGAACCAACTAATACAAAACCATGCTGAAACTCCTAAGCCAGCACCTACAACACCTGTAGAAACTAAACCTAGCTCTTCAGCAACTGCGACTTACTATAATGGAGTAACTGCTACATTATTAAACGCACACCGTCCCTGGACAAAAATCAATGGGAGATGCGAGCTTTTAGAAAAATAGTAATGTTACTGTATTTAAAGAAGGAAGTACTTACCACTATATCATAAGATTCCACGACTTATCTACTCAAGGTTTTCACTGGTGGAATCTCTAAATTCTGGGTAAATGGGACAGAATACGCTGTTAACCCTACAGGTGGTGGAAGTAACCAAGTAGAAGTGCACTTCACTTCTTCTCAAAAACTTTCATCAGTTCCTGTTTCTGTATTTGTTCAAGCAATGGAAGAAATAATGCCCAGGTGGTGGTAAACAAGATGCTACATTAGCATCTCGACTGGTCTAGCGGGTGAACAAATAAGGTCAACCAATAGCTGGTGGAAAACCAGGTAACAGTGGCTATACTCCTAAGCCATCTAACCCAAGTGGAAAGCAAGGAAAACAACCTACTACACCAATTGCTACACCAACTACACCACTTCCTGCTGCACCTCAAGGTCAAGGTGAAGAAAGACTGTTACATACTTCTGATAATGTTACTGTTTCTATTAAAACGCATATGAATCAGGTCAGTGCCTCTATGGGGAATATGCAGCACTGATTTCGTTATTACTGTTTATAAAGATGGATCTACTTATCACTATATCGTTCGTTTCCACGACATTAAAGTAGGAACTCTTACAGACGGTATTACACGTTTCTGGGTTAATGGTACTGAATACCCTGTTACAAGTACAGGTGGTGCTATGAACCAAGTACAAGTTCACTTCACTTCTAGTGAGCAATTAACTAATATTTCTGTTTCTGTATTCGTTCCAACAATGGAAAGTATTATGCCTGGTGCTGGTAAAAAAGACGCTATCCTTAGCTCTAGACTGGTCTAATGCTTCTGAAAGACAAGGTACTGCATTTGTTGATGGTGGACAACCAGGATCAAGTGCTAGCGGTAATCGTGCTTTAACTCCAAAAAGGTGGACGTTTAAAGAATGGTAGACTTTCTAACACTGGTTTAGAAACATCTTCATCTATCCTTGCAGGAGCTCTACTTTAATCAGTGCGGTTCTTGTTGGAAGAAGAAAACAAAAATAATAAGATAATATCCCGCTAATTTAGCTTACTATTATCGATTCCGCAAGGCGGAAATTTCCGCCCTTTACTGATAAATAATACAAAAGAAAGTGAGTTTTTATAATGAAACGAGTTTTAAAACTGTTGACGATAGTTATTGCTACATTAACGTTTATCGTTACATCTAGTAATGTGCCTTTCGTTAAAAATGTACATGCAGCTGACAGAGTATATAGTGTTCCTGTAGAACTGTGGCATTCTGAAAACAGTGGGCGTCTTTCTATGGGAAATAATGCACTAGCTACACATGCTACTGTAAATGTTCATGATAATAACACCTCTACTATCTCTGTACAATTCACTCCAATGGATTTCAGTAATATGCACGGTCACCTATTATCACTTTCAGCATCTACTCATCTCCAATTTTTCTGGTAGCCCTATACTGTCGCTTCTGTAACAAGTACTTATAACGATACAAACTTAGATGGTGGTACTAGTACTTATCCTGGTACTCTAAGCTTTAATTTTGGTGAAGCTAAACCTGACAAAGTCGGTGTTAGAGTTGCTGTTGATGCTATGAACCAAATTATGGGTGGTGATGCATCTCAAAATGCTATTATTAAATTTAACTGGTCAGCAGCTAACCTAGTATCTGGTTCTGAAGATTCTTCTAAAGACAAAGATAAAAAAGCTGAAGATAAGAAAAGAAGATGAGAACAAAGATAAAAAGATGAGAATAAAGCACCTGAAGGTTTTGTTGCTAAAAAATTAGAAGATTACTTCAAAGATGATCAAAAACAAAAATCCTGGTCTTTATAATCTTGATATCACAGGTTCATACCTAAACCCTCTTACTGGAGTTACAGCTGATGGTGGTACTAAAAACACAGCTATCGGTGAAGGTATGGTTCAAGGAGTAATCTCACCTATTAACGCAGGTGGAGACCTTAATGAAGCTCTTAAAAATCAAAAATCTAATGGTGAAAAACGTTGGTCTAAAGCTATGCTTCAACGTACAAAAGATGGTAAATTATACGCAACTGTACGTGTTCACCTAATGAACTGGGTTCAACGTAGTAAAGAACAAGGTCCTTTCATTAAAGTTCTTCAAAAAGATGGAGAATTCAAACAAGTTGCTGCTACTGAAACAAAAGTTAACATTGAACAATATAAAGATAGCTATGTTGATTATCGATTCGAAGTACCAAATGAAAACTTCTTAGCTATGATACAAATGTACGTAGAACCTATGAATCGTCCTGTTCGTTACTCGTAGAAGTTAATACTGATACTATTAAAACGGAAATGACGACTTAGATATGGAAGCTATCAAAGAAACAAACTACACACCTTACTATCTAGGGTTGTATTGGAGTTCTTGCAAATAGCGCTGGAGCTTTCTGCTCTAAAAAAAGAAAAAAATAATTAGAGATAATTCATGAAAAAGAAAAACTATCCCTACTATTTACACTACTATTAGCCAGTGTTCTAGTTCTTACTGCTTGTTCATCACAAAATAAAGCTGGTAACACTACTGGAACTGATCCTAATCTAGCTGATAAAGCTTTTAATGAAACGATAGACTTGACAGGTGTAAATAAAGACAAAAAATCTGAAGAAGAAAAATGGAAAAACGTGTAGTAATGGACTCTGTAGCTCTAGCTCAAGTCGCAAATGTACTTGACATTAAATTAGCAGGTGTTCCTACTACAAAATTAGGTCGTATGCCTAAAAGATATGACAATACTGTTCAAATCGGTCTTCCAATGAATCCAAATATGGAAGTTATCAAATCTATTAATCCTTCTATCGTATATGCTCCCAGATAGTTTTACAAGACTGGATAAAGAAGGTTTCGAGAAAAATAAAAATACCTTATAAATTTGTAGATGTTCGCAGTGTTAATGGGTTATATACAGTAACAGAAGACCTTGCAAAAGAATTTGGTAAAACAGAAAAATTCAAAGAATTAAAGAAAGAACATGATGATTTCTTCAAGCAAATTCAATGAGAAAAATCGCAAATAAAAAAGAAACCAAAAGTTTTAGTTCTTATGGGATTACCTGGAAGTTATATGGCTGCCACTGAAAAATCTTATGTGGGTAACCTAGTAAAAATTAGCTGGTGGTGAGAATATCATTTAAAGGTAATGAAGAGTTTAAAAATCTAAACTTAGAAACAGCTTTAAACGATAAACCAGATTTTTATTTTTACGCACTGCTCACGCAATGCCTGAGACAGTTACTGAAATGTTTAAGAAAGAATTTTGAAAACAATAAGAGTTGGTCTCACTTTGATGCGGTAAAAATAATAAAGTTATCGACTTAGATAGCTCAATGTTTGCATGACAGCTACATACGATTACCAAAAAGGATTAGAAAGTCTATGTATATTTTCTATAGTAATTGATTAGTAGCCAGAAGTAGTATATAGCTGCTTTCTGGTTTTTACATAATTTGAATTATAAACTACTATGTTATACTAAACATATAATTATATAGGAGGTTCTTAATGTTTAAAAACAAAAACAATCACTTTTTTTCTGTTCTTATTCTGCTTTTATTAAGCACAATATTTTTTGCATGCAAAGTAGTAGTATAAAAGAGCGTCGGACAATTGGCTTTTGGTATCTTTACTGGAGAATACGCTAATGTTAATGCCATTATCGACGTTCGTTTTCCCAAGAATTATCATCACTATATTAGTAGGGTGCAGCTCTTGGTGTTAGTGGTTTATTATTACAAACAGTATTAAAAGAACCCGCTTGTCGATCCTAGTATTATAGGGTGTTTCTAGGAGCAAACCTATTTTTATACTTGGGATTAGGATATTCCTACAATTTTATGTTGTTTAAATCAGTATTTTTCTATCATCGGTGGTGTCCTTGGTTTCTTAATCATTTATTACTTAGCTGGTAGAACAAAAACAATGTTAAAATTATTTTAATAGGTATTGCGATAAGCTGATTTTCTTCACAGGAATACTTTAAGTTCTATGCAGTACTTAAACCAAGCAAATTCTACTACTTCATCAGCATTCAAGACTGTTAGTTTAGGAACCAAAAACTGATGATGTTTCATTATTATTAAGCTGATTCTTACTTTTACTAATTATCAGTTTCTTCTTAGCTAAACTATGTAATATCTTCGCTTTAGATGATAATATTATTAGTTCACTAGGAATCAATATTAATATGATTCGTCTGTTAATTTCATTTGTTGCAGTAGCTCTTGCTTCTGTTTCTACAGCAGTGGCCGGTGTAATGGTATTTTCTAGCTCTTATTACACCTCATATTGCTAAGATTATAATTGGACGAAATCATATTTACACTCATCCCATTTAGTTCTCTACTAGGAGCATTTATTCTACTATTATTCGATACAATCGATCGTGTTATTTTCGCACCAATCGAAATACCTGCTGATTTAATAATGATGATTATAGGTGGACCTGCATTTATTATTTTAGTTAAGAAAGGAGTAAGTTAATGGAAAAATATAATAGAAATTAATAACCTGACGTTTTAAAGTATGATAATAAAAAATGCTCTTTTTGAAGGTCTAAATGTAAATATAGAAAAAGGTAAAATCACCACCCTACTTGGTAAAAATGGTTGTGGTAAAAAGTACTCTTATAAAAATATTAGCAAAAATTTAAACTATAATTCTGGAAGTATCAAACTCGAAGGTAAAGAATTAAATTCATATTCATTAAAAGAACTTGCGAGTATTCTTGCAGTTGTTTATCAAAAAAATGAAACTCCAAGAGAAATTACCGTCTATGATATGGTTAGTTTCGCTCGTCTTCCTTATCAAAATATTTTCTTTTATAAAACCTAACTGCTAGTGATGTTGAAAAATTGAATTTGCTCTTGAAAAAAACTAATTTAAAAGCCTATAGAGATAAACGTGTAGATGAATTATCTGGAGGTCAGCTTCAACGTGTTTTACATCGCAATGGCACTTTGCACAAAGCACCGATATTATTATATTAGATGAACCTACGACCTTCCTTGATATAAAATATCAAAAATCTATAATGCAACTTGTAAGAGAGCTTAATAAATCTCTAGGAATTACTATTATCATGGTATTGCATGATATTAATCAAGCTACTGGCATACAGTGATAATATTATTGCTCTTCTTAATGGAAAAGTTATAAAAATGATAAAGCTGAGAACTTCTTTCGATGAAGAGCTTCTAAAATAAACTTTATGACGCTGATATTAAAATAGAAGATGGAAAAGTAATTAGTTGGTAAATAATAAAGTTAATAATATGAAAAATTTGAATCAATCGCTATATCAGAATATTAATATTTTGATATAGCGATAATTTTTATATCTGTAAAGGTTGTTAATGTTATTTCAGCAACCTTTAAATACTGTTATATCAACGTTTATGAGAATTTAGCCTTCAAAAGGTAGAGCGAAAACTAGAGTAGTTAATAAGTTAATTTAGCAATCTTATCTAAATAAATGCTGACTATTTCTAGCTTTCTTTGAGGTGCTAACTCTGCGTAAGTATCCATAGTAGTTGACATTGACTTATTCCCATTCTGACTTGGAGTTCTTTCCAATTTATGCCTGCATTAAGCAATATTGAATCATGAGTATGTCGGAACAAATGGAAACCATAATCTGGTGATCCTAGACTTACTAATTGAAAAATGATAAAATAAGAATGTCTAGTTTTGATAAAATAAAAATGTATAAATAGGTTATAATAGTGCATATTATCAGTTTCAATACCAGATTTGGTACAGCATTTATTCGACAAAACCTCATTGAGTCCCTTAATAAAGAAATCAAACGTCAAACGAAAAAGAAGGTTTTTTTCCTAACGAGGAGTCTCTGGAACGTTACTTAGTTACTTTGTTTGAAGATTATAATTTCAAAGCAAAGCCAACGAATCCATAAAGGGTTTGACCAATATTATGACACACTCGAAAAGCTTATTTGATTAATACTCCGTAACTCTACTTGAGTGTTTACACATACTTATTGACAGTATCAAACATGATACGAGTAGGTATTTTCTGTGAGTACTTTTCATCAAAAATTTCATAGATAAGTCCTATATATAATCATGGTAAAGTAGTAAAAATAGTTGTTATCCTAGTTGATTAAAAATCTCTGATTTCCTCATCTTTATAAAATAATATATAATTTTTCCTCTCTCTAGTGTCCAAGATGTTTTGATTGGCTAGTTTACGAAGATGGTGGGATGCAGATGCCATACTGAGATCTAGTAAACAGGCTATATCACAGACACAGAGTTCTTCAACAGCAAGGAGATAAAAGATGATATTTATCTGTTTATTATCGGTAAACTTTGTTAAAATGCGAAGTGATTTTTGGACTTTTTCCTTTTCAAGGTAGTTCATTGCGGTTGTAACATTTTGTTGATTTATAATATTCACTTGGCAGATACTATCTTTTTTCATAATATTTTCTCCTATCCTAACATAGTCCATAGCATGTCAAAACTGTTATTTTCAATCAGGATATATATCCCCAATCCTAAATAAACAACGGCAATAAACCATCTGCTATATTTTTCCAAAGTTTCTCCAACAGATGGGACTTGTGCCAATTTTTGGGCAGAAAAAACCAAGAGATAAATCATGACTAGAAATGTAAGTAAAGCCACTATCAAATCCGCTAAATTTAATGTAGTAAAATATGGGACAAAGATACCAATATTGTCGGCACCACAACTTGCAAAAGTAATCATAGCGACTAGAAAAATCAGGTTTTTATTATCTTTGCGCAACCCTTCTTTGGCAATAGCTTCTCCATCAGAATCTCCTAAAAATCAAAACTTTGAGACCTAAGAAAATTGGAATCAAACCGAGCAAACCTAAAATCTCTTTACTAGGAATATAATGTAAGACAAATGCAAAAAGTAAACTTAGCAATATTAGACTAACAGAGCCTAGAAATTGTCCTAAATAGATGTTAATGATGTCTTTTCTGCTTTTTCTTTTGGCAAAAAATAACATTAGGATAATAAGTAAGTCTACGGCTGTCCCAGAATACAGGATTATTGAAGTAACAACATTTTGAATCATAAACACCCTCATTCAAATATATTTTTGAATATATTCTAACATTAAACTTTGTAGATGTCAACTTCAACTCCACAAAATATAGATAAGAAGTTAGTGTACCAAATATTAAAAAGTCCCTGCCATCGAAAATGATAGCAGGACTTAACTTCAATATCCAACTGATATATTTATCTAAAAAGGTAGAGTTTTTATTGATTTATAGTGCGATGTAATGAGTTTCAAAAAAATCAAAAATCATTTAAAATCAATATTTTGACGTCTATTGACGTGTACTGAAGCCCTTACTTAACCTCTAAAAAAATAACAAATAACACTTCTTCTAAAAACTATTAAAATTAATGTTTTTACAATATTCATTATTAACTTCCTTCAAAATTGTATAATCGTTGATTTTTAATATTAAATAATTGTAAAATATATTGGTACAAATAAATAATAAAAATAATTACAAAGGAGTTTTTATGGAAATACTAACTCACTCTAGGGATATTTAGTCATAATTGTAATACTTGGTTCATTTTCTTAAATAATCTTTTTCCACGTATTCCAGCAGCTTTGTTCCAAATAATACTTGGTGCTGCGGTAACATTTATTCCTAACCTCCACTTCATTTTTGAGTTTGAATCAGAAATGTTTATGATGTTAGTTATCGCTCCCTTATTATTTACTGACGGTTTCAACTCGTCCTTAAAGAATATCTGGATACAAACGACCAATTATATATATGGCAATATTTTTAGTTCTTGTGACGGTAATTGTTGTCGGTAGCATAATTCATTTATTGCTTCCAATGATTCCATGGGCAGCATGTTTTGTTTTAGCTGCTGTCTTGTCACCTACAGATGCTGTTGCTGTTAAATCAATAACTAAAGGAATGAAACTACCTAAAGGACTTATGGCTATATTAGAAGGTGAATCACTTCTAATGATGCTTCTGGTCTTGTATCATTTTAATATAGCTCTAGCTGCCGTTCTTACTAACACATTTTCTGTCACGAATGCTAGTTATAAATTTTTAGTAGTTGCAGGAGGTGTAGCGATCTTTTGGACTTATTATTGGGATAGCTTTCTTTATATTAAGTTTATATTCTCAACAAAAGTTTGCTGACGAATTTAATATTTTTAGTTATTTTTCAATTAATAACACCAGTTATAGTATTCTATCTTGCAGAACATATTGGTGTCTCTGGTATCGTAGCTGTAGTAATTACAGCTCTAGTTTACAACTACCAAAGAAAACTATCACTTACTTACTGTTGTAAGTAGTGATGCTGCAGTAACTATAGACAGTACTCAACAAATACAGTTATGTACTAAATGGTTTCTGTATTTACCTTTTTAGGATATTTACTCCCTGAGATATATCATACTATGTTTAATAATAGAGAGATTGATATTGTATATGGATTCATAATTTCATTAGTTATTGTTTTAGGTCTAATGATAGTCAGATTGACCTTTGTATATTTCAACTACATATCATTCCAACCTCATCATTTCACGACTGCTAGAAAAACAGCGAAAAATAATATTAAATAGAAAATTTGACAAAGGTAACTATTCTAGATTTAGTTACTCATTTAATTACTAGTTTATGTGGTATTCATGGTACAGCAACACTTGCTACAGCACTTATGATTCCCGGTTGTAACTTCTACTGGGGATAACTTCCCACTTAGAAATACCATCCTATTTCATTGCAAGTAACGTCGTTTTACTAAGTATTATTATCGGTACAATCGCCCTTCCTCTTGTTGTTAAGAACGAGGATGAAGAGAAAGAATATAATCAATACTCTCTTCGTGAGAAAAATCTTAGAAGGGACACTTGAAGAATTAAAACAGCGTGATATTTCTAAAGAAAATCTATCGAAGAAAAAGTTGCTTATGCTTTTGAAATAAAAAGTTTACACGAACTAAAAAGCATACTTCAGAAATATGCAAACTGGAGAATTTAAGAATACAAAACGAAGCTCTATCATTACACAAAAAATAATGAAAGCTCAAGATAAAGCTCTTCCCTGAAATTCTTAAAGACAATCCCAAACATTGAGCAAATTTCTGAAATTTCTAAACTTATGCAACTTAGAAAATCTTTATTGTTCACATATTCGATACCAAAAACTTATTACTTAATTTAAGAATATATGTAAAAAGAATCCAATCTAAAACGTCGTTTAATACTGTCATTTTGTTGCTGAAAGATTTAACTCCAGAATTTTATGAGAAACTTAAAGAAAAAGTACCAAAAGAAGAAAAAGAAACTTTGTCAGTAAATTAGATGAAATTAAACAAAGAGCTGAAGTCTTTCTAGTCAAATTCAGCTATCATTGATTGCTCGCCCTACTAGTAAGAGACGTACTTCTTGAGATAGCTTATAAGGTCATTGATGAAAAAGTGTTCAGATGAAAAATACTGCAGAATTTCGTTAAAGATGTATATAGATACTACTCATTCACTTTATTTGAAGTATTTTTAGAAGACATAGATTTTGAAGAAGAACTTAAAGAACTTCAAATGGATCAGTTCGACTTTTTAAAATATAGAGTATTAACGATGAGAAAATTAAACTATATTTCTCTAGAAGATTCTTACACCGCTCTTCGCAACTTAAACTTTCAGTGAATCAATGATTTTTCCTCGTGAGACTGAAGAAGAATAAAATATAAAAAGCTGACCTCAAGTTAGATTATTATCAAACCTGATAAGGGTTTATAAAAACTATTTCCATAAAACATAAAAAGTATATTTATCTTTTTATGATATTTTCTCAAAAATCTTATTAAAAGTATAATTAATTCTTCTTATTACTTTCTCTAAAATTTTCTGAGGACTATTATTATCTTATTACTTTTATAATAAACCATCATCCTTGACAAGATTTCAATTATCGTTTTAATATACCCTATAGGGGTATGTAGAGGTAAACAAAAATGTATTCACAAAAGTGACAGTATTTCTACTACTGAATTAGAACAAATACTTAAAGCAAAATATTCAATTAATAGATGTAAGAACACCCTGGTGAATTTAGAAGAGGACATATAAAAATGCAAAAATATTCCCACTAGAAATGAGATCGGCACTTTACTCCAATAGCTAGATAAAAATATATGTAATTTGTCACTCTGGAGCAAGAAGCAAACTACGCAAAAAACTTAAAAAGAGGTTTCGATGTTGTCAATGTTAAAGGTAATGCATGCAGAGGTAAAATAGTTTAAAAATAGACTATAGCTAATTTAACTCGTTAAAAACACAACAATTTATCAGACTAATATGTAGTTAAACTAATATTGAAAGGAATCAACTATGAAAAACAATATTTCAATGAAAGATTTTTATGAAAAAGTATAATAATGAGGAACTCACAGTTCTCGATGTAAGAGAAAATCACGAATATGCAGCTGGTCATATACCTTCTGCTAAAAATTTTTCCTTTGAGTACTCTAGGGTATAGAATTCACTAGAAATTAGATAAAGATCAAAAATACTATGTAATATGCCAAGCAGGGTGGACGTTCAGCTAGAAAGCATATGATTTTTCTAGAAACTCAAGGATCTGATGTAACAAATATCGAAGGTGGTATGAATAATTGGCCTGGAGAAAAACAAAAATAAAAATATTAAACAATAAAAACAACCAAATTTTCACTATATTAAGTTCTCTTAATATAAAAATTAATACATCATCAAAAAGACTTGTTCTAAAGATTAGTTTAGAAACAAGTCTTTTTATCATTCTTTAAACTATTTTATCTTTTACTATATATTTTATAGCTTTTTCTATTTTTCTTTCTGTTCTACAGGATTTTTCTAAAGGGGATTATTAATACATTCCATAAGATTTTCTGTTATTAGTAACTCAATAACACGATCAACACTTGAACGAACTGCACTTAATTGAGTTATTATATCAATACAATCTCTCTTCTTCTATCATTTTTGAATCCTCTTAGTTGTCCCTTCTGAGCGCTTTAAGACGTGTAATATACTTTGAATTTTGCCATATTTATTTTTCCTCAGTAGATTTTTCATTATACCGTGAAAAATTTATTTTTGTCAAAATTTAAAAAATTTTGATATGTTTTTATATTGAAAATTCCTAAAAATCTAATTCCAATTATTCTTTCAAAATAATAAATCTGATTCAAAATTTTCTTGTATACTCAGTATATTAACAATTAATTTTTCAAAAATAAATTTACTTCCCTTTTACCATATTCACTTTCTACTAATATGTCTCCATTTATTTGTAAGGCTAACTGTTTCGCTATTGCCAAACCCTAAGCCATAACCACCTGTTTTTCATATTTCTTGATGCTTCAACACGATATAATCTTTTAAAAATATTATCAATCTCTTCTTCTTTATACCGCAACCTTCATCAATTATAGAAATAGATAATTCTTGATTTTTGTATTTTCGGCAACTATTTCTATTTTTGTCCCGCTTGGTGAATACTTTAAATGCATTACCTATTAAATTCACGATAATTCTTTGAATTTTATTGTAATTACTTACTATTTTAGCATTCTCAGGAATAACTTTAATATAGATATCTCTTTTTTCTTTTTTTCTGCTCGTAACTTAAACTCTGACATACAGTCAATCAATAATTTGTCTAAAAATATTGTTTTCATTTTTATCATCTTCACTAGTATCTTTAACACTTAAAGTTAAAGTAATTTAATTCTTCAACAAGTTTATTCAACCTTGTCGTTTGACGACAAATTGTTTTCTAGATAATATTTATATTCTTCTTCTTTTATTATTCCATCTAACATACCTTCTGCCGTTGATTGAATTGAAGTTATAGGAGTTTTTATATCATGAGATAACTGAGCTATCATAAGAGATTTTTCTTTTTCACTTTCTTCTAATGACTCAAAACTTTCTTTTAAATGTTTTTGCCATTTCATTGAATGATAATGATAATTCTCTAAACTCAGTGGGACCTTCTACAGTATTGCTAATATCAAAAATTTTTTCACTTATACTAATCGTTTGTCTCTTTTAGAACACGTAATGACTTAAATACACCTTTTAGTAATATAATACTAATCGTAGCTCCAATTAGTCCTGCAATTATTGTAATCACAACTATAAAATATGTATCTCAATTAACATTAAATTTGAAGCCCAAAAACAGCTATAATAGTTATTAAAAATGATAAAATATATCCAACAATAATATAATCTCTTTAATTTCATACTATATTTCCTTTCCATTTTTAAACTTGTTTTTTTCCATTTTGTATCCTAGACCCCATACAGTTTTTTTATACTTGGTGTTTTTTCTGTTGAATATTTTTGTTAAAGATTCTCCTTAATGAGTGTATATGCACATTTAGCGTGTTTGCATCTTCTACATATTCATCTTGCCAAATTTTTTCATACAATTCTGTTTTAGAAAAACACGCTCTGGATTATTAGCCAGTAGCCATAATAATTCAAAAGATTTCACTGTTAGTTCTAATTGTCTATCATTTACCATAGCAATTCTACTATTATAGTTAATTTTCAAATCACCCAAAGTTAAAAATATTTTCACTACTATTTTTTCTCAATTCTACGTAGTATATTTCTAACTCTTAAAACTAATTCTCTTGGACTAAATGGTTTTACTATATAATCATCTGCCCCAAACTTAAAAAGCGTAGATTTTATCTGTTCTGTTGTTTTTCGCTGTTATGAATAAAAATGGTTGTTCCTCATCTAAATACTGTACTTCGCTGATTAAATCATAGCCATCCATATTGGGCATCATTATATCTGTAATTATTAAAGAATATTTATTTTTCTTGTATTTTCTAAAAGCTTCTTTACCATCATTAGCGATATCAACATCATATCCACCTTGCTCTAAATATCGTTTATTTATCTCCGTTATTTCTATTTCATCATCTACTAATAAAAATTTTATTAACCATATTTAACTCCTCTTATCAAAAATAGTACTATACAATAAAAGTATAGCACTATTTCGATAAAATCTACAAGTTTATTTTTATTTATTAATTATTTTTCTTCTGAATCCTAATAGACCCTAAGAAGCTTGCAATGATTAATCCTAGTATTCCAGTATTTGATGAATTTGTTGAACTCATTGTTCCTTCCAGGTGCTGCACTTGTTTTTGGTAGCATACCTTTTTCATCATTCCATTACTCATATGAGTATTCATAGTCATATTATCTTGCATCATATCTTTATTCATATGAGAATCCATAGTCATATTATCTTTGCATCATAGCTTTGTTCATACTGAGATTCCATAGACATATTATCAGATTTACTCATATTCATTGCTTTTTCCACTTACATTTGAATTCATTGAACCAGTAGCTGTATTATTTTGCATCATATCTTCTCCTGGTTTCATATCCATTTGCTTAGTTTCTTTGTGTAGATTTATAGTCATCTTTTGTCGCTACTACATTTGTTGAGTCTGCTTTTTCCGTCTTTTTCACCGTATACTTTTTGATTGTAGCTTTTGTAACTTTGTGTTCCATTAGCTTTTTAATAAGTCTAATAATTCTTTATCTTGATTTTCCTTGTGTTCCTTCTAGATCTACTTTCATAGAAAGTATAATCCTGTCCTAGTTTTTCTACTGGTAGAATGCTGATTTTTCGCTCGATCCATTATCTGACCATGGTGCTTTATCTGATGATTTTCAAGATTAATCTTGTTAACATTCCATCACCTGCGAATAAGTGGTAAGGAATTACTTGGTTTACTCCAGCTGTAAATGGTCCAGGGAAGTTTGCTTTATCTAAGTATTTAGCTGGTACATCTACTGTATCTTTTGTATTTATCCATTACTGCTTTTTAACTTCGTTAACACTTGTAAGGCCATTTAGATTTACATCTATATCTTTTGTCGCTACTAGATTTAGTTAAATCTGCTTTTCCATCTTTTTCACCATATACTTTGATTGTTGCTTTGTAACTTTGTGTCCCATTTGCTTTTAGTAAGTCTAATAATTCTTTATCTTGTTTCCCTTGTGTTCCTGCTAGATCTACTTCATAGAAGTATAATCCATGTCCTAATTTTTCTACTGGAGGAAGTGCTGGATTTTTCGCTGATCCATTATCTGACCATGGTGCTTTATCTGATGCTTTCAAGATTAATCTTGTTAACATTCCATCACCTGCGAATAAGTGATAAAGGAATTACTTGGTTTACTCCAGCTGTAAATGGTCCAGGGAAGTTTGCTTTATCTAAGTATTTAGCTGGTACATCTACTGTATCTTTTGTATTTTCCATTACTGCTTTTTTAACTTCGTTAACACTTGTAAGGCCATTTAGATTTACATCTATATCTTTTGTCGCTACTAGATTAGTTAAATCGCTTTTTCCATCTTTTTCACCATATACTTTGATTGTTGCTTTGTAACTTTGTGTTCCCATTTTGCTTTTAATAAAGTCTAATAATTCTTTATCTGATTTTCCTTGTGTTCCTGCTAGATCTACTTCATAGAAGTATAATCCATTTTCCTAATTTTTTCTACTGGAGTAACTGCTGGATTTTTCGCTCGATCCGTTATCTGACCATGGTGCTTTTATCTGATGATTTCAAGATTAATCTTGTTAACATTCCATCTCCACCGAAGAATTCATAGGAATTACTTGGTTTACTCCCTGCTGTGAATGGCCCTAGGGAAGTTTGCTTTATCTAAGTATTTAGCTGGTACATCTACTGTATCTTTTGTATTGTCCATTACAGCTTTTTTAACGTCGTTGACACTTGTAAGACCATTTAGATTTACATTTACATCTTTTGTTGCTACTACGTTTGTTAAGTCTGCTTTTCCGTCTTTTTCACCGTATACTTTGATTGTTGCTTTGTAACTTTTGTGTTCCATTTTGCTTTTAATAAGTCTAATAATTCTTTATCTTGATTTTTCCTTTATGTTCCTGCTAGATCTACTTCATAGAAGTATAATCCTTTTCCTAAGTTTTTCCACTGGTGATGAGCTGGATTTTTCGCTGATCCGTTATCTGACCATGGTGCTTTTATCTGATGCTTTAAGATTAAGCTAGTTAACATTCCATCTCTCCGAATAGATGTATAGGAATTACTTGGTTTACTCCAGCTGTGAATGGTCCTGGGAAGTTTGCTTTATCTAAGTATTTAGCTGGTACATCTACTGTATCTTTTGTATTGTCCATTACTGCTTTTTAACTTCAACTGAGTTGTTTGTGGTTCTGCTACATCTTTTGCACTGTTTTATTAAATTATTCACATCAGTTTCTTTTGATTCGATACTTACTTCTTTTTCTGATTTTACTTCAGGTTGTTTCTTAGCACCTACAACATTTTTGCTTCAACTGTACTTTTCTCAACTTGTTTTGCTTTCTTTTCCTACAGTATTTACTTTGTTTTCAATTACTTTAGATTCAGTTGCATCATCTACTTGTTTATTTTTACATTTTTGAACTACAGGAGCTTTATCTTGTAAATCACTGCATGAGCTTCTCCACTGCCAACAACTATAAAAATTCCTGCTAGCAATTGCAGCTGATACTACTCCAACACTAACTTTTCTGATTGCCCATTTTTGTAAAATTTTTCTGATTTAATAAAGTTATTTTTTCATTTGTAGTTTTTCTCCTCTTATTTAATACTTTATTACCAAAACTTTTTGTTTGATGAATACAGTATATCTTATAGATATTAACTAACTATTAGTAAAAGTTAAAATATTTCTTAAATAGTTATTATTAAAATATTATCTTTAGAAATATATTAATATATATGGTCTATATTAGATTTCTGACAATTTAGAAAAAGTTTTTAATTTTTATCGAAAATTTTTACTAGAAAGTGTTGACAAAGAAAAACTTATGTTAATATTTCTTTAACAGTTTTTAAAAAGCGAAGAAGTGAAGAGCAATATTACTTAATTATTAGAGACCTTTTGGTTGGTGAAAAAAAGGATTTGGGTGTATTGTAAATGGTCACAGAGCTGAACTAATGACTATTAATGAGTTAGTTCCGGTTGATTACCGTTAATAATCATTAAGGTAAGATTAAAAGTTTATTTTAAGATTATAAAATTGGGTGGTAACACGGTCATTTTCGTCCTTGTGTTACTACCCTTTTTGTCGTATTTAAGACTGAGTAAAAATTATTTTTATAAATTAATATAATATAACATTGATAAGATGAGTAGAAAAAGGAGTTACACCAGAGAGATCTCGGTAGCTGAAAAAGAGATTAATGAATTTTTTTGAAGATGGTCTTTGAGTTTTTAATTATCGAGTGGAAGTTAGGTAATTACGCAGAAATAGCGTTAAAATTTTTAATGAGGTGGAAAACTAAAAATTCAATTCACAATTTTTAGATTTTCCATAAAATAAGGTGGTACCACGTATGAAAACGCACGTCCTTAGACAATATTAGTTTATTGTTTAAGGGCGTTTTTATTTTTATAATTCAATATACAAAAAAAGAGAAAATTTTTAGGAGGAAAGAAATAATGACAAAAATTTCAAGTTTAGGATACCCACGTTTAGGGAAAAAAAGAGAATGGAAAAATTAATTGAAGGATACTGGGCTCGTACAGTTCGTCAAAACGAGTTATTTGAAGAAGCAGAAAAACTTCGTCGTCTTTATATCGAAAAACAATTCAATGCTGGTTTAGATTTCATCCCTGTTGGTGATTTCTCACTATGACCACATTTTAGATTTATCAGTTCAATTCAACGTTATTCCACAACGTTTTCGAAGGAAGAGAAGTTGATGTAGACTTATTCTTCGATATCGCTCGTGGTAACAAAGATAACGTTGCATCTGCACTAAAAAAATGGTTTAACACTAACTACCACTATATCGTACCAGAATGGGAAAATGTTAACCCTAAATTAAAACAACACTCGTCTATTAGACTTATACAAAGAAGCTAAAGAAATCGTAGGAGACAAAAGCTAAACCAGTTATCACAGGACCAATCACATACGTAGCTTTATCAAGCGGTCTTGCTGAAGGTGAATTTGAAAAAGCTGTAGATAAATTATTACCATTATATACTCAAGTATTCAAAAGAATTAGCTGAAGCTGGTGCTTCTTACATCCAAGTAGATGAGCCAATCTTCGTTACTGATGAAGGTAAAAACTATGTAGAATTAGCTCACAAAGTGTACAACCACTTCAACAATGAAGTAGATGCTAAATTCATTTTCCAAACTTACTTCGAAGCTTTAGTAGAAGCTGAAAAAAACTTGTGATCTACCTGTAGCATTCGGATTAGACTTCGTGCACGGAAGAGAAGAAAAACTTAGCTAATGTAAAAAGCTGGTCTATTTAAAGATAAAGAAGTATTTGCTGGAGTTGTTGACGGACGTAATGTATGGAGCAATGATTTCGAAGATAGTTCTGCATTATTAGAAGAACTTAAAGCTAATGTTGCTGAATTAGTAATTCAACCTTCATGTTCATTACTTCACGTACCAGTTACAACTAAAAATGAAACAGAATTAGAAGAAACTTTATTAAATGGTTTAGCATTTGCTGATCAAAAATTAGAAGAGCTTAACTTACTAGCTAACAAATTAGACGGTAAAGAAGATGCTGCATACCAAAAACACGTTGATGATTTCAACAAACTACAAAATGCTGAATTTAGAAACCTTGAATTAGAATCAAGCGAAAATGTTCGTTCAACTCGTCCATCTGATTACAAAGTTCGTCGTGAAGTTCAAAACAAAAATACAACTTACCAGTATTGCCAACTACTACAATCGGATCATTCCCTCAATCTAAACAAGTACGTTTACAACGTGCACTATGGAAAAAAGGTGAATTATCTAATGAAGCTTATGAAAAATTCATCGAAGAAGAAATCGCTCGTTGGATTAAAATTCAAGAAGACCTTGATATTGATGTACTAGTTCACGGTGAATTCGAACGTACAGACATGGTTGAATTCTTCGGTCAACGTTTCGCTGGATTCGCATCAACTAAATTCGGTTGGGTTCAATCATACGGTTCTCGTGGGTTAAACCACCAATCATCTACGGAGATGTAAAACACGTTGAAGCTGTAACAGTTAAAGAAACTGCTTATGCACAAAAGCTAACTAATCGTCCCTGTTAAAGGTATGTTAACTGGACCAGTTACTATTCTAAACTGGTCATTCGAAAAGAACTGATATTTCTAAAGCAGAAATCTTCAACCAAATTGCTATCGCACTTAAAAATGAAATTGAACTTTTTAGAAAAGCTGGAATTACAATCATCCAAGTTGATGAACCAGCTATCCGTGAAGGATTACCTCTAAGAGACAGCAAAAAAGAAAAATATCTTGAAGAAGCAGTATTCTCATTCCGTTTAGCTACTTCATCAGTTCAAGACGATACACAAATCCACACACATATGTGTTATTCTAACTTCGATGAAATTATCGATTCTATCCGCGCATTAGATGCTGACGTTATTTCTATCGAAACTAGTAGAAGTCACGGAGAATTAATCTCTGCTTTCGAGACTGCAATCTACCCATTAGGTATCGGTCTTGGAGTTTACGATATCCACTCTCCTCGTGTACCAACAAAAGAAGAAGTACGTACTAATATCTTACGTCCACTTCAAAAATTATCTACAGAACAATTCTGGATTAACCCTGACTGTGGATTAAAAACACGTGCTGAAAAAGAAACTATCGAAGCTTTAGAAGTTTTAGTTGAAGTTACTAAAGAAATCAGAAATGAACTTGCCGCTAAATAGGAGGTTCATATGAGAAACTTATTAGAGAGATTAGAACAAAATGTACTCGTAGCTGATGGAGCTATGGGTACAGCTCTCTATAGTAATGGATTGGAAAGTTGTCATGAATATAATAATATCTCTAATCCAGATTCTGTGGAGAAAATTCATAAAGCTTATATCGAAGCTGGAGCGGATATAATTCAAACAAACACTTATGCGGCATAAAAATGCCAACTTAAGACATATGGCTATGACGATAAATTCGAAGAAATTAACATTCGTGCTGCTGAAATAGCACGCAAGGCTGCTGGAGAAAGATACTATTGTTTTCGGAACAATCGGAGCTATTCGCGGTCTTCGCGAATGTGAACTTTCATTAGAAACTATTGTAAAGAAACAATTGATCGAGTAAAAGTTCTACTATCAACAAATAAAATAGATGCGTTGTTATTTCGAAACTTATTATGATCAAGAAGAAATTCGCGCTGTATTAACTGAAGCAAGAAAATTAACTGACTTACCTATTATCACTAATATTTCATTATTAGAAGCAGGTATTACTCAAAACGGAGAAAAAGTAACTGATGCTTTAAGTGCACTTGTTAACCTAGGGGCTGATATCGTTGGTTTAAACTGTCATCTAGGTCCTTATCACATGATTAAAAGTTTAAAACAAGTACCATTATTTGCACAAAGCTACCTATCTGCTTATCCTAATGCCAGTTTATTACAACTAACACAAACAATTAATGGTAACGAATATCGTTTCAGAAAAATTCTGCTTACTTCGAACAAAAGTGCTAAACTTCTTGTTGAAGAAGGTGTAAGATTAATCGGTGGATGCTGTGGTACTACTCCAGAACATATTCGCGCTATTAAAAAAGGAATAAAAGGTCTTAAACCTGTTAAAAGAAAAGTAATAACACCGCTACCTGCAGAAGAAGAACTAGTTAGGTAGCAAATAACAAACCAACAATTGTTGATAAAGTCAAAAACAAGTAACTATAATTGCCGAATTGATCCACCAAAACATTTAAATGTTGATAAATTTATTGAAGGGGCTAAAGCAATAGACAAGAAAAACATTGAAGCCATTACTCTTGCAGATAATTCTCTTGCTAGTACTCGTATTTGTAACTTGTCTGCTGCAACTTTACTAAAAGAACATATACTACCCCTACACTACTTCATTTAACATGTCGTGATCATAATCTTATCGGACTACAATCTCGTTTAATGGGATTTGATCTTCTTGGAATTAATAATGTCCTTGCTCTTTACTGGAGATCCAAGTAAACTTGGTGATTTCCTGGGGCTACTAGTGTCTATGATATGACTAGTCTTAAATTAATTCCTTTTATTAAACAACTTAACGAAGGACTTGGATATAACGGAGCTTCACTGAAAAACTACAAACTTTATCTGGCAGCTGCCTATAATCCTAATGTTCGTGACCTAAAGTAAAACAAAACGTCTAGTTGAGAAAAAATAAAAAGCAGGTACTGATTATTTTATTACCCAACCTGTCTTTGAAGCTGAAAAATTGAACAATTAGCAGAACTTGCCGCTGATTACCCAGATACACCATTCTTCGTTGGTATAATGCCAATAACTAGCTACAACAACGCTGTCTTCCTACATAATGAGGTACCTGGAATTAAATTATCAGAAGAATTTCTTAGCTAAAGTTAGAAGAAGTAAAAAGATGATAAAGAACTTTGCCAAAAAGTTGCTTTAGAAGAAAGTAAAAACTACTTGATGTTGCTTTAAAAACACTTCAAGGGAATTTACTTAATCACACCATTTTTAAGATATGATCTAACATTAGAATTAATAGATTATGTTGAAGAAAATAAAGATAAATAAAAAAATTAGATGTGATAGAAAAATCACGGGTTAGAATCATTCTAACTCCGTGATTTACTATTTTTCTTCTATTATTTGTTTCCGTATTTTTTCAAAAAGTTCATCTAATGGTTTGTACATTACTTTATTTAAATCTTCAATTAAAAATTGAAGTTTTTGTTGAGCTTAGTACAAAAGTCTAAAAACTTAGAATTTTCCATTAATTTTTGTTGAATTTCTTCTAATGCTGTTAAATCTTCTTCTGAAGGCTCATTTCCTGATTGAGCTGCTTCCATTAAATCTTTTTGTTTTTGATACGAATTGTGTATAAAGTTCATTAGCTTCTTCATCAGAATATAATCCTTCAGATGCTGCTAATGATGCTTTTGTATTCATCAGATTCTCTTAATGCTCTTTCAAATTCATTTTGCTTTTATCATAAATATTTACCATAGTTATTTGCTCCTTTTATGTTGTAATTTTATTATAACATAGTTTTACCTTCTTTGACAATAAATCGTTTACACTTATTGAGGTTTCTATATTATCTGGAGTTATAAGGATTGACTTAAAAATCACGATTCCAGAGAAATCGATTTCGCCCTCCCGTTTAAGACTTTTAGATTAGTCCTTTTATTCTCAACAAACCCCTATAATTAAGATTTGTTATAATTATATTATATACTAGATACTTTATGTTAACTTTTATGCTATAACTAAACTTAAATTAAAATACATAAAATAAAAAGGACCCATCCGAAGATAAGTCCCATTATTAATTTAAACTTTCTCTTATTTTTAATACCACCAAAGTTTTTTGTATCTATGTCCAATTTGTAATGATAGATCTTTTTATTTTGATCTGCTCCATTAATATATAGTTTTCCTGCTTCATACATGTCTACCATTTCATTTGGTACACTTGAAATTACTATACTACCATTATTATCACTTTCATTTGTGAGAATTTCACACTATAATCTCCAGCTGGAAGATCATCAAAATACCAACGTAATGTATATGTTTGCAGAGGAATTTCCCAATATAATTCACGATATACAAATTCATGTTCTCTTACAACTTTATTATCTTTTTATCAATAATTTCTACTTTGTATTTCGAATTATTTTTCTCATCGTATGATGATATATAACCACGAACGTAATTAAAACTTCTATTCGCTTTAAACGTTTGTTCTACTTCAGTATCTTTTATTAACTCTAACTATTCCATCACGCAGATAATTATCTGTTGCATATATACTAATACCATTAATTACACGTGAATCATAGTCTAAGTTCATTGAATACGATGGTCTTAAGAAACTATCACTTCCTACTTGAAGTGCAAAAACTATTCCAAAAGCAATATAAAGTTTTTCTTGTATTTATCAAATATTATAGCCTCATATCTTTCAGCAAATAAAATTAAACCTTTTTGCTCCTAAAATAAAGATTATTGGCATCCATGCATAAACATATCTCGGTTTTGCTTCCCAAATTAAATGGAACATGAATACTCCAAAAATAATAATTTGGAATAAGAAACAAGATGTTATATACTCTTTTTCTACGTTTATAAATGTAATAAACCATTCCAAATAAGATTACTACATACATCATTTGAGAAATATAGATAAAGAAGCTATTGTCACTTCCATAGAACAGTTGCCATAAGAATCCATCTCCATCCCTTAATGCACGAGTACCATTCGTGTAGTTTATAGTACCGTCACTCCAATTACCTCTTATTTTAAGAACTATCATAAGTAAATTAAGGAAAAATGGTCTATGAGTCACCCTATTAAAGAATAATCCCAGGTCATCAGCCATTTTATTTTGACTAAGATATGTAAATTGAAATCTTGCCAGTTATAACTCCCCTGGATACTCATTCCCATCATTACCCAGTGTAACATAGGAAATCTATAATCATCATCTTTCCAGAATCCATAGTGTGCCCAAAGCATATCAAATCCTTTTTCCAAAGAAGATAAATGCAATTCCGAAGGTTACTAGTAATAATAACAAATTTTTTTGTACCATTTAAAAAAATAGTAAGTACACAATTAATGCCGGTAAAATAATAATGATATTTGATCTGAGATTCCAAGCAAATGCTACTAATATTGCCACAGCTACAATATGCTTGGTTCTAAAGATAAAACTCCCATCCGATGGGATAAGTACATATATTATTAAAGCTACCATGATTACCATCAAAGTATCAGAATAGTAGAATAAACTGTACATTTGAAATGGTATGTATAAAAATCATTAGACCAAGAATTATTGTTTGTTTTTGTTTTGTTAGTAATTTTTCCAGCAGTTTTTATACGTTAAGAATATTGTTGCCGTTGTTACTAAGAAACAGAATATATGCAACATCCAAACTTCAGAAATATGTAGAAATGCTGCTATACGATATATCCAATAAAGAATAATAGTAGGTGTAATATTATTAGGATAAACTAAAAAGTATCTCTCACCTGAAAATTTCCCATAGTTTAACATATAGTGTGCTTCATTTTCTATCTCTGCACCATCTGAAAAGTTTAAAGGTATCCATCGATAATATTATTGCCTGAAATACTAAATATACTAATATTATAATTCTATTATATTTTTTTAATCCTACTTCATCAGTTGCTAAAATTTTCTTTACTGCATAAATAAATAATATGAATACAACAGGAACTCCTAAAAAGTAACGCAAGTGGATTCAATATTCGTTCATATACAAACGAGTGCTACATAAGCCCAAGTTAGAGCAACTGTGAAAAGCGCTATAAACGCATATGAAAATACATTATGAAGTATTCTCCTCATATTTATCTCCTATCCTTTCTGTTAAGATGATTAGCAAACATTATCGGAGACATTGCTATCATTGTTTTGTTAACAAATGTATCACTTTCAAAATAATTTTTCTTGATTTTATCAATTCTAAAAATTTCTATTTCCTCGGACATATTTTTCATGCATTCTTAACACATCAAAAAGTAAGTATCCGCATAGAAGATTTAAACTTTCTTCATATTTTTTTGTTTTGTTTAAACTCTTCTATTTTTATTTACTGCAATCATTATTCTTCTAGTAGAAGCATCTATCATTGCATTGTTTCTCACTGATTTTTTCTAATAAGTCTTTATATCCAACTTTTTCCAATTTGACTAACCTTTTCCTGCTATATCAAAAAGTTTTTTTAATTTAAAATATAAGTTCTCTAAAAGCAAGCATATCTTCTTGAAATCTTAAATTATAGATATCTAAAAATTTTCTTTTAAACATACAAGCAGTGATATTATAGTTTAAATCACTTTTCAATCTTTTTAATTTCTTCTACTAAATACTCTTGACCAGATGAAATCTTTTTCATCTAATATACTAGGATATCCGTCTCTAGTTAACATTACAATATCAAGATTATTTTTAGAAATCTCATTATATAAAAATCTCTAAGTAATTTTGTTTTAATTTTGAATTTTTCTTCTACAAAAACAACATATTCTCCTTTAGCAAAAATCTAACGCACAGTTTTTCGCTGATGAATTAGATCCTAGTTGTTTTTTATATAATTTATTTTACTACTATCGACTGCAGCAACCGCTTCTTCTATTTCTGAACTAGAAAGATCATCAACTACTATCACTTCAAAATCTTTGAAGCTTTGATTAAATAAATCATTAATTATTTCCTGTAATCTTTTTACACTTCTATAAGCGGCTAAGACTACAGTAATTTTCGTTTTATTCGTTGTTTTTATATTAAAATTTCATTTCCCAAAAAGCATTGTATCTAAAAAGATATCTTTTGTTCTATCTAATGTTCTAACCATAATCTATCCTCTATATTTTTAAGGTTTTTATCTTTTTATTATATCATAAAAATACTATTTTTTTCATTTACTATGAGAAAAGTAGAGATTAGGAGTGATTCAAAAATCGTGATTTTGAAAAATGATATGTACCCCTTTCACTGGTTTGTCCAGTAAAAGGGGTACATATCAAAATCGATTTTGTCGAGTCACCCTCCCGCAAAGTTTATTAGATATCTAAAAAGCTTTTTATAAAGCGAATTTAGATATCAATAAACCACTGCGTATATGAGTTATCATACGAATTTTGTTGAATTTTAGGACTTTTAAATCAGCCAAATCTCCGCTAAATAGCAAATTATTATAAGAATAACTTAGAACGTTCTCTTTTCTACTTAATTTTAGCAGAACGCGCTTTTAGACTAACTAGAACCGCTCCACCTACAAGAACGATAATTAGATATATAAATAATATTTTTATATCACGGTGCACAGCTGGAGCATATGCACCACCCTACCGCTTCACGTAGTAATCCCTATTGAATAAGTGAACGGTACTTTTGGATATAATGTTTGGAAGAATTTTTGAAGTCATCTGAATCGGGAATGTTCCCCTGAACTTCCTAATTGCAGTACTAATAATACAATACAAACTGCTTTCCCTACATTTCCTAAAATACATACTATTGTATAAATAATTGATGAAAATAGTAAAGATATTAATAATGCAAATATAACAAATCTAAATGGTGATATCGCCTGAGTACCTAGAACATACATATCACCTAAAGTTATAATTAATGTCTGGAATAAAGAAATTATTACAAACAATAATCCTCTTCCAAAGTATTTTTTTGATATGGTTTATATTTATTTTCTTCGTCTTCTACCTTAGTAGTTAATAACGAAGACATTAATAATGATCCAACCCAAATAGATAAAACTGTATAAAATGGAGTCATCGCTGATCCCGTAGTTTTCTATATGATAAAGTTTATTCTCTTGAAGTTTTACTGGATTTGCGAAAAATTCAGCTTGTTGCTTATAATCAACTTTTAATAAATTAAACAGTTGGTTTTTATCTACTTCTCCATCAGCTTTTTATTTCATCTGTTAGTTTTTGAATTTTTGCTTTTTGCTGTTGGCATATACTCTTGTAACGTTAATAATTTACCATGTGCATTAATTATTTTTCGCTTCAGTTTCTGATAATTTTTCTTTCTACGGCTGGAAGTTCTCCTTGAGCTTGGGCTATTATTCCACTCACTTTATCAATATTAACATCTGCCCTACTAAGAACTTGTGATATCAATGGAGAAACTTCATTATTTAACTTAGTATTCATATCTGTTGAAAGTTCATTTATTCTAGCTGATTTATTTACAAACTCTTCTTTTCAAAGTATCTGTAATTTCATCGTAGTGATCCATCTTATTATGAATATTTATATTTATCTCTTTTTACTTTTATTAATATCATTTTCTAGATTTGTCACTTTGGCTAGTTGATTATTAAATAATCTTTCATTAGATAGGTTATTAAAATATTCGAAAATATTCCTTACAAGTTGTAGTCTTTCTCCACTAGCTTGAAGTCTGCTATCTAATGCTTTTTGTCTAGCTTTAATTTCTTCTGTTCTGTCTGGTTTTTGTTGAATTTCTTTTTGCTATAATATTTGCTTCTTTTGAGACTTCTTCAACTACACTTAAATGATTACTAATAATAGGTAGCATTCTATCATTAAATCCTTGAATATTGTTAATTGTTACACCCTGCTTTATCAGCTAGCATAATACTATTAGTCGCTGCTCTATCTATTTCAGGTAAAGTATTTTTGAACTGTGTTTAATATATTATAACCATGTTCTACTTTTTCCTATTAATTCATTTAAACTCGCTTCATATGTAGAAAAGTTTTTCATTTAATTTGAAAATTTCTTGTTTAGCTTTTTTTCTATTGATGGTAAATTTTCTTCAAATTTAATACCAGCCTCATGTAGTTTTTCAAAAAAATTACTCCATTTGCCGTTTCAACGAAAACTCTTACTAATATTATTAGCAATTGCTGAAGCTCCACTATTAGTTATTTTAGGACTAATAGCATTAATTTTCTCATTTACCGTATACTCAATTGTCGCCCTTTGAGGTTCTGTTCTACTAACAGAAGTCATATCTTTACTAAAGTTTTTGGAACTACTATACTGCATAATAGTCACCTATTCTTACTCCGTCCTCAGCTTCTTGTTTATTAGATACAAACTGCCAATCAAGATTTTTTTATTGTTTTTCAATCCTTCAACTAAACTTTTTACCTAAGTTTAACTCTTTTCCATCAACAGTAGCACCATCATCTTCAGATGTAACAGCAACTTTAATATTATTTGTATGACCATATGGATCCCATGAAGATAAAATGTTTGGCCATGCATACATCGATGGTAAAAAAATTAATCCTACTATAATTATCCACGTATTAGTTTTTTTCTAAATACCTCTTTTATATCATTTCGAAAAATTTCAATAATATTTTTCAACTTTTAATCTCCTCTCATAAATTAATTAACAAAAAAACAATTAGAGATGTTATATATCCCCTAATCGCTAGCTTAAATATTATATCACGAAAAATTTTCTATTAAAAGTAATTTCATTTCTAGTATTACTATTCTAAATATAACACTACATTATCCTTACTCGAATTTTTTTAAATCTATAATTCTTTGATTTACTACTCCTCTAAATCTTAAACTTAGATCTTTCAAATAAATCATGAACGGTCCATCTACCAATACATCACATAGATTTAATAATTCTTTTTATCCTCGCTACCATTTAAGAGTTGCTCATATGTAACCACTATATACCCAGATATCTTTTTGTTGAACCGAATTCATCTCTTACTCTTTTCGCTAAAGATTTAGCTACTTGAGTATTAAGAAACGGCTCTCCTCCCAAAATTGTTAATCCTTGTACATATGAATTGCTTAGATCTTGTATGATTTGATCTTCTATTTCTTTTGTATACAATTGACCCGCATTAAAATTTTTGAATACTTTCGTTAAAACACTCTTTACAAGCGAATAGACAACCACTTAGATATATTGAGCATCTTACTCCCTCTCCATCAACAAATTGAAATGGTTTATAATCAGCATATTTTTCTTAGAATATACTTCGGCTAACCAAGTGTCATTAGCCTCTTTAAATGTTCTCATCATACATTTATTATTAGTAGTTTTCTTAGTAGCACTATATTCTGAATTATCTATCGTACTAATAATTGTTCTTAATTTTTCTTCTCTAGACAAAATCCTCACCCCTTATGTTTTAATAATATCACTTTTAATAATCAATTACAATTTATCTTATAAAGGAGTGATTCAAAAATCTTGATTTTAGAGAAGTTGATTTTTATCGAATTTTCTCCGTAAAGTCTATAAGACATCTTAAAAAGCTTTTGTAAAACTATTTTTAGATATCAATAATAAACAGCTATGTCTATGACTTCTATATAAACTTTTTATAATTTTAGACCTTTGTATCAGATTTTCAAAATTAATCGTAAATAAAACAATAAAGAAAGACTTAGAAAAATTAGCTTTTTATAAAAACAAAATTTCTAAGTCACTATATAAGATTTTTTAAAAATTGGTAACATCTGACTTCATGTATAAGTATTACTTATCTTCAGTAATATTTATAATATTGCTCTTTACTCTTATTTAATTTCTATGATATCTGTAGCAAATTTGTCGAAATTCCTTACTATGGGTTATTACCATACTTGTAATATTGTGTTCTTTTTAAGTAGTTAAAAATGTTTTCTACTATTAATTCACTCAAGTTGGTATTCATAGCACTTGTTGGTTCATCTAAAATAATAAACTCAGGTCTCCTTATTAATATTCTAGCCAATTCTAGTCTTTGCTTTTCTCCACCACTTAAGTTTTTTTCCGTTTTCTTTCAATAAATAATCATATCCTAGTTTGTCAATCAATTCTTGCAGGTATAATAATCTAACTATCTCATCAAGTCTTTCCTCGTATGAATCACCCTAAGAGAATATTATCTCTTATTGTAGCTTCATATATGTATGGTTCTTGATTTACTTTTAGAAACCCTCCTAAAATTTGTGTATTATTCTTATATATATCTTTTTTCATTGATTAAGACTTCCCATCTAACTTATATGCACCCTTTTTGCAAAGTTTCTTAATATAAGATTAGATACTGTCGTCTTTCCTACACCACTTCTTCCTTTTAAAACTAGAAAAGTCACCCTTTATTAATTTTCTAATCTAAAAATCAGATAAAAATCAGATTATCTTTAAAATAAAAACTAGATATATTCATATTTACACTGTTAAATTTACTTATTTTTAATACTTCTTTTCTCTTCATTGCTTTTTATTATTGAAAGTCTTAGACAACTCACTTTTCTATCTTATGAGTGGTCTGCCTAACAGTTATTTTTATCTGATATAGAATTTATAGGTTCATCTAACATTCTAACTGTGGAAAATATTGCAATAGCCGAACCTATGGAAAAATCTTTTATATATTATAAAAATACACTGAAAGTAATAGAGAAACAATAGGTAGTATAAATGCAACAGTAGCAGATATACCTACATATAGTGAAAAAAATACTTTTGCTAAGTCAGTGTTGACCTTTATTCTCTTATTTATAATATTTTTCTTTAAGATAATCTATAAAGTACTGTTCTTTATTTAATTGCTTTAAATCAAAATAACCTAATATTGACTGAAGTATATATTGATTAGTTTCACCTAATAATTTCTGTTCACTCTTCATACAATTCGAAAGCTCTTACTTATTTGTTTTTATAATAAAAAACATACAAGTATTACAGAAAATAATATAAGTGTTATCGAAACATTATACCTACACATAAACATCAATATAGAAAAACAAAATAAAAAGACTGCGTTACTAAAAATAACTTTACCTTGAGAATACCAATCTGATATCTTTATACTATCTGACGTTAACTTAGATAATATTTCACCGCTTTTTTTGCTTCTTTAAAATCATTATATTCACTTTTTTTAAAAACTTATCATAAAAATACTCTAAAACAGAAAAATTTCCAAGAAAAGAAAAAGTTTTCTTAAAAATATTGAGAAAAGATAACAATAATAAAAAAATAAAAATACTAATACTACTATCAAGTATTTAACAAAATGATAAACTCTCTCAAAATCTTTAGATATCAAAACTATCCAAGATAACTTGAATAATAAAAATTGATGTTAAATTTACTATAGTTCTTAGTAAAATAAAAACTATGGTAATAAATTGAACAATATACAACTTATTATCATAATATTTTTTTGTACGATACATAATCTTCCCCTCCTATTTATTCCAAATTACTTCACATAACTTTGTTTTATCGGCTATTAATAAAGTAAAATTTATCTTTTTCACAAAATACATCTTAGATAGTAAATATATTATAACATTTTTCAGAATAATGTAAAATTATTTCTCAAAAATCTGAAAAATTAAAAACTAGTAAATTTATGATTTTTTTATCTCTTATTTTATGATTAATTAGAATTTATCTCCCTAAAAATTATAAAAATGCTATTTTCAAATTTTTCTAAACTGTTTTTATAATTAGTATAATTTAAAATTAAATTTATTAAGATGTAATAATTACCTTAAAATATTATTAAGTTAATTATTACAATATATTTTTATAAATATTACGAGGTCCTTATGAGAGTATTAATAACTGGTTTTGATAAGTTTGGTGGCGAGAGTATTAATCCTTCTAGTTTATGTGTTAATAGCTTACCAGATGTAATAGATAATATAGAAATAAAAAGTTACCCTACCTACAGTCTTCAAAGATAGCTCACGTGTTTTAGAAGAAAAACATAAAATCATTTTCTCCTAATATAGTAATCTGCGTTGGACAAGCTGGAGGAAGAAGTAAGATTACACCTGAGCGTATCGCTATTAATATTGATGACGCTAGAATCCCAGATAATATTGGAAATAGCCCTATTGAGTGAAGCTATAAGAAAAGATGGTGAAAATGCATATTTTTCTACACTACCAATAAAAGGCTATTGTTGATGAATTGAATAAAAACAATATCCCTTCTGCTATTTCTAATACTGCCGGGACTTTTTGTTTGCAATCATATTATGTATGAATCTTTATACCTAACTTCAACAAAATATCCACATATTAAAGCTGGATTTATTCATATTCCTTATATTGAAGAACAAATTAAAGATAAACCTAATATGCCTTATATGAAAAAGAATATATTATCACTGCTTTAGAATTAATAATAAAAACTGCTGTAATTACTATGATAAAGAAGATACAAAAAGTAACAGGTGGTTTAGAACATTAATTATTACTAAATTTCTACTCAATACAAACAGAGTTAGATTTTTCATAAACAGTAAGAAAACACTGAAAAATAGCCTGAAACATATTGTTTTCAATGTTTTTCTTTTTATATTGACAAAATAGTATACTAAGTATATAATATATTAGCTATATTATTTTTAGGTGGTGAATTTATGTTAAAAGATGCATTGGGTTATAAACTTATTACACTATTAGAGAACATGAGAAGTTATACCAAACAACCTTTGGCTGAGATAGGTATTACACATGGACATTTCATTACTCTTATTTACGTTTCGGAAAAATGAAGGAGTTAACTCAAGCTCAACTCGCTGAGATACATAGAAAAGATAGAAATATTGTTGGAAGAAACATCGATGCACTAGAAAAAAACAAAAATTTTTGTTATTAGAAAACGTGGAGTGAAAGATAGACGTTCTTTTACACTACATTTGACTGAAAGTAGGTAAAAGAAGTCGTATCAACTTTACTCTAATCTACTAAACACAGCTGAAAAAGAAGTTCTTAAAAACTTGACTGAAGAAGAAATTTCTATTTTTCTTCACAATATTGAATAAAATAACTTAAGGAGGAAATAATATGGAAAAAAACACAAAAATTATATAGAAAATCCACTAGGTACAAAAACCTATAAAAATTACTTACATCATTTGCTTGGCCTGCTATTACAGCTAATATTATTAATGCAATGTATAGTGTAATTGACCAGATTTTTATAGGGCAAGGTGTTGGATACTTAGGTAATGCTGCAACAAACGTTGCCTTCCCTCTTACTACGATTTGCTTAGCTATAGGTTTAATGATAGGAATCGGTGCTGCCTCTAACTTTAATCTTGAACTAGGTCGTGGTAATCCTGAAAAAGCGAAATCTGTAGTTGGTACTGCAGTATCTTCATTATTTATTATAGGGATTATTATTACGATTTTTAGTACATATATTTTTAAAAACCTCTTATGTATGCATTTTGGATCTACTGATGAAATTTTTAGAATATGCAATGACATTTGCTGGTATTACATCTTTAGGGATTCCATTCTTACTGATTTCCATTAGTACCAACCCTATTGTTCGCTCTGATAATAGTCCAAAATACTCTATGTTTGCTATTATTTTTGGTGCTGTACTTAATACTATTCTTAATCCAATTTTTATTTTTGGATTCGGTTGGGAGAATCGCTGGTTCAGCTTGGGCTACAGTAATAAGTCAATTTTTATCTGCAATGATTCTTGTATTTTTACTTCCCTAAATTTAAAAGTGTTAAATTTAATAAACAAGATTTCATACCTAAGCTACCTTTATTAAAAGTTGCAGCCGGATTTGGTATGCCTTCGTTTGTTTTTTCCAAGGATCTAATATGATTGCACAAATCGTAACAAACAACCTATTAAATATTCACGGTACAAATTCTGTATACGGTAACGATATTCCGATTGCAGTTGCAGGTATTGTAGCAAAAATTAATATCATATTTATCGCATTATTATTGGATTAATTCAAGGAGCACAACCAATTTTCGGATATAATTACGGAGCTAAAAAAATATGAACGTGTTCGTACTACAATGCGATATACTATGAAATATGCAATGATAATCTCAATTACATTCTTCTTAATTTTTGAGATTTTTTCCTAAACAAATTGTTAGTCTATTTGGTAATGGTAATGAACTATACTTTTGAGTTTGCAGTAAAATATATGCGATTCTTCTTACTATTCACATTTATAAACGGTGTTCAAATTTCAAGTTCTACGTTCTTCTCTGCAATTGGAAAACCAAAAATTGGAGTTACTATTGCCTTAACTAAACAACTTATAGTACTAATACCAATGTTATTTGTTCTTTCTCATTTCTTTTGGTATTGATGGAATAATCTATGCTACTCCAGTGACTGACCTTTGTGCCTTCTCAGTTTCTTTATTCTTCTTAATTAGAGAATTTAGAATAATGCCTAAACATAATGTCACTACATAGAAAAAGCAATCTAGTGTTAAAAATCGCTAGATTGCTTTTTGTTATTTATTATCTTTTAGCTACATATTTTAATTCATCTTTATGTTTAGCTTCAAAATCACTCATCTCATTATCAGGGATTTGACGAAGGTATAGATTAGATCTGATTGTCTCATCTTCCTCACGGCAAGTAGATAATACTAAGTATTTGTCTGTTGCTTTAAGTTGTACACTATCATTTTTGTTGTTGCGTCCTTCTTAACACTAGTTAATTGATTTAAGAAATCTTCATCACTTTTCAAAATCTAAAACGATAGAATGAAGTTGTTTCTGGTACTATTGTTAAGAATGCAACTTCATAGTAGTATTTTCTCTCTGGAGTTTCAATTACTACATATTTATGTTTATCCATATATTCTTGTTTGTCAAAATAGTTAACATCATTAAACATACGGTGGTCTCCTCATTTACTTCCACGAGCATGTCCGAATAACCAAGTTAATCTATCATGGAAATCTTTTTATTGTCCATATCCATAAATACAGCACCAAGGTAAGGAACATTTTCACCTTCAGAATGTTTTTATGTAAGTATGTTTCATTGTCATTAGTTTGCACTACAGGCTCATCTAAATCTGTACCTGGTGCATAAATATATCCTACAGTCTCATTATTTGTTTTTAGTTAAATCTGCAAAAACGTTTTTGATAAATAATCTTTATCTTCTTTTACTTACTTTATAAGTCGAATCTGATGAATTAGAATTCGAACTTTTTCGCTACTACATCCTGCTACAAATACAGCTGATGTTACTAAAGCAATTGCTAAAAAGTAAAATAGAGAAAATCTTTTTTAAAGTTAAATATTTTTCATTATATTTTTCCTCTCTACTGAAATTTTAATAACTGTTTATCATTATACAATATCTCAATTAATATTGCTATTAATTTTATTTTATAATTTTTATATGTTTTATCTTACTACTACAGCTGTTCCTGTAACTGTAACTAAAAGCATATTATTACCGTTGCTTCCAAGACCATCAAAATCGATTCTAACACCAACAACTGCGTTAGCTCCCATTGCTACTGCACGAGCTTCTAACTCTTTTATAGCTTCTGCTCTTGCTTGAATAATTTTCATCCTCATATCCTTGACTTCTTCCACCAAAGAAGTTTCAGTTCGACACCCTAAATCTTTAAGAAAATTAATTCCAGCCACTACTTCACCTGTAGCTAATCCCTTTATATTCTACAACTTCCATTCCTGGAAACATAGTTTGTCGTTGAAATTATCATAATACTTTTACTCCATTATTATTTATTAATCTACTAATATATCTACTACTTCTTCTAATGTTGCTCCTAAGAAGTAAGAGTTAATGTCAATTTGTTCTAACACTTTTTGAACATCTTCTTTTTGGTATTTTTACACCTACTAATTTTTAGCAATATCTTCAACATCCATTACTCCGAAGAAGTCTCCGTAGAATTTGATATTAGTAATAACCCTTGTTCTACCATGATATTAGCTTCAATTTTACCTGTTTTAAGTCTTCTGTTACGTTTAATATTGAAGTCAGGATTTTTACCATATACCCAATCCCCATGAGTTATTTTTCTTCTTGGATAGCTAAGATTGCAGCTTCATCTTCTTCAGTTGCAACAAAATCAGTCATTTCAGTATTTTTCACTCATATATTTTTAAATGTAGCTACGAAATCTTGAACTGTCATATCCTGGTTTTGGAAGATGATCTTTAATATTTGTTACACGTGAACGTACTGATTTGATACCTTTTGATTCAATTTTATCTTTAGATACTTTTAATGCATCTGCTAAAACAGAAGTATTAACATCAAACATTAAGCATCCGTGGTGCATAATACGCCCATTACGTACGTATTGAGCATTACCGCAGAATTTTTGTCCATCGATTTCTAAGTCATTACGTCCTGTAAATTCCGCTTTAACTCCTAATGAGTCTAATGCATCTAGCACAGGTTGTGAGAATGATTTAAAGTCAAATTCTTCACCACTTCTACCATTTGAGATAATTGTGTAGTTTAAATTGTTTAAATCGTGGTAAACTGCACCACCACCACTTACACGACGAACAATTTTTATTCCATTGTCATCACAGAATCTTTGGTTTACTTCTTCTGTTGTATTTTGGTTTTTACCAACAACGATACATGGTGAATTTATCCATAACATAAATACATCATCTTTTTCTGCAAGTTCATTGAAAGCATATAGCTCTAGTGCAGTATTATAACGTGGATCATTACTTTTTGATTCTATGTATATCATATTAATCTCCTTAATAATTAACTATTTCTTTATCTTTTTATTATAACATTTTTCATAACTAAAACACTAAATTTTTATCCAAAAATGATATTTTTATACTAATTCAAACAAACTTTTTCATATATTATGGTATAATTATAAGGAATTATAAAAATTATTATAAAGGAGTTACCCTTTTATGACAAAAATTATTTTAACTGGAGATAGACCTACTGGTAAACTTCATTTAGGGCACTATGTTGGTTCTTTAAAAATCGTATAGCATTACAAAAACGAAGATGATACTGAAGTATTTATTATGATTGCTGATCAGCAGAGCACTTACTGACAATGCTGATAATCCTGGGAAAGTTATTGAAAATATAACAGAAGTTGCACTGATTATCTTGCTGTTGGAATTGATCCTAGTAAGACTACTATTTTCATCCAATCACAAATTCCACAACTTGTTGAATTATACATGTATTATATGAATTTAGTTTCAGTTTTCGAGATTACACCGTAATCCAACTGTTAAACAAGAAATTAACGATAAGAAATTCGGTGAAAGTATTCCTGCAGGATTCTTTACATATCCTGTAAGTCAGCTGCTGATATTACAGCATTTAAAGCAACTCACGTTCCTGTCGGAGAGACCAAAAACCCTATGCTTGAGCAAACACGTGAAATTGTACGTGATTTCAATAGAACTTATAATAAAGAGTTCTTGTATTACCTGAAATTGTTTTACCACCAAAAATCATGCTCGACTTGTTGGTATTGATGGACAAGGTAAGATGAGTAAAAGTTTAAATAATGGTATTTACTTAGGTGACAGTGAAGAAGATATTAAAGCTAAAATCATGAAAATGTACACTGATCCAAAATCACATTAAAAATCGAAAGATCCAGGTCAAGTAGAAGGAAATATAGTATTCACGTACCTTGATATTTTTCGATTCCGTACAGATGAAGTTGCGGAGCTGAAAGAACACTACTCTCGTGGAGGACTTGGTGATATGAAACTGAAACGTCGTTTAAATGATGTAATGCAAGATTACCTACGTCCTATCAGAGAACGTCGTGAAGAGTTTGCAAAAGATAAAGCTGAAGTTTATAGAATGCTTAAAAGCTGAAGTGAAAAAGCTGAAAGATGTTACTGCTACTTTAGATGAAGTAAAAGATGCAATGAGAATTAACTATTTCAAAAATAAAATTGATATTTAGGGAAGAGCCATACTTTCCTCTTAGTTATTTAACATCTTAAAAATAAGGAGACTATATGGCAAAAGAGAAAAACAACAATTATCACTATTTTCAATTATTTCTATAGCTATAGTCGTTCTAGCTGCATTTGCTATAACATACTATACTAATAAATCTTTAAATAAAAATGCTAATACTACAACTTTTACAAGTGTATCAAAAATTCTGATGATGTGATAAATTCACTACTGCACCAAAAGAAAGTGAAGCTACAGATAATAATAAATATAAGGTATTAAACAACAATAACCCATATTTTGCTAAAGAAGATCTTTTCTACAACATCTTTTGAAAAATTACAGTCCGCTCGATAAACTAGGGTCGTGTTGGTCAAGCAAACGGAATTATTGGTGTTGATTTAATGCCAACCGATAAACGTGAAGAAATTGCTCACGTTCGTCCTAGTGGATGGCAAAGTAACCGTGAACTCATGTTTATGATAGATCGCATTTAATAGCATTTCAGCTTGCTGGAGAAAAATGATAATGATAAAACTTAATGACTGGAACTAGGTTTATGAATCTTAATATGATTCCTTTTGAAAATGAAGTTGCAGATTATGTTAAGAAGACCAAAAACATGTTCGTTATCGTAACTCCTGTGTTCAAAGGTGATGATCTTGTTGCACAAGGAGTAATTATGGAAGCAATGTCTGTTGAAGATAACGGTAAAAGTGTTAAATATAATGTATTTTTACCAAACTTCCAAAAAGGTGTAACTATCGACTACAAAACAGGAAAATACACTGTGAAATAAACTAAGACTTCGAACAAAATCTGTTCGAAGTCTTTTCTTAATCTTTTTATAAATTTTTCAGCAATAGCTAAACTACTACTAATAGTAAAATCGCAGCTGCCCTAGATTAAAAACACTTTTAGGATCATCATGTTGAACAATAATCAATCTTATAATTGCTGTGATTCCAATGTAAATAAAATATCTAAGTGGAAAATGATAATTATTTTTAAAAGTATTTAACTATTAAAGCAACAAACTCGAAATATAAGAAAAATACTAATATTCCTTCTACAAAGTGCTGATAATTTCCTTGTTCAGCAAGAAATTTTGTTCTTCGTGGAATATTTCCCTTAGCCTCATTATTAACCCAAATGATAATAGTATCCCTATAATCAATAATCCGATATTCATAATCCAAAGAAAGATATCAGAAAATTATTTTACTAAATTTTTCCATCGTTCACCCTCTCTAATTATTTTTCATGACTTATTATATCACAAACTTCTTCAATATAATAATTAGACTGCTTAATTTAACTTGTTTATATATTTAAAAATTTTTCTTATGTTATAATATAAAAAGGAGATTTTTATGATAACACTAAAAAGATTGACATTTAACTGATTTATACAATGTAATATACTCATCAGAAACTCCAGAATGGAGTAAATACAACGCCCCCTACTTTAATGATTTTAAGTTAATTGATTTAGATACCTTCACTATAAAAATCATCATGAATTTTATTTAAGTGACAGTGTACTAGAATATTTTTAAACGATAAACCTATAGGTATTGTTACTTACTATTGGGAATGTTTTTGCTACTCGGTGGCTAGAAATTGGAATAGTAATTTATGAGCAGTATACATGGTCCAAAAGGAATAGGCTATACAGCATTAAATGAATGGATTAAAATTTGTTTTAATAAATTTCCGGATATTCAACATATTGGCCTTACTACGTGGAGCGAAACCAGGAATGATAAGACTAGCTGAAAAACTTGGACTCATATGTGAAGCGAGAATTAGAAAAGTTAGATACTTTAACGGAGTTTACTATGATTCTATAAAAATATGGAATATTAAGAGAAGAATTTTTAACAATACTTTTTAAATACTTCATAAACGTACATGCTAAATTTATTCTTTTACTTTGTTATCCAATAATTCATATAAAATTACATTATCTTATCGAATATGATAATATTCTATTCTTGAAAAATATAAAAATATAGAGTTAGAATATTATTATATATTTTTAGTCTCATGATTCAGGAGGAATAATAATGAGGAATATTTAGAACAACAATCTCGCTGCGGTGCAGAATTAGTTGTAGATACATTAATAAACGAAGGAGTTAAACATGTTTTTGCTATACCTGGTGCGAAGATAGATGCTGTATTCGATGCTCTTGTCGATCGTGGACCTGAGCTTGTAGTTGTACGTCATGAACAAAATGCTGCTTTTTATGGCTCAAGCTGTTGGGCGTCTAACTGAAAAACCTGGAGTTGCTTTAGTTACTTCAGGACCTGGTGTCAGTAACCTGCTACTGGACTTATTACTGCAAACTCTGAAGGTGACCCTGTTGTCGCAATCGGAGGTCAAGTTAAGGTTCTGACTTATTGAAAACAAACACACCAGTATGGATAATGTTAGTCTGCTTCGTCCAGTAACTAAATCAGCTGTTGAAGTTGGTCATCAAGATAGCATCTCTGAAGCCATTACCAATGCATTTAGAAAAGCTAAAGAACCTAAAAAAGGAGCTACATTCGTATCACTACCTGCAGATGTTATAAGTGAAAAAACTTCTGTGAAAGCTATCAAACGACTTAGAGAACCTATTTTTAGAATAGCCGATCCAAAACACGTCAGTGATTTAGTTGAAAAATAGAAAATGCTGAACTTCCAGTTCTTTTTACTAGGAATGAATGCATCAACTAAAGAAGCAACAGAAGCTATTCGTTTATTAGTCGCTAAAACTGGTATACCTGTGGTCGAAATGTTCCAAGCTGCTGGAGTAATTTCTCGCGGTTTAGTTCAACATTTCTATGGTCGTGTTGGATTATTTAGAAATCAACCAGGAGATAGATTATTACATAAAGCAGATTTAATAATCTCTATCGGATATGATCCTATTGAGTACGATCCAGTATATTGGAATACAAATAAAAATGCTACTCTAGTTCACATCGATGATACTATTGCTGTTATTGACCGTGATTATCAACCCTGATATTGAACTTATCGGCGATATTTCTGAAACATTAAAATGTATTTATAACGGAAATCTAAAGTAAGAATATCTGAAGAAAACCTAGCATACTTGAAAAGAACTTCGAAGAAATAGTAAACGAGATGAACCACCTAAATCAAAAATCGAAGGACGTCTTCACCCACTAGAAATTATTCAACAAACTCAAAATGCTGTATCAGATGATACTATAGTAACTTGTGACATTGGATCTCATGGAATTTGGTTAGCTAGACACTTCCGCTCTTATGAACCTCGTCATCTACTATTCTCTAACGGAATGCAAACTTTAGGAGTAGCTCTACCATGGGCGATTGCTTCTGGATTACTTTATCCTAACAAGAAAACTTTATCAATTTCTGGTGATGGAGGTTCTTATTCTCAGCAATGGAACTTGAAACTGCCGTTAGATTAAAATCACCTATAGTTCATGTTGTTTGGAATGATTCATCTTATAATATGGTTGCCTTCCAACAAGAGATGAAATACGGTCGCGATTCTGCAGTACATCTTGGTCAAGTAGATATTAAAAACATGCAGAATCTTATGGAGCTGTAGGAATGCGTGCAACTACAAAAGAAGAATTTGCAAAATGCTTAGAAGAAGCTTTCAAAATTGAAGGCCCAGTTGTTATTGATGTTCCTGTCGACTACAGTCAGATAATATCAAACTGGTACTCTTCAAGATAGCTACTAAACTAATTATAAAGACTACTAGTTTCTATTAAACATGATTCCAAGTTTCTTGTTTTCAAAAATATAAGACATAAAAAGGAGAATTATTATGTTATATCAATATAGTACTATGGCTGCACTAATGGGTGGGGCATTTAGTGGAACTACAACTGTAGAAAAATTACTAAAACATGGTGATTTTGGTATTGGTACTTTGAAGGTATCGATGGAGAAATGATTATACTAAATGGAGAAGTTTATAAACTGATAGTACTGTGACTTCTACTTTACAACCCTAAAGAGCAACCTCACCTTTTTCAAACATTACTAAGTTTTCTACAAACTTTAGAAAAAGTAACCATACAAGTTTTGAAAATTTAAACAATGATATTAGTGAATATCTAAATCCGAATTATTTTTATGCTATAAAAATAACTGGAGTATTCGATAAAAATAAATACTCGTTCACCAAAAAACATGAAAAACCTTATCCCTCTCTTCTAGAAATATTAGAAACACAAAGTATATTTAGCTACGAAGATAGTAAAGGCAATAGTTGTCTTTTTCTCCAGAATATACTCAAGGAATTGGTGTGGGCGGATTCCATCTTCACTATATTAGTGATGATCGTACTCAAGGTGGACATATTTTAACTTCGATATTAAAAGATGCTACAGTTGAAGTATCTAAACCTCTTAATTTCACATAGAATTACCTCAAAGTGAAGAATATAAAAGGTGTGAATATTAATTTAAAAACATTACATAAAGAAGTTCATGAAGCTGAAAGTTCTCGTTAAAACTCATCCCCAAAGCCAAAAATTTTGCTTGGGGAAATTTTATAGTTGGACATTAGCAATTAGAAATCTAGTCTGCTTTATAATTAAAAATTATTTTGATTTTTCTTAGGTGCATGGATACACATATCAATACAGTCAGCCATTGCTTCATAAAGCTTCTGAGTATGTTGGGTGACCATGGATAATATCCATAACATCATCAATTGTCATTTCTGTTTGGATTAATGTTGAACCTTCATTGATAATTTCTGCTGCAACTGGTCCTACAATGTGGATACCTAAGATTTCTCTGTATTTAGTATCCATAATTACTTTAACGAATCCTTCTCCCTGGTTAGATGCTAATGAACGTCCGTTAGCTGCAAAGTTGAATCTACCAACTTTAACATCATATTTTTCGCGAGCTTGATCTTCAGTTAAACCAACCATTGCGATTTCAGGGTGAGTGTAGAGTGCTGCTGGAGTAGCTTTAAGATCAACTTTTTTGTGGTGACCCATTGCATTTTCAGCTGCGATTTCTCCCATCTTGAATGCTGCGTGAGCTAACATTTTAACTCCGTTAATATCTCCAGGAGCGTAAATTCCTTTAATAGAAGTTTCCATGTATTCGTCAACTTTAACACGTCCACGTTCCATTTCGAATTTATCAGCTAATTCTCCAAGACATGTGTTATCTGGAACACGTCCGATAGATAGTAATACTTTATCAACTACGATATCTTCTTTTCCTTCAACTTTAACTACTACTTCGTGACCTTTGTCAACGATTTCTAATAGTTTAGTAGATGTAAGAACCTCGATACCTTGTTTTCTGAATTGTTTTTCTAAAGCTACAGATGCATCTTTTATCCATGTTAGCAATTAGACGATCAGCCATCTCAACGATAGTTACTTTTAGAACCAAATGTAGAGAATGCTTGTCCCTAATTCAGAACCGATTACTCCTCCTCCGATTACTGCTAAACGAGATGGTACTTCAGTGATATCTAAGAACTCATCACTTGTAAGTACTTTATCGCTATCCATTCCTGGAATGTTAATTCTACTTACTTTAGAACCACCAGCTAAAATTACGTTATCAGCATCGATAGTTTCTTTTTCGTCAACAACAATTTTCTTATCAGCTGTTAGACTTCCTACTCCGTTAAATACTTTAATACCGTAAGATTTAAGTAATCCAGCTACTCCACCAGATAGAGTTTTAGATACTTTATTTTTAACTGCTACAGTTTGTTCCATATCAACTGTAAATGCATCATTTACAAGTTTGATACCACGATCTTTTGCAGAACGGATGTAGTTAATGATTTCTGCATTGTGTAAGAATGTTTTTGTTGGAATACATCCACGGTTCAGACATGTTCCACCAAGTTCACGGTTTTCTACTAATGCTACTTTTCCTCCTAATTGAGCCGCTTTAATAGCTGCTACGTATCCAGCAGGACCTCCACCGATAACTGCTACATCATATTCTCCACGACGTTCACGCTTTGGTAATACTTCTTCTGCTTTAGTTTCAGGCACTTTAACATCAGCTGCTACTTCTTTAACAACTTCTTGAGCTGCTGCAGTTGCTCCATCAGCTCCTGGTACTGCTTCACCAGGTTGTCCAATCCAAGCGATTGTTTGAACTACTGGTACAGTTGATCCAGCTGGGTGAAGAATTTTTAATAATGTTTCCACTTGCTTCAGCTTCAACTTCCATATTAACTTTATCAGTTACGATTTCAAGTAGGACTTCACCTTCTTTTACTTCGTCACCTTCTTGCTTAAACCATTGTACGATTTCGCCTTCTTCCATTTCACTTCCGGCTTTTGGCATAATAACTTCTACTGCCATGTTATAATCACTCCTTAATACACTTTTTCTCTATTTTCTTCTATATATTATATCATTATTAGATTAGTAATGATAGTGGATTGATAGCTTCTTTCAGAGTCTTCATGAATTTAGCTCCTTCTAATCCGTCAACAACACGGTGGTCCGCTGTTAATGTTAATGTCATAATTGGTCTTACAGTAACTTCACCGTTTAATACTACAGGTTTTTGAACTGTAGCACTCACACCTCAAAAATAGCTGTATTTGGTTGGTTAATGATTGGCACGAAGCTTTTAACCCATACATACCTAAGTTACTGATTGTAAATGTTGAGTCTGCCATTTCATCTGGTTTTAATTTACCAGCAAGAGCTTTAGTTGTAATTTCTTTAGAAGCTACTACAAGCTCTTTAAGACTCATCTTATCTGCACCTTTAATTACTGGTACTACTAATCCACTATCCATACCTACTGCGATTGATAAGTTTACATAGTGGTGTAAATACATTTCTTTTTCATCACTTGATAATGAAGCATTTACATATGGGTGTTTCATTAATGATTTAATTACCGCTAATGAAATAAAGTCTGTAACTGTTGCTTTTTACCAGTTTCTTCGATAATTGCATCAACAACTTTTTACGTAATGCTAATAATTCAGTCATATCAACTTCAACATTAACTACAAATGTTGGTGCACTGAAGTAAGATTCACTCATACGTTTAGAAATAACTTTACGCATTGGTGACATTGGTACAGTTTCAACGATTCCCCGATTGATTTTCATTTGGTGCTTTAATAGATTTTTACCTGGTTGAGCAATTTTCTTCTTTTTAGCTGGTTCTGGTTTTGGAGTACCGTTACATTGCAAGAACGTCAGCTTTCATAATCTTACCATTAGGTCCTGTTCCAGCGATACTTTCTGTATTAATTCCTTCAATTTGCGCACATGCGCACAGGTGGAGAAATTCTTAACTCTAGAGTTAAGTTTGTAATCAATTACGTCTTCTTTGTGAATACGTCCTTTTGAACCAGTTCCTTTAACTTTAGATAAGTCAATTTCTTTTTCACGACATATGCTCTTGCTGCTGATGTAGCACGAAGACCTGAATAATCTATTACTTCAATTTCTTTTTACTGGTGTATGATCAACTTTTTCTCAACAACAGTTTCTGCAGGAGCAACTTCTCCTGTAGAGCTTGCACTCAGGAATAGCTTCACCTGCTTCTCCAATCCATGCGATTGTTTGAACAACTGGTACAACATCTCCTGCTTGTGCTAATATTTTTAATAAAGTTCCGCTTGCATCAGCTTCAACTTCCATATTTACTTTATCTGTTACGATTTCTAATAGGACTTCACCTGCTTCGACATGGTCACCTTCATTTTTAAACCATTGTACGATTTCGCCCTCTTCCATTTCACTACCGGCTTTTTGGGCATTATAACTCTACTGCCATGTTTTATTCACATCCTTCGCTAACTAAATTTTTATTTTTATTTACAGCTTTTTAATTGTTTCTTTGATGTCTCTACATCAGGTACAACTAATTTTTCTAAGTTTTTAGCTGATGGAATGTGTGTGTCAGCCCCTAGCTACACGGTAAATTGGGACTGTCTAAGAAATCAAAAGCATCACTTTCTGCGATACGAGCAACGATTTCTCCACCGAATCCACCAGTTTTTGAATGAGTCGTGACATACAACTAATTTTCCTGTTTTTGTACAGATTTAATGATAATTTCTGCATCTAATGGTACTAATGTAATTGGGTCAACTACTTTCTACTGAAATTCCTTCTTCTTTTAATTCTTCAGCAGCTTTTTAAGCTACGCTCTAACATTCTTCCCCATGATACTAATGTTACATCATTACCTTCTACTTTGATGTCACCTTTTCCGATTACACCAATTTTACCTACTTTACTTCACCTTTACGTCCGAATAACGCTTTTGGTTCAATGTAGAATAATAGGGGTTGTTATCTCTGATTGCAGCTCTTAAAATTGAGTAAACATCTCCTGCTGTTCCTGGTGCTACTACTTTAAGACCAGGAATGTGACAGAACCATGCTTCTAACGCTTTACAGTGCTGAGCCGCTGCCCCTGTTCCTGAACCAGATGCACAACGATATGTAACTGGTACTTGTACTTCACTCCAACATATAACGCATTGGTGCTGCTTGGTTAACGATCGCATCCATACCGATTGTTACGAAGTCCATGAATGTTACGTCAACGATTGGACGCAGTACCTGACTGCATGCACCAGCAGCAGAACCACAGATTGCAGCTTCACTGATTGGTGTGTCAATAATACGTTCAGTCCAAATTCTTCTAACATACCTACTGTAGTACTGAAGTCTCCTCCGAAGATACCAACATCTTCACCCATTAAAATACATTTTCATCTTCACGCATTTCGTGAGTCATAGCTTCTTTTATGGCTTCACGAAATGTCATATTTTTGTTTCTTTAGTCATAACTATTAATCTCCTATTATATAAAAATATTATTTAAATTATTTTAAGCTAAAATATTAGTTAGCGTAGTTATCTTGGAACGCAATTGCACCATCTGATAATGGTGATTCTTGTGCAAATTCTACAGCGTCATCGATGGTTAGCTGATCTATCTTCGATTTCTTTAATTCTTCTTCTGTAGCAATTCCATTTTCTAATAAGTAGTTTTTATATTTTACATTAGGATCTTTTAAGTTTCCACTCAGCTACTTCTTCACGACTACGATATTTACCAGCGTCTGATGCAGAGTGTCCGAACCATCTGTAAGATACAGCTTCTACTACACAGGACCTTTTCCACTCTAGCGCGATCGATAGCTTCTTGCATTGCGTCGTAAACCGCTAATACATCATTTCCGTCTTCTACGTGAATTCCCTTTTATTCTATAAGAGCTGCACGTTCAGTAATTTCTTTAACACGCATACATCTTTCTTGAGCCATTGAAATACCATATTTATTGTTAATTACGTAGAAAATAAGTGGTAAAAACTCCAGTTAGATGCCATGTTTAAGCATTCGTGGAAACTTCCTTCGTTAGTAGCTCCGTCACCCATACAACAAATAACAACATTTCCTGTTTTTTTCATTTTTTGAGCTAAAGCGGCACCAGTACTTAACCCGTGTCCTCCACCAACGATACCGTTACATCCCATGTTCCTTGTTCAAGGTCATAAACGTGCATACTTCCTCACGTCCTTTACATTGACCTGTTTGCTTTTACCAAGGATTTTCAGCCATCATACGATCAATTTCACCCCTTTAGCAATTGTTTGACCGTGACCACGGTGGTTAGAGTACATTAAGTCTTCTTTTCTTAATGGATAAATAGCTCCAACGTTTGCTGCTTCCTCCCTACTGAATAGTGAGTCATACCGTGAACTAAACCACGAGAGTATAGTTTACTTAACTCCATATCAAAAATCTCTAATAAGGTGCATTAGTTCATACATTTCTAAATGCTCTTGTTTAGTTAAATCTTTTGATGTTTTTACCATAATAACCTCCAAAGTTTGTATATATATTTATTAAATGTGTATAAATTATGTTTTAATCATATATTACTATATTAATATACAATGTTTTTCGAAAAAAAGTCAAATCAATGAGCTCAATAAAATAACAATATTTATCTCGTAATATTTCCTCATTCTGTATTACTACAAGTTTGAAAGGTAATCGAACAGAATAGAAACAGATTTCTTTCGTTTACATACATTATCATTTTTCTTCTTAGATACTTTATATAAACTCTATTCCGATTTTTTATAGATACAGAATGAAAAATTTTGATATTAAGGATAACAAGAATGCTTTTTTGGAAATTATATAGTTTATTAATAATTAAAGCAAATGTAACAATGTTTATATAAAGCGTTTTCTTTGTCAAAGTTTCTATAATTATAATCACTTAGAAATTGAACTTAATTAATTATTTTTCATTAAATATGTAAATTATCAACATCTGTGTAGTAACTTATAAATTGCACTAATGTGAATATATTATTAAAATTTTTGATTAAAATTTTAACTATTCCAACAAAATAAATGCTGCTCAAAATAGTAAAAATAGTATACACGAGCTCAAAAAGAGATCTGAAATTTTTCAGACCTCTTTCTCTATTAAGCGACGTGCTTATCGCAGTGACAATCACCTGTTTTGCAATTTCCACATTCACATCTTCTTTTTGCATTGTGGCAACCACAATCACAACCTTCTTTTGCAATCTGCAAGTTCCTTCTACACAGTTCCCACATTTGCAATCTTCACTGCATCATGACAGTGGCAGTGATGTTCACACTCACATTTAGTCATCTTAATCGCCTCCATTATTTTATTCTATACTTAAATTTTATTATGTTTTTATATAACAAGTCAATAGAATCTCGTCTTAAGTAACTATTACGATTTACAGTTGATTAAATCGTAATGAAATCGATTTTCTCATTAAAAATAATAGGCAGAATCATACTTTAATATGATATTTTACCTATTATTTCACTATATATTATTCACTTACAACTGTTCCATCAGCTAATATGATTTTTATATCCATTAAAATTTATTTTCCCTTTGTTGTTTAATTTTGAAATTTTCACATCTCCTGTTAAAATTCCATACTGCATCTTCTTCAATGGTAACTTCAGCATTATTTTCAACTGATTCACCATTTTCTAAATTATCCACTATATAACAGTTCCATTAAATTCCGTTGATCGATAATGTTAAATTTAATGTAGAAATAGTATCTACTTCAATTTTTCCCATCTAATTTTTGATCTTTCGCTTTAAGAGTTACATTTCTCCATTAGAACCTGCTGTCCCCATCCATGAGAAGCATCATTTCCTAATACTGCTAACAATCTACCATCTTGATCATTATTTTCTATTTTAACATTCTCTAATGTTATTTCACTTGTTGTATTAGTAACATAGATTAAATCACCATTATTATTAGTCAATGTTCCTTCTTTCATATTAAACACCGATTTACCTACTTCAGCATCTCCTGACATTGATTGGTATATCATTACATTATGCACATTAGTATCAGAGCTACTACCTTTATCATCACTCATATTACCTTCTACTTTCGTATTCTCTAATGTAATAGAGTTTTGCCCTTCTATTACCAATGCCTCTGAATTTTCTGCTTTAAGATTTGCGTTTTTAACAGTTATATCTGCTGTAGAGTATACCGCTGGAGAATTATAACCTTTTGAAACATATTCTCCTCCATCAACATTTACCTTACCTCCACCTCTATCTGAACGTATAGCGGCTGATGAATTCCCTTCGGTTTTCACATTTAGGTTTTTAGCATTCATTGTTGCTCCACCTGTAGTTTGAATCCCCCCTGAGTTATCATTAGTTGTGTAAATTTCTGAATCACTAATGTTTACAGTTGTACCTTCTCCATAACTGAATACACCGTTACCGTTTTGTGCCGTTGTCTTTACCTTCGCATTTTTTATATTAACAGTTGCTTTATCTGTAGCCAACAACCCTGCATTCATTCCATAGAAATCGCCATCTTCTGTGTTTGATGTAGAGCCTCCTGTCTTATTTATCTCAATATCCTCTAGACTTACTTTTGCGCCTTTGACACGTAATGCATTTTCATCATCACCTGTTGATGTATAGTTTTCATCTTTTTTGTTTTCATCTGAATCTATTGTATTTGCTGAAGTTCCTTGATTTATTGTACCACTACCTCCGAAACCTCCTGAACCTGGCTTCGCTGATGGCTGTTGTCCTTGTTTATCCTTAGTTACTAACTGAGCAGAACCACTTTCACTAGCATATGTATTTTGTGTCGATGCTAAAGTTCCGAAAGTTCCTGTTGTTAATAATCCCGAGTTTATCACTTAGAAACAACATAAAACCGCTATGAACACTTGGTACAATAGTGTTTATAGCGGTTGTTTTTTCGAGGAAATTTGTTGTACACGAATTATAAAGGATACCTATTTAATTCTTCGTGTTTTACTATTCCTTTTCCCATTTTATTCCTAGTAACTTGTTTAATAATTTCATATCTTCACTCTCTTGTAATCTGTAATATCCTTGATTTAATTTTTGTTACCTTTGCTGTTTTCAACGCATTTATTATTCGCTCTGAACTCATTTGTTTATTTGTTTTTATACTGTAATAATCTAACATGTATTAATGCTAAAAACATGTTAGAAAATGTCCTTGTATATGCTCTGGAGTTCTTACATATACCGGTCTTGTTTCTAATTGGCTTTTTGTCACTCTGAAACAATCTTCTATTTCTGATAGCTCTCCGTAAGCGTGATATCTCTTCATCTGACATTGTTAATTCACTTGTCACTATTACATTTATCCTGCGTCGAATTGTGCATCAAAAATTGATTTGGTCTTCATCTAATGTTATTGTTGGTTTGTAAGGTAGAATCTCTCCTGTTTTTGGACTACTAATCTTACTTCTAAATATTTCTTTCCACCTTTTTACTTGTCATTCTATAAAGTTGGGGTTGTGTTAATTTTCTTGCGTAATCTAGTGCGCTTCTTCTCGTCTTGCTTGCTCTCTTTGAGCGTATTTCTTATTCAAGTAACTAATACTTTTTCTTTTACTTTCTTACCTTCTATTTTTCTTTCTCTTATGAATGATTTCTTAGCGAATGTCATTTTCTTCATTCACTTCCCAGTCTTCATCTTCTATATGAAGTTTTGTATATCTTTAGGTGCTCCTCTTTTTCCTCTATGTTTTTGTGAAAATACCCATCCGTCATTTCCTTCGGACATATAACTTACATTTTTGAACTATTCATAGCTTTATCCGCCACTACTATTAATCTTTCTATTCCGAATTGTTTTTGTATTGTTTCTATCGCTGGTAGGTGGTTATTGGATCTGTTTGATTTCCTTTGAATAATTTATAACTTATCGGTGTTCCGTTTGTATCCATAACAATCTTAGCTGTATAATTGGTTCTGGACGATGTTCTTTACTTGGTCCTTTTTCGTCTCATTTCTTTTTCTAGCTTTTCTTGTGACAATTCATCGTATTTAGCTTTTGTGCTGTAATTTTTCTATACTGTCTGTTTCAAAGTAGTAGTTCGTTACATCATAAAACTACTAAGTTTGCAGTTCTATTAGTTATTTTTGAGATTTCTTTATGAAAGGTGAATTTGTAAGTCTTCTTTTATTTTATCTAATTTATCTAAACTTCTGTATATACTATTTAAGCTAATATCCCAATTACCGTAAAGTTCTTCTTGAGCTTTATAGGGTTGAGATTTTACTGTTTGGTTTTAGTATTCTTTGTATAGTTAGTAGTCTTAGGATATCTGATATTTTGTCACTTCTTTTTGTCTTCATACTTTTCTAAAAATTTATCGATCTTAAGTTCTTTGAATATAAGATCTATTATTTTCCAACCATATATTTTGTCTGGTTCGTTCATAGGACATTTAAATCATATGTTATTTCAATATGACTATCTTTGTTAAATTTTCCCTCTTTAGCTTCTAATCTTTCTAAAATTCCCGATTCTTCTTGTTCAAGTTTATCTAGCCTTCCATAAGTATGAATTGTTCGTTGTTTTACTTTATCTCCTTCTCGATATCCTTCTACCAAATATACGTGTTGTTTGCCTTCTGTGTTACTTTTATAAATGCCATATCTATATTATATCACAGATAACCGTTTACAACAATACAAAATATAATAGACTTTTCACCTTGGTATTTCTGGTTTTTGTCTATTATTTTTCTTCTAAAAGTGATAAACTCGGGCCTTGTTTATCATAGTTACTAACTGATCAGAACCCACTTTCACTAGCATATGTATTTTTGTGTCGATACAGTTCCGAAAGTTCCTGTTGTTAATAATGTAATTAAAGCTGTTGATATAAGTAATGTTTTATTCTTCATTTTAATTACCTCCAAAATTGTTATGTTTTATTCTCTGTTATTATTTCTATATACTTTTTAATATTTTTCTTGAATTTGGGATGACTTATTATCACGTGCTATTTTTCTGACTTTCTTATCCGCTAGTAATTTTGCTGTTTTTCTTAATCGACATATAAATCATCTCCCTACTTTTTATTTCAAATTATTTATTTGATAAATATATTATACACCTCCTACTTTAAAAAGTCACTTAAATCAACTTTTTAAATTATAATTAAAACTCAAATTTAATTATATTTAAGTTAATTAAAAAGTTTAAGTTGAATTCAATATTTAGATTTAATCTCGATATGTAGTGTTAAGACTTAGAAAGTTTAAATACAAAAATACGCCTCGAATTACTTCAAGACGCATTTTTATATTATTTAACTCGATATAGACAGCCCCACTTCCCACATTAGCTGTATTAACAACTGTTTGATTGCCCTAACCAACCTCCATGAATAGCTTTTTCCATTGCCAGCATAGACTGCAATGCGCATACCCAGTACCACCATTAGCATAGTATTAAATCTCCAGGTTGTGCTTCAGATGCAGACACCACTGTGCCTAAACTCATGTAACCTATCGGCCAATTATGATGGTTTATACCTACAGCTTTAAGTGCATTTGTAACAAGCATCGTACAATCTTGTATTGCCCAACTGACTTAATGCTGCTTGATAAATCGCCGTTCCTTTACTAGAGAAGATACCTCACTGTTTTCTGTTTCCTGTACTTGTTTGAGTTATATCAGTCACAGTATTTTGTGGAAAACTGATTAGCCGATATATCATGAGCTGAAGCATTTTGTATCGGTGTTACCGCTCCAACTGCTCCAGTTATTAACATTGTTATTAAACTTGTTCCAATAAGTAATTTTTAGTCTTCATTTGCATTGCCTCCAAATTTATTTTTGTCTACTTGCCTAAATATTTTTATTTAGCTATTTCCAAATACTTTACTTCAGTTATTCATATCCTACACTAGTTAGTAGTATCTATAACCAAAGTTTTCATCAAATATCAAATTTATAATTGATAAATAATATTATATGGATACAAACTAAAAACTCACTTAAACCTACTTTTAAACTATAGTTAAAAATGAAATTTAATTATAGTTTAGTTAACATTAAGTCACACAATATGTTTTTCTCTAAATTATATAAAAGAAAATTATACAAAAATACGAAAAATAATATTCTCCTACTTATATTTATTATGCTATAATGAAATTGAAATAAAGAATTTAAAACTTAATCAATTCTACTTTTATTATTCTTTATACATTACTTTTTTATATGAAAAGGGAGAAAGTTTATATGAAATATAACAAGTACTTAATTATCTCTATTCCATTCTAATAATACTAATAACAGCATTTTATACAAAAACATCATCTATTTCTACTAACTATTCCGATATGTATCTACATGAGCTTTTATAAAATATTATCAAGAAAAAGTAAAATTGTTAGTAAAAACAACTAAAATCTTGAATCTTTTAAAATTTGAAAGTATTATTTATACTACGGCAATACTAATAATATATTTAACAAACATGTTTAGTTATATCTATAATACAAAGATAGTAGAGTACTTCTATTTTGCATATATAATTACTCTGATTTTACTCTATTTTATGCAATAATTCATATCAAACGTACTCTGCTTATAAGACAAGAACTACGAAATAACAATTCTAGATAACAAAAAGAAATCAGCTCACTATCGAACTGATTTCTTAATTTTTTACACTAAAATATTTATCAAATGAATTTTCTATATCTTTAACAGCTACAACACTTATTAATAAAACTGCTAACATAAATATTCCTAAAATTATAAATGATGGATTTTCTACGTAATTAATATATGTCACAAATGGAAGACTTGAATAAAATCCGATTGTTAAACTTTTTACAATAATTGCAATAACTAATGTACAAAAGTATCATAATTAAGAATAAATTAATTGATAGTGCCGCTAAACACCCCAAAGAAAGTCGCCACTCCTTTTCCACCTTTGAACTTAAAGATAATTGGTTTTATATGGCCTAATAATACTAAAATTATACATATATATATAATTTTTTGAATCAACATCTAATATTTTTCAATAATATAACCACAAAAAGCCTTTGAAAAATCTACTGCTAAAACAAATAAAAATGATCTAGGACCTAAAACACGTCCCGCATTTCGTGCTCCAACATTACCCTGATCCTTTATTAGTAAATTCTTCTTTATAAATCTTTTTCTAATAATTTTCCACCCATTATATTTCCAATAAAGGTAGGCAAACATCACGTAAATTATCATTGAAATCATAACTTTTCTCCTCTCTTAAATTTATCTTTTTATCATTCTTATTCCTTCACTTAAAGAAACATTAGACATCCTATAGAAATGGAACAACATAATATGATAATCTGTATATTACAATTGTTGCTCCTATTATTTCTGGATTTAATTCCTAAGTTCTTAAGACCAATAAGAACTAAGTGTCAAAAGTACCTAATCCTCCAGGAATCATAGTTAATAAGCCCTACTATTGAAGCTACTATTATAACTCCCATTATTTGCAATTCCTTATCAGCAACTAAATCACCTGTATAAAAAAATATAAAATCATTAGTATGATAAGAGCTGCAAACACCCATTCTAAAAAGAAATCACTGTCAATTTAACACTTAAGTATCTATCTGTTCTAATTCTTGGTTTTCTCAAATTAAAAAAATAGATACAAAGGTAAAAATAAAGACATCAGAATTAAAGAATAATAAAAATTTTATTATCAGCATATAATGCCTGACCTGGAAATACATTAAGAACCACAAAAATTGATAACAAGCTAATACCTGATAGCATAGAAATTAATATCATTCCTATTGCAGTAACTAATGTTTTTCCCACTCTTTGTATAAGGTTTATACATATAATATCTAAGTCCAGCACCAATAAAGCCACCAAAACCTAAAACCATATTCAGTGTATTAGTCATAAAGCTGATTTTAAAAATACGGAATGAAGACATATTTTTCGTTAAATTGATGGCTTTTAAGGACAAAAATAATCATAAAGACATAAAAATACTTATACCGAATAAACCGAATAATAAAACTACTAAAAAAATTTCACCTCTCCTATAGTTAAGGTAAGATGATGTATTTTTTAAAATCTAAACTAACTATCTCTTTTTTTAAAATAGGAAAAAAATTAAATAAAATATCAATAATCCCTAAACTTATCTGAACTAAATTCTTCAAATAATTAAAAGGATCTTCTTTTCTGTAATATTTTTCATTTTTCTTTTCCTTAAATAATATTTATCTACTTTATATTAACATTTTATAACTTTTTTTCAATACAATTAATTACATAAAATTATGACTATAATATTTTTTAATCTACATATTCATATAACTTATCTTCATATTCATTATATAATTCTGGATAACCTTTTTTTCACAGCTTTTTAAAAATGTTTTTTTCGAATTTTATTGACTTTTTGTACATAAATCAAAAATAAACATCAATGTAAATATTACAATATACAAAATTAACATCTCAATTAAAAACGCTCAGGGACTCTTTGATAGAATCCGAGGAATAATATGAGTGAAAAGTTATAAAAAATACCATTACTACTGCAAGCTTTAAAAACCTTTTTTTATATCTTGTATAATCATCTTTCACAATTTTTACAGATTATATCTAATTCTTCTTTTGTATAGCCTCCACTTTTAATTGATTTCAAAGTATAGCTCGGAAGTTTTTCAGATGTAAGTACTAAAATAATTTCGATAATATAGTTATCATACTTTCTCTCCTACTTCATAAATATTACAGCAAAGAAAAAGCTTTTTGCTCTCCTTTGCTGATCTATAATTAATTTTAAAGTTTTTAATTAGTTCTGTAGTTAAAATTGACGAGTTTACTGCAGCTATCTGCAAAAATTCATCAAAAGTAACTCTTGTTCCTTCTTCTGCTTTTATCACTCACACTACGGCAAACTATAAATTTTGTTCCAAATTGGTAACAAGTTTGAGCAATTGCTGCTGCTTCCATCTCAACTACTTGCATATTAGGAAAGTTTTTCAATATTCCTTTTTTTCAACTCTTTATTAGAGATAAATGAATCTGATGTTCCTACTAAACCAAAAGTGAATATTATGATTTGGTAGTTGATTTCGAAGCTAATTTTTGTAACTCTTCATCACTCTTATATGCTGCTGGCATTTGTGGAACTTGACCTATTTCATAGCCAAACTCTGTTGCATCAACATCAAAATGTCTCACCTCTGTGGCAACAATCATATCACCCACTTCCATATCACCTTGCAGTGCACCACATGTACCTATATTAATCACATACTCTGGTTTATAGTGATCTAATAATAGAGTTGTAGCAATAGCAGCATTCACCTTCCCTGGTAAACTTAACATAAGAACAATATCTCGTCCTTCATATTTACCTTCATAAAATGTTACATGTGCTATCTCTTTGTAAATTTTTCTATTTTTCTTTTATTATAGCCACTTCTTCTGGCATTGCACCGATTAATGCTATCATAATACTATTCTACCGCTAGAATTTTGATATCCATTGAATCTTCAGGTCCAGTTGGTAATGATACTTTCGCAACATCCCTACTTCTTTTTCCTAATAAAGCTTGTGCTACTGGAGATTCATTTGAAATTTTATATTCAAATGGGTTAGCTTCGCACTACCTACGATTTTTATAAGTTTCAGTTAAAACCATCAGGTAATTCTTGATAAGTTACTGTGTTACCAAGACGAATTGCACTTGATTTTTTTCATCTAATTCGATAATAACAGCATAACGAATCATTTGTTCCATTTCTAGAAATTCTTTGTTCGATAAATCCTTGTTCATCTTTTTGCTGCATCGTACTCAGAGTTCTCAGATAAGTCCCCGAAACTACGTGCAATTTTTAATTTTTTTCAATTACTTCTGGACGTTTTACTTTTTATAATGTTCTAATTCTTCAACAAGTTTGTCATAACCTTCTTGGGTCATTTGATATTCTAATTTTTTTCTTCTAAAAGCCATAGTGGTACTCCTTTTTTAGTCTACTCTCTATTATATCTTTTTAATTATTTTTGCTAGTAGCGATTTAATTTTTGTTATTAAAATGTCGATAGCTATATCGTTATATCCACCATCTGGAACGATAATATCTGCATATTGTTTTTGTAGGTTTAATATATTTCTCATGCATTGGTCTAACTGATACTAAATATTGATTAATTACTGATTCTACAGTTCTTCCACGTTCATTAATATCACGTAATAGTCGTCTTAAAAATACGCAAAATCACTAGGTGTATCAACGAAAATTTTAATATCCATTAATTCTCGTAGTTTTTTCTGAATATAGACCAAACATCCCTCAATAATAATTACATCTTTAGGTTCTTGGTGTTTTTGTTCTTTACTACGAGTATGATTTACATAATCATAAACCGGAAGTTCGACAGCACGTCCCTCAATTAATTCTAATAAATGATTATAAAGTAACTCATTATCAAAAGCACTTGGGTGATCATAATTTGTCTTAACTCTCTCATCCATAGTCATATGACTTTGGTCTTTATAATAATAATCTTGCTCAATTAAAAGCAACTTTATCTTGAGTTAGCTCGTCTATAATTCTTTTAGTAACAGTAGTTTTACCACTACCGCTTCCCCCAACAATACCGATAATTTTTGGTCGTTTTGTAGTCATTATCGTCCCATTTCCTTTCGCATCATATTGCTTTTAAATACTCTAGAGTCTAATTTTGTTCTAATAATTTGAAGTGGATGTCTTGCTGCATCTAACAATTCACCATCTTCATCATAAATTTCTCCGATAACTTGTCTAAATGTATCAATCTCAGGTCCAAAGAATTCGACTTCTGACCTGTTTTAAAGAAGTTACGTTGTTGAATTGTTGCGATTTGAGTTTCTTCATCATAGTGAAGAACTTGTCCAACGAAATCATAATTTGTTTTCTTACCACCCTCATTTCCAAACATCTGTTCAGAATACTTAGGTATTTCATAGAAGAATGACATTGCTGTATCACGGTTAGCACATTTATATAGTTCTAATTTATATTCTGGCGTCATCTCAAAGTTATCTGGATCTGCACAATAATCATCAATTAGTTTTCTATACACACTTGCAACTGTCGCAACATAGTGAATAGATTTCATACGCCCTTCAACTTTCAATGAATCTATACCCTAACTCAATAATTTCTGGTACTGCTTCAATTAAAGTTAAATCTTTAGGACTCATCGCATATGGATTTGCACCTTCATCGAAATAACTTAGTATCTTCATCAGTTCCTTCTTCATAAAGATCATAATTCCAACGACATGATTGACAACAACCTCCACGGTTACTATCACGAGCTGTCATGTAGTTACTTAAAGTACAACGTCCTGAATATGCTATACACATTGCTCCGTGTACAAACATTTCAATCTCAACATCTGTTTTTTCACGAATTTCTTTTATTTCTTCATATCCTGTTTCACGTGCTAATACAACACGGTGTACTCCTTCACTTTCCCAATATCTAACTTCTTTATAGTTTGAGATAGATTGTTGAGTACTGATGTGCACCTCTACATTTGGAGCAACAGCTTTTACATCTTTCGATGATATATGGATCCGCAACGATTATACCACGAACACCTGCATCTTGAAGTGCCATTAAGAATTCATCTAATCCTTCAAAGTTTTCATCGTGCGCGATAATATTCGCTGTTACATAAATATCAGCTCCATATTTTGCAGCAAATTCACAACCTTCTTTTATTTCTTCAATCGTAAAGTTATCTGCGTTACTACGAAGTCCAAACTCCTGTCCACCTAAGAACACAGCATCTGCTCCATAGTGAATAGCTATTTTTAATTTTTCTAAGTTTCCTGCTGGAAGCAGTAGTTCTGGTTTTTGTTATTACTCTCTGCCATCTCTAATTTCTGAAATATTTGGTATTGCCATAAGTTTAGGTCACATTCAAGTATGACCCATCCTCCTTGTCTTTTTTTATTAGGTTTTATATAGGAAACCTTATCCTTTTTCAAACATTTAAAATATGATTAGTACATAGTTTTTCTTATAGAAGAATCCTAAGTCAACTTCTCTATATTTCGGTTTAATTCTCTCTATGTCATTATAGAAATCTTGCTTTTTCATCTTCATATGCTTCTTTATCTTCGTAATAAAGATCGATAGCATCACGATAAATCGTTACTACTTCTGTAATGTAATCTTCATCTTTTAAAACACCCTCAATTTTGAATGCTGATACTCCGCTTCAATTAGACGATCTAATTCTTCAATAGCACAAATATCGTTTGCACTCATAATGTGCGTCCCGTTAGAATCCTCAAAAATTGGGTAACGTTCATTTCTATCTTGGCTATATAGGAATAATTTTTCGAATTACTATATTCCTCGATGTATTTTTCTTTACCACTATACATGAAGTAATTATCAACTAATTTTCTTACTGATTGGAACATACAAAGCATTCCCTTGCACCTGAACTTCAATCTCATAGTCGCTTTTTCCAGTAATTTCAAAGAATTTCATCAATTGTTAATTCTTTTGAAAGACATGTTCTATACGCTCCACGTTTTCCCCAGTAATTACAAGAGAATGAATTTGTCGCTAGCGTATGCGGATCCCATTGAAGTTTGAAATCTAAATTCTCTCTCTTAAAATCGTAATAATAGTTTGGTTCTCCATATATTAAAGCATCTACATTTAATGTTGATAGATAATGTAAATAATCAACTAGGTCATCTATATGCTCATTATGGAAATATTGCATTTACACTTACATAGCTTTTTTCCCTAGCCTGTGAATAATCTCGATAGCCTTTTTAATTCGTCTCTTTAAATTCACCAGCAAGACGTAATCCATATTTTTCTTCACCAATAACGAAAACTATCAGCTCCTACATTTATCAGTTCATAAATATGATCAATACTTTTTCGGTGTTACAACTAACTCTACTGTCATTTTAAATCTCTCGTTAATTAAATTTTATGAGAATAACTCTCTTTTTTCTTCATTAAAATAAATTATGTCTTTCATGATAATAATTTATTGTTGCTGCAAAAGCGACTCTTTCTATTACTATATACTCAGTCTTATTTAACTTATTAGGTGAATCATATGCTAGCAAGTTTAAATCCTCATATTTTTAGATGAAGCATAACCTCCGAAAAATAAAACCATTACAAAAATCCAAAGAGTAGCAAATAAACCTATACCTGATTAATAAATTTACCAAATAATGAAGCTAAAGAATTACTACCAAAAAGTGTTCATTATCCTAATGAGCATTTCCCTAGCCTTTTATAATAATTAATACGGCTATATAGTCTAAGTATGGATAATATACAATTATTAACGCATAATCCGTACTAGCTTCTAATATAGCATTTAGAATAAATAATAAAAATAAGAAGATAAAGTATGCAATTATAAAAATATTAAATTTTTCATTAACATATACTCCTTTATTTTCTAGTTGTTATTGCTATTCCATCTCCAAATGGTAAATGACACTCTCCATAATTTTCATGGTTTTAACAACCACTCATTATAGTTATTTATCTTTCTTGAAAGTTGTTTTAAATCTCTACTATGTCTAATAATACTAGGATTCACACCATTCCCTTGAATAGAACATTATCAGTTAGACTACAACATCTTCAGCAAAATATGGTTCATATAGTTCAAAAACTTTCTACTTTGACTTTTAGCACCATCAATAAAAACAATGTCATACAGGTGCATTTTTTACTACTTCATCTTGTAGTTCTAAGGCATCAGCATGAAGAAGTGTTATTTTTATCAGTAAGATTTCGTTTTTCTATATTACTTTTTTAGCAATATTATACATCTTATCATCACGTTCAATAGTAGTAACATTACATCCTATTGTTTCAGCAAGTTTAATAGATGTATACCCAATTGCTGTACCAATTTCAATAGATTCTTTAGCTTTTCTTATTTTTAACATTTGAATTAAAAATCTTATTCCTATTTTTATCGATTATTGGTACTCTATTTTCTTCAGCAAATTTTTTCTAAATCTAGATAAAATTCATCAAAATCTTCTAATAAATCTATAACATATAAAGTCATCTTTCGACTCTATTGCAACCATGTTTACCTCCATATTTATACATTATTATATAATACCATATAAGTTGGTATAAATGCAATTATAAAAGACTAAAAAGGAAGTAACACTATATTTTATGATTCTATAAAAATCACTAATACAAAGTTGCTCCCACATATCTTTTTATATATTCAAAAAATGAACTAAACCCATCTGAATAATAGAAAAACTCTAACTCTTATCGAATTTACTATTTTTTTATCATCTATTAAAATTATTTGTTCTATTTTTAATCCTTTTCGTATAAAGTCTAAAGCAACATATACTAAATATAAAAATACAACAAAACCGATAACATCAGCAACTGGGCTAGTAAATTGCCTTATAAAAATAATCTAAATCATTCATAATTCACATCTCCTTTTTTTACTACTTTATCATAATACTATTCTACACACATTAAAAATAAATTACTACTAAAATCTATCCTTTTAAATTTTAATAACTTATTTTTATTAATTTCCCTTTTATTTTTGTACATATTAACAGTATTCTATCTCAATAAATGTAGCCTATATTCTTTACTTTAATTATACAAAATTAAGAAAACGATGTCAAAAAAATTCAGTAAAGAAAAAGAGGTTAACCAAAGTCAACCTCTTAATTAAAAATCTTATTTTTCCATTGCTTGAACTGCTGTGATTAAAGCAAGTTTTAATACGTCGATTGAAGAACATCCACGAGATAAATCATTAACTGGAGCGTTTAATCCTTGTAAGATTGGTCCTACAGCTTCAAATCCACCTAGACGTTCAGCAATTTTGTATCCAATGTTTCCTGCTTCTAAGCTTGGGAATACAAATACGTTAGCATCCCCTTGAATTTCTGAGTTTGGAGCTTTTAATTTAGCTACTGGTGGTACGTATGCAGCATCAAATTGCATTTCTCCACCAACAGGTAATGTTGGAGCTTTTTCTCTAACTAATTTTGTAGCTTCAGCAACTTTTAGAGTTTCTTCTGTTTTAGCTGATCCATAAGTTGAGAAACTTAGCATAGCTACTTTTGGATTAATGTTGAATGCTTTAGCAGTTTTAGCACTTTCTACCGCGATTTCAGCTAATCCTTGAGCATCAATTGTTGGGTTAATTGCGCAGTCAGCGAAGATAAATCTTGAAGCGTTACGTGACATAATGAAAGCACCACTTGTACGACTTACTCCTGGTTTTGTTTTAATAATCTGTAAAGCTGGACGTACAGTATCACCTGTAGAGTGAATTGCTCCAGATACTAACCCTTCTACTTCTCCCATATATACTAACATTGTACCGAAGTAGTTAACATCTTGTAATAATTCACGAGCTTTTTCTTCTGTTACTTTTCCAGCACGACGTTCTACAAATTTTCACTACCATTTCATCATATTTTTCATAGTTTTCGTGGTCTACGAATTCAATCCCTGAAACGTTTAAAAATAGTGGCTGAGCAAGCTCTTCTACTTTTTCTCTTTTCCCAACTAATACTGGTTGAACATAACTAGTAGCACTTAATTTTACCGCTGCTTCTAATACACGCTCATCGTATGCTTCTGGAAATACGATACGTACTTTTTTCCCTTCTAATTTTTGTTGAAGTTCTACAAATAAATCATTTGCCATCTTCATTTCCTCCCTAATTGTATATAATATCTTTTAATATGTCTTATCGGCTTTAGCTTAAAAGCGTCAAATAAACTTCCCTTACCTAGAATCGTGTAGCCAGTAATAATCCTATATAAAATATAATAATCATTAAGGCTATATTTCGCAAATATCTTGTTAACTTATCATTTAGTTTCATAATGAAATCCTACTCGTCTATTCTTTGAATATCTGCACCTAATTTTCTCATTTTTTCTTCGATGTCAACATATCCTCTATCAATATGATAAATGTCAATAACTTTAGTAGTTCCCGTTGCCATTAATCCCGCAATAACTAATGCCGCTCCAGAACGTAAATCTGTTGCTCTTACAGTAGTTCCTTCTAAATGCGGTAATCCTTCAATTAATGAACTTCCACCTTCAATTCTAATTTTAGCATTCATTCTACGTAGTTCTTCTACGTGCATGAATCTATTTTCAAAAACTGTTTCTGTAATTGTACTTGTTCCATCAGCTAAAAGTGTAAGCACACACATAATAGATTGCATGTCAGTTAAGAAACCTGGATGTGGTAGAGTTTTCACATCAACCGGTTTTAAACTATCTAATTTATTACTTACACGCATAGAGTTTTCATCGACTACTTCAATGTTAACTCCCATTTCTCTCATTTTGCTCACTAAAGCAACATTGTCTTTGTATGGAGCCCCTTTAACAAGAACATCTCCTTTGGTTGCTGCAGCTGCAATCATGTATGTTGCCGCTTCTACACGGTCTGGCATAACTGAGTATTCTGTACCTACTAATTTTTCAACACCTTCTACAACTAAAAACAGAAGTTCCTTTTTCCTTCGATTTTAGCTCCCATTTTAATTGAAGTTAATCATATCTTCAATTTCTGGTTCTTGTGCAGCATTAACAATTGTAGTTTTTCCTTTTGCTAAACAACTAGCCATAATTACGTTTTGAGTTCCTCCTACACTTGGGAAATCAAAGAAGATTGTTGCTCCTTCTAATTCTTTTTCTGCACGAGCTTCTGACAAACCCTGCATCTTGAATAATTGTTGCACCAAGTGCTTCAAATCCTTTTAAATGTTGATCAATCGGTCTACTTCCAATTGAACATCCTCCTGGCATTGCTACTTTAGCACTTCCTTCACGTGCTAACATTGGACCTAAAACTAAAAACGATGCACGCATCTTACTAACAAATTCAAAAGAAGCCTCTGTTAATAACTGGATTCCTTGCGTCCATTTCCAATATAGTTTCATCAGGTCTATAATCGATTTTTACTCCTAGACTTTCGAATAATAATCCTATTGTTTTTATATCTGATAACTTAGGAACATTATAAAATTTACTTGTACCCTCTGTCGCACAATCCAGCTGCTAATATCAGTAAGCAGCATTTTTCGCTCAGAAACTTGCTTCCTCTATTAAAGGTGTCCCACCTTTAACAACTATTTTTCCAAGTTGTTTCCTCCATCTCTATATTTACATTTTATATCACATATAATACTACCACAAATTAAAAATAAATAAAGTTCGAATAATTATTTTTAATATTTAATTTATAAAAATATAGTTTCTATTGTCAAACAATGAAAAACTAATTTATGTTACATAAATGAATAATTATTATCTTTCATCACTTAAAAATCCAACTCTTAAAAGTTATTCTACAAAAAGGATAATTTCATAAAAATACTTTTTAACATTATATAATTTTTGTAGAATAACACTTTTCATTTACTTTACTACAAATCAAATAAAACTATCAATTACAATTCATCAAAGAAAGATAATTGAGCTTTTTCGGCAATCCTTTTTCAATGTGCCCATCTCTCTTAAATATTCTACTACTATAGATGAAACACTTCCTCGTTTTGAAAAAGTCTTCAATTGATAAAAGGCTTTTTCTTCTCTCTTTGAACTATTTTATTCACTATCGTTATCTCCAAGTCCAGGTACTATTGAAAATGAGTGGAATTGAAAGTATTTCCTTCCAATGATATAATCGCATGGCTTGCCGATTTTTCTAAATCAACTTTTGAGAAATGTAAAACCACGTTCCATCATTTCATTAGCAATCTCATAACTTACTAAAAGCATCTTTATCTTTATTCGATAATTCATTCTTATCTGTAGTTTTTATTTCTTTTAATTTTTTGCTTTTTAATGTTTCTGCTCCCTTAACAACTGTTATAATATCAAAAATCACTGCTCTAACTGAGTAATAAGCACAGTAATATGTAAGTGGTTGATGCTACTTTAAACCATGCAATTCTTAAAAGCCATTAATACGTATGCACAGGCATGGGCTTTAGGGAACAGTATTTAATTTTTACATGAATCGATATACCAAGCTGGGACATTATTATCGATCATCGCTTTTTCAAAATCTTCAGTAAGACCTTTACCTTCCTAACACTTTCCATTATTTTTAAAAGATAAACCTTCTTCTAATCCAGCATGAATTAAATATACGCATGATATCGTCACGACATCCGATTACATCTTTTAAGTTCACAAGTACCATTTTTAATTAATTCTTGGGCATTACCTAACCAAACATCGGTACCATGCGATAATCCAGATATCTGAACTAACTCTGAATATGTAGTCGGCTTCGTATCATCTAACATTTGAATAACAAAGTTTGTTCCAAATTCAGGTATCCCAAAAGTTCCACTTGCTGGAATCCACTTGGTCTCTAGTTACACCAAGGCTGCTCAACTGTTGAGAAAATACCCATTACTTTGCAGGATCAGATACGTCAATTGTCTTAGGATCATTCCTGATAAATCTTGAAGTTTTCTTATCATAGTCGGATCATCGTGTCCAAGTATATCGAATTTTAAGATATTATCGTGAATAGAGTGGAAATCAAAGTGAGTAGTTCGCCATGGACTCGTTTCATCATCCGCCGGGGTGGTACGGCGTAAAGTCAAAAATGTCCATATCATTTGGAACAACTAGTATTCCTCCAGGAGTGTTGACCAGTAGTTCTCTTGCAGAGTCTTCACATCCTGCTGCTATTCTCTATATCATACTTCTTTTTCTACTTCATTTTTCTCATCGTAATCTCTAGTAAATGAATGCCGTCTTTTTCAGCGACTGTCGAAATCGTTTCCCGCACGGTATACGTAATCTTCGCCAAAAATTTCTTTCGTAAGAGTTATGCGCTGGCTTGATATTCTCCAGAGAAGTTTTAAATCATATCGGGTACTTTACTCCCATTAAATCCTAGGAAAGTCTCAAACGGAACATCCTGACCGTCTTTAATCATCTTCACATCACAGTGAGGACAATTTTTATTCGAAGGTCAAATCCTGAGCATATTCTGCATTTAAGAAGAATTCACTATGTTTACATTTTGGACAAACATAATGTGGCGCTAGCGGATTAACCTCTGTAATCTCCATCATCGCTAGCAACTAATGATGAACCAACAGACCCCTTGATCCTACAAGATATCCATCATCAAGTGATTTCTTAACTACGCTTATGTGAAATTAAATATACTCACTGAATCCATTACCAATAATAGATGCAGTTCTTTTTCTAATCTTTTTCTACTATTTCTAGTAACTGTTCCCCCTATATTTTTATGAGCCATATCATAACTTAGATTACGAACTTCATCTGCTCGCCCCTTCAATATTTGGTGTATACAACTATCTTTAACTGAACTACTAACTCAATCATATCGTTAATTTGTAGAGTATTTTTCTATAACTATTTCTTCTCTTAATTGTTCATCAAGATAAGAGAATTCTTTTAACTATTTCTTCAGTCAGTTAAAAATGTTGCCATGGGTTTTTAAGTCTCGTGCACCAGGGATTACTTTTTCACCGTTAGTCTTAATATTTGTCGATAAACATGTTGATATTCATCTAGATAATAACAATCCCCTCGTTGCTACAACTATTTTTCTTTTTTCTCAGCTAATTTTATTAATTTTTCAGAATTTCTTCTAACTCAGCATTATCTGATATTCTTTTCATTTCTTATGAAAATTAGCATAATGATGTTTTGTCTGAATTTCTATATAATCGTAAAATCAATTATATTTTCCACCTTAGCTTCTTTTGAGTTTAACAATTCTTCAAATACTTCATTATCACCATTACCACTACGATTAATAAATCTTCACGATATTGTTCTAATAAACTACGTGGAATTGTAGGCTTAGCTGAATTTAAATATTTTAGTACAACTATAAGACACTAATCTAAATAAATCTTTCAATCCTTTTTGCATTTCTTAACTAAAATTGAACATGGGAAAGTTCTAGAGCGTTTATGTGCAAGTTCTAAATCAATCTTTTCATCAATCTCATTATGATATTCAATGCCAAGTTCATGCAATTGATCTAACATTTTCACAAAAAACTCTGCGGTAGCTTTAGTATCATAAATCGCCCTGTGGTATTTTAAACGCACTTTATATGGTTTGCTAAATTACTAAGACCATGCCTTTTAGCTTCTATTTTCGGCACGAGACGAGATAACGTATCTATACTAGCATTATTTTTATTCTCTAAACCTAGTCTCTCAAAAACATGTATCTAAGAATCCAAGGTCAAGTAGCGTTGTGCGCTACTAATATGTCATCTTTATCTAACCAATTATAAAAAGTTAGTCATGACTTCTTTTTCTAATGGAGCATCTCTTACATCATCATTAGTAATACTCGTTAATCTTGTGATTAATTCTGAAATAGAGTCTTTGTGGATTAATGTAACTTTCAAAACTGTCTATTTCAGCTCCATTTTTCACCTTAACCGCAGCTATCTCAATTAGTCTATCACGTTCGGCAGAAAGACCTGTAGTCTCAACGTCAAATACAACATAAGTAGCATCTTTTTAATTTAAGATTCTTTGGATTAGTTGTAGTAATACTGTCATCCATAATAAAAGCATTACAGACCATAGATAGGGTTTAATCATCTTTTCCTTTTGAACTTAAACAAATTTCTGGATATGCTTGAACTCCATAAGTATCAGTGAAAAGCAATAGCCTCGTGTCCCTCAATCCATAGCTCTAGCTATATATTCTTTCAGAAGAAAATACCTTCTAGCTGACTCATTTTTTGTATGAGTATTTAACTCTATTCTCTTTTTACCACTATAATTATCTTTCTTTTCATCTTTTGTGAAGCAACTTCAATGGACTTCGGTTCTATAATTGTATCTCTTAAATATGGATCATTACTAACACTTCCATGAATCTTGAGCCATTGCCCTTTTTGTATTCCTTTTCACTAAACTCGATTCAAGTTCATTTCTTCTTTTTATTTTTGAAAGCTTAGAATTAGGGATTATTGCAAATAGTCTTAATATAATAGAATCACTGTAGTCAGTAAGTTTTAAGCGTATTGACTTGAACCATTTCATGAACAATTTCTTCAGTTCAAAAACTTGAAGCCATTATAGTTACATCGCCGACATAACCAATGACATCCTAATTTCAACGATATCTTCATCACGAATTTCTTGTCCATAACGGTTCCCCCACCTCCACCGAAGGCAGCAAATTTTTCTCAGGTTCTTTTGGTTTTCTTTCCGCATTTTTCTTATCAATTTCTTCTAGTTTTACAATTTCCTGGGAAATCTTCTCTTCTTGACTTTCACTTACCGTTCTACATCAGTTTTAGAAAAGTTAGAATGATATCTTTAATTGCAATACCAAGGTTAGAAATAACTACTTATTATCTGTTGTTTTCTCTCATTAATAAAGTTATTCCAAATAGATGGAGCCATTATCTTCATAGTTAAAACATTTGTTGTTTACATCTATTTCACTCAAATAAAATACTCTAATAAAACTTGAGATACTTTCTGAAAAAGATTCTCTAGTATTATATATTTCAAAAATTCTTTTATTTGCTCTTCAGTTGCAACATTACTTGTTTTAATCGATACTAACTATATAATCACCCATAAAACTCTCTCAATTTTTGTATAAGTAATGTCAATTCATCTACCTAATGGCAAAGTTTCACCACTGAAATTAAATATCCATGTCTTATTTTTATTATCTTTTCTATATTATCTAAAGAAAAAAATTAATAAGTTCTGAGTCAGCTAATCTTTCTTCTAATTCTAATGTTTTAGCCAATAAAGAAAAATGCTTTATTACTCATGCTTTCCTCCTATCGTTTACTAAATCGACAAATTATTATAATATTTATCGACTAAACGAAAAATCCATTCATTTTATTTCTACTTTAACAAATGAATTAACTTTTCAATAATACATTATTATAAATTATCAATACAATATAATTTTATACTTATATAAATTATACTAAAAATACCAACTAAAAACAAATGTTATTTTCTATTAACTATTTATTTTTAATTGGTATTTATTATTTTAACTTTATCTTGTTATTTGTAGAAAGCTTCTACTTTAGCTAATACATCAGCTACTTCTGTATCAACTTTTTCTAAAGTTTTTCTTTCTTTAACTTCTACGATTCTTCTCCAGCTTTTTACCTACAACTGCTGTAATGGTATACCGATTAGATCCGGCATCATCAATTAACTCCAGCTCGCTCTGCTCTGTCATCATAAAGTACTTCATATCCAGCAGCAGTTAACTTAGAGTGTAATTCTTCACTAAGTTTTACTTGTTCTTCTTTCTTAACATCTACACACACTAAGTGAACTTGATGTAGAGCTACTTCTTTAGGCCAGATGATTCCTTTTCATCACTGTTGTTCAATTAGCTGAAATAACACCGAGTTACTCAATTCATAACATCCCTTATAGAGATTTGCTCTGACATTTGCATCTAAAGTAAGTAATGTCCATAGATTCTGAATATCCTTTACCAAGTTCAAAAACTTGTCTCACCTCAATACCTTTAGCAAATTTAACTGGTCCTGATAAGTCTTCAGCTAAATCTCCTTCTTCAATCATAGCGAAGATCATAGTGACATCGATTTCATAATCTCCTGGGTTTACATTAATGTATGTGTGAGATCCTTTTTGTTAGCTCTCCACAGCTGTGATTGTACATGTATTTAATAGCATTGTCACCGATTACTTTACAGTTTTGATGCCAAATGGTCCTATGTAACCTACTACACTTCCCATAACTTCTTCAATTTCTTGCTCAGTTGCCATTTCTCACTTCAGAAGTTCTAGCTTTCATGAATTTAATATCATTAAGTTGATCGTACCACGCATAAGAACTAAATAGAAATTCTCCATCAGCTTTTTAAAGCTATGCCTTTTCATAGCACGGTTTACTTTCAACACCGCAGTATGCTGCAGATATCATCGATAGTTTGTTGATTTGAGTTTCTAATAAACTACGCTCTCTCTCAAAACCTGCTTGAGGCATAGTGTAGTTTTGTTCAACTCACGTGCAGTTTCAATATTTGCTGGCGTAATCGCTCTTCATGCTATACACTAGTATCTTTCCAACTTCTGCTAAAGCTTGAAACTCATGAGTATAGCTTCCTCCGATATTTCCAGAATCTGCTTTTTACCGCACGATATTTAAGTTCAAATCTCTCACGTAATATTACTGAGGCTTGATAATAATCTTTATAAGTTTCTCTTAAAGATTCTGGTGTATCGTGGAAAGAATAACCATCTTTCATGATGAACTCTTTACAACGTATAAACCTAAACGTGGACAATTTCATCACGAATTTAGTTTGAATTTGATATAAGTTCACTGGAAGTTGTTTATGTGAAGTTACCATAGTTACTAACTGTTTGACATGATAATTTCTTCAGCCGTTCGGACTTAATGCATATCCTGCATTTTCTATCTGTAACACGAATTAACTCGTCTCCCATTTTGTTCAACGTCCAGATTTTTCCAATACTCATCAGATTGTAAAATTGGCATTAATAATTCTACAGCACCAATTTTTCGTGTTCTTCTCTTATAACTTTCTCAATTTTGAATTACTTTTAGTAGCTAAGGAGAAGTATCAGAACTCCTGCAGATACTGCTTCAATGTATCCATTTTGATAAGCAACTATGACGTTTAGCTTCTGAGAGATGGTACTTCTCGTTGTTGGAATAAATGTTCTTGATTGTCTCATATCAATACCACTCTCATTTTTAAAATTACTATATTATACCACAAAACTTGTAATCAAATACTCACTTTTTTATAAATATATTACTGTATTACTCGTCAATAATACTTTTTGTTATTAATTTTAAAATATTGCATTTAAAACTATAATTATTGTTAGTTTCACTTTCTATTATAATTTTTATTAAATACTTACTCATAAATTTAATACTTTATATATCTTTTACTACACTATTAGCGATTTTCATTACTACTAATTTATCAACATCTTTTATCTTTATCTTCTGTTGTTTCTTTTTCAAAAATTTTTCCAAAAATATCACGTTTTTAGTTGTTAGTAATTTAATTTTTCGATAATATAGTATAATAAATAGGATAATTATTTATGGAGGGATATATGTTTAATTATCCTAATAAAAAGGTAATTTTATTCACTAAGTATTCTAATCGAGGTATGGGAACTTGGAAGAAGACATAAATTTCGCGAATAAATATTATTTAAATAATGACATAGCTGTCATTCATAAAAGCAATTCCTATTCAAATTGTTGAAGTTAATTATCCTAGTGAATCTGGCGCTATGATTTACAAAGCATTCTATAAAACACCTTCTACTACGGATTATAACGGTCTTTGAATGGAAAAATATATTGATTTTGAGGCTAAAGAGACTAATTCAGCTACTTCATTTCTCTAAATAATATCCATGACCACGCAGATAGAACATATGCAAAAATTTTAAATCACGTAGAGATAACTTTTTATCTTAGTTCGTTTTTAAAAAGATAGATAGAACGTTTATTTTACCTTTTAAAAATTTTATATTCTTCTATACTAGAGCTAATAGCAGGGGAAGAAAAATCAATAAACTTAGTGAATTTGAAGAGATGGCATTTGAATTATCGTTCAACCACAAAATAAGAGTTAGATTATTTAAATATATAAAAATAATGAAAGTGAGTTTTAATAACAGATGAAAACTTTATTTAAATATATAAGTTCAATCTTTTTCATCTGCTTAGTATTATTCTTTGTTGTTATGATACTATTTCGCACGTGAATTAAGAGATGTTCCTGATATTACTCAGGGTTAACTTTACAAGATCCTTTATCGTCAGAAATTTAGTGAGTAAAAATCTTAATTTAATCGCTACTGTTGGAGCTGAAAAAGAATATATGTATCAATAGAAGATATTCCTAAAATATAACTGATGCGGTTCTTTCAACAGAGGATACAAGATTCTATTCTCATCCTGGAATTGATCTATTCGTCTTATTAAAGCAGTTCTTGTGTAACATAATGTTCTAATTCTGCTCAACAAGTGTAGCACAATAACACAACAAGTAGTAAAAATTCATTACTACATCAGATAAATCATTACAACGTAAAATTCAAGAGGCATACTTATCTCTAAAATTAGAAAATAAATATTCTAAAAGATATATTAGAAATGTATATGAACAAAATATACTCACTCTGATGGTCAGTGCACGGGTAAAAACAGCAGCTAAATATTTTCTATAATAAAGAATTAGATCAGTTAACTCTACCTCAGTTGCCCTCAACAGGGATACCTCAACAGCCAATATTATATAATCCTTGTGATTATCCTGAACAAGCTAAAGAACGACGTGATACTGTGCTATATGCACTTCTAAGTAACGGGAAAATTTCTAGAAAGATGGTATAATAGTGCAGTTAATACTCAATTACAGTGTTGTGAGCAAAACAGAGGAAAGAGCTGTCAACATACTTATAATCCTAAGTTTGCTGCTTACATGGATCAAATTA